>TARA_R110002050_G_scaffold187306_1_pt1 | contig 24698 bp, 18 predicted proteins | sample TARA_R110002050 | Tara Oceans TARA_R110002050 (sample SAMEA4396988) | marine metagenome | biome: Polar Biome; feature: [DCM] deep chlorophyll maximum layer (ENVO:01000326); material: water (ENVO:00002006), including particulate matter (ENVO:01000060) such as... | depth 25 m
TAAGAAAACCAGATTCAATGGAATTTGGGTACTCAACCCCAATGCATGCAATGCATATACCCCGGTCGGAACGATTCTTATTTTATCCCGTTTTGCAATTCCTAAGGCAACTTCTTCGGCAGATGGTAAGACTTCACCAATATAGGTGCTGATCTTTGGTTGCACGTAGATACCTTGGGCAACCCGCTTTATTATTCCTTTTTTTTCAAGGCGATGCAAAGCCAACCTAATGGCTTCTGAAGAACCAAAATGGCGAAAATCCTCAGGGAATAATAAAGATCCTCTCTTTGTCCGAGCAATCATGTCTTCAATTTGTTTCTCAATGCTTTGCATTACTTTTTATCTTTATTTATGTAACAAATTTAGCAAATATTTGTTACAAAACCCCTTGAATTGAATTTCTAAAAATCCGGTTCGATTAAGGTATTGTTCACTACGTCCTGCACAATCAACGGATTGAGCTCGTCTTTCACATCAAAAACCTTCAACTGCATCCGACTAATATTACCGGATTCGGCCCGAAGCATCAATTCGCAGGAATAGCTCCTTTCGGTCGGTAATTCGGATGTCGAATTCAAGCTTAACTTCACCTGGTTCGATACCAGGTCTGAGTCGCGATAAAGTCCAATCAGAATTTCCCGTTCTTTGTCAATTGCCGATACCCGCTGCTCCTGCATGATTTGAAGGCGTAGTATATTCGACACCACCCGCAAATTCTTACTAATCAGTTTTGGGTTGACCTTCCGCACAACCTCGGTACGGGTTCGCATACTTTCAATCACCGGAACAATTAGCTCCTGCAAGCTGGCACCACCATGCACAAACTGGTGCCCAACACCTTGTTTTTTATAACGGTTCACCGCGTGTGGTACCAACACGATTAAATCAGTATTCAACAAGGTCGTTTGATTCAAGGGTATTTTATATCCAAATTCATGTTTTTCCGCGCTTTTCACCAGGGCATATCGGTTATGTGATGCCACAGTCGCCTCTTCATTCAAAGGCTCTTTATCGGCGTCTTTTATCGTTCGGTCGTTGTACAGGAATCCATGGTCAGCAGTAACCAACACCCGGGCAACACCAAATGAGCTATGTAGCTTTTTAACCAGGCCAGCCAGTTCTTCAATCGCTTCATTAACCGCTTTAAATGTATTTCGCTCCGATGGTCTTTTATCACCAATCGCATCAATACTATCGTGATATATATACACCAATGGTTTTTTGAAAATCTCACGGTTTACTGCCTTCGAGTTTCCATCAATGTCAGTAAAACTGTGTACCGCGGCATCCGGGTAATAACTCTTTAATATCTTGTCACGGTTAGTCAATCCTTCCGTGCTGATTCCACCAACGAGCAAATCTTCTCCTACAAGGCTTTGATTTTTATTGGTAAGCAGGTTGGCCATACCAAAGCGGGTTGTGCTTGGCAGCGAAGCTAGCTGATACCGGATCACTGCTTCGTTTTTGCTGTCGGCATGCATTTCCGAAAGCAAACTCATAGCTACTTCGTAACGCAAGGCATCGGAGATTATCACCACATTCTTCTGGTTGTAAGGCAACACTTCGCGATCCAAAAACTCATATTGTTTTTGTACATCCAAATCACTGTACCGGAATCCCTGATCGGAGAAACAACGCAACCACTCGCGGTTTAATTTCTCCTGGTAGGCCTCGTAACGATCCTCAATCAACTCTTTAAACTGCTCCAGATCCAACCGAACGGGCAACTCTGTTTCGTCAATTCGGCGATAGGATGTTACTGCTTTCCGGTAGTTCTGATCAATCTGATAGAAGTTCTCCACATAGCCTCCGATGTACTCTTCGGGCGAATCGAAGATGTAGCTGCTAATTTCATTCAATCGGCGAACCATTTCGGCCAAATAAATAAAGAAACGCAAGCAATAACCCAACTGCTCGTCATCGGAACCAAGCATCGAGACCTGTTCGAAGGTTGCCAAAGACGATGCCGGCTGCGTATCAATTCCGTTAATGCCCGACTCCAGAATCCGCCATTTCATCAATCGGGTGAAGTGCCCGTACTCAGCAGCAAAACCGTAAACCTGAAGAATGGATTCTTCTTTAATTTGTCCCTCTGTTGATTCCAGCAAGCTTGTGTACTCCTCGGATAGTTTTGGCGTGGTCATCGCTGTTTCGTGCAAGCTGCTCAGCATCGACAGACAGGTACTGTCCTTTATTTTCAACTGCTTGTAAGGATCACCGGATCTCTCATCCAGTGTATTTGTAATCAGGTTATACTTGAGCCGATTAGCCAGCAGCGTCAGACTCTCTGCATCCAGCGTTTCCAAGGTAAGGTTGAAATAGTCGCGGATTAGTTTTAGCAGATGATCCTCCAGCTGATTTTCACGAACTTTCTTCAGAAAATAGTCACGTTCTTCGGCATTCTCCGGGAGCCTCAGGCAAAGCAACCGGGCGAGTAAAAGCTCACGACGCTCAATCTTCTTAAAACCCAGAAAGTGCGAGATTAATCCTTTCACCACCTCACTTTCTTCGAAACGGCTCCGGCTTAAAATTGGGGCTAACACTTTCTGAACAGAAGTATATTGTAACTCCTTTTTATACCGGTTTACCAAGGAGCGCTGATTGGCACCCAACTGGTATTGGTCCATAAAGTCGGCTACATTATCCAGGTATAATACTTTGTTGGCAATCATTAAGTCGAGAAGCGGAAACTGCCGGTAGGTTTCCTGAGTCGTTGGTTCGGCTTGCTGAAAATACAGAAATACTTTTTCTCCAGCCCATTCGCCATGCAGCATGACTTTCAGGTAGAAGTTGCGTTGATCGTACTTCACCTTCCGAATACCATCCAACTTCATGCTTTCGAACTGTTCGTTGCGCTCTCCGGTTTTATCAAAATAAAAGAGTACCCGGATATTCGGATATTGTTTGAAATATTGTTCTATTCTTGCTTTTAGCATTTTCTATTCCTATCGTGTTGAACCCTTTCTGGGTTCCGGTTCTGAACTTTTTGGTTACCCCGGGTTGAAACCCGGGGCTATTGTCATTAAACCCTGCCGGGGTTTTACTTTATCTTCGCCACCACTCCTTCAAACAGCTGATAGTTTGCGGTTACCCCGTCGTCGAGGTCGAATTCGATTTGGCGGTCGGCACAGTCTTTTAGCAACAGCTCGTAACGTTCGCACTCGTGGTACTGAGCACGCAGGTTATCGAGGCGTTTTTGCTCCTCACGGCTAAGGCCGCTTTGCCCGTCCAACAGCGCAATTTCCTGTTGCAGGTTTTGCAGGTGTTTGAGCAAATACTTTTCGCGTATTTTAGTGACCGTAAAGCGATTCATGCGGTGCATGTATACCAGCACCTGGAACGCGCCTTTTTCGGAGCTAAAAAGCCAGTAAATCGGTTTCTTTTTATAGGTTCTGCAGTGGTCTTTCCAAAAGTCGCGAACCAGGTACTTTTCAATTTCCTGATCGAGACATTCTTCCAAAAAGTTTTTGTTTTCGGTGAGGGTATCGGCACCCCAAACCACTTCCAGAAAATGGTTAAAGCGGTTCAGTGCATCGTCGGCAAAGTTACAGTTGGAGCCCATGAGCGGAATAATCGCATCGTCGTCGATCTCAAATTCATGCCCATTGTAGTTGTAGGTGCAAACTTCCTCCGCTGTTGGATTGGGGTGGGCAATCTGTAAGCCCGGTTTATCCAGGCGGTAGCGGCCCATCATACAGCCCACGGCATACGAAATCAACTGCTTCATCACCACATCGCGTTTAATGGGCAGTTCGGGCAAAGGCACACTTTCATCTTCAAATAACTCCCATTTACCATCCACAAATTTCCATTGGCGACGTTTGCGAAGGGATTTATCTGCTTTTTCAAGTTTCTTATCATCAATCTCATCTTGTAGAATCGAAATTTCGCTCATTGAGATGACTGGATTATATTCATTTGCAAGCCCATAATTACCAATGAAAAGTTTATTCAACTCCTCTTCATCATTCTGAATATGAAAAAAATCTGACTCAATACGATTCCTCCAATTCTTTAACGAACTACTCAACGTTGTTTTCTCTTCCACAAGCTTAAAGTCTTTAAAACCTAAAGAATTCTCGTACGAATCCCAATTTACTTTCGATATTTGCACACAACGTTCAACAAGACTTTTTATTAGCTGAAAATCAGCTTCTATTAAAGGAAGAGCAAGGACTTCTGCGATATTTGTATTAAAAGTCGGATTCAAGATTTTCAGGAATTCCTTAACAATTTTAGTATTCAAGAACCCTAAAACATATGGTAATTTTTCTGTCCCTTTTTCATCGAATAGAATCGTAGGTGCAGCCTTATTGAAAAGTGTATTATCCTCAAGCAATCGAAAACCTGTTCCTGAACTGCTTACTAAATTCCATGTAATTCCCTTCCTAAACCACAACTTCTCATCTTGGATTCTGGCAATTTTGTTGGTTCGGTAAAACTCCCTCGCCTCCAAAGACCAATCTATTGCATCATGAATATTGCCATACCATTTTCTAAACGATCCGCCTTTTGCTACTGGAACCCATTTATTGCCTTTGCCTATTTTTTTGCAAGAAACTTCCCAGAAATTTTTGAGGTATTTATTATTGTCTCCTGTAATATTTTGACCATCTGAAATACCATATTTTAAGACTTTTACTTTTGAGAACAATTCGCCGATTCTTTCACTCACCCAATAAGCAATCGGGCTACCCGGAATTTTTGAGAAGTTGGTTTGAGGGATCACCGCATAGCGTCCGTTGTCTTTCTTCGGGAAATCGATAGGCACATTTTCTTTTCGGTCAACATCGGCAATTGTCAGGTACGAGTATTCACCCGTTGCCAATTTCTTCGATTTTTCCAGAATCAATGTCGCGGTACCAAATGCAATACCGATAATGTGCCATCCGAAATGGGCCAATCCTGCAATGGAATAATTATCCAGGATGTAGTGTCGCAACTTCTCGTATGAGGAGAGGAACATCCATGATTCCATTGTGATACATCCCATTCGGGCATCCGGGCGAAGTCTGTTAATCATCACTTCGATAAACACGGCAAACAAATCGCTTTTCGATATCGGATAATACTTGTTTATGTAGTCTTTCAAATCACCATTCATATTGCCTTGCCCCATGTAAGGCGGATTAGCAGCAATGGCCTCGTAGCGATTACTCAACACGACTAACACCTCAATAAAAGGCGTAATCTTATTCAGCAGCGCTTCTTCAAAGGTGTTTCGAATGGATTTGTCCTTCAATTCGACCAAACGCTTTTGCAGCAAGGCACATTCAGCTTCACTAAAATCGAACTGCATGGTAGAGCCCAGATTTTGGGCCTGTTGCATGAGTTGCAGGGCGCGGCTTAGTTTGTCTTCCAGCTTCAGGCCGTCGCTACCCAAAAAGTCAAGCACTTCCTGCCGGCTAAAGGGTGTTGGTTCCGGCATGGCATAAACTTTCGGCAAAATGTCTTTTTGCAAAATGCCCGGGTATTTCGAAGCGGCTTTCATCAACAAGGCAAAACGAGCCAATTGTGCCGCACGCAAGTCAATATCCAGCCCAAAAAGGTTGTTTTTCAGGATACTCTCTACGGCTTCCTCGGGCATGTAGTATTCTTCTTCGTACATGGCGTAAAGCAAATCGAAGCCTTCCACCAAAATGTGGCCCGATCCAGCAGCAGGATCCAACAGCTTCAACTGGTTCACTTCGCTAATCAGAGGGTCGCCTAGCGGCTGGCCCGGGCTTTTAACGAGGTATTTCATTCGTTCCTTTAAGGGCGAATCGGGATGTTTCTCCAGCCAGATTTTTCCAACGGTATTTTCTACCATGTATTTCACAATCCAGTTGGGCGTAAAAATCTGGGTAGCTGCCGGTATGTCTTTGGCTTCCGCTTTTTTATTCTTTTTAAACTGCTTGAAAACTTCGTCCTTTCTCTCCGAAATGTAGAACTGGTACAACCATCCAATCAATTCAACCTTTTTGTAATCGTCATCGGAAATGGCTGCGGTGGAATTCAGGAAATGAATAAAACCGTTCTCATTCAGCATGTCAGCCGGCAACAACAACTCGGTGTAGTCGTCGAGTCGTCCAAACACGTTGTTCAGCAAGGCATGCGAATGGCAATAACCGGTAAGCAGAATAGCAAAAGCCTGGGCTTCCTTGGTGTAATCGGTGATGATGGGCTTCAAACGCTTCTGTTCATCGGCGTTCAAAAAGCTGAATTGTCCGCGTCGTGCCCGTTGCAAAATAATCGGGAGCTGCGAACCTTCGGTACCGTATTCCAACTGCGGCAAATCGTAACCATTTTTTGCCAGGATTCGGATCGCCATCAATCGGTTAAACCAGGTGTAAGCGGCTTCTTCAACCACAGCATCAAATCCATGTCGGCGAACAGCAGCGTTTAAGGCTTCCCAGCGTTTCAGAATTCCCGGATCGTCCATCACTTCTTCGCGGTGAATGATCCCACCTTCGACCTTTTCGGGCCGGCATTCCACATTTCCTTTTTCATCGAAGCCCCAATAGTGAAGCTGGCGGCTGACGCCACCGCGAACCATCGTCCGGGCTTTCTGTGCAAACAGTTTGAGTTGACTGGTATTCATGTAGTTGTTTGGATCTATTTAATGATGATGGTTTTCTTGTCCTTCAAAAGAGCCAGCATTTCTTTACGGGCACGAGCCAGGTACGCATCCAGTTCGGACTCGGTGCGGATCACCTTTGCCAATTTTGTGACATAAAAGTCGTGTGGTTCGCCAACGACGTCTTCCTGCTTCTTTCCATTTACAGGCTTCTCGGGTTGCTTCCTTCGATGTGCCGTATCAATAATCTGCTTCAATTGCTCGTTATGGAAAGCCGAAACCTTTGAGATTTCCAGTCGAATGGCCGTTATCGATTTTAAGCCTCGAATTCGATTTTGTATGTATTCTTTGTTGCCATATTCATTCCGGTCTACGCCCATCGCATCAGCCTGACGATCCAGATCTTCAAAAACCTGATCATACATGTCAACAGCCAAGCCGATTAAACTATCGCGAAGTGTTTTTAGGGATGCCCGCAACTCGTCGTATGCTTTACGGACATGACGGAAACTCATCGCCGGATCGTCGGAACGAAAGAATTCATCGAGCATGTCAACTTTGGGCTTGTCTTCAGGAGCAAGATCTTCAAAATTGTCTTTGTTCTCGTTATAGAATTTCTGAATGGTCCTATATTCCTGAATGGCCCTGCCTATAAAATCGATTAATGATTTACACTTATCCACGGATGATTTTATTTCAGATTCTCCTTCCTGAAGAGCGGTAAACAGTCGCTTCGGGTCGCGAATCTTTATCCAGGCATCCAGCTTGCTTCCCAGGTTGTGAAAATGAATTCCAAATGGATATTTTCCATAGTAAAGTTCCGTATAGCTGTTCACGCTGTCGAACTGTTTGGCAAGTTGCTCGGTTATCAGATCGTAGAGCCGGTTTCCATCCGTCGTTGCTGGCAAATCCACGTTGAAGATATTCCTGTAAATCATTAGTGTATCATCAATCAGCGATTGCGAAATCTCTTCACCTTCTTTCACCACGCAGGAGGTTCGATCGTTCGTATTTAAGGCTTTCTCAATAAAATCGGCAGCCTTATAACGTGGTTGGTTTTTGAATTCAAGCTCACGTTTTTTCTTCCGGTTCAGTTCAACAATCATATGTATGATCGCTACATCTTTCCAGCCAAAAGGAATAGCCTCGAAATGGCGGACAATATCGTCAACGGTGAGCACGCCTCCCATATTGGTAATGTACTCTTCCACCATCTGCTCTGCTGCTGTCAGATCGTTGAAAGTGGTAAACTGCTTTTCCCGTACAACCTTTCTCAGATCGTTCGCCGTAAGGGCATAACCATTGCTCAGTTTATGGTGCTTATACACCATCCCGATATGTTTGTTAATCACATTCTTATAGCGATCGACCGGTTTAGCGCCATTTACTGCATCGGCCTCAATAATTGTTTGTCCGCTCACAAAACGTGTTTCGTGAAATTGTTCGGTCAATTTTCGAGTCAATTTTTTTCCAAGTTCGGTATTCCGTGTTCTGAATATCTCAATGGTTTTGGTACGTTCTCCGGTACTTGAACTGGAGTTATTCGTAAAGTACTTTACATTCTTGCAGTACCATTCGAAATCCTTCATCAGCTGAAGGTCATTCGTAAACCATTCATTGATGCAAATCACGAGTTGATTTACACTGGTAGACATGGATTGCTGCTCAGCTGTTTGCCGATCAAACAGGGCTACCACAACACTAACATCGCCATTGCGCAAAAAAGACTTTTTATCGAGTTCGTAGGCGACTTTAAAGTCGTTGGATTCGTAACGTTCCTTATTTTCAATTTTCAGCAAAGGCCGCAAAAAATAATCACCCTGATTCAGCCGGTCTTCATTATTCAAAACCGTTTCCTTGATGATGTTGGTCAGGTCCATTTCGTCTTCGTTGAAGAAGAAATAGTTGCCTTTCTCTTCCCTGATAATACTCTCATCGAGCAACTTGTCCAAAACCTCTTTGATTTTATTCTGAAGCTGAAGCTTATTTTCATCGAGGTTGGTCATCATCAAAACCGTGAGGTTATCAATGTTCGATGGGAAGGTAATCCGAATCGCATCTTTCAGGTTCGAAATCAGGAACAGGTTTTTCACTACCCGCTCGGCAAACGGATTGGCTTTCACATAGTCTAATCCCAATGCGTTCTCAATGGCCCGACGCCCACGCTGAGTCATATTGTCGGTGAACATTTTATTGAAAAAGGCGTCGAAAGGTAAAAACTCTCCAACCGGATCTTCCTTGTGTTGCTGAGTGGTATAGTGGGTTATGCTCAGAATTGAACGCTCGTTGTCCTTTACCTCCTTGATCACAAACTTTAGGCCCTGGAAGGATTCGAACACATGCGAAATCAGCTTAAACTGATAGGGCACATACGGATATGAAAGCAGGAAATCATCGATATTCAGGAAGCCCTTGTATAATTCGTGGTGCAACTTAAACTGGTTTTCAATCGCATCCTCGTTCTTTTGGTAAATGCTTGTCAGCTCACGGGTACCAACTGAATTCTTATCAAGCACCCTTTTCTGCGTGATGTACGAAGCATCGGCACTCTCCAACGAAATCCGGGTATCGAAACGGCCCAGGATTTTGCCGAACTCGTCGTTTGCATCCGCTGAGCCGACACTGTCGGAGACCTCTTCCAACGATTGTTGCGCGGTACAGGCAATCCAAACCTGGTTGTTACAGTCCTCGCTTACCCGCTCAATGATATTCTGGAAGTTCAGCAACAGTTCTTTATTATTCCCGATGTATTGAGAGATTTCATCCACCAGGAATACCAGACGGTAGTTGCTATCCTTGTCGGCCAGAAAATCGCTTAATTCAGGAATTAACGTGTCTTTAATCGTAATCCGGAAAGTCTCCGGATTCGACAATTTTGCACGTAACGATTCTGTATCCATTTCCGGCACTAGAGATTTAGCCAAAGTGAGGATCGTATCCAACTCATAAGCTGCGACCTCCGCTGCTTCGGATGCCCAGTTAAAGCCAGACTCCTTTGCCAATCGCTCCTTAAATTCATCAAACTTGCCTTTCCGGTCCAGGTATTTCTCGAACAGAATTGCTAAAGGAATATCGTTGGAATTGTACCCACGAAAACGGTTGAGCATACTCAGGAAAATTCGTGTCAAGCGTTCGCCACTTCCATCGTCGGTTTCGTCTTCCACGTTGAAAATAATGTCTTCAATCCGGATCTGTTCTATGCGATTCCGCAATTGAAGAATATTCGATTCGGTAACTTCCGAAAAATCATTGTCCTTCTGGTATCGGGCAACGTTTTTCAGGTAATGATTGAAAGCTTTTTCGAAGGTGTCTGTGTTAAGGCAATAGTGAGCATACTTGATAAAGTGCGACTTACCCGATCCGTAATAACCATTGATCCAAATCCCGGTTTTTCCAAGCTTTTTATTGATAACGGTATCCAGAAACAGGTATAGTTTTTCAATCAGGTCGTCGGTGAAAACATACTCTTCAATTTCTGCACTAATGGTTTCCTTTTTTTGGTTGCTCACCACTACGGCCGAATTTATCGGTCGATCGATCGGCCTTTCAAATATTTCTGATAATTTCATATTACGCTGAAGTAGGTTTAGTTGATCAGTTTTATTGCTCTATATGGATTTTCATCGTTTAATAATTTAAAAAGACTGTAATAGTCCTTAACCTCACCCGGGTAAAACAAGATGAGCTTATATTTTTCGCCAATGAAGTATTTTTCAAAGTTGTTCAGGAATTTACTCGTTCGAAGATAGGGATAGATAGCTCCAAAACCGTGGATCAGTACGTACACCTTCAATTCAGGATCACCTTCTTCGAAATGAGCTTTGATCCGGTCATCAACAAACTTGAAGAACGCGTCGGTCTTTGCTTCTCGTATCAACGATTCGTTTACTTTTTCAGGTGTATGCACTTCGCGTTCCAGAAAGAAATCGAACATGTTCTTTTGGCCGAATTTTCGAACTTTAAGAAAGTCACAAAACACCTCGAAGATGTCGAGAATAAGTACATCCAGATAATTACTCGGACGTTTCAACCGCTCCTTTATTACCTGAATTTCTTCCCGGATCCGGTTCTCGTCTTCCGGATCATATAGATACATGTAAGCGTTCGAAAACAGGTTGCCGGTAGCAGGATCCTGAAAATCCTTACTGCTCATCCTTTCGTATAGTTCCGTAATCGTCATTTTTCACGTTAGTTAATTGATTGAAAACAAGCTTCCAAAAACCAAATGTCTTCAGCATTTTTAAACTGTTCCCAAAACAAAGGTTCCACAACCGGGCTTATCAAGCGATCACCAGTGAGTAAGCCGGCAACACGAAGCAGGCTTCTGTAGTTGGAGAAAGTCTTTTTCAAAGTTGTTTCCGACCAGCCAGCTACAGTCTTATTTTCTGATGATATTTCGTCCACTGCCATTTTAAAATAAAAATTATCCGGCAACGTATTATCGACATGGAAACGCTTGACAGTGACTTTAAAATGCAGGTCAAACAAGATTCGATAAGTTTTTAAACACAGATAAAAGAACAGCAAGCGCTGCTCATTCTCCGATGACCCAAAAAAGTTTTTCCAGAAGCCTTCTGGTGCCCATTTATTTCGCTTCCGAATTTCCCGAATAGTCCTAGCCCTACTGGCCTCGGAGTTGATCTGAAGAACCTTATTCTCTTTGACCTCGTCAATTAATCGCTCATCAACATTATCACTGTTCAAAATGTCAACCAGTCTGATTGTCTCTCCAAAGAGTATTCCCATTGCGGTGAGTGCTCCATTGTATTCCAGATTCCTTTGGATCATGACTTCTGATTTAAGTTATTCCGGTTAACGAGAAGCTCCTTTGCCTCCACCTCTAATATCTCTGCAATCTGGTAAAGCACCTCCAAGCTCGGTTGGCGCCTGTTCTGAACATAGGCATTCACCATATTGAAGCTCTTTCCCAGCTTCTCAGCAAGCCAAATTTGCTTAATCCCTTTTTGTTCAAGGACTTCTTTTATTCTATTCATTTAAGCTCCGATTGAAGCCTAAATGTAATAGTTTTTTGTAAAAATATAACATGTTGTGAGATATATTGATTGCAGAAAAGCAAGTTGGTTGTGATAGAAGGCGTTAGTTCACATCAGCTTATATGAGTTTTAATTGCTTGGCTATATCAAAAGTAAATTTCGCCATAGGTCTTTTATGTATTTCATCAGCCTCGGCATAATTCCCTATTAATAGTCGTTTTATTACTGCCTGATTTGGAAATAGAGAACTATAATTCCGTATCAGTTCCTGGTTGTATGATTTGTTGTATACAAATGCTTTATGCAGTAATTCTTCTGCTAAATCTTTTTGTGTGTCGTAGACCTGAGGGATACAAAACAGTTCTGTGTGGTTTTCCAATAGTTCCAATAAATTATCTGTCTGCATTGCTGCATGGAAATCAATCTTAATGTCATTCAAGTCCCTGCTTATCCAATATTTTCCAATGCTTTCCGCGCTTAGACTAAACCTAAATACGTCCAAATCTTCGTGTTCTGTATATAGTTGAAATTTCGATTCCTTAGTGCTTTTTGCTCGGTTGCAATTTGAGCATGTTGGATACAAGTTGTAAAACGAAGTACATAAAAACGGATATTTTGATTTTGGGTAAAAGTGGTCAAGTTCTAAGTTGGCCTTGGGTGGTTTATCAACGACTCTTCTCCTCTTACCTCCTGTTTTGTATTTTGCTTCAAGGACAACAGTTAATTGTGCATTGCAATAGACACATGCCTTTAATCCAATTGAGCCTAAGATCGGAAGTATATCTTTTTTCCTTAGGTCTTCATACCTCATTGCCTTTACTACTTTGAGGTAAAAGCAGTTTTCTTGTTTCGTTTTTGTATCATCAAAGTCTGTATAAGGCAGTATGACATCGAATTCTGCCAGTAACTGCTGTTGCTCTTCTGGTTTGGCCTTAATGATGCGCTCGTACTCATCAATAATCTTCTGGATATATTGTTTCTTTTTCAGTTGCTTGTGGCCCTTAATGATGCTTTTCAACTTCGCAAGCCTAGTCCTAGGATGCTCAAAATCATCCCTTCTACCATCTACAAAGAGGTCAGCGCAAAATTGACTGACTTTATTGTCTAATGCTTTGTCAATTTTTATTTGTCTCATCTATTCCTCAGCTTTAGGATTGTTTGCAGGTGTATGATCTTGGCCTCTAGTTCCTTATCTGTACCAAATTTTTCATCATATTTAGCTTGAAGCACATCTTTGACTAATGGCTCTCCGATAATATTAATTAACCTTTGTGCCGATTGCATATTAAGTTTAGTCCTATGAGGTTTTGGCTTCAGGTTGTCATCTGATAAATAATCAACTAGCTCCTGTATCTTACCCTTAGCAAATTCACCAACCACCCCATCTTCAAGGAAAAACGATTCCGATAATAATTCATGGATATTTGCTCCGAAAGTTTTCTTTTTAGATTGGTCAACAATACTACTCCTACCTTCAGCGGTTCTTTTTAATAGTATCAAGTTATCAGTGTTCAAATCCGACAAGAAGTAGGGGCTATGGGTAGATAAAACAAGCTGTACTTTAACATTAACAAATTCTTTGTTGAAAAACTCAACGAGTTTTGAAAGAAACTGTCTTTTCCACTCAGGATGAAATCCAGTCTCAGCTTCATCTACAAATATTATTAATGAGTCTTTGGGATCGTCATAGTTTGGGTGTTGGTTTTCCGACAGTAAACTGTATAAACGAGAAAAAAGGTTATAATAGGATACCTCTCCAGAGCTTAGGTCATCTGACAAAAAATAGTTATTTATTCTGCATCTGTAGGATGGCATGTAACCGAACAATTCTTCTTCCCTTGTTATTAATTCCTTCAGGCGTTTTTTTATTTCAGGAGTGAATACAACATCAATTGGCCTGAGTATATAAAACCTCCAATCTAAACATCCTTTTCGGTCCCAATAGATGCTACTTAAATACAGTTTTTTCGGGTAGTTAGCAGCCTCTTGTAGCCTCACAAATCTCACCAGAATTTGTCTTACTTCTGCTTGCTTATCAGGTGGAAACACTGCAGTATTATCATTGTATACGAATTCATGGGCAGCATTATGGTCAGGAGTGTCTTCTAAAATTAGCTTTAAAAGATTCAGCTTATAAAGTTTATATTGTGCTGAGATTATTGTTTCTCTTTCAATAAAGCTATTTTCGTTTGGTACTTTGTTTTCTCGAAGGAGCTCATTAAATATTTCTGAAGCAATTCCCTGAGGATTACGCCCTTCAAGGAAGTGGTTGTTTCCAGTGTAGGTTAAATTTATGATTATGTTTTTAGGTTCAGAAATTGGATACCAATCTGTATCTAACAGAAATTTGATGTACTGATAGTTATCTTCTATGTGCAGAGCTTGTATATGGCTCACATAATCTCTGTTTGGCTCATTTGCAACCGTATCGGCCAGTCGCTCATAGGCAACTATTGCTGGTCCATATTCAGCTTTATATATTAGGTACCCTAACGTTGATATATTTGAAAGATTATGTTCGTTGTAATTTGCCCTCCAGTCGATAACATTTGAATAATACACAAAACCAACCTGATCTTCAGCTGTTTTCCATTTCTGAGGCATTCGTTCAAGAGGCGACTTCTCATATCGATGTATCTGGTATCCTTTACTCAGAAGGTCCTTTTCATTTTTCAAATTCAGGCTTGAATGACAAAAAATAAAATCACCGATACATACTATCCCTTCAATAATGTATGAAAAGCCCATAGCACCTCCAGAGAAGGTTGCGATTGATCGAATAAGCATTTCAAAAAGCGAACTTTTACCACTTCCATTTTGTCCTGCAATCGCAGTAATTGAACTAATATTGTTTCCGAATTGGAGTACTGGTTCCTCTTTTTCGAGAACCTGCAGACTTATTCCGTCATAATTAAAACAGTCAGTCCCGGAATGACTAAGATTTACTTCAAAGTCGTTAAACATTTTGTATTCTTTTATCCAAACGTACTTTAGTTCCATACTATCATATTTTTACTTGTTTATTACATGGTGTGGCTCTGCAGTCGCACTCAACCCCTAATCCACCTCCAGGCAGGCTGTTCTTTCTTCTTTTACATGCGAATATACCTGTTGCATTGAGCTTCTGCGACTCGGCCTGCAAAACCTAGGCGTCGTCATCGGTTGGGCGCCACTCTAGGAGCTCGCTGTGGAAGGTTTTGGCCAACAGAGCATAGGGCATTTGCTCCAGCTTTTCCTTTACGACCTTGCATTGGGCCTCCAAACGGTCAGCGTCCGCAAACAACTACTCTACTGGGTGAACGATTGCTTGCTGTTTTTCAAGTGTAGGTAGTGAAAAAATAAACTTTGCAAGCTTCTGTGTACTAATATTTGCTAGGCTCACACCCTCTGATTTTACACTCGAACACAAAGTTTTAACTATACCCGTGTTTGAGGAGATATTCCAATTCGCTGATCCCCTCCCATTAATCGACACACCCAAAAGTAGTGAAATCTGACCAATATCATTTCTAAATTGAACTCAGGCTACTACACTTTGTCCGTTACCATTTATCAGGATGTGTCCCTTTTGCAACCCATTTCCCAGTCTGCAACCAAATCTCATAGTAATATAACCACCAGGTAATCCAAACGATAACTGATTCTGCTAATAAATCAGAAGCCACGTCATATTCATTTTCATATAAGCATAAACTTCCTGTATCAGTCCAAACATGGGGTAATTTATCTTTCTCTGGATGTATTTCCAGTTTTGGAGAAATAACATAAATCCGTGGATGCTTTGATGGTTCATATATAATTTCGACCTTATACTCCGTACTTACAACCGTTGGTTGTACAATACCTTTTAATTTTAATATTCTTCTGTAATGGATAGATCCAGTCCAGTTTGAATAATTCTGATTAATTTCCTGTAATTGACGATAGATCGATATCATGTTGCTATTCGCCATGAAAGGTATTTGGTCTGTCTTTTTGAATCTGATGGCCAACCCCAATCCCTGCCATGCCTGATCCTTTATGTATTCCCGTCAGCCCTTTATCGCGAAGGGACTGCATAAACAGGCCTTGTGCCTTGTATGCGGTTTCAAAAGTTCCAGTTCCAAAACTTTCTTTCAGAAGATTATTCAGTTCAGAGCCCGTTGTTGATTGGAGTTTTTCCCACAATCGCGCGAGTGCACCCATGAACACAACAAAGGCTTCAAATAGCTTCGGATCATTATTCCATTCCTTGGTGAAAATCTCGTCCGGAAGAACAGGATTCGCTACGTGAAATTGTCGGAGAAACTTTTTCTCATATTCAGCTTTAGACCTAAAACGATCAACAACTTTCTGAATCGTTTCAAAGATTGAATTTTCCCCTTCGTATAGCCTTCCAACTAGCGTCGTCAACACAATACTTGATGGTGCCATTTCCGGATTCTTCTCAAAATAAACATCCCTGTAACGCTTGATCAATTGCACGGCGTGTTGCAGCGGCTGCTTCAGGTGATTAGGATCATCCTTAGGCAGTTCCTGAGCTGCCCGCACCTCCATGCCCGGATAAAAATCGTGCAAATAAATGTTTGACTGAGCAATGAATTTCGCCTCGAACCATTGAGCATACCCTTCAGGATTGCTAATCGTCCAATTATGCTCAGACCTATCGGGAATCATAATCCGGTTCTTATCACCACGTACATTCTCGGTACAAGTCGGGATAATATCCATATGAAATTCGTCTGCATAGTTGAGTCGGATACACCTGTTCTTCCCAATAACCAAAGCACTCCAACGGCCATCTGATTCCAATAGCTTTTTGAACTCGTCGTAAACTCTGGCAAAATGTAAGTCGGTCCAATCCTCGTCGATTTGCACAACGAAATCCAGATCAAACTCTTCACCTTTTCTGGGCTTGACTGTCGTTCGAATCCGATATGAGCCTTGAGCGTAAATATTAGCGTCAAGAAACAAACCGGGTTGGCTTTCAATAAAACTGCTTACGGCGGTGTACCGTTCTTCTACAAGCTTTCTTTTGGAGTCACTCAATTGCAAAGCTTCCGTAATCCGTTTCAACATGTCATCTAAAAATGCCTTTTTGTCTTCAGTAATTAATCGTTTCATAATATGATAATTTTAGTTAATAATTTCCACGCTATGGTCGGTGATCTCAAAATCCGAGGTCTGTTTTTCTGATTTATATCCCTGGCACCGAATTGTTTCGGCTTTACACCACTTCAGGATATCAGAATCTCCTTTATACTTAAGCTCTTTGAGTGCTTCCAATTGTTCGCGATTTGGATTCAACTCTACAATATCGTAAATGTGCACCTCGAAACACTGGAGATATTTCGAGTATCGAACCGGAGTAATCACTTGTTTGATGAAATCGATAACCGGATAGCCAAAGGTTTTGGATGGAAGGAAGCCCGGCTTAATCAACTCTTCATAGAACTCACGATCATAGCAAACTTCCCGTTTCTTATTCGGTGAATTGTACCATTTCAAGAATAGAGGCAGCTTATACCCTCTCACGAATACTCTCAAATCATCATCATCGTGCTTCACGCTTGAGAATTTATTGTCTTCCTTGATTTCCAACTTTCGTAAACCATCGTGAGAATATCTGTTCCTTTTAAAATTTCCACCTACCGGCTGAAACTTTCCATGTTTCCGACTTTTAATGAGTAAATAATGGTCGCCAACTTTAATGCGATACAGATAGCTACATGAAATCCGAAGGTTCCATATGAAATGGGCTTTAATAACGGTCCAGATTTTTTTCCTGTTTTCTAGTCCCCAGCCCAATGTAGAGATCAAAAATGATACAACCACTCCCAGTGCAGCTGCAAATAAGTTCCCAGACCAACCAGGATCCTTAACCATCATGCCAGCACCAGACAAAATCAGTGCAATGACTGGCATCAAAAATCGGCTATATCTATTTTCCATCGTATAGTATTTTTATATTACGGCTCAAAGTTTTACCTTTCAAGTGCAATCTATTTGCACTATCAAAATTACTTTGATGAAAAACTAAATTTTTTACACCTATGCCCAGATCTAAACTAGCAGGATTCCGATATCGGGTCTTAAATAATTGCCTAAGAAATACAGGGCGAACATGGAGACGAAAGGACTTAATCGATGAGATAGACAAACAACTTTACGAAAGTTTTGGAATCAAAAATGGAATAAGCCGAAGGACTTTCTTTTACGATATTGAACTGATGCGTAGCATGCCACCAAGAGGATTTGATGCACCAATTGTGGAGAAGAATGGCTTTTACACTTATGACGATCCCACCTTCTCAATTGACAAGCTTCCGCTAAGTGAGACAGATCTGGAAAGTATTAGCGATGCAGTAGACCTCCTAAACCAATATAAGCAGCTTCCGATTCACTCTCAGTTATCTTTGGTAAAGGACAAATTCACTGGAGAGATCTACACAAACACTGAAGATGAACCGATAATCGAGTTGGACCATTTACCAGTTAAAGGTGAAAAGTTCTTAAGCCCAATCTATCAATGCATAAAAGAAAAGACAGTAATCTCACTCGAATATCAATCATTTAAATCCACAGAGCCCAAAGAATTTTTGCTGCATCCTTATTTCATCAAACAATACAATCACCGATGGTACTTGATTGCACTGAGTGAACTATTTGGCACGGTTGGAACTTACAGTTTAGATCGCATAATTTCATTAGATAAAGAAAAATCGATAGCCTATAATGCGTCCCATCGCAAGGGCCACCTCAAGCGATTCGAGGACATCATCGGTGTTACATTAATTGACGGCGACGAACCTGTCACAATTGAAGCTAAAGTTACTCCGGAACAATCTCCATACATTACAACCAAGAAAATTCATAACTCGCAAACCATAACCAGTGAAGATGAGAGTGGAACCTACCTATCCCTGTATCTTATTCCGAATTACGAATTCTATTCTTCCATCCTAGCCTTTGGACCGGGAATTCAAGTACTCGGTCCACAACATATACGGGACGAAGTTTGTAAGAGAATAAAAGACACTCTTTCGCAATACCATCAAAAATAATTTCAAGCCATGAATACTTCATTTTCTTCTCAGGACATATTGAGAGACATTCGTTCAATGCGCAAATTTTCTGGACAACTTTTAGGAAAAGGCAAAATATACGATCGGTTGCTAAGTTACCTTCTTCATGATGTATTTCCATATTCTGATTACACACTGCCAAAACTGAAAGATCTGCAATCAGCGTTAGGAATTCCTTATTCCAAAGTCCGGAAACATCTGAACCATATTTATTCTGACCTCATTGACCACGAAGAAAATGGTGTCGATCTATCTCCATCTAAAGTCGAATATGTCTTCACTCTGAAAAAAGACGAGGATTATACCACAGTGGTAATGCATAATCTACCTGTTTTACCTAAAGTCGGAGAGCAGGTTACGATCCCATACTTCAGTGCAAAATCAGGAGATCATTTTTATGTAAATTCAATCCATCATTGCTTTTTCGATGGAATCCAAACAATTGAGATTGTGCTCCGCCCTGGACTTTACAACAAATATCTGGATCTCCGAAAGGAGGAAGCTTTTCTTAAAGGTCAGATTTCCTGGGAAGATTATTTCAATGCCGACGACTACGATCTGAGGAGCAGATTGGGATTGCCTAGGTATTTGTTTTGAATGACTTCGTGATTCTACAATTGGGGTTTTAAATTAATTCTTGACTTTCCTATCCTTAAAACCTTACGAAAGAAAAATTTGCTCAACTCAGATTCAAGAAAAGTATGATCGATTTCCAAACCACAAAACTCACAGCTACTTACACGAGCCTGCTCCACATAATCCATTGCTCTTTCAATTACTTTTTCTAATGCAGCGTCAGGATTGCCATCGCAAGTCACTATCCATCTTAGTGTCTCATTGATTGATAAACGAAGAATATGAAAAATTTGGGACAATGAATAATGACGAGACAGGTCTTTCAGAAAAATCTTAGTTTTCAGGCTTATTTCATAGTCAACCTTAAAAATCAGAACTAATTCACCGGACAGATACTGAATCACTTCATATAACACTATTTCACCCCAAAGATCTAAACATAACGACTGGTCGAATAGGTCAACGGGATTAACCAACCGATCGATCAGTTCATCTCTAGACAACCTATTGGATTCAATATTCAAATACCATTGTCTACTTGCTATCGAAGAATATTCAGTGAAGAATTCTCTATTAGAAAAATCTTCGTTAGAAGAAGAACTCGAAATATGAAATATAATCCCTTTCCTACAAAGTTCCTCAATTATTTGCACAGAATACTCTGTTGTTGGACTCAGTAAGTTGCCCAAGCTGCCATAACTAATTAATGTCAACTCATCGGCTATACCTTTTTGCATGTACGCTCCAAGAAAGACCCTGTCTCTGAAAGTTAAATCATCAAAATCCACAACTCCCTGAACAAGTGGTCTATCAGCTTCAAAGCACGTAAAATCTGTTTCTACAGTTTCATATTCCAAGTTATCCTCAACCCTTCCATAGCAAAGGACGCAATGATAACAACTATCTGCATAATGTTTACAAGTAGGACACATAACCGTTACTTTTTGATCATAATACCTACTTCCAAATTTCTTATGCATTCTTTCTTTGCAATGAGGGCATCTGTCATCTACTATCACTTTCGGGAAAAGCCGCAGTAAACCATTCGGGTTTACATCGATTTTAAATTCTTCAATTAATACCATTAATTTGTCATTCTCATAATATCGAGCTATTAGCTCTTCTATTTCGCTTACACTTAAATGAGTTAATTTGGGATGAATGGATATAAATTCAAGTGACATTACAATCTATTATTTCTACAAACATAGGAATAATCCTCAGAAGACAAAAGACTCAACAATCTGTATGTCATAACATTAAATCGTATATGATCTTTTTATGTACATATTAAAACACTCCAGAAAACCTGTAGAACCCGCAAAACACTACATCTTTGATTACGAAAAAATCAATTTACAAACATTTTTTTTAGCTCTTGAAATAATTCTTCCAATCCGGATTTTTCAATTTGGCGGTCAGGTATGACACAGATACAAACTCGCAATTATTTTTGATTGCTTTGTCTGCGATTTTTACAAAAAGGCCAAACATTCCTTCCCATCCTTGCAACTCATACTTGTGCGCTGTTGACCTTACCAAATTCTTAATATCCTCTTTATTCAAAGTCCAATTTGTCACATCAACGTTCAACATTTTTTCGTTAATAAATAAGATCCATCGAAAGACAATTTTTATCCAGGCTTGATCAATATCCTTTAAAGTTTTAAAAAACCTACTATCCTCAAGGGAGGAGAAACGCATAGTAGGATTGAATTCTTGCCATTCCTGCTGCAACTGAAGATCCAATCTATGTAAAATATAATAATAGACATCAGTAAAAGGATCATCATCCCAACCAATATTAGTATTCATATGAAAAAGGTCATAAAAATCGTAGAAATCGTCATCATCTTCATGATCGTTAGAAATGCTAGTACAACCGTTAGTAACCTCTCCTTCTTCAAATTGATCCTGATTGTCTTTATCCTGTTTTGTTTGATCCTGATTGGTTTGATTATTATTAGATAGTTGATTTTCGTTATTCAATGGACCAGTAATTGGATTTCCGCCATTCAGATTTCCGTCGTGCGGAAAACAGATATCGGAGTTATCGCTGCCTTGATGGTCATCGTTATTTGGATCTCGCTGAATGTTATTGGAATCTTCAGCATCCTCTGGACATTCAAAAATTTCATACATTCGATTTTGAAATTTCCCATCATATCTGGACTGCCCCTTATCCATAATGTAACCATGGGATATCAATTCCGACCATGCTTTGTTGAACCTTTGTGTACCAATTCTCAACCTTTTCTTCAAGTTTTCTTTATAAACGATGTAACTATCACTCTCGGCCAAAATCGAGATCATCACAATCTTAGAGTCAGCACTAAGTTCCTCATTTTTAATCAGTCTATTGTCAATTTTCGAATAGAAATTATCCTTGCCGTTGTTCGCACTGCGGTGGTAAATCGTTTTAGTAATGTCTTTCCTGGTAATCATAAAGATGTACTTCTTGGAATATTCGTTATCATACTGATAATCTGAAATATTCAATTAATCATAAATTATTTGCATACTTGACATTGTGTACCTAACCAGAACATCTTTCTCGCTCTAGGGCATTTAGGATCTCATCCTTTCGATAATGGTTCATATTACCTATTCGGAAAGAGGAGAAGTAGCCTTCCTTTACGCGTCTTTTAATTGTGTTTGGTGAAGAAATGCCAAGCATACTCATGGCTTCCTTCTGGGTAATAAATTCGGGATTTTTTTCATTCTCCATTACTTGGAGTAAATGTTTTGCTGTCTCTTCAGCAGTCCTTTTGGCGAACTCCAAAAGTTGATTTGCGGTAAGTTCGATTTTAATACAATCAATCTTATCAGTCTTAAAAAGAACATCGTGCATTGGCACAAACTTTTAAAATTATGATGCAAATAAAAAGATAGTATACGAAACAAAAAGGGGAAAGAGAGTCATTATTTTTTTCCCTCCCTATAGACTAAGGCTTTAAGATAAAATTTTTGTCAATCTCGTTTTTAATTCTTAAATATATATTCTTAGCTCCATCAGTATTGTACTCGTTCAACTTACTCCCAGTAGAAGGAGCTAAAAGGTTTTCTTTAGCCTTCAGATTAGCTTCCTCTAATGTCTGGTATGGTTTATTTGCATACAAGTTGATGCGACTCATTATTTCACTAACGATTATACACTTTTGCTTTTCACTATAGCTAGGATAGAGCCTGGATGTCAAATAATATAGTGCATTGACGATATATTTCACGGGTTTTACTTTTAGTGCCCTCTCTAAAAGTCCAATTTCATAGTCTAAAAATTCACTAATTCTTACTTCCCTCATACAGATTCCAGATTTTCTCAATTCCAGAGCTATTTCTAGTTCTTCTCGAATTTTGGTCTCGTTTCCCTTAAATAATTTAGCAAAATAGGCTCTATAAGCGACCTCAGTAACAACTGGTTGCCATTCAGTGTCGATTGATTCTTCTAGCATCTCGCGAAGTGGCTTTACGAGTTCAAGAATGCGTGCAACAAATCTATCTGCCTTCTCATGCATTTCATTGTCTTGGGAGACAAATTCAAAATACTCCCTTCTCAGAAATCCAATGGCGATACGGTCAAAGGCCAAAATTGAATTCAAGAACTCATTAGTAATAAACTTCAACTTAAACTCTTCCATTTTCTTTATTCCAATGTTTAAGAAGTAGTTCTGCATGCTCTTCTGCATTTACCTTTATGTAGGCATAAAAAGCTTTTTCTGTCTTATGGCCCGTAATCGCCATTATAGTTATAGAAGGAACATCTAACTTGTATAGGTTTGTCGCAAAGGATCTTCTTGCAGTATGGCTAGTGACCATTTCCCACTTCTTTTTTACTTGACTTTCCCTAACTCCTCCCTTCGTAAATCCGATCGAAACTGTTGATGTAAACCCAGCAATCTTACACACCTGCTTGATATATTCATTAAACTTTTGGTTGCTTATCATGTCTGGAAGCTTCCCATCATATTTCGCGAGAATTGATTTGACGACATCATGCAATGGGATCACAACTCTCCTTTCAGTCTTTTTCTGCTCGATCCTAATGAACTGGCCATCTATATTTTCTGATTTAACTTTGTCTAAATCGCTAAACCTACAACCAGTCCAACAACCAACAAGAAAAATATCACGAACTTTATCCAATTTCCGATTCGATGATAAGTCTAATCTAGAAATCGCATCCAACTCTTTATCGTCCAAATATACATTGTAGGATTCTTCGGTTTGCTTTTTAAAAAACTTAAATGTCGTGTTCGAGTGAACATTGCGTTCAAGCGCAGCGTTACAAAACACTTTCAGATTCTTAACCCTGGCGGCTATCGTATTTTTTGAATACCCTTGCTGGATAAGATACCGACAAAAATCATCATAGAAATCGAGATCTAAATCATTCCAATCCAAATTTGTCGACATTGCCCTTAAACTCCTGAGCGTACAATTATAGGCACTAATTGTACTTGATTTTTTTTGAGATCGGCTTATCCAATTTTCAATCCACTCAAGCATTGGCAATTGTTGCATGGATATGTATTTTTGAGGATGCAAATACTTATCTACAACGGAGGCTAGCCATCCTTTCTCAATATTATCGGCTCTTTCGGCCTCCTCCAGTATATGACTCTCCATCTTTAGGAGCTTGCTTTTTAAGGCATCTTTACCTTTAAATATCGTTTTTTTTAAATCTTGCTTTGAAAGATCCCAATGCTTTAATTGTACGAATTGCCCGGTAGCTACCGATTGATCTATTTTTTTATCTCTAAATCTGATCCTGATAGAAACTTTTTTATCTTGATCTTTGGTTTGTGTGTTAACATTAAAACTTACTGTCGCCATTTTTTAAAATTGAGTTGCGAAAATACACCTCGGGTATGACTTGCCAAAGTCATACCCGGAAATTTTTATGAACTTTGATATGAAATGATGAGTTGAAATTCGTAAAACCTGTACAACCCTTCAAAATGATCAGTATTGATGATTGTTATTCTTCAAATCACAATAATACTAATCATCCAAATTAGTCCCGGTGGGACTACGTGGTAATTTTTCTATGCAGGGGTATGATTTGTCTTAGTACTCCTGTTTTTCCTTAAATCTATTGAAAGTAGTTAGTTAGTGGACAGCCTTTGAAATTAGTTGCAGTAATAATTTAAGTTTCCTATTCTGCTTCTCGTCTTCCATTAAACGGACAAAGACGTCATAATCTTCCCGTAAAAAGTCTGACGCAGCTCCGGTTGGGTTCACAAAAGTCACAAGCTCTGCATCAGCGATGAGACCGCAGAGTTTCTTATTATTTTACCCCAAGACGAACCGTAAATGATCGGAGTGTGCATAAACATTAGCCTAAAAAAACATTTGGCGTAGTTCGAATTATTGGCCAATTTACAATTGTCTTCAAGACGTCATAAGAGTGCCAGCTTACCCATCATCGCACTGAATTTATTTCAGTTAATATTTTAGCCGTTTTGATTAATATTTTGTATATTTGGCTAATATATTAACTAAAACAAA
>TARA_R110002050_G_scaffold172142_2_pt1 | contig 24696 bp, 16 predicted proteins | sample TARA_R110002050 | Tara Oceans TARA_R110002050 (sample SAMEA4396988) | marine metagenome | biome: Polar Biome; feature: [DCM] deep chlorophyll maximum layer (ENVO:01000326); material: water (ENVO:00002006), including particulate matter (ENVO:01000060) such as... | depth 25 m
GTGAATCCGAATAAAATCAAACATTTGATCTTTCATTGGGTCCACCCATTCGTGTGGACTGTTAAATAGTTCGCCCATGGCTATTGGAACCGAAGTATTTTCTCTCAATAATTTAAAATACCTGTTGTTTTCCGGAGAAAAAGGATCTTCAATAAAAAACGGATGATATTCTTCCAATGATTGGATAAGATTAATGGCCTCCATGGGTTGCAATCGCTCATGCATATCATGAAGTAATTCAACTCGATCGCCGCATTGCTTCCTGGTTTTATCAAAAATTTCACGTGTCCCTTTTGTGTAGGTATACGGATCCATAAAATTATCGCGTTCCAAGCCAAATCCCGCCTTCTTAAAGTCGGGGCTATCGGCAAGACCTGTGGAACCGTAGCCGCCTAATTGAATGCGCACATGCCGAAAACCTTCCTCCATATATCTAGATACATCGTCGGCTACCGCTTCCGGTGTGTTTCCGCTGGCATGGGCATAACAATCAACAGCAAAGCGGCATTTGCCACCCAACAATTGATATACCGGCATGTTGGCACGTTTTCCCTTAATATCCCAAAGTGCCTGATCCAAGCCACTTAAGGCATTGTTTAAAACCGGACCGTTTCTCCAATACGAGCTTTGATAGGTTGACTGCCAAAGGTCTTCGATATTGTCTACATCTTTCCCAACACAAAAATCATGGAGTGATTTATCGATCGCTGCCACCACTGCATGCGCCCTTTGTCGAAATGTTGCACAACCAATACCATACAAACCCGGTTCACTGGTTTCCACTTTAACTATAATCAACTCGGTTCCCTCGGGGCAGGTTGCGATGGCTTTTACCCTGGTTATTTTTAAAGGAGGCAATCCTTTTTTCCCTTTGGTTTGTTTTCCGTTGGCTTTTAATGGATTGAACGTTCCTGCACCGGCAAGTGCTGCCAACGCGGCAAATCCTTTAATTGCAGCACGGCGATTTACATTGGTTTTCATCATTTAGGATATTTATTGTTCAACTTAAAATTGATCGGATTACACCGGATGTTACACTGTAAAATCAAGGATTTCACAATTCTACTCAAGCCCGTCTCAGCGCGTGAGAGAATACACATTGGTGGCACTTACGACAAAATTAGGGACTTTGACGTAGCCGTTGTTAATACATTCGTTAATCCCATTCTCCTGAAAATCGGAGATTACTTTCTCAAGCGTAATTTTCGACAATCCCGGTTTGACTTTATCATAAATAGGCAATATCCAAGCAAGCGGAGTAGCCCAATAAGCCCCATTTTGGTAGGTTCCTTCTTCGCAAGGATGAAATAAGCTATCCCATGCACCATCACTTTCAGATAGATGTCTAATCTGCCCTCTATAAACTGTTTCGTCGTAATGTTCCACTAAATAAGTTGCTATCCGTTTACTTTGTTCTTCCGTTGCAAGACCAATATCAACAGCATAAGCACTCCCCCAAATGTCAGTTTGTATGCAGTCAGCATCAGCAGCCCAAAACATCCCCCTGTCCTCATCCCACAACATAGAAATACTCTGTTTTACATTTTCATATCGCGTTTTATATTGATCGGCATTTCCATACTTATATTTTTGGCATAGCTTATACATTTCTAAATTTGCCTTGTAGTACAGCAGCGAGGAGAAAAGAAGATGTCCTGTCTTTTTAACGATATCTGTAAATCCATAAACACACTCAGGATTTTCAGGATTATTGTAAATTAATCCATTTTCTTTTACAGAAATATGTTCAAGCCCCCTGAGTAATCTTTGTTCCAATTCTTTAAAAAGCGCTTCGTCGTTAAATTGATTGACATACGAACATACCATCATGGCCATAAAAGGTCCATTATCAACCGCATGGTCTGCCATAGGTTTTCCCGGAGGGCCCGGGCTATAAACCGGCACACCAGCTGCATTTACACGATCGGGAATACAGCCGTCTTCCCGTTGACCGTTAATCAAATAATAAATGGAAGCTTTGATATCCGCCGGATTCATTAAATCGCCGGCGTATTCAACCATATAATAACTATCACGTGTCCAGAGTGCTTTATAATTTCCAACGCCATCGGGTGTATTAATCCAGATACCTCCTGCTCCTTGAACACGACACCCTTCCAGTTGCTGAAGTGTCGCCTCACGCATCCATTTGACATCCTTTTTAGAAATCCCATAAGGATTTTTTTGTCTTTCCTCCTTGACAGCAGCTTGAGACTCTTCCTTTTTTAATTCCTTAGATTGTACTGATGTGGCGCATAAGAACGTGCAAAGAAAAAAACGAATAAATACTTTCATTTGTTTTTCTATTTTAACACTCTTTTATAATTCTCCACGATCAAGCCCGCATAAGGAGCAGCATATCCTTCCAATATGTTCATGTCAGCTTCTGAGAGTTTTTTCATGTCTTTCAGCACTTTTACGTTTGCCTCCAGTTCGTGTATATGCAGGCATCCACTAACCAATGATGATACAGGCAGCGAATAAACGTACTGGTGAAGATTGGCGTGTGTCAATTCGGTAAGAGCCACCACATCCGGAATATCTTTGGTTTCGATGTTTCTTGGGGTAGTATCGATCCTTCCTCCCATCATGCTGCCTCCAGCCATCGTTTTCATGGCAAGCACGCCATACTTTTTTTCGAGCAATACCGGAAGAACATGGCGCTGGAAGGATTCAAACGAGGGGTCGCAAACATTTAACGGCATTTGGCAGGTATCCAGCTCAATGCCCAGTTCATCGAGCTTGTTCAGAAAATACAGATGAGTCTTGGGATTTTGATGGCCGGTAAAACCAATATAACGCGCTTTGCCTTTTTGCTTTGCTTCGAGGAAAGCATCCAACACACCAGCCTTTAACCTGTTATCAACATCTTCCGGAGTACTTAGTGCATGAATTTGCCACAAATCGACGTAATCTGTTTTTAAAGCTTTTAACGATTCATCCAGCATCTGACGCACTTCATCCCCTGTTTTGCCCGGGGCTTTTGTCATCAGGAAAATCTGGTCACGGTATTTTGGTGTAAGGTATTTACCCATGTACTCTTCGGCTCGACCGTTGACATATTTTCGGGCATTGTCGAAAAACCGGACTCCCAACTCCATCGATCGTTCAACCATTCGCTGAGCATCAGTCGGATTATCGACGAACCCTAAATGGTAGCCACCAAGGCAAAAAGCAGTTACTTTTTGACCATCCCGCGTTAGCTGTCGCTGTGGAAGAAGTTCTCCCCATTGATCGGATTCAGTAGAGGCAGAAGCCCAATCGGCTACCAAACTAAAGGCAGCAACAGCGGCTGTCTTTTTAATAAACTCTCGACGATTTTCCATAATTATACATTTTAGAATTGTGTTATTTCAAATGAACTGTCTTCCCTTTTTTTGCTGATTGCCTTGCGGCATCGAGTATTTCAACAACCCGCAAATTATTTTCCAGCGAATACAACCCAAAGGGTTCAACCGCTATGTTGCCATTAATCACATCAAAAAAATAGGCAAAAGGGTCCTCGTAAACATCAATATCTGCCCCTGTAATTTGCTGTACTTGCTCTGACTTCATATCGGCACTTCGAATTCGCATATCATTACTATTTTCAGTTTTGATATAACCGGACACCCCATAAATTTCCATGTCTTTTCGATTAAATGGCCAGTTCCATGACGCCTGGATTATACATTGTGACTCAGGGTAGGAAACAATAATTGTAGCTTCATCGTCTACTTCAGGATAAACATCGGGTTTAAACTGACGTGTTACCGCTGTAACGGAAATTGGCTTTTCTCCTTTGGTCAGGGCAGTCATCAGATTGGCGCCATAACAGCCAAAATCGACCAATGCACCTCCCCCATTCAGAACAGGATCCGTAAGCCACTCCAAAAAATGGGAACCTACATTGATTTCCTTTGGACCACGGTGTCCGTCGTGAATGACTACCTTTCGAACCGGACCTACAAACTCATCATCCAATACCATTTTCAGTGATTCGGCAGTCGTTGGGTACCACGATGTTTCGTAATCAGTTAATAAATGAATATTGTATCGCTCAGCTAGTTCTGCCATTCGTTTGGCATGTGTCATATTTACGGCCAATGGCTTTTCAACCATGACATGGATGCCGCGTGGAGCACATGCTTCAACTACCGCCAGATGATCAAAAACAGAACCAAAAGCCACAACTGCTTCGGGTTTAACCTCGTCCAGCATTTTCGCTAAATCGGAATAGACTATCTCCGGCTTTAAATGATAGCGTTTAGCCAATTCATTCGTTAACTCTATATTCGATTCACAAACACCTACCAATTTAAAATCCCCTTTATCAGGTCTTTTAAGAATGAACGAAATATGCCCGTGTGACATCCCGGCTACAGCCAGTCGTATGGGATTGTATTTCTTATGCTGTGCACTTGTAGAATAAGTTAAAAGTGCACAAACCAATACAAAGACGATTCTTCTCTTTATCATATATTTTCCCCAATTTATTCCTTAATCTGAGCTAAGAGGTAAATTAATTTCTTATTCATCTAAGGATGATTTAATGTTTACGATCATTTATCCACGCGATTTACTGACACATAAAACGGGAAGATCAGATTTCGTTTATTTGTTTGGAAGAAAGGTTCAAGCCGGTAATCACCTTGATTAATTTTCACATTTTCTAAAGTCCATTCACTGATTCCCGGATTTTCTAAGGTCTCCTCAATATGATAGGGATATAACTTCAAACATGCTTTACCAGGTTCATCCAACGGCTTTAAAAAATGATATGTGATGTTGAAAATTCCATCTTCAGTGACTCTTACATCCCAGTGATTTAAAACGTTTTCATTTGTCCACGCAACGGGTGTGCCTTTGGCATCATTGCGGTTTAGAATCACAGGATTTTCATAAGGTGTACCAATATAGGCCGGAAAGCTTTTGTTGTTATTTTCTTCCGAAATAATTTCATTGTACCATGCGTCCATTCCTCTCTTTAAAGTGTTTGCTATTTCCAGATTCTCCTTCAGAATGTTGTTTGTTTCCTGCGGGTCAGTCTGAACATCAAACAACTCAAAATCATCAACTTCACTATGGCGGTCAGTATGCCCTACCAACTTGAAATTCCCTTTTAATGCTGCAAAATTCCGATATTTCTGAAGGTAACCACGCCCCCATTCGTAAAACAACGTTCTGTTTTCGAATGCTGAATAATCATTGTTTTCAGGAGAAACAAAACTCAAACCATCAATCTCATGGCCGACCTTCTCTATTCCGCATAAATCAAGAATCGATGGAAGTAAATCGATGTGTGCAATTGCTGCATCAAGCTCTTGCTTTTCCCTGTATTTCTCAGGATAATGAATTAAACAAGGCACCCTGACTCCACCCCCATAAACCGATGATTTGAGTTCACGAAGCCCCAGCTTGTATCGATTTTGTTGCGGACCGTTATCGGTAAGAAATACAAGAATGGTATTGTTGTAGATATCTCTATCCTTCAAGGACTGAATGAGTCTTCCAATATTATCATCGATATTGGTCACCATGCCATACACCCTTTTGGCAGCTTCAATTTCGCCGGGTGTCATCTTACCAACAGCCTCATCGAACACACCAAATTTAGCTGCATCAAATTCAACATCTTGATACAAATTATAGTACTCTTCGGGCAATTGGAGGGGCGTGTGCGGTGCATTAAACGACAAGTAGGCGAAAAACGGTTTTCCTGATTTCTGTTCCTGATTCTTACGGATAAAGCTGATTACCTCAGTCGTAAAAACATCAGAACAATAACCTTTGGTTTGAACTGGCTCGCCATTTTTAAACAATACCGGATTGAAATAGGAACTGTCCCCTGCATAAAAATTAAGGACATCACCCGGTTGTCCCATTCCCCCGGCCCGATGCACGACTGCTTCATCAAATCCTTGGTCAATTGGGCGATAGGGATAATTGTCGCCTAAATGCCATTTCCCAAAAATTCCGGTTTCATAACCGTTTTCTTTGAGAACTTCTGCAATGGTAATTTCGCTATCGCTCATCGTGGCACCTCCATTATAGGTGTCGTAAACACCGGTACGTTCACTATAACGCCCGGTCATTAAACTTGAACGTGTTGGAGCACAAACAGGAGATACATAAAAGTTGGTCAGGTTTAAACTCTGCGAAGCTAATCCGTCAAGAACAGGTGTTTTGATGTAGGGATTGCCAGTAAAACCAAAATCGCCAATGCCCTGATCGTCGGTCATAATAATAATGACATTGGGTTTACTCGTACTTTCAGTTGTTGTATTCTCACGACATGCAGAAAAAAACAGCAAGATTAAAACAACCAGGGTTTCCGGTTTCAATCGGTGCAATTTTGAATGATTCATTCCAGTTCACTTTATTTTTCTGAAGCTTTTAATATCATTTCATCTTTTCCAGTAGAAGGTGTATTTTTTACGAACGCATCGTAATCGCCTCTTAGTTTTGCAATATCCTTCTTATACCTCTTGTCGTTAATTTTGTTATCTACTTCAAGCGGGTCCTTTGTTCGATCGAAAAACATATCGCCGAAATCTCTAAAATCGTTTCTTGCCTGCACTAATGTTGGATCAAGCATAATGCCCAGTTTCCGATCTTTGCTAACGACGGTAGCCTGCGACCAGCTTTCAGAAACAAAATATTTCCTTTTCATAGGCTTTCCCGAAAGAAGGGTCTGCACCATGGATTCGCCCTGCAAAGGATGTTTCAATTGCGGCATGTCTAATCCGAGCAGCTCTACCAGCGTAGGATAAATATCCACCAGGCTTACCAATTCACCGCTCCGTTTCCCATTTTTTTTATTGCCCGGATATCGGATGATCAATGGCATATTTAGAATGTCCTCGTAGACATTTTGTCCGGCAGCTGCCTTTTCAACCATCCCATGATTTCCAACAAAATCGCCGTGATCCGATGCGTAAATGACAATGGTCTCATCTTCCAATCCAGCTTCATCCAGCGCTTTCAGTATTTCGCCAATGTGAAAATCCATTTCGGTAACCAACGCGTAGTAAGCGCCAATGTGATTCCGCCATAATTGTTCGTCAGCGAATGCTTTATCAACATTCCAAACCTTATTACCGCCATCGCGGATTGCCTGCATCATCGGAGGAATATGCTTCTTTGCTTCGTGCAGACTGGCAGGTTTTCTGATTGAACCGCCATTTATCCGGCCACTCCCCCATTCAGACACATCGTACATATCCATGTATTTTTTCAGAGGCGTATAGGGTTGATGGGGACGATAAAATGTAGCCCAGCAAAAGAATGGCTGATCACTTTTTGCCTGGTCTTTAATCATCTGAACGGTTAGCTGGCTTGTAAAGGCCTCCATTGTCATGCTTTCCGGCAGCGCTGAAATCCTGGTTCCCAAATCAGCAATCGGCAGTTTTTCGTTTGCATAAGGTGAGCAGGGTGATCCTTTGCCAAATTCGGCTGACCAGTCTTCGGCAAATTCTTTTCCATATCCCATTTTCTCTACCCATTCGGTATAGCTGTTTCCGGGAGTTTCATTGCACAAATGGCTTCGTTGAACATCCCATCCGTCATCGACTGCCTGCGAAGTATGTCTTTTGCCGAAAGCATAGGTTTTGTAGTTGTTTTGCTTAAAAACTGTGGCCATCGAAACCACCTCGTCCATCACTTCCGTTTTTTCGCCATTTGAAAGCAATCCGAGGGTACGGGAATACAAACCCGACATCAGCGAGGACCTGGATGGAGCACAAATACCGGTGGTGCAATAGGCCCTGTCGAACACAACTGACTCCCGGGCCAGTTTATCCAGATTGGGCGTGATCACATCCGGATGATTTTCAAATCCCATCACTTTTTTATTATGCTGGTCGGAAAACAGGATCAGCACATTGGGCTTTTTCTTCGGAAGATTCGATTCAATATCACTGGCTACTGCTGCGCCAATATTGATTGACAGTAGTGCCAATCCTGTTGCCGTATTTCGAATTGCATTCATATTAGACATTGCTTTTTATTTAGACTTATTTAGTCGGAACAATTTGAACCTGAGTGGTGCTATTTGCTTCCAGGTGTACCGCTACATCCACTACATGTACTGATGTTCCATCGAACTCCTGTTCAATTATTCCTTTAGTGATTCGGTAATTATCGCCCTTTGGCACTACAAAACGTATTTTTGCACCTTCAATAGCAAATGGAAATTTGTTCTCAATGGTTGCTGAATTGGAGGCATTCGTTCCATCGTTTGCCGCTGTAAATGTAAGTTTCAGGTTCGTTACCCAAGTCGATGGAGTATCCTTTACGCCACTGAAAAGCATATTCGTTGATGCGGTGGCGCCGGAAGGCGTTGTAAAGCTTCCGTTGGTATTGTTAATTTTAAACAGATTAAATTCAAAATATTCTCTAATCGATGCGGCAATATATGCCACTGCAGGACTCCCTTCCGCGAAGGAATACGGATTTTCTGTAAAGAGATGATGATTGTGACCAGCTAATACCAGACTCAGTTTTGTCACCGAATCAAGAAAACTATGCATCCTGTTGTAGATATGACCTGCTGCTAAATGAAAATTTCCACCGGCTCCTTCGCCACGAAGCCAGGCGATTGCTTCATCGATCTGATATTGGTGGTCCCCTGCATTGGTTGCGGTAACCGACCAGGCATTATTAATATTCATAAATCTGCCATTGCCATATTTAAAACTATGGTTTTGCACTCCCCAATAACGATTGAAAAAATCGGCATTTTGTTGAGCAGTGGCTTTGTTAAAATTATTGGCTATCGGGGCGTCATGATTCCCAGGAGTTAAAAACGTTGCAGCAGTGGCTTTTGCCATTCCTTTTGTGTTGATGGCGTTATTGCCCAGGAAGTAATATTCTTCTCTCTCAGGGTGATTGATCACATTATACATGTTATCACCAGTTTCGATGATAATTTGAGCATCCATAATATTGGCCATATCGATCATGGCCGATTTCCGTTTCAACAAGACATCCGAGTCATGACCACCTTGAAATAAATGACCATCCGACATGTGAATAAGGTAATATTCATCTTTGTACTTTTTTACAATCTTAACTCCTCCATAGGATGTAACGGTGCCTGCAGAGGTATTCAGAACAAGATCATACCGGTCGGCAGGAATGCCGGCAGGTACAGTTACCGTAATTTTATGCGTATAGGTATTGCCCGACAGCGGATCATACACCCAATTGCCGGTTACTGCACGTATACTTGTACTGACGGTATTGTATGGGCCATGAAGTTCTACGGAATGAATGTTTTCTCCTTGATCAGCATTGAACCAAACTTCGAAGCTCCCGCCACTTTTCAGTATAGCTGTTGTAGCACGCCAGGGGTAAACGATATTCCCACACCACGCTGTAATGGAGAAACTGATCAGCAAAAAGACAATTAAAAATACTTGTTTCATCGATGTTTGAATTTTAGAATTGATTCACGTTCATTTCTATTTATCCTGAAGCTCAAATTCAACGTATACGGGTTTGTGATCGGAAGGATAAACACCATTTACATTGAAATCTACGTCCTCATATTTCAATACTTTGACCGCTCCCTTGTAAAGCACCCAATCTATTTTATTGCGATCTTCAAATGAATTTTCAAATAAATCAGGATCACTAGAATTTGGGTCGCCCACCAACACTTTATAGGGAGCGCTACCCGGACGGCAATTAAAATCACCCATCAGAAATACCGGACGTTCGGGTGTCCATGCTCCAAACCTACTAAGCGCGTTGATTCTTTCCAGAATCAGTTTTGATGCATTCAATCTTGCCAAAGAATCTTTACTCCCATTGAAATAGTGCGTGTTAAAAACATAAAATTCTTGGGTATTTTCCCAATTCCCACGGTAATCTTCCGGATATCTTCCATTTTTCCCCTCGTTAGGAATATTAATCAGTGCCAAGCGCGCCCAGGTTACCATCCGAGGATTTACTTCGGGGCCACTACCTAATACTTCCGGTGTATTTGAAAGTGCAAAACTTTGTAGTTCACGAAGGCGAAACTTGTCGCGTTTATAAAAAATGGCCATGTGTTCATCGTCATCTCCTCCTTTACGCCCTTCGCCAACCACCACGTATTCGGGTAATTGCTCGGCCAAATAATCAATTTGTTCTTTTAAGCCTTCCTGTGTCCCAATAATATCGGGGCTGTATTTCCGAATCATATCCACCTGCATTGCACGCCGAACTTTCCATGACGGCTGGTAAGTTGGGCTGGCGAATTTCAGGTTATAGGTCATCAATTTCAACGTTTTCTCTGGGGCATTTTTTTTACTATCTACCTGTCCAATAGCCACATAATGCAAACAGAATGAGCAGAACACAATGAGGACCATGGGGACGAAATGCCTATTTGCTTGTATTTTTTGAATCATCTTCTAATCAATTGATGGTATTAGTAAAATGTTTTTTCTTCGTCATAACGGATCTAAATGTTATTCTCGGTTTTATTTGAGAATTGTCCGTTCACTTAAAAAAATTAATGAAACTGAACGGAATCAGGAAGCTCTTCCAAGCCAAAATACTCGTGTTCAATTTTGTCACGATATACCTTGATGATTCGCACACCGGATGGAGCTTTCCCTAATGGTTTCCCCAAGGCACTTGTAGTCACCAACGCTACATTTCCATAAGTTGAAAGGCTATTGTTGTGATAGTGCCCCGAAAAAACAGCATCAACTTTATTGTCATCGAACAGATCAAGGTACTTTTCGCGGTATCCCAGATCGATGTTTGAATACGCCGTTGGTTCGTCCACCGTTTTGTTGAAAAACGGATAATGACAAAACAAAATAATATGGGATACATCCTGGCTTTTTTTAAGTTCTTTTGTTAGCCAATTATATTGCTTTTGCTCTGGCTTCTTCTGCTTGGCTTTGATAAATCCAGAGTTAAATCCAATAAACGACGATCCCTTGTGCCGGAATGAAAACCGATCGCTTCCGTAATTCTTTTGATATTCTTTGATACTTTTCTCATGAGGTGTTTGACCGATATCATGATTCCCCGGGGTGTAATAAACCGGAATCTCAGAATTTATTTTGGCTGTTATCCGTTTAAACTCGTTAATCTGTGCCTCCGAATTTTTTTTGTGCACAAAATCACCTGTAATGACCACGAAATCCGGTTGAAGGCTATTGATCCTATCAACTGCCTTTTCATATAACATCGTTTCCATTTCAAAGCTTGCATTATTGTCAAACATGCCAAACTGAGGATCGGTAATTTGAATAAAAAACCAGGGACTATTTTGTGCCATCGGGCTTACGGCAAATAGTAAAATCAGGCATACACTGATGTTTATTTTTTTAAATGAATGCTGTAAAAACATACGAATATTTTTTAAAATAAATTACGTACGAATGAATTTTTTAATGACCGGATTTCCACCGGTGTGTTTTATTGTTGGGTAAATATATTACAGGGTGCAAATTTTGTATTAATTATAGATTAATGGAATTAACACAATTCAATAGAATAATTACAATCCCGCATTTTCCAGCTAGATTATCAATCAAATTCCATCGAAATTCGCAATGATCAGTTTTTCATTAATTCTGTTAATCGTTCGTTAATACATTGTTAATTGCTATTCTTTTACTTGCATGAAAATTACCGAAAATGAGTCGAGTACGATTAGCCAGCACCCTTTTGTTTTTTACCGTTTCAATAAGTCTCCTTGCCAATAGCGAGCCTGTTGCCTGGATCACTTTTTCGAATCCTGTTCAAAAAAAGCAGATCTCCCTTGTGTTCAATACCAGCTCCAGTGCCGAAGCATATACCGAATTGACGAGCATCGACACCATGACCTGCCTCCATATTCCGACGGGGAAATACGGCTACTTTCGTGTCGACGATGCCACGATTACGGAAAACGACAGGAACCTGATTGTTAAAATCACCTATTTCGATGAAGGTTTAGGTTCGCTTAACTTTCAGTACAACGCAACCGCAAGTGATAACTATGCACGGCAGAGTCTGAAAAAAACAGGTTCGAACACCTGGGTCACAGCTACCCTAAACATCACCAATGCTTCGTTTCGGAATGCCCAAAACAACCAGGCCGATTTCAGGATTACCGATGGCAACTACATCCGGAGCATTTCCATTTCGAAAGGTCTTTTGAATCCGGCGAATGAAGTGGTGCCAGTTACATCGGGAAGCACCTACTCAGAGTTTAAAGGCAAATCAATTGCCGGCTACCAGGCTTGGTTTACGGCCAGCGATACGAATTCAGGATGGGTGCATTGGTCGAACAACACACGCCCCGAGGCCGGCAATGCCTCCTTTGAGATTTATCCTGATGTACGTGAATACGATGCGGAAGCACTGTCGCCATCGGCTTATGCTGACCTGGGAAACGGGCAACCGGCCAATTTATTCAGTTCCGCAGCGGTGATCGACACCCATTTCAAATGGATGCAGGAAACCGGAATTGACGGAGTGGCCTTGCAGCGTTTTATTGGAGACAGCCCCTACCCAATTATCAATTCAACGATGGCAAAACCAGTAAAAGTAAAGCAGGCAGCCGAAAAATACGAGCGTATTTTTTATGTATGCTACGACATGTCGTCGGGAAAGGATGAAGACGCCTGGGTGGAAAGCATCAAATTTGACTGGGTGTTTAACATCGAACAATCGTACGCCCTGACCTCCTCGCCGGCCTATGCCCGAGTTGCCAACAAACCCGTTGTTCAGATTTGGGGGCCTGGCTTTACATCGCGTGTTGGAAACTCGGCCGGAACCATTGAGCTGATTGAGTTTTTACAAAGCCGCGGTTGTTATGTTATCGGTGGAGTCCCAACCCATTGGCGCACCGAATCGGGCGATTCGAAACCCGGATTTTTGGATGCGTATAAAACTTACGACATGGTTTCACCATGGACTCCCGGCAGGTATAAGGGAACTACGGAAGCGGATGAATTCAGAAATGAATCCATCGTGCCGGACAAAATCTTTTGCGATGCCAATAATTTGGATTACCTACCGGTGCTTTTCCCTGGTTTTGCATGGTCAACCTGGAACAATGGCGCACCCAATCATATTCCACGCGAAGCAGGTAATTTTCTTTGGCGACAAGCCTACAACATAAAAAGTAGTGGTATCGATCAAATGTATTTTGCCATGTTCGACGAATATGATGAAGCAACGGCAATTATGAAAGCGGCCACTGATTGGAGTATGATCCCCACCGACCAGTATTTCCTGACGTTAAGTGCCGATGGTATTTGGGTATCGTCGGACTTTTACTTACGGGTTGCCGGAGCTGCAACCACCATGTTAAAAAGTCTGGAATCACCTTCTTCCGCTTTGAACATTCCCTATTCGGAAGGCCCCGTTTATTATCGCAATAGTTTTGAAAAAAGATTTACAACATGGAATAGAAATGGCGTGCCAGGCGAAGGATTTCAGAATCTTGACCCTTGTTTTTATAAAAATGTTTTACTCAACAATAGCAACATTACTTTGGCCCAATGCGAACTTGTAAGTGATGCCGCAAATGCAAAAAGTGGCGAATATGCCGTTAAAGTCTCCGGCAATCCGAACTCAGCAAGTAATGCATCGTTCGATTACAAGGTTGCTGAAGTTGCGATTCCAGTGGTCGAGGATTTAAAACTTAGCTTCTGGAAAAAAACAGTGAATGAACTGGGCAAATATGTTTCGTTGGATTTGCATTTTGAATCGGGAAAAAAACTCAGCCAGCTTCCAGCCTATACCGACCAAAACGGAGCCAGCTTGCACCCGGCAACAGGTCGCGGAAAAACGGGCGACAGCTACCAACAATTTGTTTGCGAAATTGGCCAAGGAGAACTTCTGGGCGATAAAATAACCGCAATCGTTATTTCCTACAACAAAGCTGCATCCTCGGACTCTTACACGGCCTATTTCGACGACCTGCTGATTACCACAGAAAACATCTCGGTGTCAACCGGAATTACAGAATTTACTAAAAACGAGAACCGGGTCTTTTTTGCAAATAGAGCGTTGAACTTTGTAGATCTACCGCTTCACTCGGAGGTGACAATTTATACGATTTCGGGTGTTGCTGCCGGGACATTTCAGCTAAACAGCAATAGAATTCCGATCCGCTTACCCAGTGGTATCTACTTGGTTTCTGTACGTTCGAAAAACAACATTTATACACAAAAAGTACCCATATTCAACCGTCAATGAAAAAAAACATCTTCTTTTTTTTCCAGATTACCTTGCTATTTCTGTGTCGGTTGGTATCGGCAGCAGAAAGCCAAAAGCCGAATTTGTTATTTATTATTACTGACCAACAACGTTTTGATGCCTTAGCAAAAGCCGGTGTTTACCCTTTTCTGAAAACACCGAACCTCGATCGGATCGCAAATGAAGGCGCTTGGTTTACCAATGCTTATGCTCCCTGTGCTGTATGTGCTCCATCCAGAACCTCCATTCTGACAGGCCAAACCATTGAAAACCATGGCGTAAAAACAAACGATCTGGCATACAACAATTCAGTTGAAGCTTCTTCTTTCGACCAGGTTTTGTCTGTTAATGGGTACTATTGTGAGTACTGGGGGAAATTTCATTCGCCAATTCATTTGGCTGATGCTTACCAAGAATTCGCATACACGATCAATAACAACGGTCGCTACACTTTAGCTGATTATGCACGGTATAAAGCATTATTAAACGACTCTGTCCCTGAAGCTCTGCCTGAAAACAATCAGTTCATTGATCCTACTTTTTTCAGAAAAATTTATACTCCCACCCCTATTGATATGCGCTTTGACAAATCAGAAGATTACAGAAGGATTCGCACGGATAACGGGAAGGAAATGGATATAAGCCAACCCGACTGTCATGGAAGGCTGGAGATTCCGTCTGAATTCAGTTTAACCCGTTACCAAACTCAATGTGGTATTGAAGGCATAAAGAGGGCAGCACAACAAAACAAACCGTTCAGCATTACTGTTTCATACTTTTTCCCACATGCACCCATGCTACCTACCTTGCCGTGGAGCGAAATGTACGATCTTGAAGCTATGCCCATTCCTCCAAGCATCCACGACCCCATGGAAAATACCCCATACGAGAAGTCAAATAGCAGGTTGCATATGCCCGAGTACAGGGACAAAGACAAGATACGATACATGATGCAGGCGTATTTTGGATTGGTTAGCGAAATCGATTCATGCGTTGGAGCTTTGTTGAACGAATTAAATAAAAACGGATTTTCAGAGAATACGTTGGTTATTTTCACCAGCGACCATGGCGAAATGCTGGGCTCTCATGGCATGCGCGAAAAAAATGTTTTCTATGAAGAATCATCTCACATTCCACTGCTCATCTGGTCTCCTCAAAAGATTAATCCCGTGAAGGTAGATGCTTATGTTTCATTAATTGACCTTTTCCCTACTATTATGGATTATCTGGCTGTTGAAAGCGAGCCGCGTGATGGCCAGTCGTTGCGCGACTTAATCGAAGCGAATGAAACTGACCACGGCAATTTTGTGGTAACAGAATGGGATTACAATGGCCCGGGACAGCCCAACTATATGGTCGTATCAGACGGATGGAAGCTACTCACTTCTTATGGAAATGAAACGTCAAACACACACGCGCTCTACAATCTTATTGCCGATCCTTACGAGATGAATAACCTAATTGGAACAAATCCGAAAGCTGCCGATTATGCGACGGAAGCAGAAGTACTTAGAAAATACCTTGTCGAGTGGCTTGAAAAGAGTAACTCAAAGAGAACGGAAGATATTCGGAATCGTGAGATCATCGCCGGACATGTCCCAACATCCGTTTCTTTTGGCAAAAGCACACATAGCCCAAACTTAAAAGTAACACCATCCGTTGCTTTCAACTATATTAACGTTGAAAACAATGTGAACAAAACAACAGCCATTTTCAATGTCGAAGGGAAAAAAATAGCGGAATTCATTTCATCGGCTGGAAAAAACACAATAGACATTAAAAACTGGAACCCAGGACTCTATATTGTATCCTCGCCCAATGAAGCATCCGTTAAATTTCTAAAAAAGTAAAAGAAACCGGCTCTTTTACCCGGTTTCTTCCATTTTTTTAATGTCCCAGCTCAGATTCGGTCCGCTTTAAGAACTTATCAATATTTTCTTTGTCCAATTCTTCCGAGTCTTTGTATTGGACACGCAAATCAGCCAGTTTCTGCTTTAGATCCTTAACAATACCGGCATATTCAGGATAATTGTAGACATTTTGCATTTCCTTTGGATCTTTTTTGCGGTCATACAGTTCCCATTCGTCCACATCGTAATAAAAATGCGCCAGCTTATAATCTTCTGTCACAATTCCGTAATGGCGCTTGACCATGTGCACCGCCGGGTATTCATAATAATGATAATAAACTGCATCTCTAAAATTATCGGTTTCTCCTTTAAACAATGGCAACAAACTTTCGCCCTGCATATCGGCCGGGGCTTCAACACCTGCTGCTTCCAATAAGGTTTGGGCAAAATCGAGATTTTGAACCATTTGGGTATTTACTGACTTAGGTTGGATTACTCCCGGCCATTTCACCAAAAGCGGTGTTTTAAACGACTCGTTGTAGATAAAGCGCTTGTCGAACCAACCATGCTCGCCCAAATAGAAGCCCTGGTCGGAAGTATAAATAACAATGGTATTCTCTGCCAGACCACTTTCTTCCAAATAGTCCAAAACGTCACCAACACCTTCATCAACAGCGGCAATTGATCCCAAATAATCTTGCATGTAACGCTGGTATCTCCAACGCATTAAATCTTCCTGAGACATGTTCTTGTAATTCTTTCTGAACGCTTCATTGATGGGGTCGTAAATAGCATCCCACTTGGCGCGTTGTTCGGCATTCATTCGTCCCACTTCGCGCTGAAAGGCATCTTTGTCCCAACTGCAGGTTTCGGGTATGCCCAATTCATCCATAATTTCAGGACGTATTTTGGAATCTCCGGCCCAGTTCATATGGGTAAGAATATTCATTTCAGCTGTTTTAGCAGCTGTTCCCCTCCCTTCGTAATCATCAAAAAGTGTTTCAGGTTCAGGAAAAGTTTTTTTCGTAAATTCTCTAAAATGACGCGGAGCAGGTAACCATTCGCGGTGGGGTGCTTTGTGCAAATACATCATCAAAAATGGTTTTTCAGGATTACGTTTCTCCTTTAACCAATCCACTGTCATATCCGTAATCAGGTCAGTTGTGTACCCCTCAATCCTTACCTTTCCATCTTTTTTCGTGATAAAATCAGGATTGTAGTACCAGCCTTGTCCGGGCAGTATTTTAAACTCATCAAAACCTTTCGGGCTATTTCCAAAGTGTAGTTTACCAAACAGCGCGGTCTCGTAACCCGCATGTTGCAGCAATTGCGGAAAAGTTACATTGGTCGTATCAAATGGGAAAACATTATCAGTTTTCCCGTGTATATGGCAATGTTTCCCGGTTAAAATGGTCGCACGCGATGGTGCGCAAATTGAATTGCTCACGCAAGCATTCGTAAACAACATTCCCTCATCAGCAATCCTATCGATATTTGGCGTTTGCGTTAAGTTATCGGAATACGCACTTATCGCCTGGTAAGCATGATCATCGGACATGATGAACAGGATATTGGGGCGTTGTATTTCTTCTGCCTTGTCTGGATTACAGCTAGTAAATCCGATTAGGACGGTTAAAGCCGCTGGAATTTTCACAAACATTTTCATAAAAATCATTTTTCTATTCATTATTGCACTTCATCATCACGATATATCATCCCTATGCGACTTACATTCAACTGTAAAACAGTAGCAATAGACGCAAGAACTCAATTTGAAACTTCCGCAGGAGCAAAGCAATACCACACGATGTCGATTTGTGCTTTCGTTCTGCAGCACGAAACAACTCCTAGAAGGTATATGGAATTGTCGCATGCTTTCCCCATTCCTTATTCGGCAATTCATCCAGAACCAATTCCAGTGTACCACCCGTCATGATTTGTTCATGAGTAATAAATGGACTTGTAATTTCTTCCCCATTGATCAATGCTTTTTGAATATACTTTTTGGTACGGCTGGCACCTTTGGCAAGCACCGTAAATTTCTTCCCATTTGTTAAATTAATGGTTGTTTCTTCAAAGACCGGACTGGTAATATTGTAGAAAGGTAATCCGGGAGTTACAGGATATAACCCCATGGAAGTAAAAACCACAAAGGCAGTCATACCGCCACCGTCTTCATCTCCGGGGATTCCGAAAATATTATCCTTAAACCAGACATCAAGCAAGAAACGAGTGCGCTTCTGGGTTTTCCAGGGAGCACCAAAATAGTTGTATAAATAAGGGATGTGGAAAGAAGGTTCATTGCCCATTGAAAACTGACCAACCAATCCCGTTGAATTTGATCCATTGACAAAAAACTCGTTTTTCCGAATGCCTAATGGCTCTCTGAATAACTGGTCCAGTCGTTCTTCCGCCGCTCTTTTACCACCCAATAATTGCGTTAAACCGGCAATGTCGTGCTGCACATCCCAGGCATAAGTCCAGCCATTATTTTCGTCGTAATATTCCCGGTACCCTTTTCCCCCTGATAATTTTGGATCAATATCAACCCACTCACCTTGATCGTCTTTCGGCATAAAAAGTCGATGCTCCGGATGCCAGAGTTTTTTGTATTCTTTTCCTTTGACTGCAAACGTTTCATATTCATTGGTTTTCCCGAGTTCTTTCGCCAACTCTGCCAAAGCCCAAAAGTCGTAACTAATTCCCTGGGTTACCGGCACCGGCTGGCGTTTCTCAAAACCGTCCATTTGTGGTTCGGTTTCCTCTTCCCCAATTTTTAATGACGGGAAGTATCCATTCTCATGGTAAAAATCGTCGATTGGCCGGCGTGGTGTCCCCTGCCGCCATGGAATAAAAGTTCCCTCCATCAAATTCTTTTTTATTCCCTCGTATGCTTTTTCAACATCATAATCATTTAAGCCCTTTCTGTAACCATCAATAAAAATGGCCGATGAATGGTAGGAATTCATACACATATGATTCCCGTGAACCTGCGGAAAAGTGGGCATCCAGCCACTTTGCTCATACATGAGCGTGTACGAATTAAGCATATCGTTTTGCATCTCGGGCGTTAAAATGGTGCGCAAAGGGTGTGTAGCGCGGTAAGTATCCCAGCTCCAATCGTCAACATAAAACGGACGATTGCTTTCGTGTACTTTTCCATCGTAGCCACTATAATATTTGCCGTACTCGTTTACATCAAGCATACGTTCGTAAGTACGGTATAACGAGGTATAAAACGTCCGTTTCTGTGCTTCTGTTCCCCCTTTTACTTCAATTTGATTGATCACTTTTTCCCAGGCCTTCTTGCCCGAAGCAGCCAACTCCTCCAAGCTGGTGGTTGCCAGTTCCTTTTCAAAATTAAGTTTTGCCTGCTCGAAACTAATGTACGAAACCGCATACTTCAGAACTACGCTCGATGCAGAACTCTCTGGAAGTGAAATAGAAAATTTTTGCCTATCAGAGCTTAAATCCGCCCCCGAAATTGCGTTACTATTTGCATCCGTTAATTCACCGTAAACATAGGCGTACATAGTTCGGGTTTCAGAGAAAATACCTCTGGTTTTGTAAACAATCTTTTCTTTCAGGGTAAAAGATTCGCCATTATTCGCAGTACTGGTCATTTCATCTTTGCCTTCGATAAGAATGTTTTTCTTTTTGCCTTCGGGAAAATCGATTTTATATATCGCGCTTTTCGCTCCAGGGGAAAAACTCACACGAATATCGTCGTCGATTAGATAAGTCGAATAAAACCAGGGGTGAACCACTTCCAAATCATGGTCGATGTTCATTTTTTGTCTCCACATCTGGTCACTTATTTCACCCAAACCAACTTTCATTTGCATAATCCCGGCCGAACGATGAGTCACAACTTGCAGTGGCCACGCTTCTACCTGGTCGGTGATATAATCTTTTTTAACGGGAAACATCCGCATCATTTGGTTGGGTAGCTGAATGGTCGGATAGGTTGGCACCAGAAAACGGGAAACATTCCCAATCGTGGGGTCGATGTATTTGGTGTAATCTTCCTGCGCAAAAGTCGGCACGATGGAGTAAACAGCAATAAGCCCTATAACTATCAGGTTTCTAAAAATTCGATTCATACTAAATACGGTTATTATGAAATTCATTTATATTTTCGGCTCCCATCCCAATGCATAATTTCTTTTCCAAAGCTTCATGGCATCCCGATCGTACATTACCCCTGTTTTCGGGTCTATATCAAATCCATGTCCAATACGATATGCAACATTGGCATAATGAGTCATTGCCTGACTAACAACACCTTCAGAGATCGGTGAATTTACATTTTCCTTCCCTCTTAAAGTGTTAAAGAAATTTTTTGCATGTTGCGTGGTCGTATCGCCTCCGCCACCAAGAGTATTACCTGATTCTTTACTCGCTGATTTATAGTCTTTAATTAATTTTCCTGAACGGTCGTATACACTGTACATTCCCCTGTCGATCCATACAGTACCTTCAGTCCCATAAATAATCGTTCCGCGTTCACCCCCATAAGTATTAAAGGCATTTCGACTTTTCCCGTCCCAGGTGATCACTTTTCCATTTTCAAATTTAAACGTGGCCTCCATGGTATCATACATTGTCCAACCATCATTTTTAAAATGGCGTTTTTCTGCCTCAACAACTACATTTTCAGGATAATCAACCTGAAGGGCCCAACGTGCAACATCAAGCTCGTGTGTTGCGTTGTTTCCGGTTTCGGCCGTGCCAAAATCCCACCCGTACCAGTGCCAATTGTAATTCCATGTGTCGTGTTCATACTCCTTTCTGGGCGATGGTCCCTGAAACAAATCCCAATCTAAACCTTGTGGGACAGGAGCTTTTTGGGGCACAACAACCTCTCCCCGGTTGTTCGAATAAAAGGATACGGCTTTGTAGGTTTCTCCAACCAGGCCATTGTGAATTTGATTAATAATATCTATTGACAAAGGTGCCGACCGCTGCTGGTTACCCATTTGAATTACTTTGTCATATTTCTTTTGCGCCCGAAGCAAAATATCGCTTTCCCACATATTATGACTGCATGGTTTTTCAAGATAAACATGTTTACCTGCCTGCATCGCCATGATAGCACCTGGTGTGTGCCAATGATCGGGCGTGGCAATAAAAATGGCATCCAGCTCATGATCTTCCAATACTTTTCGAACATCCTTTTCTCGTTTCGACTTGTACCCCAAAAGTTCCTGGAATTTTTTGTCAGCCTTCTCCAATTGGTGGTCCATGACATCACAGAGGTACATTAAATTTACATTGCTTTCTTTTGACTTTATGGGGTCGTAGTAACCGTTTAGTCGTCTTCCAAGACCAGCAATGGCTATGTTTAACCGTTCGTTTGAACCGATAATTTTTCCATAACTTTTAGCTGACATTCCCGAGGCAACGCCTCCAATTGTTAGTGCAGCTGAACCAGCTGCTACGTTTTTAATGAATTTTCTTCTTGAAGTCATATTTATCAGTTTTATGATTTTGTTAGAATTTATGGGATTACAGGGATTAATCTTTACGTTTTGGCATTTGTTTCGAAAAAGGAATTTCGCCACGTAACATCTTGCCAGCTTTGCCGGTTAACCAGAGAAAATGGTCCGTCGGTATTTCCTGATCGGCCGGAACAAAAATGCTTTCCCCAACAGGTACTGTTTTAGATATCTTAATGATTGCAGTTCCCTCATCAATCTCGTCGAACATAGCAACATACAGCATTTCAGCACCGCTTTCGATGGCTCCGGAAATCTGTTTCCAAAAGAATTCACCTTTATTCCTTGGAATTTTATCTGATACTTCATTGGGCTTCATGTTGTACCACGAGAATCCGGGGAATACTGTCGGCGAATACGACTTACCGTGTTCTTTGCACCATTTTACATCGTCAATAATATTTTCCTGACGGTAGGCTTCGTAAGTTTCCTCATTGTAACGACCAACGAGCCAAGGATGAACAACATCTGCCTGTTTGATTACTTCGTGCAATCTTGGGTCACCTTTTGTGTCAGAGCCTAAAGTTCTCCAACGCGAAGGAATTCCAAGATGGATTGAACACCCTCCGTAGACCGGGTCATTCTTGAAAAAGTCCATGATATCAAAAATCTCAGGGATATGACCGGATTCCCTTGTTCCGGCACTAATTCCCCAAAAAGCAACCAATGGTTTTTCATTGTGAAAAAGGTACGTGGTCTTTTTACCTTGATTGGTCAATTTTAGGTCATCAACCAAATGTTTCCAATCCTCCATTACCAGCTGATACTTGCTGTCATCCATACTGCCAATGTCATACATCAGGCAAATGGCCACCCCGTATTTATTGGCTGCTTTTATCGCTGAAGCCAAAACTTTGTCGTTATGGTTTAATCTGTTTTCGCTTGTAAGAACGGAGAAGAAACGCTGCATAAAAACGCCATCAATTCCGTACTCTTTCATCCATTTAAAATGAAGATCAACCGTACTTTCATCAAATGAAGAAAAGACATAGGCAGGTGAACCATCAGGAAATTTGAATGGTGTTTTGTACTTAACTTTGTACTCATCCATCTCAGGCCAATAATCAATGGTACAACTCCCATCCTCAAATTTTCCGTTTTTACTGTAATGCGTCCACCCACGGTCGGCACCATCACCTTCGCAGTTGAACCAGCCCTGGTATCCCGCCATAACCAATCCTTTGTAGCTCATGTACTTGCTTCTGGTGGCATGTTTACTTTGTGCTGAAGCTGCAAAAACCACTAAAGTAAAGAGTGTGCCAATTAAAAATTTTCGCCTATCCATAAATTACTATTTTAAGCCCACATGACAATTCATTCTTAAATATTCGAAGCTCTTTAACAGCTCTTTTTGCTGAAGCTCAATATCAAATTCTTTCTGATTCATTCCTTTAGGTGGATCAATGATTTCCTGTGGAGATCCCTTTTTTACCATTCTAAGAAAATCGACCAAGCCTTTCGCCTTTAGATTTGGAAATCCCTCCCAAAATTCCGGGTTCAAAAATGGGATGGTTCTGGCAGAGTTCGAAATTGTCTCGACGTGAAGTGGCACGCCCGGACATAAGTCAGCCATTGTTTTTGCATATTGTTGAAAGTCCAGAATACCCTCACCAATTGCCATCCCCTGAAAAGTGGCTCCCTCGTCAGTTTCCCACACCTGAATATCTCGAACGCTGGTGCAGATAATTGTTGATCCCAGTTTCTTCAGCGCAACCATTGGGTCTTCCAAGGCCCAGACGGCATTTGCCGGGTCGAATAATGCCCCGCAAATATCGGTTCCCGTTTCGTTAATCAGTGTCAGAAGTTCATCAGAACGAAGATCCCCTGCATGGTTTTCGAAGGCGAATTTTATCCCGGCGTCCAACGCTTGCGACCGGCTCGTTTTCATTACCTTAATCACAGCTTCAAGATGCGCTTCGATTCCGCCATCAAGGTAACGGTCGTCAATAGCTCCAATCCGAACACCAACTATTGGTGAGCCCACCAGAGTTGCTACCCGAATACCTTCGGTCAATAATTCGTCTGGCGCTCCATATTTATTCGAAAATTTGGTTGATTTTTCACTCATGCTACCTGCTCCCATATAAATGCTAATGCCAGCATCCTGTGCCTTATCTTTCAGTTTTATTAAGTAGCTTTCTTCAAGAGATTCAAAGGGCTGAAAGGTGTTTAACAAAATGGAATCCAACTTTTGTATTGTTGCATACGCAATAAATTGTTCCGCATTTAAACGCATGCTCCTTAATGAGTGGTTGCATAATCCGATTGGGACTTTAGCGTTCTGATCTGCAAATAACTTAGTTGCAGCATACGACGACAACGACTGGGTTGCCAGTATCCCTAATCCTACATTTTTTGCAAAATCTCTTCGTTTCATTATAACGCTAATAAAATCACCAGGTAGTTATCTTGATATTCCGAAAGGAAACTTCATTTCCATGCCCTTGCAAAAGAATATGACCCTTTTTTTGTCCCCCGAAATTTTCCAATTTGTTGTACTTGCTCAGTCGGACCAGTTCTTTATAGCTATCTGAGTTTCGAGAGTAAGCAAGGGCTTTTGTATTGTTAATCCAGTGTTCAACATGATCACCATTCACTATGATTCTCACTTTGTTCCATTGTCCGGCAGGATTTACCTGGATATTTTCACGAGTTGGAAGTATATCATACAGAGTTGCCATTTTACGGTTTCCATTTCTACCCAATTTGGCATCAGCATGTCTTTCATTATCGATCAATTGATATTCCAAACCCAGGTAATTCTTATTCCCGGGATAGGTATTGACAACCCGATATTTTACACCACTGTTTGCACCTTCACTTAAAAGAACTTCCAACTCCAGCTCAAAATTCGAGAATTGTTCCTTTGTGATCATATCGTGCCCACCTTCTTGTGTATCTGTTTTAGCAAGAACAGTAAGAATTGTTCCTTCAGTTTGCCAACCGTGTTCAGGAAAATTATCTGATTCAATCCCTTTCCAGGCATCGGTCGATGTCCCATCGAACAACACAATCTGTTTTTTCTCCACTTTCTCCTTCTTTTTCCCTTGCGAATTTGCGGTAGCGCATGGCAGAAGCAAAATTGAAACCAGCAGCAATTGTAGCGTTTTTATTTTCATATCATCAATCAATGTCGTTTAGTTAAGGATTGTTCATAATCGTTTGTAATTCAT
>TARA_R110002050_G_scaffold274858_2_pt1 | contig 24679 bp, 20 predicted proteins | sample TARA_R110002050 | Tara Oceans TARA_R110002050 (sample SAMEA4396988) | marine metagenome | biome: Polar Biome; feature: [DCM] deep chlorophyll maximum layer (ENVO:01000326); material: water (ENVO:00002006), including particulate matter (ENVO:01000060) such as... | depth 25 m
TTTTTCGAAAGTAAGCTTGCATTAGCAATTAATTTTATACGGTGTTAGCTACTGGTTTTTTCTTCAAATGTGTATTTCCCAAGTCTTAAGATACAGAAAAAAACTAATGTAACTGATTGTAAACTATAGTCCGAATATTGTAAAAATGAATGTGCAATATTATTCCTTAAATTTTTTCCTTTCTGTGTGAAAGTGTATTTGAACAATTCAATGTCTTTTTCTGTAAAATGTTTTTTGGTTGTTGGATTATCCAATAGTTCTTCAAGAAGCTGTTCTTTTATCTCTCCTCTTTTCGAAGTGGATGTATTTCCACCAGATAAGCGAATAAAATCTCTCAAAGCACCTTCAAACTTGACAGTCAATGAATCCATAGCTAATATGAAATTATTGATTTTATTGGTATTCATTAAAACGGAAAGTTCAAATTGTGCAAATAAATTATGAATTCCAGGTGCAAGCATTGTCAACCAAGATGAGTTTTGGTCAATCTCATTATCAGTCATCCCTCTTTTGAATTTCATTCCGTACCACGTTTGGACTTCTAAAAACTCGAATATTTTATAATAATTTAATTTACCTGTTATATTTCCATCAACGAATACTTTTAAGAAAAGACTAAAGCATTTAACTCCGTGAGCAATTGTGTAGCTTTGAATTATTTCTTTGTCAATTTTCTCCGAATCTTCAAGATTTTTGAAATTACTGTTTATATCAAAAACGCTCGTACTGAATAGACTACTAATAGAATTTTTTATAGATTTCTTGGCATTTTCTTCATTTTCAATAGGGTCAACAAGAATATCTTCATTTATTGAAAAGAAAGCAAGAATTCCGTCAGTTGGCATATCTAAAATGATTTTTGATTTCATATTTAGATATTCATTAAACATTTCTGTTTCCTTCTCACCAAGTTCCCAATTTACTTTTCCAAGCTTTACCGTTTGCTTTAATCTATTATATTCTTTTAGATTTTCTTCAGCTTCTTCTGTTTTACCTGCAAGCCTTAAATATTTGGCTTTTGTTCCAATGGTAGTAAACTTAACAAAATCAGTGTCTTCTTGATGTTGTTCTAAAATTAGGTCTTCGTTCTTTGCTAATAATTCATAAAGTTCATTTAGAGGAAGTCCAATTAAATTGTAAAGTCTAATTCCAGTTTCGAGTTTGTTTTTATTAGTGAAATATGAAACTGATTTATCATCTTCAATCCATTTTGGTAATTTAGAGGCTATATCATTTAATTCTTCGCTTGAGAGTGTATTATTATCTAAAATAGAGTTTAGGATATTTGGTTTAAACCAATTCGGTAAATCATTTACTAATTTTATAGCAGTCGCTTTAGCTATATCTATTTTCTTCTTTGATTTCTTTGAGATGTATAATATTGCAGATAGAATTATAGGTAATTCACGAGCTTCATCTGCCTTAATTCTATTTATTGTTTGGATATAATTGTCAATTGCAATTTCTGCATATTTGTTATGCTTTGTTCCTTGCCATAATAAATGTGAATATCTGGATTTTAGCCAAGCATTTTGAGTTGCCTCTAATCTATCCTTTAAATATTCAAGGTCATCTTTGTCTAATCCAATGCTCGATATTTGACCTTTCGTATCAGTAACTTGAACATTGGTTATTAATTCTCCTTTATTTAAATTATAGTTTAATGATTTCCTCTCAACGATTAGCTTTTTTTTCCAATCACCTTTTATTCTTTTTGTTGGCTTAAGTTCTCTTTGAATATTCCAAATGCTCAATGAATTAAGATTTTCAATTGAGTTGTAGAATTCTTTTAATTCATCTGGAATTTCATTCATATGAGTTTTGTTAAACTTGTAGCTAACGGTGAGTGTATGCGTAGTGGCGGACTTCGGAGCGCTTCGCTATCAAACCGATATGAAGTTGATGCGAGCCACAAACCTTGATATTTACTACTTTTCCAGCCATTACGTATGACACATTGTTAGCGGTTGTTTTTTTCATTTTTCTTTATTTTCTCAATCGCATCACTCAATTCCTTTTGGTATGAACTATTTTCAGTTTGGTCGTCATAGATAAGGAAACCCATGTCAACGACAGAATCTCTCTCAATTTTGTACAAACTTGTCCAGTTTCTTCCTGAATTTACATAATTGACGATTAGATTATATTCATTCAAAAATCTCGGATTCTTTATTTCATTAAATCCTTTAACTTTTGTCAAACTCTCGTTTTTTAAGTCAACGAGATATAGATTATAAGTCCAATTACTTCTTACGTCAGAGCTATTTTGTATTAAAATATCCTTAATGTTGTCGTTGTTAAAGTCGATGAAATTAATTTTGGGAACTGTGCTATAAATTGAGTCAGAATAAATGTTTTCAAATTGTCCATTTATCTTCTTTGTGAATTTAAACTCATATTTGTTTTCATTCTCGGCATCAGAGTTTAGCAATTTAAGTTCAATTTGGATGTGTAGATTACTATAAATTGAATCACAGTTTAATTTAATCACTTTTGAATTATCTTTTTTATCAATCCAAGCATCTGGAAATAAGGGCTGGTCAATTATCCATTTTTTGTCTTTCGAAGTCCACATTAAATATGGACCTTCAAATCCTTCAATAAATATCAATTGATATTCATTGTCGTTTAGTTTTTGGTATTCAGGTTCTAAAAAATCAAGATGGTCAATGAATCCGAATTTCTTCAATGTTTCCCAATCATTTGATTCAGGAAGTCCATTTGTTTTTTTGTAGGATTCAATCTGGTCAATTATTTTATTTCCTAACTCAATGTCAGAATGACGATTTATTGTAAAAGGAAGCTTTATCCAAATCAAATAGAGAACTACTAACGCAATTATTCCAAATCCTAATATTTTAATTCCTTTTCTCAAGTTTAACTTTTTATTTGTCAGTCCTTTAAATAACCGCTAACAATAGTATATATAACATTAATGTTATATATACCTCCAATATAGAATATATATAACATATGTTATATATATCTTTTATAAATTTCTAGGAGTCAAGAGGGTTTTTTATTTTTTTGAAAGTTGTTGTGGCAACATGTGTATAAATTTCAGTTGTCTTGCTCGAACTATGACCTAATAAAACCTGAATTTGTCTTAAATCTACACCTGCTTCTAAAAGATGTGTTGCAAAACTATGTCTTAACATATGTGGGGTTACAAGAATTTTAATACCTGCTTTTGTAGCAGCATTAATTACAACTTTCCCAATGCTTTGACCTGAATATTGCTTGCCGTATAAACCTTCAACAATATATTTTTCTGGCTTATATTGTTTATAATATTCTCGTAGATCTTTCAACAATGAATGTGAAAGCAAGGTATACCGGTCTTTATTACCTTTTGCAGCTTCAATCCGTATCAACATCCTTTTACTATCTATATCGCTGATTTTTAAATTCACCAATTCATTTCTTCGTATTCCAGAGGAATATAGAAGACTAACAATACATTTGTGTTTTAAGTTGTTGGTGTTGGAAATGATTCGGAGAACATCTTCTTTGGAAAGAACTTTGGGCAATTTCTTTTCTTTTCTAGGTCTTTCTATTTCATAAAACCTATTGGGCATACCTAGAACCGATTCATAATAAAATTTTATACTATTGATAGCTGAATTGATATAGGCATTGGATTTGTCTTCTTGAATTAATTTCAAGATATAACCTCTAACATCACTTTCATTAATAGATATTAAATCTTTTGTGCTGTAGTAATTTATGAATGTTTCAAAAGAATTTACATATGTTTTTACTGTGTTATTAGCATATTTCCTCAATTCTAACTTATCTAAATAACTTAAAGGACAAACACGATATGTTGCTGAAAGCTCCCTTTTTCTAAACCATGTAATATCGATTGTCTCGTTATGTTCTTTGGCAATGTTTCGATCAAAAAATTGGTTACAATCAACCCAAACAACACCATTAAATATTTTGAATATTTCATCAAGATTTTGTTTGTTGTTCAAAATGTAAGCCATGTTAAAGCTATTGCTCCATTTAACATCTGGTAACTGCTTAACAAGCGCATGAATAACTTTATCTGTGTTGAATTGCAAACCAATGTAGCGTCTTTCTTTAATTAAAAGATGCTTTAAAGTAACGCTCCTACCTTTTTCCATGGCTTTTTTTAGCAATTTACTTGATACAATTGATTTAATCGTACCTTATACGAATAGGATACGTATAATATGCTGTTAAATCTTTTATTATGAGAATTTATAAGGAATGTCGTCATTGTAGTAAAGAATTAAGAGGTAGGACGGATAAGAAATTTTGCGATCCTCAATGTAAAAGTGCCTACCAATACCAAATTGAAAAGCAAAATCCTGAGCGCTTTTATAATAAGGTAGATAATCAACTAAAATTAAACCGTAAGATTTTAAAGGAATACAACAAAGGGGGGAAGGTAACGATAAGAAGCAATGTGTTGTTGAAATTGGGATTCGACCCGAACTTTTTTACCCACTACTGGAAAAACCAAAAAGGGGAGGTGTACCTATTCGTGTATGAATACGGATTTTTAAAGAAAACGGAGAACGGCAAGGAGAAATATGTACTGGTCACTTGGCAGGACTATATGGGCAAATAAAAAAATTGAGGTAAAAAACTACTAAAATCTATACCGTTTTGAACGGAGGTAGGTAAGCTACCTGTTTGGTCTCCATACCGTAAAGGGGTGCGAAACCATCTTCCCGTAAGGGTAGAATATATTTTAGGTACCGAAATTTCGCTTTACGGACAAATCGTATGCACTTTTGTGTTCACTGGTAACTAACTGCTTAAAATTAGGCATGAAAAAACGGTTTAGCGAAAACTAAACCGTTGTTTTTAAATACTTTAAACTTAGTAGCGGGGACTGGACTCGAACCAGCGACCTTCGGGTTATGAGCTCACCAAAAACCTCCTATTTCCCCGTTTTTATTGACTTGTTGTTATGAAAACGTGTACGTTTGCGTGTACGCTAATTATACATTAGAATATGGAAATTTAATGATTTTTAATTTAGTTGTAGAAATTAGGTATTAACAATCTGAATTTAAAATCCACTCATACGTTATTACGGCTTATCAGATTTAAAGGTGTAAAAAAGAAAATACTTGTTATACCATTTAGTACTTGACTAGTTAAGTGTATCACGATTAATATTTTTAAATAATTCATCTTCTTTTTCTATTAAGGGATCATACCAGTCTGCCTTTTCATTTATCCATCTTTTTAGGTCTAAAGTCATTTTGTTATTCTCTACAGCATTAAGTTCTACAGCTTTTATATAGTTGCGTAAATCCATTGATTTTTGCCAGCGACTAGAATGGTTAATAACGGACTTGAAGGTTTCTAATTCCTTAGCTCTTCGTAGTTTTAATTCTTCTTCTATTTTTTGCTTCCGCTTGTATTCTTTGTGCCAAATTTCTCGCTCCTTTCTATCTTTTATATCACGCTTGGCTCTAAGTTCAAAATAAGCTATAATGTTCGGTAGCTTATCTTCTAGCAATTTAGTTTTTGAATCACTCCAGGTATTACTATTTAAGTTATCAAGTTTTAGGGTTAGTTTGCCAGAAGGAAAGTATTTAGCTTCTTTCCAATCGTATTTAGGGTGTTGTTCCATTATCCTAATGTTACTTTCTCTAATTCTTATATAATATATCTCTCCAAAAACGATTATTTTAGTTCCGTTATGATTAGAATATTGTTGATTAGCGTGCACCACTAAAGAATGCCCTCTTCTTTTTAAGAGCTTGATTAGTGCATCAGTGAAAATTAAGGCTCTTCTTTCTAATGCATTAGAAACATTTATAGATAATACTCCTTCTTTTGGAGGTTCAATTCTGGTATATTTTTTAGTTTTTTTAATTTTATTTAGATACTCTCTAGTTGATATAATTAATTTATCTGGTTTGTTAAGTTTTGTTGTTATTATTTGAGGTAAAATATTATCGTTTTTTATATCCCTAATTAATAAATCTAACTCAGTTAATTTACTTAAAACTGGTTCTCCTGAAATGCGTTTAGGTAATGTTATATCACTGTTATCAATGGAATTATCTGATAGGGGAATTGGAGCCACCATCTTTCCGAATTTTATCTTAGACCAATGACCTTTTAGAGGTAAAGGGATATCTTTTTTTTTGCATAATTTTTTAAAAGCATTATGGGTTATCGCAAATTCTTGAATAATTTTTGAGATTGGTTCGGACCATACTAATTTGTATAATTCTAATCTTGAAAATTTCTTATTGTTCATTTTTTATTTTAACCATATTTATAATTTATTAGTTAGGCATTTATAAATTAAAGGGGAGTACTGATTTTTGAAATCATGTGGTATAAGAAATATACTTTGGATAAAATTAAATATGCGATAGAAACTTGCTTTACGGTTTTCCGTAATCAAAGATTTGCAATAATGAATAACTTGTGAGAATATTCCGTGTATGCTAATTATACACTTATAAAGTTGGAATTATAAGTTGTTTATTCAACTGTCTTATGAAAATGAACAAGAACCTATTTGAGTTTAAAATTACAGATCAGGATTTTTTTATTATCTGAACTTGTCGATGAGTTGGAAATTGAAAATGTAACTTTTAAATGGGAATAGGGTCGCTATAATTTAGAACTTTGTTATCTTCAATTTTTATTCCCCCTAACAATTTTAATTTAGAGTATTCTATGACTAACATAAAAGAGTCAGCTAACTTTATATGGTCTATTGCAGACCTTTTAAGAGGTGATTATAAGCAAAGTGATTACGGCAAGGTAGTATTGCCGTTAACTGTTCTAAGGCGTTTAGATTGTGTATTGCAAAACACCAAACCTGATGTAATAAAAAAGTATAATCAGGTGAAGACAATGAGCATACAAAATCTTGACCCCATACTTAATAAAGAGGCAGGTTATAACTTTCACAATAAAAGCCCTTTCAACTTTGACAAGTTAATAGCAGACCCAAATAATATAGCCTCTAACCTTAGAAATTATATTAATGGATTTTCAGAAGATGCCAGAGAAATCATAGAGCAATTTGAGTTCGATAATCAGATTACAAAGCTAGATGATGCCAATCTACTTTTTATGGTCTTAAAACGCTTTCAGGAAGTTGATTTGCACCCTCAGCGTATTTCTAGTATGGAAATGGGCTATATGTTTGAGGAGCTTATAAGAAAGTTTGCTGAAATCTCTAATGAAACAGCAGGAGAACATTTTACACCTAGGGAGGTTATTCGGTTAATGGTCGATTTGTTGTTCATGAATGACAGGGAAATTCTAACCCAAAAAGGAATCGTAAAGACAATTTTTGACTGTTGTGCGGGTACAGGGGGCATGCTGTCTGTAGCAGAGGAATATTTAGCAGAATTAAACCCAGATGCGCGCTTAGAGGTATTTGGTCAAGAGCTAAACCCAGAGTCCTATGCTATCTGTAAATCAGATATGCTAATTAAAGGGCAAAACCCTTCTAACGTTGCAAAGGGCAATAGTTTAAAACGTAAAGATGATACCAAGCTAAAAGGTGACCAGTTTGTAAACCAGAAATTTGATTACCTAATTACGAACCCTCCGTTTGGAGTGAAGTGGGGTAAGGTACAGAAAGAGGTAAAGGAAGAGCATGAAGAATTGGGTCATGGTGGGCGTTATGGAGCAGGTTTACCTTCTGTTAGTGATGGTTCTTTCTTATTTCTTATGAATCTGATGTCTAAAATGAAACCCAAAGAACAAGGAGGCTCACGTTTGGCAATTGTGTTTAATGGCTCTCCCTTGTTTTCAGGTTCACCTAGTAGTAAAAAGAATGAAAGTACTATAAGACAATGGATAATTGAAAACGACCTCCTAGAGGCTGTTATAGCCCTTCCTAATCAATTGTTTTACAATACAGGTATAAGCACTTATATCTGGATAATCAGTAATCATAAACCTGCTGAGCGCAAGGGTAAGGTGCAACTAATTAACGCTATTGACTTCTATAAGAAAATGAGTAAGTCTTTGGGTGACAAACGCAATGAGTTAAGTAAAGAACACATCAAAGAAATTACGGAGCTTTATGGTAATTTTAAAGAGAGTAAACATTGTAAGATTTTTGATAATGAAGACTTCGGTTATTCAAAAGTAACCGTAGAAAGACCATTAAAAGAAAATGGTAAGTTGGTTACAGACCGTAGTGGTAACCCAAAACCAGATAGTAGTTTACGAGATTCTGAGAACATACCTTTAAAAGAAGATATTTCTACCTATTTAAAACGTGAGGTGTTACCTCATGTGCCAGATGCTTGGATAGATGAAAAGAAAACGAATGTAGGTTATGAAATTAATTTTACTAAGTACTTCTACGAGTATAAACCTCTACGTTCTCTTGTTGAAATTAGAGCAGATATTTTGGCTTTAGAAGAAGAAACCGAGAGTTTAATTAAAACGGTGATGAATTAGTATGAAACAATACGAAACATACAAAGATTCAGGTGAAGAATGGATTGGAGAAATACCAACAGAATGGGGAATGACACGTATTGGTAATTTGTCAGAGCTGACAGTTCCTCAAAGAGACAAGCCAAAAGATTTAAAGGGAGAAATACCCTGGTTACGAATTGAGGATTTTGAAAGCAAGTATGTTTCAACTTCCAAGAGTAATCAAGGTGTGTCAATTGAGACTGTAAAATCAATGAATCTTAAAGTATATCCCGTAGGAACAGTACTTACAGCTTGTAGTTGTACAATGGGAAAAACAGCTATTGTTAGAGAGCCACTAATTACAAATCAAACTTTTATTGGTATTACACCAAATCAAAACTTAGAGTCAGAATACCTATACTATTTTTTAATTTCTTCGACACAATATTTAAATTCAATTGCTTCTGGAGCAATACAAAGTTACTTGTCTAGAAGCGAGTTTTCAAAGTTGAAAATTCCTAAAATATCAATAGTAGAACAAACCAAAATAGCCAATTACCTCAACCACAAAACGGCACATTTAGATACCTTAATTGCTAAAAAAGAGCATTTAATCAACTTATTACAAGAAGAACGTACTTCTATGATTAACCAAGCAGTAACCAAAGGTATTGACTCTACTGTTATAATGAAAGATTCTGGTATTGAGTGGTTGGGTGAGATTCCAGAGCATTGGGTGAATTATAGAATTGATTGGATTACAACAATTGTTAGAGGCAATACTGGCTTTAAAAAAGATGAATTGCTTGAAAGTGGAGAATATGTAGCTCTGCAATATGGTAAAACATATAAAGTTGATATAGTTGATGAAAGTTTTAAATTCTTTGTTAATAATGAGTTTTATAAGCAAAGTCAGATTGTATCGAGAGGTGATACCATTTTGATTTCAACATCAGAAACGGTTGAAGACTTAGGTCACACATGTTACTACGATAAAGAAAATATTGGCTTACTGGGAGGGGAGCAAATTTTACTAAAACCTAATCGAAAAATTTTATCTGAAAAATATCTTTATCATTATGCAGGTCAGTTTTGTTTAGAAATGAGGAGGTATGCAAAAGGATTAAAAGTTTTTAGGTTCAATACTAATAACCTAAAGCAAATTTTTATCGCTATTCCCTCGCTAGAGGAACAAATTCTTATAGCTGATTACTTAGACCGTGAAACAATTCGTATTAGCGAGGTAATTAGTAGAACAAAGAAAGAAATAGAACTTCTAAAAGAGTATAAAACTTCATTAATTAGCGAAGTGGTTACAGGTAAAGTAGATGTGAGGGGAGAAGTTTATAATTAGAATATTACAAAATGAATTTTGAAGAAATAAGCGAATTATTTACTCAACTCCAACAAGCCAAATTAAACAATGCCGTAGAATGGGAGTGTTTGGGTAAAACAAGATACAGAACCAACTGGAACGGTCAAGAAATAGAAGTCGATAGAAGAAATAATATTGATAAAGATGTTCAGGAAATATATTTAAAGGTAGAAGACTTTGAAAATACCTATTCATCAAATACAGAAGAGTTTGATTTTCTGGTAAAATTTATAGAGAGAATTTAATGAAGGTATTAATTAATAGGGTTAAGGGAATTATAGATTTATGTTGGGATAGCTTCTCTGCAAAAGTAGGTTGTGGTCTTATTGTTATTAATAAAGAAGCTTCAATGCAGTTGCAGTTTGCCTACTTGCTCAAAAATAGTTTAGACTTGGTTGTTTATAACGAAGATGAATCTGTTGAACTGGAGCTTGAAATGGGAATTCGAGTTGGTGAAAAAACTAGAGTTTGCGATATTATAATTCATATTGAAAAAGGAACGGATAAAATTGAGCTACCCATTGAATTGAAATGTTATAGAAATATAAGTTCTTCAAGTGGTAAGTTAAGAGGTGCGCAAGACCTCTTTAAATTTGGGGTTTATGAAGATTTAGAATTATTAGAGTCTTATGTTGGCGATAATCGAATATCGGGAGTGCAATTAACTATGACTGATGCTCGAAATTTTGTTTATCCTAGAAATAAGACAGGTAAAAGTTGGGATTATGATATCTCTGACGGACATAGTATTACAAATGGAATTGAATTAAATACTCCAATAGGAGGGAAAGAAGTATCTATTATTTTGAAAGGTAGTTACAATTTCGCATGGATTAATAAAGGAGCTTTTTATTTTTTAAAAATACAGTCTAATGAGCAAAAGTGGGTTTATGCGCCTAATGAAGATAATACTGCTAGATATACTTTGGGTAAGGTAGGAAACCGGAATTTAATTTGTGTAGGTATTAACCCTAGCACAGCAACCCCTGAAAAATTAGATACAACACTAAGGAAAGTAAGCAACATAGCAGAACAAAAAGGATATGATGGTTGGTTAATGCTCAATGTATATCCTCAACGAGATACCTATCCAGAAAATTTAGGTACAGTAAGCGATGCATATCTTATTAAAGAAAATAACAAAGCAATTAAGGAAGTGTTAAGCAACTATGATTTTGCTGATATATGGGCAGCATGGGGAACAACAATAGAACACAGGGCATATTTAAAAGATTGTTTAATTGAACTTTCTAAAAATTTTAATTTCTCTTATAGGTGGCTTCATTATGACGAACTTACTAAATATGGTCATCCAAGGCATCCATTGTATGTATCCTATGATAAAGAGTTTTCAGAATTTAATATTACCTCTTATCTTGAAAGTCTATGAGTATATTAGTTGGTATAGAAGAGTTGTTGTCAGGGAGTGTCGTCGAAGGTACTCGTATGGAGTTTAAAAAAGGTTGGAATCCTACACCTATAATGCGTTCTGTTTGCGCTTTTGCCAACGATTTTGAAAATGAGGGGAGTGGTTATATTATTATAGGTGTTGAAGAAGTTGATGGCAAACCTATACGACCTGTTTTTGGGTTTAACCCTGCCCAACTTGAAAAGGTGGAAAAAGAACTTTTGGGGTATTGTAATACTATAAAACCTTCATATTTTCCAAGAGTTTCACTTGAAAGTATTGATGATAAACATGTTTTGGTATTATGGATTCCGGCAGGTAGCAACAGACCTTATGAAGTTCCTGACGATGTTATCGCTAAACATAAAACCTATAACTATCGTATTCGTTTTCAGTCCAATAGTATAGTTCCGAATAAAGAACAAGAAACAGAGTTAATTCAATTGACCTCTAAAATCCCTTTTGATGATAGGGTAAATACACAAGCCAGTATTGACGATTTGAGTTTTTCTTTAATGAGGGAACACCTACAAAAAACTAAAAGTAGGTTGTACCAAGAAAGTGATGCAATGACTGTTGAAGAACTGGCGGAAAAAATGAACTTATCGCAAGGCGCAAAGGAGCATTTATTTCCTAAAAATGTGGGCTTACTTATGTTTTCAGACCATCCAGAAAAGTACTTCAAGGGAGTTCAAATAGATGTTGTGGAATTTCCTAAAGGAGTTGCTGCAAAAGAGTTTAATGAAAAAATTTTTGAAGGAGCAATTCAAAAACAACTAGTAGATGTGCTTTCCTATATAAAGACAAATGTTATAAAAGAGAAAGTAATTAAACATGCTAATAAGGCTGCTTCTGATAGGGTTTTTAATTATCCGTTTAATGCTATAGAAGAAGCTTTGTCTAATGCAGTATATCATAGAAATTATGAGTTGCAAGACCCTATAGAAGTAAGAATTTTGCCAGAAGCTATTGAGATAATAAGTTTTAATGGTGCAGACCCTGCTTTAAAACAAGCTGATTTTGATAAGGGTATTGTTAGAGCTAGGCGTTATAGAAATAGAAGAGTAGGGGAGTTTTTAAAGGAATTGAGACTTACAGAAGGTCGTGGTACAGGTATACCTACTATTGTAAAGGCTTTAAAAGATAATGGGTCTAGTGAGCCAAAGTTTGATACTAATGAGCCAGAAAGAACTCATTTTTTAATTGAGTTACCTATTCATGATACATTTATAGATGTAATGAGTAAAAATGTCGAAAAGTATGTACAAATAGCAAAATCATTAGATAAGCTTCAAATAGAAATATTGAAGTATGCTTTAGAGCCTGTTAAGAAAAAAGAACTGTTGGAAGATTGTTTGAAGATGTCAAATCAGACTAAAAATTTTACCACTCATATAGAACCGTTAATGGATATGAATTTAATTAGTATGACGTTACCAGATAAACCAACTAGCCAATTGCAAAAATACTATACTTCTAACTTAGGAAAAGGAGTCCTTCATGTTATTAAAGAAGGAGAGATAAAATAGGAGTTAATAAGAGAATAAGTAAAAATGTAAATAAGAGAGAAACTTAAAAAGTAACTAAGGTAGTAACTAAGTTAGAAGTTGAATGAAGAAGAAGGAGAGAAACTTATAAAGTTGATAAGAAGATAATACATACAGCATCTAAGAGAGAAGTTAAACAAGATGTAGAAGGAGAAACTAAGTTAGAAGTTAAGAGAGAAACTTACAAAGTAACTAAGGAGGTAACTAAGGAGGTAACTAAGGTAGAAGTTGAATGACGAGGAAAGAGAGAAACTTAAAAAGTTGATAAGAGGGTAATACCTACAGTATCTAAGAGAGAAACTAAACAAGATATAGAAGTAGAAACTAAGTAAGAAGTTAATAGAGAAACTTACAAAGTAACTAAGGAGGTAACTAAGGTAGTAACTAAGTTAGAAGTTGAATGAAGAGGAAGGAGAGAAACTGAATAGACAACTTAAAAGGGTAACATAAATAAGAAGATTAGAATATGGCTAAAGGAATACATACAGAACTAACTTTTGAAGAAGCTATAGAAGTATCATTATTAGAAGATGGTGGTTATGTTAAAGGACATTCTAGAGACTTTAATACTCAGTTAGGTTTATTTCCTGTTTATATTACAGACTTTCTTAAAGATTCTCAACCTAAAGCATGGGATAAGTTAAGTAACATTCATAAAGAAGAGGTAGAAGATAAAGTAATTCAAAGATTAATAAGGGAATTAGATTTAAGAGGCACACTTGATGTTGTTAGAAACGGATTTACCGATTATGGAGTAAAGTTTAAAATGGGCTTTTTTAAGCCTGAGACAACACTCAATGAAGATGATGAGCTGTTGTATAGTAAGAATCATTTAAGCGTAACAAGACAACTGTATTATGAGCGAAAAGGCAACAATTCTTTAGATATGGTTTTAAGTCTTAACGGCTTACCAGTTTCAACAATAGAGTTAAAAAATCAATTTTCGGGTCAGAATGTTACCAATGCAAAAAAGCAATATGTGTTTGACCGTGAACCTAATGAGCCTATTTTTTCCTTTAAGAAAAGAGCCTTGGTTCACTTTGCAGTTGATACAGATGAGTGTTTTATGACCACTAAATTAAGTGGTAAGTCAACAAGATACCTTCCTTTCAATTTAGGCTATAATAACGGAGCAGGTAACCCAATCAATAAGGAAGGGTATAGGACAGATTATCTCTGGAAGTATGTTTGGGCAAAAGACAGCTTTTTAGATATTATAGGAAAGTTTCTACACTTAAAAATAGAAGACTTTGAACTTAATGGAGTAAGTAAGAAAAAAGAAACATTAATTTTTCCCCGCTACCACCAATTAGATGTAGTTCGTAAGTTGACTACGGATGCAAAAGCGAAGGGTGCAGGTACAAATTATTTAATTCAACATTCAGCAGGTTCTGGTAAATCCAATTCCATTGCATGGTTGTCTTACAGATTGTCTAGTCTTCATAATGCTGAAAACAATAGGATTTTTGATTCCGTAATTGTTATCACCGATAGGAAAGTTTTAGATAGTCAATTACAAAATACTATTTACCAGTTTGAACACAAACAGGGAGTTGTTCAAAAAATAGATAAAAATTCTCAACAGTTAGCAGACTCTTTAATGGCAGGGTCAAACATTGTAATTACTACCCTTCAAAAATTTCCTTTTATTTTAGATAAGATAGGAGAGTTGCCAAATAGAAAGTATGCTGTCATAATAGATGAGGCACATTCTTCACAAGGAGGAGAAGCATCAAAAAAAATGAAAGAAGTGCTATCTGCTAAAACCTTAGAAGAAGCACAAGATTTAGAATTAGATTCAGGCTTAGATGAAGATGCAGAAGATGAGATTAGAAAGTCAATGGAAGCGAGAGGTAAGCAACATAATTTAAGTTTCTTTGCATTCACAGCAACCCCAAAAGCTAAGACAGTAGAAGTATTTGGTTCTAAAGGGACAAATGATATTCCAAAGCCTTTTCATTTATATAGTATGAAACAAGCTATTGAAGAAGGTTTTATTTTAGATGTACTTCAAAATTACACGACCTATAAGACCTATTTTAAACTATCCAAGGAAATAGAAGAAGACCCCAAAGTAAATAAAAAACAAGCTTCAAGAGCTATAGGAAGGTTCTTGTCATTGCACCCACATAATTTGGCTCAAAAAACTGAGGTGATAATTGAGCATTTTAAACAAATAGTATCCAAAAAGATTGGTGGCAAAGCTAAAGCAATGGTTGTAACAGGTTCTAGGCTTCATGCGGTACGTTACAAAGAAGAGTTTGACAAATACATAAAAGATAAAGGTTATACAGATATTAAAACCGTAGTAGCATTTTCTGGTAAAGTAATTTATGATACTTACCCAGAAGGAGTAACAGAAGTAGAACTGAATGGTTTTAAAGAAAAAGAGTTACCCAAAAAGTTTTCTAGTAATGAGTATCAGCTACTTTTAGTTGCAGATAAATACCAGACAGGTTTTGACCAGCCACTATTGCATACAATGTATGTAGATAAAAAATTATCTGGGGTTAAGTGTGTGCAAACCTTATCTAGGTTAAATAGAATGCATGCAGGTAAAGAAGATACTTTTATTTTAGATTTTACAAACGAAGTTGAGGACATTGTAAATTCTTTTCAGCCCTATTATGAGCTAACCACTATAGAAACCAATACAAACCCAAACCATTTATACGATTTAAAAGGAGAGATAGAAAAAGCTCAAATAATTTGGGAGTCAGAGGTGGATAATTTTTGTAATGTGTATTTCAAGTCCATGAGTGTGCTGAATGTAAAACAGCAAGCTAAGTTAAATGCATTTGTAGACCCTGCTGTTGAACGGTTTAAACAACTACCAGAGGAAGACTCTAAAGATGATGTAATAGGAACAGAAGTAACACAAGATAATTTTAAGCATGCTTTACAGACTTTTACAAGAACCTACTCTTTTTTAACTCAAATAATGCCTTTTGCAGATGTTGACCTAGAAAAGCTCTTTACCTATAGTAGATTTTTATTAAAAAAACTACCAAGAAAAAGTCAGCAAGACAGATTTAAGTTAGGTGATGAAGTTTCATTAGAGTACTATAGACTACAACAAATTGCAGAACAAAATTTAGTACTAGAAAGTCAAGGGGAATATGGTTTAGATGGTATATCTGAATCTGGGATTAGAGCTGCTAAAGAAGAAAAAGAAGCTTTGTCGGAAATTGTTAATGTTTTAAACAAAAGGTTTGGAACTGAGTTTGCAGAGGCTGATAAACTTTTCTTTGACCAGATAGAAGAAGAACTAGTTGCAGATGGTAAGCTATCAGAGCAAGCCCAAAGTAATACTCTTGACAACTTTAAATTTGGTTTCGAAGATGCTTTTATGGATAAACTAATTGGACGTATGGAGCAGAATCAAGACATCTTTACTAAGATGATGGATGATAAGGATTTTGGTGCTTTAGTGAAGAATTACATGCTTAAGAAGGTTTATAAACGATTGAATGAATAAAGGTTTAAAACTCGAAATACTAAGAGAACTATTAACTCAGCAATCACCATTCTATTATCGTGAAGATGGGGATATTATGGAGTTTCTGTTATCCATTTGGGATTTAAGAGCAATGCCGGATACAGATGGAAGATATAAAGATGCATATGGCGATGTCTTTCAGCATGTAATTAATAATCAAGACTGGGATTTTGAGTACTTGTTTATTGAAAGATTAAATCTACTTGAAAGCAATGATATTTTTATAAAATTCTTAAATAGAATTATTCACCCTGATACAAGAGGGGACGAAAAAAGTATAATGGCTTACTATTATCTTTTACAACCTTATTTAAAGAGGGGTAATTTAGGTTTTATCCGTAAGGCATTTGAATCGAATGAATTGCCGATATATGAAATAGGACAATTTAAAGAGGATAGTGTAAGTACATTTGGAATAAAAAAAAATGTAATTCCTTTTATAGTTGATTTTAGACCCAACGGGCATTCAAACCTTGTAAACTCTCATAGGAGAATAGATAAGTTTCCTTATTTTGCTTTAGCTTTTAATTACGGATGGAATGATTATAAAATAAAATCCACATTTCATTTGTTCTTTCATAAAGACAATGCTCAAGTTTATCATGTTGGGGAGGTTAAAATTATTCATGAAAGTGCGACTGATGCTTCTGAGGTTGTTCCTGCTGAATTTACAGATTTAACTACTGATTTCTGCTCACTTGGTCAGAGTAGTCATTATTACAAAACTTTAAAGGAGTTATTTCCTAAAGAATTTGAAAATATTTTGTGGGCGTTAAGAGATTCGGCTTTTTTCTTGGAGAATGCAGAGCGTTTTGAACAAAATTCCAATTTTAAAAATTCTTTAATTAGAGAAAATACGGCAGAGCGATTACTAAGAGAAGCGAAATATTTACTATATGATTATGATTTAGAGAATCTATATTCCTTCTCGTTTAAATTCAATCCTAAGTTCGCAGAAAATAATTTAAACGTAGAATTTAATTTTAAAGATAGTGAATTTGCCTATGATAGAATATATGGGATAATAGGTAAGAATGGTACGGGAAAAACACAATTAATCACATCTCTTCCATTAGATATTTCTAAAAAAAATGATGCGATTTTTAAGCCAAAAGCACCCCTATTTAGTAAGGTAATTGCAGTTTCTTACAGTTCATTTGATAGCTTTGAACTACCCAGGAATAATGCAACATTTAATTATAATTATTGTGGGCTTAGGAATGAAAATAATGAACTTTTAACTGAAGAAGAACTTCTTTTAAGGTTTCATGAAACTCGATTAGATATAAAAAGATTAGGTAGAACAGGTCAATGGATTGATACGTTAAAAAATTTTATTGACAACGAGTCATTATCTCAATTTGTAGACTTCGAAATAGAACATTCTGGGACTACTAAAAAGAAGGTATTCACCTTTGATGTGGAAGCGTTTAGAGGGGTGGTGAAACATCTGAGTTCTGGTCAAAGTATTATTCTATTTATAATAACAGAGTTGATTGCAAAAATACGTTTCGATTCCTTAATTCTTTATGACGAACCAGAAACACACTTGCATCCCAATGCCATTTCTCAATTAGTAAATACAGTTTATCATTTAGTTCATCTTTTTAAATCTTATTGTATAATCGCAACTCATTCACCATTGATTATTCAAGAAATTATTTCGAAAAATGTTTATGTTGTTGAAAGGGAGGGAAATTATTCTTCGATACGTAGGATTGGCATTGAGTCTTTTGGTGAAAATCTATCCATTTTGAGCGAAGAAGTATTCGGAAATAGAGAGATACCCAAACAATATCAAATTATATTGAAAGAAATGGTTGAGTCAAGATTGACATATGAACAAATAAAGGAGCGTCTAGAGTATGGTCAAATCCCGTTAAGTATTAATGCAAGCATTTATCTCAAAAGTCTATTGAATGAACAATCTTAATGTTTCCAGCGAAGACCCCGATGACTTTTTCGACAGGGTATTAGCATCTAAAAAAAACTCTGCCAAAGATGTTAATTATAAATCAAGAGTAAATACATACAAACCAAATATTAGACGTCATTTTGCTGATTATAATTATAGATTTATTAGTGGAAGTCTAGGGGCTACAACATCACAAGGTTATGTTGACCCCGTAAAAAAAGATTTATTAAGGCTCTATAGATATGATACGCCCTTAATGCAAAAATTAAAGGTTGAAGTCACAACTTCATCAAACGATAGAATTATTAATACTTGCCAGAACTGTACAATAAATGCTGTAAATAGTTTAGACCATGTACTACCTAAAGAGGAGCTAAGTGAATTTTCCGTACATCCAAAAAATTTATTTCCTTCTTGTACAGAATGCAATGGAAAGAAAAATAAGTTTTGGCAAGATGGAGGACAATTATTGTTTCTCAATTTGTATACTGATACGCTTCCTAATCTTCAATATCTATTTGTGTCAGTTAGTTTTGTTGATGGATTACCGGGGTGTAAATTTACAATTGGCAATCCAAATGGAATAGACCCATTGCTTTATTCCGTTATTGAAACTCATTATACTAGATTGGGTCTTTTACGGAGATTTGAAATGAATACTAATGAAGTTATAACAAACATTGAACATCAAATATTGGTGAATAAAGGCAGGCTTCCTAGACAGGACATTATTGATGTTATAATCGAACACAATAATTTAAATAGAAGTTCGCTAGGGTTTAATCATTGGAAAAGCCTCTTATCAATTGAATTAACTAATTGTCAGCCGTACATGGACACACTATTTTCGTGAATAATATAGTAGGTGAATTAAAAGAATTTTATCAGATTTTTTTTTTGAAATACAAACTAGCTATGACTCTGAAAATGAAAGTGTTATTCCAAAGCAAAAAAGATGATTTAGGTTGTTGAATATGCCGAACGCAACACGATAAGATATAGTGTTTTCTTAAGTTAAGAAACTATCCTAAACTTGCACGAAACTAATTTTAAAGAAATGGATGGAAATTTTATCTACAACGTAGAATATCATAAAAAAGGTAAGCCTAATGGTAAACGCTCGCTAGAAGTTCTAGCAGATGATTATGAAGAAGTACTTTGGACACATTTATTAAAACAACTTTGTGAAAAAGTTCATGGTGATGATTTTCTCTTTGGATATTTAAAAAATGAAGATGTGGTATGTAATAATACGAACAATATCATAGCTCAATATACTGTGACCTTTAGAGATGAAATTGATACGATATACATAATTGATATGGAAGTAATAGGCGAGAGAAATATTGATTAATCTCTAATTTACTGTAGAGTCCTTTAGAATCAAATCCACCAAATCCCCACCTAGCTTAATATCTATTTTTTCTAAAAGGTTGCTACATTTCATTTTAAAACCTGATTCAATTAATAATTTCATTTTGTTATTCCAAACTAAGAATTCAGTTTTGTCAGGGTATAATATTATTTTAAAATCTTTTATGGGTAATAGTAATTCCTGCTTTAAATTGGACTTTGACCCAGTTGCCATCCAATGATAATCTGGTAGTATCATACTCATTATAATTGCAGTTTTTTCAGATTCCAGAAGGCATATTGTTTTCTTTTGAACATCATCCTTTATAAGGTGTAAACCAAAAAGACATTGTTGTAATACAAATGGTTCAATTTGTAATACCTTGTGCATCCAATTGATATGAGAAAAGGGTTTTTTAACTCTACTGCCTGTGCTACAGCTATATAGCATCACCTTTCCAGTATGTATTCTATGAAATTCATCGATTTGCCAGAAAATTGTGGCACCATTCCATATGCCAGTAGTACCTATGAAATACATTTCTATAGCTTGTATTACATCTTGTTCGTGAAAATGTTTTAATAAAAAAGTGATGAAGTAATTATTATCGTAATCATTACAATACCTGTCAATTACATTTTCATTTAAGTAGGTAGTTTTTAATGGTTTAATATTTTGAAATGGTGCTATAATTGCACTATTGCCGGATGGGGTATTAAGATAACCACATTTGCTTTCTCTGTCACAACGTCCGTATATTGGCTCCAAATAATTACCTGTTGTATAATCTATGTAATACACAAATGTTTTTTTTGTGCAATTAGGGCAACGAAATTTTTTGCTTGATTTGTCTAATGTGAATCTATATGTGCTCATGGGTTTTCGTAATTCGTACCGTCGTACCCTTTTAAATAAGTACGAGGGTACGAACTAGTTATTTTATGTGATGTTTTAAAAGGTCTTGTAGTGCATCTTCAACACTATATTCAGGTAGTTTTTTACGACTTTTTTTTATTTTATTGGTTTCCTTTAAATCTGATTTGAGCATATCGTACAGTAGTGCAAATTCCTCGGGAGGAAGAGCTTTAGCTATAGTATATACGTCAGGGGCTTTCATCTTTTAGATTTCAAGTTTTTCACGTCTTTTCCTAACAGTGGATTCGTGCATGCCTAATTCTTTTCCGGTAGCTACATTTGACAAACCTGAAGCTAATAGTTTTTTCATTTTAGCATCTCTCTCATCTAAATTGGTATAAGTTTGTTGTCTTAGATGGTTTAATTCTGAATCAAAAAATTGAAACCGAAATCCAAGGAAGTTAGATTCTTTCTCTAATGAGCATATCATTACGTTACTGGTATGGTACAAATGCTCGGTATTTCGTTGTTTAATTTGTTTTAAATACCTGTGCTTTGGGTCTTCAGTACTCTTGCCAATAGCAAATGCACTATCGCAAAAATTACTTAACATTTTGCTTCCAGCTAAGTCATTAATACTAATAGGTTTAGATTCATCGCGTTTAGGGGTATGTGCCAAAACCATCACTGAAACATTTTGTTCCTTTGTGATTATTTTTAGTTGCTTCATGAGTTCCAAAGCATTTTTAGCCTTTTCGTTATCATTTTGCAAAAAAGTAAGGTTGTCAATGATTACAACCTTTGCCTTATGTTTCTTAATAATTCCTTTTAATACCGCAATTAGGTAATCCTCAGGACCTTTGTATGGTTTAGGAATATCCAACATTGGATTAATTTCAGCCCTAAGAAAATTGGGGTGAAATATAAAGTGATCATTATAGTCAATGGAGTACCTTTTTTCAAACTGTTTATCAGAAAGTTCGAAGTCTAAATACAACACTTTTTGGGGTTGCGCTTCTAATTTGAAATCTTTAATTGGAATACCAGAACTAATGCTTTGGGCAATTTGAACCGCTAAAATTGATTTGCCAACATTAGTGTCAGCATATAGAATACAAACTTCATTTTCATACCATAATTCACTAAAAAGCATATTTGGTATAGGGCGGTTTTTGGCTTCATCCATCCATACATTAACGGGCTTTATAATTAGGCATTCTTTAGTTGTAGCGTCATTATTTAAATCAGCTTCTAAATTTTGAATGTCTGACTCAATAATACTCCTTGTAGTTGCAATGCTGTCTTTAGATTTCATAGTATCGGAATTTCTAGAGACCATATCTCATTCATTAATAGGTAGTAGTTAAAGGAAAGATGATTTCCTAATACGGAGAATTGGAATTGTTTATCCTCAGAGTCAGGTTCAAGTAAATACCTATTCAAATCGCCAAGAACTTTTAAGAACTCAAGTTTTAATTCATTTGAAAATGAACTTTCTGCAAGTACTCTCTCAACTTTTAACTTTAATGATGTTAGTATAGATTTTGAATTATTGTCGTGTGGATGCATGCGTCGACAGAACAACCATGTAAGAAGACATGTAAAAGCATATGTTTTTTCGTATGGTATTTCAATAGACAAATCAGAATCATAATATTCCTCCTCTTCATCAATTTCCTCTTGATCTATTGAATCAGTGAATTTTTCACTATTAAAATCTTCTACGTGATTTAAAAGTATTTCTCTAGTATAATCGGATAGGGAATATCCATGTATTTCTGCTAGTTCCTGTAGTGTTGATTTAAGTTCCTCATCAACTCTTAAATTAATTGTTTTTTGCATTTTACTCGTATTATGTTTAACATAATTGCAAGCAAATACTTATTCAACTAAAAAAAAAGGACATGAAAATGGTCATTCAATGGTTTTTTATGGTCCTAGAAGAAGTTTTAGGGTCATACAAATTATTCACCGTCTGTAAGTGCAAAATCGGCCCATAAAACCTTAAACTTTTCCATTCTTTGGAGGTGTTTTTTGTTCTCAGGAAAGTCGTTTTTTATTCTTTTGATTTTGAGGTCGAATTGAGAATTTATGAAATCTTGAAATATTGTACGGTTTTCATTGATTAGTTGATTATCAAATAGAAAAAAGTACAAACTTACAACATAGGATTGTGAAGGAATTTTGGTAATGTCCAGACATTTATTAATGAATTTAAATACTTCGAATGTTATGGATAAGCTTATAATATTTTGATACTTCTCAAATAAGACCACATTTTCGTCAAAATAAATATCAGTCTGAAAGTTGTATTTCCTGTTCAGTTCAAGTAGTATTTCAAGTTTTCCTTCAAATGAAATAATTGTTTGTAGGTATAAGTTTGAAAGGTATAATTCAACATCAAAAAAAACTTCATCACCAGTAAGAAATGCGATGACTATTTCACGTTCTTTTGAGATATTGGATGAAATATGTTCTCTTTCTAAGTGTAAAAGTTCAATCCTTCCTTTTTTTGAAAATGACTTGATTTTTAATGTATTGTATATTGCATTAAATTCGTTTAGCCCAGCTTTTTTAATTTCGTTATTTTCCAAGCCAAATATTGAATCTTCGAATTTTATAAAAAAGTTTACTGGAATAGCTTTTAAGTAAGTAAAGTATCTGTCTAAAAGGAAATTATAAATGTTTTTTTGAAGTTGGGTATTACAGAGGTAACTTTTGTTGTTGTAGTCATACTGTGCTAAAAAATTAAATTTACCAGGAACTGTTGACTTCGGAATGGGTATGTTATCACCTGCTAGCATTACGGTGAAAAGTCCAATATCTGTTAGATATTTATTTTGAGTGTCGATATCCCATTCAAGAAAATTTGGTTGGGTTATAGTTCCGAAATATTTGTTGTCCATTTATTTTAAATGTTTTGAATAGTCTTTTGGGAGACTTGCATCTATACCTCTTAAATATAGTTCCAAAGCTTGCATCGAACCATGTCCTGTGATGTGCATTAAGTGACTTTTAACTTCATGCGGGGTTAGGGTTTTTTCTAATTCTCTATATAGTTTACCAATTGCTGTATGTCTATAACTATATAAGGTATAGTCATTGTGTAATTCAAAATGGTTTTTAACCTTCTTAAATTTCTTGGTGTAGTAATCTCTTCTATTGGTTTCCTCAGTATCCCATAATCCTCCGATACCATTCATATTGAATAGGACATCACTTTTGTCGTATATGGAAAGGTCTGGCAATTCATTTATTAAAATTTCAGGTATAATCTTTGTCTTGACTGGTTGATTTTTAGCCTTTATACACAAAGTATTACCAATTAAGTCAAAGTCACCTATTGTTAGTCTACATATTTCAATAGGTCTTAATAACCCGTAATAAATAAATTGTATATATAAGCGCAATACTTTGTCCTCCTTTATTAGGTAGCCATCAATCTTATTAAAAAGTTCTGTAGGATATGTTTTGTTTCTAGTAGGGATAGAATGTAACTTATCTATTTCTTGTATGAAATTATGCTTTATAATTTCATTTTGTTCAAGTGTCTTAAAAAAAGCGGCTAAGTCCGCTCGTGTATTATTTCTTGTTCTAGCGCTTGTCTTTTGTAATACATGGTTGAGATATTGTATTACAACTTTTTTAGTTATGGATTCAATATCATTCTTATTTGTGATACTATTACTTCCTAACCACTTTTCAAAGCGTACTATTTTGTTTCTGAATTTCTTAAATGAATCATCGCCTAGTACCTTTTGTTTGACTTTAAGTCCTGTGTTAAAAGCATCTTTAATACTTATAGATGGTTCTGGGGACTGTGTTACATTTTGTATTACAGGTTTATGGATTGTGGGTGTGATTTCTTTACCTCGATTTTGAAGATATTCCTTTAAGCCCCCATTATCCCCATACGGATTGAACCCTTCTTGTAATACAATTTCAATTGCTAACTTAATTTGTTTGAGAATATGGTATCTACTTGCCTTGTCTTTGTGTCTATTGGCACCTGACTTTAGATTTGTCTGTTTGACAAGTTTTCCTGTTTTGGGATTTCGGTATCGATAATACACGTACCAATTTTTCTGAAGTGCGCTCTTTTGCTCCTTCTTTGTCAATTTTGACCATTGGGTTATATCGACTCCACCGGTGTAGATTTTAGGTTCTGAATAGTTCAGTTTCATGCGTAAAACGTGTACGTTTTCGTGTACGTTTAATAAAAGTACGGAAATTGAAGACATAAAAAAACGGTTTGTGCGAACACAAACCGTTGTTTTCATTGACCTAAGTCTTAGTAGCGGGGACTGGACTCGAACCAGCGACCTTCGGGTTATG
>TARA_R110002050_G_scaffold135137_1_pt1 | contig 24659 bp, 17 predicted proteins | sample TARA_R110002050 | Tara Oceans TARA_R110002050 (sample SAMEA4396988) | marine metagenome | biome: Polar Biome; feature: [DCM] deep chlorophyll maximum layer (ENVO:01000326); material: water (ENVO:00002006), including particulate matter (ENVO:01000060) such as... | depth 25 m
TGTGCAGTCTTCCTTATCTCCAAAAAACAAGTGCGTGGTACAATACCCTCTTTGTCCCATTTTTTGAAAATCACCAACCGTAGTAACATCATTATTTTCTAAATCACCTTGTGAATCGAGTCGGTTTTTAGGCACAACAAAAAGTGATATTCCTTTGGTACCGGCAGGTGCTCCTTTAATACGTGCCAAAACCAAATGAACGATATTTGCAGCGCCTTTATAATCACCTCCGGAGATGAATATCTTTTGTCCGTTTATTTTATACGAATCTCCATCAGGTACTGCGGTAGTCACAATATCAGAGAGCGAGCTACCCGCCTGTGGTTCTGTAAGGCACATGGTACCGCTCCATTCTCCAGCCATCATTTTGGGCACGTAGGTATCCTTAAGAAATTGATTCCCAAAATGCACGATCAATTCGGCTGCACCTACCGTAAGACCAATGTAACCAGGGAGGTGGTTATTTGCCGTTTCCTGAATAAAGGCAGAAGCATGTACCACCATCGAAGGCATTTGCATACCCCCAGCTTCATAGGAGAATGGACCGGATAAAAAGCCCATTTCACCCCCCGCTTTCATATACTTTTTAACTTGTGGATGAACAATAAGTTCCCCATCCTTAAAATGCGCGGGGTTTTCGTCCATCTCCCTATAATAAGGATAGAGTTCCTTATCCGAAAAATCCTTTACCGAATCGAGCATCATAGCAATGGACTCTTCATCATATTCCGCAAATTGTTCTTGTGCCAGTACAGTTTTAAGATTATGTACGTTGAACAATAAAAATTTAAGGGTTTCCATATCTATATAAGTATTGGCCATAACAACTGTTTTAAAAAAATTAGTGCCATTGAAGTTAGGATTTATTCAAAGGAATCTCGTTAAACTGGTTTAATAAAAAAAGAATCAATTTCACTTTTAATATTATTGTATTTCGTAGCTGAATATAAATCGTTTATTAAAATCCATTAGTTTAGTAGATGTTTAAAAGCGCCAATCGGACTATTACGTTTAACTAAATGTTGGCATTAATAGGTAAAGAAGCTATGAAAGAATATGAACGAGAAAGCAGTAATGATAATGAAGCCTATAACTAATAGCACTTAAAGTTCTATATTTAAAGCCTTTGAAATGTTTTCTGAGTCTGCCAAATAATAAAAATTAGCATTTAAAGTAGAATAGTAAAACATAATAAGTTAGCGACTTTTCATACCCAAACTACTATAAGGCATATAGTTAGCTATATTTCTTTAAGCAAGGTGTTCAGTGGCAAAAAAAGAAAGAATAAGTTTCACTTAGTCATGCCTTATAAAATACTCACAATGAATGAATAGTATGTGGATAAAAAATAATTGGGTTTATGGTGTTTTATTAGTATCGGTTATATCAGCAATATTTGCGTTAATAACTTCAAACTTTATTTTTAAATCAGGAACAGCTGGTATAGGGATCTTAATTCTCATAATTCTCAATTTCAAAAAAGAAAAACCTTCCAAAAATACATGGCTCATCATCGGTGCTTTTTTGTTTTCAATTGCAGGTGATTATTTTATGTCCAATATGAATGGAGATAGTACAATGTTTACTAAGGGTATTGCATTTTTTTTCCTTGCTCATTTAGGCTACCTTTTCTTTGCCACACTTAATGGACAAATAAAGTGGAGGTTTACAAGCATTTTACTGGCATCGTTTTTATTGTTTTATTTCATAGTGTTATTCCCTAGAATTAACGATATCATTCTTATGCTTGCTGCATTACTTTATTTATTTATTTCTTGTTTTTCCTTAGGCGCATCTGTTGGAATTAAGGGTGACTCTATAGTAAAATGGACCTATGTCTTTGGTATTTTTTTAATTCTTTTTTCAGACACAATAATCTCTCTAACAGAATTTTTAGGATATAATAAGTTGGATTTTTTAATTTTACCAACCTATTATCTTGCCCACATTAGTATAACATTTTCATTAATAAAGAGGCAGGATTAAGATTTAAATATCACTGCAACGAAAAGTCTTTAAGAATTTTACTAGAGCAAAAGGCATCACTACATTTTATAATTTATAATTTGCTTTGGTTATATATTTTCTTGTTATATACCATTTAGCTTAGGATTTTTTAAAGCTTATCGGCCACTTTTAAAACCAATTACTATGCTGACAACAACCGTTAAAAAACTATCCCTTTCCCAATCGTTTCCGAAGTTTTGATAGCCCCACTGGAGTTAGTCCTAAATATGAAGCAATCAAATATTGAGGTACACGTTGAAATAGGTCTGGTCGTTTTTTTATCAAGCGTAAGTAACGTTCCTCATTGGTACGGCTATTAATACGCTCGACTCTCGTGAATATTTTTATAAAAGCTTCTTGCATCGATAATCGTCCAAAACGCTCCAATTGGTGTGATCGTTTAAAAGAATTCTCTGCATCCGATTTTTTTATGGCATAAACTACCGTGGCTTCTGATGCTTTTAAGTAGTAATTGGAGGGAGTGCCCTTTACATAGGCAGGTAAATCGGTGAAAAAGATATCATCGGTATAAAATTCCAGTACTTTTTGCTCGCCCTCGTCTAACTTATAATAGTATATACACCCTTTAGCTACATAATAAAAGTAATCAACCAATTGCCCTGGTGTTAACAAAGTATCGCCTTTTTTCAAATCTATTCTATGATAAAATTGCATCTGTTCTTCTACCATCTCATCATCTACCTGAGTATACGACAAAATCTTTTTTTTCAGATTTTCTAGATGTAAGGTTTCGATTTTTGTTTTCAAGGGTTATCGTTTAACTTAGGAAAGAAATTCAAGATAGGAATTTTTAGATAATTGATTCTTCAACTTATGGTTATGTTTTAGAATACTATATACTAAATGATTTCAAGGTTTTCTGTATTCTCAATACCATACTACTAAAAGTGGATGATTAAGAATCAACTGTTACCTTCTTTTTGAAACGTCCCAAACATTCACCGAAGTATACCGTTTTAAAATGATTTCGGCCCGTTTTCCATCGACGGTTATTCGGGTATAAATTATGAGCTTTTCAGGATTGTAAGTAATGTCCCTCGTAAAAATGAGCACTGTTAATGTACTATTGTTCCGTATGATACGTGTCTTTTAAATTAAACAAACTTGTTTACAAAGACGACGCTAAATAGTCTTATACACTACCAAAATCATAAACAACAAACGTACCAATCCATTAATCGAACTCTACACCTTTTATATGATATTAGATGATATCATATGAATAAATAAAAAACGAAAAGCACTGTAAAACAGTAAGTTAACAGTGCTTTGATACCTCTTTGAAAGTGGTTCGTCGGGATGACAGGATTTGAACCTGCGACCACTCGACCCCCAGCCGAGTGCGCTACCGGACTGCGCTACATCCCGAAATCGGATTGCAAAAATATAAAAGTAAACTTGAATAGCATCTACTTTTTCTCTAAAAGCAAAAACTAATCGAGGCTTTCGATCCAGTCATACATAAGCGTTGTCCAACCTTTCAAATACTGGTCGTTAAGTGCTAGAGAAAAACCATGACCACCTTTTGGATATATATGCATTGTAGCCGATACTCCTTTATCCTTTAAGGCATTATAAAAAAGTAAACTGTTTTCAACTGGTACCGCAGTATCATCGGTGGCATGAAACAAAAATGTGGGTGGTGTGCTTACTGTTACCTGTTTCTCATTCGAAAAATGATCTTGTAATTTTTGAGTAGTACTATTGCCTAACAAATTGCCTTTAGAACCTTCGTGCGTCATCGGACCCATGCTTATTACCGGATAACCCAGTACCATGAAATCTGGTCTTGCGCTTTCCTTATCAATAGCATCTATTGCATTATATACAGACTCGTCAAAATGCGTACCTAAGGTAGATGCTAAATGTCCACCCGCAGAAAACCCGATAATTCCTATTTTATCAGTAGTTATATTGAGATCTTTTGCATGATATCTTACCATTCTTAAAGCTCTTTGCGCATCTATTAATGGTACGTTATGTTTATTTGTTTGAGATTGATTAGATGGTAGCCTATATTTAACTACTACCCCTGCAATTCCCTTTCCATTTAAAAACTTAGCGATATCCGTCCCTTCCCAATCATAAGCAAGAATGCCATAACCGCCTCCTGGAAAAATCAGCATTGCCTCTCCGGTAGCATTCTGCTTCGTAGGCAAAAAAACTTCAATGGTAGGTACTTGAACGTTGCTTATCACTAAAATATCTCCCCGTTTATTGACCTCAGATTCATTAGATGATATTCTATTTGGAATTTCACCTTTTGGCCATATCGGCATTATTGTGTCCTGTCCATTTAATTTACTCATGAAAATCAATGCAAATAGAAGTGTTTTGTATTTCATATTTCTTAACTTTTTTAATCACACGACCAGTTAAAGTTCGCTATTGGGTCATTTGAAGACCCTTGTAAATTATAATGCCACCACTCTGTTCTCGTAGACCAGAAACCATGTTTTTCCATAGTCTCTTTGAGCAGCTTCCGATTATCTAAAATCTCTTGTGGCAAATCTAAATTATCATGATAAGCACGCTTCCCAAAATAATCAAAATCGGTTCCCATATCTAACTCTTCACCATCTAAAGTAACTAGAGTAATATCTACTGCCCCACCCTTATTATGGATGGAACCCTTTACGGGGTTGGCCACATATTGAGGGTTAGGTACTATTTTCCACATTTTATACTGTACAGAATTCGGACGATAACAATCATAAAACTTTATTTTAACCCCATCCTTTTTAAATTCCTCATTGGCAGTCATTAATGCTTTTGCAGTTTTCACCCTAGTATAACATTCAGCGCAGTCATAAACTTTCTCTTTTAAAAAATTATTATCTGTAGCGTATCGTAAATCATAAACGAAATCATCACTATAATCTGCTAGCCGTATGAATGTGGTATCCATAAGGGAAGTTAAAGGTATAATCTCTTTTATAATTTCAATATTATTCTCTGTGGTTAATGAATCTATTTGAATAATAGATTCAGGTAAAGGATGCTCAGCCTCAACTTTTTTATTGTTTTCTTTACAAGATATATTCAATATAAAAAAAAAGAATGCTACTATTTTCAAATAATTGCATTTTCTAAAATCTTGCATTAAAGTAGTATGCGGTATCATTTTTTCTGCCATTCTGTTATTCAATATCATCCAAAATTCAAAGTAAGTTATAGTATAATAATTACTACCTTACCTAAAACTATCATTTTAGCAATTTAACCAAAAACAATGAACTACCGGATATCGTTATTCTTGACCTTAGCTATTTTATTAATTTCATGTAAAGATGAAAAGAACTCATCAACGGAGCCTGTTAAACCAACAGATTCTCCTTGGTTGTTAGGTTTTGAAAAAACCAAAAAAAATCCGATAATGCAATCAGACTCCACTTATACGTTTTCGGACCCTATTTCAAATAAAGAAGTTCAATGGCAAAAAGCCGATGTTTTTAATCCTGGGGCAATCGTAAAAAATGATACCGTATTTCTATTATTTAGGGCTGAGGATAATCCTGCTGCTATTTTAGGCGGAAGAACCTCTCGTATCGGATTGGCTTATAGTACAAACGGGATTGACTTCACAAAATATCCAAAGCCTGTTCTATTCCCTGATAATGATGAATTTTCACAATGGGATCAACCCGGTGGAATCGAAGATCCTCGTATAGTGGAAACTCCAGACGGTATCTATATCATGTTATATACAAGTTGGAACAAAGATATCGCCCGTCTATCTAGCGCAACCTCTAAAGATTTAAAAAATTGGACAAAGCGAGGCCCTGTTTTTGAAAAAACTAACAACGGCAAGTTTTTAAATGAATGGAGCAAATCGGGTTCCATTGTTACTGAATTGATAAATGGACGATTAATTGCTAAAAAGATTAACGGAAAATATTTAATGTATTGGGGGGAGCTTTTTGTAAATCTTGCTACTTCTAGCAATGGTGTGGACTGGGATCCGACGTTAACCGAAACTGGGGAATTACTGCATAGTTTTAAACCAACATTAAATGATTTTGACAGCCACCTTACCGAGCCTGGGCCTCCTGCCCTATTTACAGATGCTGGTATTCTTTTGTTATACAATGGGAAAAACTTAAGTGGTGAAGGCGCAACAGATAAATTTCCTGAAGGCACGTACTGTGGCGGTCAAGTTTTATTCGATAAAAATGACCCAACCAAGATGATAAAAAGACTAGATACTCCTTTTATCTGTCCTAGTTTACCCCATGAAGTTAGCGGTCAGTATAAGGCCGGTACCACATTCATTGAAGGTTTGGTATATTTTCATGATAAATGGTTCCTGTATTATGGTACAGCGGATTCTATGGTAGGATTAGCGGTCAAGGAATAAAACTAAATTTTAAAATGTATTATTTAGTTATAAGAATATAAACAAGTGAGGTGCATTATGAAATTATTTAAAATTTCAGCCAATTTTATCTTAATGCTTCTACTATTTTCTTGCTCTGAAAAAGGAAAAAAAGATAATAATATAGCATCAGTAAAAAAGCCGAATATAATTTTAATTCTCGCCGATGATCAAGGTTGGGGTGATTTAAGCAGTAGCGGTAATACAAATTTAAATACACCTAATATAGATTCTTTAAAAGCCAAAGGTGCTTCGTTTGAAAACTTCTATGTTCAACCGGTATGTTCACCAACAAGAGCCGAAATTTTAACTGGAAGGTATTTTACGCGAATGGGAGTTTATGAAACATCGTCTGGTGGTGAACGTATTAATTTGAACGAAACTACGATAGCTGAACTTCTTAAAAATATAGGTTATCGTACTGCTGCATTTGGTAAATGGCATAATGGTATGCAACCTCCCTACCACCCTAATTCAAGAGGATTTGACCAGTTTTATGGTTTCGCTTCTGGTCATTGGGGTAATTATTTTTGCCCGATGTTAGAAAATAACGGGAACTTGGTACAGGGAAATGGTTATTTAGTTGATGACCTTACTGATAAAGGACTTGATTTTATAGAGAAAAATACCAATGAACCTTTCTTTCTTTACCTACCATACAATACCCCTCATAGCCCAATGCAAGTACCTGACGAGAATTGGGATAGAATGAAAAGCAAACCGCTAAACTTATTATCCGAAGATAATTTAGAAGAAGATTTAAGATTTACTCAAGCAGCTTTGGCTATGGTTGAAAACATAGATCACAATGTTGGTAGGGTTACCCATAAAATTAAAAGTTTGGGCTTGGAAGAGGAAACCATAATAATTTATCTTTCTGACAACGGGCCTAATGCCTATCGCTGGAATGGAGGAATGCGCGGCAAGAAAGGTTCTGTTGATGAAGGGGGCGTTCGTACACCTTTCTATATACAATGGGCAAACCATATTGAACAAGGATTGAACATCAAGAATATCGCAAGCGGAATAGATATTTTACCAACCCTATTCGGCTTATTATCTATACCGATAAAGACCAAAAAACAAATTGATGGGAAAGATTTAAGTCCGTTACTTTTTGGCGAATCCATGAATTTAAAAAACCGCTGGATTTACAATCACTGGAATGGTAAAACAAGCGTTCGAAGTCAACAATTTAGATTAGATGAAGAAAATAGACTTTACGATATTAGTACTGATCGTGGTCAAAAATTTGATGTTTCTAATAAATATCCGCAAATAACCGATTCATTAATTACAGCAAAGAATAATTGGGAAAAGGAAACGATTCAAATAACCAAAGAAAACGATGAACGCGCTTTTACACTGGGTTATCCAAAAGCATTATATACGCAACTGCCAGCTAGAGATGGTGAAGCTTATGGAAATATATATAGAAGTAACAAGTGGCCAAATGACTCATTCTTTACGAACTGGAAATCAGTTACCGATTCTATTACTTGGAATATTGAAGTGCTTACCGATGGTCATTTTCAGGTAGAATTATATTATACATGTCCTGAAATAGATTTGGGGTCAATTATTGAATTAAGTTATGAAAATAGCAAAATTGCCAAGAAAGTAACAGTTCCGTTCGACCCTCCCTTAACTGGAAAAGAAAATGATAGGGTACCAAGAATGGAATCTTACGTAAAGGAATTCAACATACTTGACCTAGGTGTTTTAGTTCTTTCTAAGGGAAAGGGTACGCTTAAGCTAAAAGCCTTGGAAATTCCTGGTAATCAAGTAGGTGATTTTAGGCTTTTACAATTTAAGAGGTTAGATTGATCTGAAGTTATTTCCAAATTAAAAATTCGCTATCGTGATACCCTATACGCTCTGCCTTGGCCTCAAATGATATGTCTTTGTTCAAAGGTTCAAAATAAATATTCCAAACTGAATCTTTTAATTTTCTCCAAACTATGGTAGCATCTGCTTTTGAATGCTTAAGCTCAATAGTATTATCTTTTTCCTGTAACTGTAAATTAGTTAATTTCGGCTGTTTACCATCTATCAACCAATTGTTTAATAGTATTTTCTCTTCTACTTCTCCGAGATCTTTAGTCTCAAGAATCCATTGATTAAGAATATCGCGATAGTGATCAATTGAATCTTTATATTCTGGCAAATTTGAAAGATTATGAAGTTCTTTAGGGTCTTTTTGTAAATCATAGAATTCCTCATTTGGTTTATCAGGTTTCATCCAGGTTGATGTAATTTCGGTTAATTTATTTGCACTATCCAACCTTCTCAATTCTTTCATTATGCCCATTTGTTCCCTGTAAGCAATAGGTAAAGCTCTACTTAAATTTGTATTAAAATTTTTTATATACTTAAATCGAGAAGAACGCACTGCTCTTAATCGATCATATACCGCATCAAACCTATCTGAAGAATGAAAGGTTACTTTTGGTTTGTTCTTGGTCTCAAAAGTACCAAATTGTGCAACACCTTGCATTACTTTAGGAGGTTCTATAGTTGCTAAAGAAAGTACTGTGGGCGCTAAATCAATAAAACTAAACATTCGATCATCGACCGAACCTGCACCTTCATTTGCAGGAAACTTAATAACCATTGGCACTTTTAAACCCGTATCATACAATGCTCTTTTATACCTTGGAAAGGGTCCGCCGTGATCACCATAAAAAAAGATGTAACTATTTTCATAAAGCCCATCGGATTTCAATTGATTTAAAACTTTTCCGATTTGATCATCCAACCGTTTTAAATTACTGTAATTGACAGCCAAATCATGTCGTACTACATCAGTATCAGGAAAATAAGGTGGAACCTTAATTTCTTCCGGATTTACGTAGAGGGTATCATTTGTTCGTGCCCAAACCTGCGATTCATGACAAACAGAAAAATTAAAGACACTAAAAAATGGTTGTCCCGATTCTCGGTTACGCCAGTGATGCTCTTTACTTGAATCACTCCATGCCGCTTCCGATTTTTCAAAGTTATAATCTTCCTTTGGTCCATTAGACGTATAATATCCATTTATTCGCAAATACTCGGTAAACATTTTTACGCCATCTGGCACTAATGGAGAATAATTAGGAATACCAATTGATGGTTCATTTTGTCCTTTAGCATACATATTATACGTTCGCATGTTATGTGTACCTAATGTTGTAGGATACATACCCGTGATAATTGCACTTCGTGCCGGAGCACAGACTGGTACGGGAGCAACAGCGTTTGTAAAAACAACGCCATCATGTGAAAGAGACTCTAAGTTAGGAAGAGACTGTATTGAGTCGCCATACATCGGGAACCAGTCTGGTGATTGATCCTCGGCCACCAACCAAATAATGTTCGGTAGTGATTGTATGTCGTGATTAATATTCTCTGCCTTATCCTTACAAGAAAAAGAAATTGTCAAAAAGATTGAAAGTAAGATTAATTTCATGAAGCATAAATTAAAGAATAGAATCTTATTATCCCAATAATAAAAAACCCCTACTTCAAACATTAAATAGGGGCCAATGGTTGGTAATTGGTATTACTATTCTAATTGACTTAGATATTCTAAGCTTTTAGGTACTTGTGAAACAACATTAGAAGATTCATCTTCAATAAACATATATTCTATACCTAACTTTTTAGCTTCGGCGACAATGCCTGAAATATCAACTTGGCCTGTACCCAGCACAACATTGGTATCGTCTTCTTCATGTCCTGTAGTGTTACCTACAATGCCCTTTTGCATATCTTTTAAATGTAGCAAGACAAACTTCTTAGGATATTTTTTCATTAATGCCAACGGATCTGCACCGCCATGCTGAGCCCAAAACACATCTAATTCAAAAAAGAAGTCCTTTGCATTTTCAGCCATATAGTCAAACAAAGTACCGTTCTTATAAGGTCTAAATTCATACCCATGCGCATGATAAGCTAGCGTAAGTCCGTTCTTTTTAAGAATTTTTCCTGCTTTATTAAAGACATCGGTTGCATGTTGGGTTTCTTCCAAATCCCATTTGTTACCATCATGAGGTACCCAAGCACACATTACATATTTAGCACCAAAATCCTTAGCGTTTTTAATAACTTTTTCGATATCATTCTCCAAGTCACCAAATTCTGAACCTACACTAACCATTGCTAAATTATTCTTGGCAAGTAGTGCCTTAAAATCATTTAGTGGTAGATCATAAGTTCCGCCGCCTTCAATTTTTGTAATTCCCCATTCGTTGATTAAACCTAATGTATTTGAGACATCAACTTTAAATTGATTACGTAAACTATATAATTGCAAACCAACCTCCTGTGCCTGTGCTAGAAAGCCATAACTTAAAAGCATAGTGACAATTATAACTTTTTTCATTTTCTTTCTTTCTTTTATCTAAGTAAGTAAATTGCCGTTTTCATCCCATTCTGCAATGACATTTCTTTGGCTCTGATCAACGCATTTCGCTATCCATGCCGGGTCATATGCTACACCGTGCTGGTCTAAAACATCTTGCGGCACGCCATCCCATACATTGGGTGAATTTCCTTTATAACCTAACTCTGCAATACCTACTTCAGAGGTATAATAACCTGTAACCGTTAGACCTCGCATCATATAGAAAAATTGTATTTCTAAAGGTTGTTTCTCTAAAGGAATTTCTACATCGTGCCAACAAATTTCATCACAAATCTGTTTTTTCTGTTCTAATGTCGCCGACTTGAACTCTGTTCCGAATTCTGTATTACTTTTATGATCTAACCACATTAAGCCACCTAACAGCGTCGGGGCCATTTCTGGGATATCTTTCCCCATGAACTCTACAAGGTCTGGAACGCCCGCCTCAATTGGTCCGCCATGAGGCTCTTTTGGTGGTAAAATAACTACAGCCAATGATGCAATAGTCTCCATCTCATGCTCATTGAATAATTGTTCAGCATTTAATTTCTCTATGCGCTCCAATTCTTCTGGTGTTCTTCCAAAATATTTATCACTTCCGGTGATAATAGCCTCATCGATAGTATCGGCATTTTCTGTTTTACAGGAGTTGAATACTAGACCTGTACCAGCGGCAGCCCCACCAAGTATTAAAGTTTGTAAACTCTTTCTTCTATCCATCTTCTAAATATTTTGTGCCTTTAGTTGTTCGATAATATAATCAGATGCTCTCCATGAAAGTGCCATAATTGTCCAAGTACAATTCTTATCTGCTTGTGAAACAAAAACACCTGCATCGACAATAAAAACATTGTCAACATCATGTAGCTGTTGAAACTTATTCGTAACAGATGTCTTAGGGTCATTTCCCATTCTGGTAGTACCTACTTCATGAATAATTTGACCTGGGGCTAAAAGACCATAATCTTGGTCTTTTCCAGGTTTTTCACTTAAGGGTATACCGCCCATGTTATGAATCAGTTCTTCAAAAGTATCCTGCATATGCTTAGCCTGGTTTATCTCAAATTCAGAATGCTTATAATTGAATTTTAAAACAGGTATACCAAATTGATCAACGGTTGTAGGGTCAATTTCGCAATAGTTGTCTTTAAAAGCAATAGCTTCGCCACGACCTCCAAAACCAATCACCGAGCCGTAGTACTTTTTAACATCGTCACGTAGACCATCTCCATAACCTCCAGACTTAAGCCCGAAGTATTTGTTCATTCCGTTAGGGTCAAAACCGAAACCATAATTGGGTTGCCCCATACCACCCCAAACTTCAATATGATACCCACGAGGGAAATTAAGCTTAGAATTATCCCCCCACCATGGTGAATACACATGCATACCCCCTACACCATCTTCGTTGTATGATGTTTTCCTATTCATTAAATCGGGTATTACGCCCGCTGCACTTGCACCCGTAGAATCATGAAGATATTTACCAACGATATTACTACTATTACCCAATCCGTTAGGATGTTGCTTGCTTTTTGAATTTAGTAGAATTCGTGCTGAACTACAAGCGGATGCCGCCAATACAACTACTTTAGCTTTAAGCTTATATTCTTTTCTATCGTCTTTACTGATATAAGATACGCCTGTTGCTTTTCCTTCGTCATTAGTCGTAATTTCACGAACCATTGAATTAACAAAAATTTTAACTTTACCTCCACTTTTTTGCGCTGGAAATATTAAACAACTTCCCGCAGAAAAATCGGCATACACAGAGCATGAACGAGAACACTGCCCACAATAAAAACAAACTCCACGATCATTATTAATCCTTTTGGTCAACATTGAAAGTCTACCCGGTATTACAGGAATATTAGATTTCTTCGCACCATTGATATAAAACAACTCATGCAATCTTGGTTTCGGGGGAGGAAGAAAAAATCCGTCAGGATCATTCTCACGGCCTTCATTGGTACCAAAAACACCAATTAGCTTATCTAATTTATCATAGTAAGGTTTAACATCCTCGTATCCAATAGGCCAATCATCACCATGACCATCACGAGTTTTACCTTTAAAATCTTTTGGTCCGAATCGTAAAGAAATTCGTCCCCAGTGATTGGTTCGCCCTCCTAACATTCTTGCTCTCCACCATTTAAACTCGGTACCTTCTTCATGTGTATATGGCTCACCTTCAACCTCCCAGTCACCCCAAGACATATCCCATTCACCAAAAGCACGATCTGTTCCTGCTCCTCGCCGAGGAGAATCATATGGCTGCTTTAACTGAGTCATGGTTTTGGGATCTGCTGGATCAAAATAAGGTCCAGCCTCTACAACGGCAACATTTAAACCGGCATCTGCCAACTGCTTGGTAGCCATACCACCACCAGCGCCAGAACCAACAATGATGACATCATAGATTTCCGAGGATTCTTTTATCTGCATAATTTTGAATTAGTTATTGAATACAATTTAAATATTTTATCAAAATATAATACTTGTTTTTAGCTGAATGACCTTGATCATTGGACGGGCGTAAGGTTTTAACGCCATTTATAAACTTTACTTCACTATTTTCACTCACTTGAAAATGTAGATGCTGGCAAACCTACCCCATTATATAAATTACCAATATCAGTACTTTTCCATGCATATCGAACAGCTTTAGGGCTTTTTACTTCTTTTGAACTAACTATAACAATACCATTTTTCAGTTTTGCTTTAGCCGAAAACCACTTCCCTTTTTCATTCGATATCTCAAATAATCCTATTTTTTTTTCATCACTTTTCAATCCTTTATCGTGACTAAATTTAACCTGAATTTTATCCCCTATTATTTCAGCAGCTTCGAACAACGGGCCATAAACCTCTTGCCCTTCTAAAATATTATAATGTTCTTTCAACGCTATATTTGCTAATCGCAAACCAACATCCTGTTTGTTCTGTGGATGAATATCCTCAACCGTACAAATATCGCTGGTCATTGCCATTCCTGTATTTTTCAACACCAAAGTTCTACGTTGTTGATCACGCAAAACCCCTCCTTCAAAAGACCTACCATAGTTAAAAGGCGCAATTTGCACGTAGTAAAATGGAAAATCATTATTCCAATCAGCGCGCCAAGAGTTAATCATTTCAGTAAAAATCTGTTGGTAAGATTCTGCGTTAGCAGTATTCGATTCTCCTTGATACCACAAAACTCCTCCAATTTTAAAATTGGTCAATGGTGCAATCATGGCATTATATATAGTAGACTTCTCTATAGTCACCCATTGATTGGGTTGAATTAGTTCATGTGCAGTTACCAATTCTGGGTATGCTTTAAAAACAGATTCTGGCGTCCAGACTTCTGCACATGATGCACCCCATGAAGAATCGATTAACCCAATAGGAATATTAAGTTCTTTTTGAACTTTTCTAGCAAAGAAATAAGCAACAGCGCTAAAATCTTGCATGGTTTCAGGAGAGCAAGTTTCCCAAGTACCTATAACATTATCTAACGGATAATCTGCTGTTCGTTTCTCCACAGTGAATAATCGAATATTAGGATAATTGGCATTCTCGATTTCAAAATCTCTATTATCAATTGTACTGTTCGCACTCCATTCCATATTGCTCTGCCCAGAACAAAGCCATACCTCACCAATCAAAACATCGCTTAAAACAATTTCATTTTCTTTACCAATAAATCGTATCGTGTAAGGCCCTCCTGCTTTTGGCGTGGCTACCTGAATTTTCCATTTCGCATCATTACCAGATTTCACTTGTACAGTAGCATCATCCCAACTCGTATAAATTGAAAATTCCTCACTAGGTCTTGCCCATCCGTAAAGTGAAACATCAGATTCTCTTTGCAAGACCATATCGTTCGAAAAGATATTAGGCAATGTAATTTCTGCCTTAACAAAAGTAACTGAGAAAAGGCACAAGAGAAATAAGCTTAAAGGTAATTTCATATAATTAATAATAAAATTGATTTAAATATACCGAAATATGATTCATTTTGACAATTTCACAAACATTTACTATTAATTTTAAATGATTACTTATCTTAACTCTTCTAATATTGAAATACATTATAAACTAACAACCAACACCATGTCAAATTTCTCTGAACCTATTAAAAGACGGAATTTCATTAAAGCTGCATCAGCATCATTATTACTAACATCAATAAGCTCTTATGGTTTTGAATTTTTCGAAAATGAAAAACCTAAAAAAGTCGGACTTATAGGTACTGGATGGTATGGTACAAGTGATTTAATGCGATTGATTCAGGTAGCTAATGTGGAAGTTGTTTCGCTTTGTGATGTAGATACAAATTTCTTGAACGAAACAGCTATTTTGGTTTCAAAACGTCAAAAAAATGGCAAGAAACCGAAATTGTTTTCTGATTACAGAGAAATGTTGAAAAATGATAATTTAGATATTGTTCTAATTGGAACTCCTGACCACTGGCACGCTTTAACATGTATTGCAGCTCTAAAATCTGGAGCACACGTTTATGTGCAAAAACCCATAAGTATTGATGTCATTGAAGGAGAGGCTATGGTCGCTGCAGCGCGTAAATATAATAGAACTGTTCAAGTAGGCACCCAACGCAAAAGCACACCACATTTGATTGATGTAAAAAAACAAATTATAGATACCGGTTTACTAGGTACAATAGGTCATGTAGATATGGCTTGCTATTATCATATGCGTGCAAATGGAAATCCTCCTTTACAAGAAGTCCCTGATTTTTTGGATTATGAAATGTGGACAGGCCCAGCCCCCTTTCGACCTTATGATGGAATACCACACCGAAGATGGTGGCGAACTTTTAGAGAGTATGGAAACGGAATAACAGGTGATATGTGTGTTCATATGCTAGATACCGTTCGTTGGATGCTAGATTTAGGCTGGCCAAAACGAATTAGTTCTGAAGGAGGCATTTTTGTACAGAAAGATGGAAAATCGAATATATCCGATACTCAGTCGGCTGTATTTGAATATGATGACCTTAACTGTAATTGGCAACATAGAACGTGGGGTAACCCAGCCGACCCTGATTACCCTTGGTCGTTTAAAATTTATGGGGCCAACGGTGTTTTAAAAGGAGATGTGATGAAGGCAGAGTTTATACCTCTTGACGGTGGTGAACCAATTCGCTTTGATGTACTATATGAGCGCGAGAAATATCCCGAAGATTTAACTGAAAAGGATATAGAATTACACGCAGCACCCGCAACTCGCGGCCATATGATCGATTTTTTGAACGCGATCGAAAACGGCACCAAACCTATTGCTGATATTGAAGAAGGACATATTTCAACAGCCAGTTGTATTTTGGCTAATCTATCTATGGATTTAAAAAGACCATTGGTATATGACCCAAAAAGCAGAACAGTCTTAAACGACCCAGAAGCAACTACGTTATTACAAAGATCCTATCGCGGTAATTGGGAACATCCACACCCTGATACGGTTTAACTTACTGGAGCTTTTTTGTAGAATCCCTAACCAATAGGCTGGTCTTTACCGTTTTGGTTTCATAAGGCAGACCAGGAGTTTTTATTCTATTAATCAATAGTTTAGCGGTAAGCTCACCTATGTATTTCCCATGCTGACTAACCATGGTTAATGACGGAGTTACATATTTAGACAATTGCCCATTCGTAAACCCGATGATAGATATATCATTAGGTACATTATACCCTCTAGCCTTTACAACTTCAAGTACTTTTACAGCTGTTATTTCGTCTAAACCTATTATACCTCCTATTATTTTATAATTGAGCAAAAACGACATTAACATGTCTAAATCGTCTTTTGGCGAAAGGTTGATAATTAATTTAGCATCAAAGGGTATTTCGAATTCTTCAAGTGCCTTTTTATATCCCAAGAGCCTTAATTTACCAACACTGGAGCTACCTGTAGGATTGACTACAGCTATATTACTACAGCCAATATTAATTAAGTACTTCGTAGTTTTATATCCTGCTTCAAAATCATCAACTACCACTTTATCACATTCTAAGGAATCTGTAACCCTATCGAAAAGCACTACTGGTATATCATTGTTAATGATATCTTTCAGTGCTTCATGTTTGTTATCATTCTGGGTTTCTTCCGCCAATGAAATAATAAGTCCGTCTACGGTTCCCGAATCAAAAAATTCTAAGGTCTTACTTTCCTTTGAGCTAGATTCATCACTAATACAACTGATGATATTATACCCATTCTCATTGGCCACTTTTTCAATACCATACAAGACCTGAACAAAAAAGTAATTTAAAATATTAGGTACGACCACACCAATAGTATTAGTGCTTCTATTCAATAAATTAAGCGCAAGCCTATTAGGCTTATAATGCTTTTCTTTCGCGTATTCTTGAATCTTTAATTTTAATTGAGAACTTATTTCATGACTGTCATTAACAGCTTTTGAAACCGTAGAAATAGAAACATTAAAATGCCCGGCAATATCTTTTAAGGTTACTTTTTTCATATATCATTTCTTAAAAGGAAATAGGTATATACCTATTTCTACCTTGTATTCAAATTAAAGCAAACTGTCCCTAATGGAAAACCAAGGGACAGATTACTTTATCATTTTTGATAATAAAACTACTAATGTATTTTACTGATACAGTTAGAGCTTAATCAATTATATGTATTGATTGATGATATTCTCGAACAACTCTTGTTTACCACTCTGTAATTCTAATTCACCATTCTCTTTTGCGATAATGTAAAGATCTTTTAAATCTAATTTACCATTTTCAAAATCTTTTCCTTTACCTGCGTCGAAAGAGCTATATCTTTTTTCACGTAACTTGTTATACGATGAAGATGCTATTATCTTATCTGCAGTAATCAATGCTCTTGCGAATGTATCTGCCCCACCAATATGCGCATGAAATACATCATCTAAGTCTGTGCTGTTTCTTCTAATTTTAGCATCAAAATTAACACCACCACCTTGCAATCCGCCAGCTGCTAAAAATACCAACATAGCTTCGGTTGTTTCTTGAATGTTGTTCGGGAACTGATCTGTATCCCATCCATTTTGATAATCGCCTCTGTTAGCATCCATACTACCCAACATACCTGCTTTCGCTGCAACAGCTATTTCATGTTGAAAAGTGTGCTGTGCCAAAGTAGCGTGATTCACCTCAATATTCATTTTAAAATCATTCTCTAAACCGTATTCTTTAAGGAAGCCAATTGCGGTTGCACAATCGAAATCGTACTGATGCTTCATTGGTTCCATAGGTTTTGGTTCAATAAAGAAATTACCTTTAAAACCTTGGCTACGAGCATAATCTCTTGCCATTGTCAAAAATTGACCCATGTGGTCCAATTCTCGCCCTAAGTCAGTATTCAAAAGGGACATATAGCCTTCTCTACCACCCCAGAATACATAATTTTCACCGCCTAAAGCGATAGTCGCATCTAAAGCTAATTTTATTTGACCACCTGCTCTTGCCAATACATTAAAATCTGGATTGGTAGCCGCACCGTTCATATATCTTGGGTTAGAAAAACAGTTGGCAGTACCCCAAAGTAATTTCTTTCCGGATACTTTTTGCTTCTCTTTTATATAATCGGTTATTATAGATAGTCTCTTTTCAGATTCTGCAAACGTTGAGCCTTCTTGAATTAAATCAAAATCATGAAAGCAGAAATAATCAAATCCTATTTTATCAAAAAATTCAAAAGCCGCATCTGCCTTATCTTTAGCTGCCTGTATTGCATCTGAAGATTTATCCCACTCAAAATTTTGTGTACCAGGACCGAACGGATCAGAACCTTGCCCACAGAAGGTATGCCAATATGCTGTTGAAAATTTAAAATGATCTCTCATGGTCTTACCTGCCACAACCTGATCAGGATTATAATATTTAAAGGCCATAGGATTATCAGATTCCTTACCTTCAAATTTAATTTTATCTATCCCTTTAAAATATTCCTTGTTTGCCATTATGTTGATTTTATTTGTTGTTTAAGATTAATTCCAATTCTTTTTTCCAAGTGGTATAAGCTTCTTGGTATGCTTTTTTATCTTCTTGCGGACTAAAGGTCATTATATAATCATTATCTAATATTGTTTTTCCAAATGCCTCAAAATCACCTTTATGTAAATTTGCTGCTCTTGCTGCACCAATAGCACCTGTGGTATTGTAAATTTCTATATCGTAGCCTATTAACGTAGAAACAGTCGTTGAGAAAATTTCAGAACGAAAAAGATTGTCGTTACCTGCTCTCATTACATTGACTTTTATTCCATCTGACTCCATGATTTCCATGCCATAAACAAATGAGAAAGCGATACCTTCCAATGCTGCCCTACACAAATGGCCTTTACCATGATTATTCAAGTTAAGGTTCACTATACGTGTACCAACCTCCTTATTTTTAAGCATTCTTTCTGCCCCATTACCAAATGGAATAAGTGCAATGCCATCTGAACCAATTGGCACTTCGTTTGCCAAGGTGTTCATTTCATCATATGAGTCAACATCAAGATTATTCAATAACCATCTATACTGAATACCTGCCCCATTTATACATAACAATTTACCTATTCTTGTAGGTTTACCGGGCGTATAATTTACATGTGCAAAGTTGTTAACGCGAGAGCTTTCTTTCACCGATAGATTATCGGTTACAGCATAGACTACACCTGAGGTACCACCTGTGGCGGCAACTTCACCCGGATTAAATACGTTTAACGTTAAGGCATTATTGGGTTGATCCCCAGCTCTATACAAAATAGGTGTTCCAATTTTAAGCCCGCTCTCCCCTGCTCCTTTTTCATCTACGTTAGATTGTATTGAGAATGTATCGACTATGTCTGGAATCATACTTTTTTCCAAGCTGTAGTATTCTAATAAAATGTCTGCGATTTCATCCTTCTTAAAATCCCATAATATACCTTCTGAAAGTCCGGATACAGTTGTATTCACAACACCTGATAATTTATAAGCAACATAATCGCCAGGCAGCATCATTTTATATATCTGGGCATAGATTTCGGGTTCGTTCTCTTTTACCCATTTTAATTTAGAGGCAGTGAAATTTGCTGGAGAGTTCAGTAAATGTGTATCACAAAGTTCCGCACCTATTTCATCGTATGCATTTTGACCGATAGAAACAGCTCTACTATCGCACCAAATTATTGACTTTCTCAGTGCATTACCTTCTTTATCGATTAGCACTAAACCATGCATTTGATATGAAATTCCAATACCCGAAATATCGGTAGTTTTTATAGAATACTCTGAACTTAGTCTTTTGATACCGCTACACACATAACGCCACCAATCTTCAGGACTTTGTTCTGCCCAGCCATTTTTCACAGCTTCCATAGTCATTTCTGTCTCTGGCTCTGTTACCACTCCTACACTCTTTCCTGTTGAAGCGTTCACCAGGGCAATTTTTATAGATGAACTTCCTATGTCTAATCCTAAATGGTACATAAATAGTATGAATTGATTTATAGCTGTAATAAGTTAAACCAAAAATAACTACTATGTGCCCTAATCCTAAAATCATCAACGAAAATTTATAGTAACCAGTATACTAACAAAAATAATCCATTGAAATTTTGAATTTAAATAACTTAAAATCAATCACTTAAATAATAAATATATTGTCAATTATTTTCGAAAAGGTTTTCGTAATACCATTTACTTCCATATTTTCAAATGCCTTGTTTAATATTCTTCAAGTTGATCTTGCAGCTGTTCAAGTTTAGAAAGTGCTTCAGATTTCGAATTCACATCTAGTTTTAAATAGATATTTTGAATATGAAAATTTACGGCACTTGTGGTTACGAAAAGCTTTTGTGCAATCATCTTATAAGTGGCACCTTGGCATAAATAATCTACAATCTGATTTTCTCTTTCAGAGAAAAATGCAAAGGTTTTCTTGTGAAAATTATGAATGATTTTTTTTACAATATCATTACTCATTGCAGCACCTTCTTTTTCCATACTGCGTAAAGCATGCTCTAATTTATCTAAAGTTAAAGGCTTGGTCAAATAACCATTCGCACCTTTTTTAAAAGCATTTTTAATAACATCGAAATCATTTATTTCACTGAACATTATAATTTTAATGCCCCATTCCTTTTTTCTGAACAGTTTAATAGCATCAATACCACTAGTTCCATTTAGCGCTATTTCAGATAAAACAATGTGTGGTCTTGTAAAACTAAAATCTTTTAAAGCCTCATTAGCAGAAGTGTAACTGCCAACTAATTCATAATCTGCTATTTCGTCAAAGTGATTTTTATAAACAGTATGTAATGATTTATCACTTTCCAATACGATAATTCGAATGATAGAATTTTTCATAATTTCCAAAGTTTAGCGATACCCTTTCCAAAACGGAAGAATATCAAATGTTAGTTTTGAGTATTTTCAAAAACCTTTTGGCTCTTGAACAACTAAACAATAGGACAGTATTTATGAGCCTATAGTAAACTATCGGTTCATTAAAGCATACCAAATGGGGGTACTTCGAAGATTAATCGATGTATTTAGATTATTCTTTGTCCTTGTTCAGTTATGATTTTTAAATCAAATAGGGATAGTCGTTAGTGATTTAAATTTAGAATACCGAAAAGATCTCTATACTTTGGAATTAAGAAATTTCGTGTTGTTAAACAATTAGTAATCTCATTAGAAGTGAGATTAAAATTGATACAAAAATTTAGTAGGTAAAATTTTGTCATAATAGTGGGGGGATTTAGGGTTAAACATTCACTTACAATATATTTGGTTCGAGAAATATATATATTAATGCCATATACCCGTCAAAAACATCAGATTTTTCGTTCAAATACAGTTTTTTGCCAAATAAAAAGGTAGTTCATCGATTGTTAACCTTATGTTAAACCGAGAACTACCTTCTTGAAAAAATAAAAAAAAGGAGGGAACCCAGTCATCCCCCCGGATAACGCCCCTCCTTTATTGACAATTCAAATCAACCATAAAATCGCAGAAAATAATGGTTCAATCTTACCACTATTCTCTACTTATATCATCATCCTCAAAAGTATTCGATGCAGTAGCCGTAGTTTCATTTACTTGCATAATCCATTTCTCTTGATTGTATTTTCCATTTAAATTGTTACTTGCAGCCATTTGTGCATCATTTTTATAATCGTAATCTGCTAAATACACATAATACAAACCATTTTCTTTATTGTAGAATTGCTTTGGATCCAACCCTTTTTCCTTAAGGTCTTTCATAAAGGCATTTAAATATTTTGTGTTGCTATATACATTAGCTATTACATAATAACCAGAATTCATATCTATAACATCAGAATCCACTAGCATTTTAACCGGTAATTCTTTAAAATTATCTCTTCTGGAAGAAGATACGGAAGATGCAAAAGCATTTCCTGGTTCTGTTTCAAATTTTATATCATTAGATACATATGATGAGTTCTCTTCTACACTAAAATCTTGTAATGAACTTTTTATCGTGGTATCAATATCGTTACGCAACATTCTAACTATAAGCTCGAAACGTTCTTCAAAAGCAGCAATTCTCTCACTTTCTATGGAGTCTTGACGAAGAATTAATTCGTCTAAAATAATTTTGTTCTCGTAAGCCAAATTATTATCAGCTACATCAATATGTTTTCTTTTTTGATTAGATTTTCTCGCATTATCACGTTCTTCTATCAAATGAGCTATTTGTTCCTCATAGTTTCTTACAATATTGTCTATTTGATTATCCGATGAATTGTCTGCAACTGTAATGTTTAAATCATCATCTTTAAATTTATATGCCAAAGTTATTTCGTGGTTCCATCCTAAGTTAGCCTCATCGCTAGACAAATCTTTTTCCATTAAATAACCCAAAGACATTTTTTCACTTAAGTTAAAGCCTATACCGGCTGCTACTCCGTACTCTTCATCTACGGTTGTTTGTAGCCATCCGTAGTTTGGCATATCTAATAATAAAGAACCAAAATAGTACAAGCTACCATCTAAATTTTGACCCACTTGTGCCATTGGCATTAATCGGGCATCTTCAAAAAGACCTCTAGAATTTTCGAACGAATGCGTATACTGCATGGATGCTTTCACGCTTTTTGTAGATAAATCGGTTAAAAATTCATTTGTCGTTTGGTTATATTTTAAAAGGTCTTCAGCGTAAAAACCAAAATCAAATTTCCCTAAAGAAAGATTAATACCTGGTTGTACCGCAATTTTACTTTCTTTTCTAGCATCTGCAATTTCTGGGTCTACTTCACTCGTTACAATTCTATTTTTATCTAAACCTTGATTGAAATAGGTAATGTTAGTACCAAAGGTTAAAACAGATTTTGCACCTAAACGTACCGAAGAAGCATAATTGGCATTAAATCCAAATTCTTGCACAACACCAGACCATTGGCTATAAACTCCTATACCAACAGCTGTATGGTCATTTAATTTATTACTAAAACCTAAAAAGTAGTTTTGACTATTGTCATCGAACGTAGCGTATTGATTTCTATGTAATATGTTCAAATACGATTTGTTTTCGCGCACCAAAGAAAAAGTAGGATTAATGAAAAAACGATTGAAGAATAATTGATTATGGTAGGTACTACTAGAACCTAAATTAGTGTTGGTTTCTTGACCATTAATTGTTTGGACAAGGGCCAATAAAAGTAATGCAATAATTAAACTATTGATTTTTAACGGACTTTCCATAACGATTGAATTTTATGATTAGTGAATGTTTGTCTTTTATTTAATGGGGGAAATGAATATTGGGTGGTTATTCATCTTCAAAAACAGAACTAGAATACTGCGTTTGTCTTTCACTATTGAAAGCTTCTAAAAAGCGGTCATCCCTAACTTTCTCATTTATAGGCTTATCATTTAAATTAAAAGCCACATTTTGTGTACTCTTACCTTTAGCCATTCTATTAGATACTACATAGCCAGACCCATTACTTTGTAAAAGGTTTACTGAATATTCATCATAAGAACTATTAATCGTATTTCCCATATTTACAGCAAGGCCAACTTTTCTCTGCCCTACTTCTACCATAAATACGTCTAGACCACCAAAACCTTCTCTACCTTCGGAAGCAAAAACAAGTGTACCATTGGCTACAGGGTTTGGATGTATGTCATTCTTGGCTGTATTTACTTTTTCACCAAGATTCTTAGCCGTACCCAATGATCCATTTTTTTGAATTGTGGCGACATATATATCGTATTCACCAAATGTACCGGGCATGTTTGAAGCAAAGAACAGTCGGCTACCATCTGGTGAAACTGCCGGGTGTTTTGCCGAGTAATCACCTGGGCAAATAGGTAGCTCAGTAATTTTCTTCCATTCGCCGGCCACCTTATCCGCCTTATAAATTTTATGTACTACTTTTCTTTTCGAAAAAATACCTGTTACAGGTTTACGGTACGTAGTTTTACTGAAATATGCAGTATTACCTCCATTTGTAAGTGCTACTGGCTGAGAATATTCACCCGTTGTATTGGACGGACTTTTAAGATTTGAAGCTAATTCTTCGCTAGCTTCCTCATTATCCCAAGGCAAAAATTTACTTCTATTGTTCGACGTAATACGAGTAGGTATAACCGTTTGCGTCATTTTATAGTCGTCCTTGACCAACTCGGTCCAGTTTTCATCTGCAATTTCGTTTTGAACTTGCTTACCCAGTTTGGTTACGGCATGGTCAAATCTCTTTTGATAACTCTTAGATAAAGACCCATCTTCTGAAATTTCCATTAATTTACCATACCAGTACAATGCATTTTCATACTTCTTAGTTAAAAAATTTGCATTACCTAAGTCTTCGAAAATCTCTTTATCGGCATACCCAAGAGATTTTAACTTCTTGTAATTTTCTGC
>TARA_R110002050_G_scaffold239974_1_pt1 | contig 24616 bp, 28 predicted proteins | sample TARA_R110002050 | Tara Oceans TARA_R110002050 (sample SAMEA4396988) | marine metagenome | biome: Polar Biome; feature: [DCM] deep chlorophyll maximum layer (ENVO:01000326); material: water (ENVO:00002006), including particulate matter (ENVO:01000060) such as... | depth 25 m
TAAGAATTTAATAGAAAAAATGCAAAACAAAAAGAGACCGCCTTTGAAGACAGCCTCTTTTTTTGCAAAATTTATTTGATGATAGTATTTTATTGAAAAGCCCTTACAACTATCAAAAAACAATACACAAATGAATACATTTTCTCTCTGTTTATGTTGTGGTTTTACCACATATTTTCAACTATATAATAATACTCAGCCAAACAATCTATATTTTTGAATTATAGATGCTAAATTGGGACATTTAAAATGAAAAGAATTTATGCCAATATACTTATTGTTGAAGACTGTAATATTATTGCAGGTGCTTATGAAAATATTCTTAATGAATTATTAGAATTTAAGTTTAAAATAGACTTTGCCAGAAACTGCGAAGAAGCTGTAGAAAAAATACAAAACTTGAAAAGTGATTTAATGATATTAGATTTACAGCTTCCTATTTCAAAAAACGAACGATTTACCTGCGGTGAAGACTTAGGCGTTTTAACAAGAAAAGTAGCTGCCAATACTAAAATAATAGTTATAACTTCGGTTACAGATAAAATTAGAATTCTAAATCTTATCAATGAATTTAATCCTGAAGGTTTCATAATAAAATCTGATATCAATTCTGAACAATTAAAGAATGCTATTAAAACCATTTTAAATGGTGAAAAATATTATAGTAAAACCATTAAAAACCAAACCAATACTCGACACATTAACAACATACAAATCGATGATTTTGACCGACAAATATTATATCATTTGTCTATGGGCGAAAAAACAAAAAATCTCACAAAATATGTAGCCTTATCAACTAGAGCTATAGAAGTTAGAAAAACTAAATTAAAAACACTTTTAGATCAAAAAAATGATGGTAATTTTAATTTAGTTAAAACTGCAAAAAAATTAGGAATTATTTAGACAAAACATCTATATAACATTAGCCGTAATTTTAAAACATAAAATAGAAATACAAATAAACAAAGACGGTTTGAAAAAACCATCTTTGTTTTAATATTACTTTATTATTTAATTGTTTACTAATCAACAGCATCTTCAACTTCATCTACTGCTTCCTCAAGACCATCTCCTACTTCATCTGCTGCGTCTTCAATGCCATCTCCGACCTCTTCAATACCGTCTTCTATTTTTTCTCCTGCTGTTTTTTTATCTCTACAACTTGTAATAATAGTACCAACTGTAAGTAATAATAAAAATGTATATGCTAATTTTTTCATCTGTTTTTATTTTTTAAGTTATTAATTTAAATTTATTTTTTAATACCACCTTTTATAAGCGATAGTATAAAAAGCACTAAAAATATAAAGAATAGAATTTTAGCTATTCCTGCTGAAGCTCCTGCAATACCGCCGAATCCTAGAATCCCAGCAATTAATGCAATTATAATAAATGTGATTGCCCATCGTAACATAATTTATGTTTTTTTAAAGTTAATGTTTGTTATATTTAAAATTGATATCTAATACCTAAAGCAATATCAAAATCTAGATCATTATTATCATAAACTTCATCACCAAAACCTATTTCTGGTCTAAAGTCTAAGGATAGTAGTAATGGAATATCGAAATTATATTCTATACCAATATCTCCTGCTGCAAATGCAAATGTATCTGTATAATCGTTACCATTATTATTGTTGAAACTGAATGACCCTAAACCACCCCCAACACCTGCATACCAATTAAAACCGTCATCAATATTCCAAACCCATTGATGCAAGGCTGCAAGTTTAAAACCGTCATAGTTTTTACCATCTTTCCAACCTAAGTCTAACTCCAATCTTTTATTTTCATTTAAACCTCTTTGGTACGAAACTTCTCCTCCAAAGCCATCACTATCTCCCAATCGTAATCCTAATGCATTTTTAGAGATATCCTGTGCTTCCATTGATACACTAGCTATTAATACTAAAATACCTGTTATTAAATATGTTTTCATTTATTTTTATTTTTTGTTTATATAGACTAATACTTATTTTTTTGCTTTTGCATTTTCTTCTGATTTTGCTCCCATTCTATTAATAGTGTACATAGGTGCAAATTTCAATTTTAAACCTGCTATTTTTCTGTTATCAGAACTTGTTAAACCTTCTTTCTCAACAGTATTTTTTCTTGTATCTATAGCTTCATAAAGCAATTTAATTTCATCCCAATCTTCGCGAGAATAAGAATCTTTATTCTTATCAACCGTATCAACAAAGTTTTGGTAAACACTTAAAATGTTATCTTTATTAACCCATGTGAATTTCATATCACCATCATCATAGCTAGTACCTAGCAAAGATTTACGCATCATGTTTTTAGATTTTTCTATTTCCATTCTTTCATGGTTAGCAATAACTTCTGCTTTAAATGTTTCGTATTTCAAAGTAGATTCGTCTATAGCATTTTGTAAATCTGAATGTTCTTTAAGAGTTACTATAGCATTGTGTGTTTCTGTTTTCTTTTCTTTAAATGCTGTCTCAATATCTTTCCAGTTATCATAGGCTTTATCTGCTGCTACAGCGCTTATAGAATCTACATAATTCTCATAACCCGTTACTTTGTTTTGGGCCATTTCTTTTTGGCTATCATTACATGCTACAAATATTATAGATGTTGCAAAAAATATTAATTTTAATGTTTTCATTTTTTTTGAATTTTTAGTTAATTTCTATTCTTCTTCTTTTTCTGTGCTTACTTTTTTTGAAATAAAATTGGTTATAGTATATTGTAAAACATATCCTAAAATTTTCTTGACTAAAGAATTTGATTTACCTACCAATATTTTTTTTGAAAAATAACCTCCAGTAATACTTAGTATGGTTTCAAAAAGATTTGTTTTTATCTCTGGTAACTTTCCGAAATCTTTTACTGTTTGATTGAGTATGTTAATAGGTCTAAAACTTTCGGAAGTTTCGTGAAATTGAAATTTTAAATCTTCATACTCCTTCTGTCTTCTGTCTTCAATAAGCAACATATTTGCTTTTAAAAGTTCTATTTGGTTTTTATGCTTAATCATGTTCTTCTTCTTTAAGTGTATCAAAAACCTTAGAATCTGAATTTTTAGATTTCAATAATTTCTCGATAATTAAATTAGCAACAGGTGTTTTAATTAATTTATCTTTATATACATAAAGAATTAAAGCCACCACAAAATAGAATGCAGACACTATAAAAAATCCTAAATAATACGCGTTTAATAAGCTACCTAAAAACAAACTTAAACCCACGTTAATAAACAGTGTAAACATGGCAACAACTATAACAAGAAGCACTATGGATGTTAAAGACGAAAGCACATCGGCTGTTTTATCAACAGTGTTTAGAGCAAGTAATTCTGCACTAGTTTCTGTATACTTTTTCGCCTTTTCATAAAGCTTTTCTACACTTTTTGCCATGTTTGTGGTGCTGTCCATTTTTTAACTTTTAGAATTCACTGCTTTCTTAACTTCACTTTTTCCTTTTTCAAGAATTTCTTCCCCATTTTTAATTGCCGAATCATATTTTTCTGATACAGTATCTAAAAAATCATCAAACTCTTCTTTTAAAGTGTCTTTAGCTTGTATTGTTTTTTTTTGAATTTTTTTTCTTGTTTTAGATCCTTTATCTGGTGCAAATAATACACCTAAAACAGCTCCTGTAGCAATTCCTGCTAATACTCCTAATACATTTGATTTCATAATTTTGTTTTTTTTTAATTTATAATTCTCCATCATTTGTATGATGGTATTTTGTTATTTTAAATTTGTGTTTAAATTACACGCCTTTACCCCCTATTAATCTTAATAAAATAGCTATTACAGCAATTACTAATAAAATATGGATTAACCCTCCAGCACTATAAACAAAGAACCCTAAAGCCCAACCAATTACAAGTACTACTGCTATTATGTATAATAAACTTCTCATAATATTGAATTTTTAATTGTTAATAATTTTATTGTTTTTTTATTGAGTTGATCTAAATCATGATTCAATCGCATTAAATACTTAACTATTAATACTTTAAAATCTAAATCATTTGTTATACTAGACAAATATTCTAACCGAGCAATTTCTCTTTCTAAAAGTTTTCCAGTTCTATTTAAATAAGCTTTAGAAAAACTATCTTCATCAACTAGTAATAGTCTATTAACATCTGCTTTATTAAATCCGTTTGGCAGTATTATTAGTTTTGCTTTAGCTAATTCGTTTATAGAATTCTTTATCTCTGTATTATCTTTTTTTAGCTTATTTGCTATAACATACACACTATATTCACCATCTTTTGTTAGAGCCAATTCGCTTAACTTTAAAATTGTTTCATTTAATATTGCTACTTCCGACAATACTTTTCCTTCTTCTATATTGGTTTTAATTTTTTCTTTTTTAAGATCAGTATTAAACAAGTATGTATCTTTTTTATTTTTATCAAAATCACAGGAAATAATACTAACACCTATTGTTATTAGTGAGAGTGCTAAATACTTTTTTATGTTTTTATTTAATTTCACCTTGTGTTGTTTTCTACATTACAAAGATGCAACCAGTACAAGCTTTTCATGTTACAGTATTTTTAGCTTTTGTTATAGAATTTCAACAAATGGTAAGAAAACAGGTTTTAATCATAAAAAATAAGCTCTAAAGTATTTTACTTTAGAGCTTATTAAAATATTTTTAGATTGATAAAAAGAAAACTTACGCAGGAAGGTAAATTGTAAAAACAGCTCCCTCTTGAGGTTTTCCAAAAGCCATTATAATTCCATCATGGTTATCTACAATTTTTTTACAAATAGAAAGCCCTACTCCTGTACCAGAATAATTTTCTTTGTTATGTAGCCTACTGAATAATTCGAATATTTGATCGGCATATTTTTGTTCGAAACCAATACCGTTATCAGAAAAGGTGATTTTATGAAATTCCCCTTTAGGTATATTAATCAAATTTGCATCGTTTTTTGAACTAACTTTTGAATATTCTATTTTAATATTTGGAGAGACTTTTTCTTTGCAATATTTTAATGAATTACTTAGTAAGTTTAAGAATAACTGATGAATTTGAAATGGTATTACCGATACTGTTGGCAGCATATCATTTGTAATAGTTGCTTCTTTTTCTAAAATAGTTTCTGCTACATCTTGCTTTGCCTGTTCTAAAAGTTCATTCAAATTAGCTGAGACAAACTCTTTATCAGGTTTATTGGTTCTAGAAAACTGAAGTAAATCATCAATTAACAAACGCATTCTAGTAGCTGCTACATTAATACGCTCGAGGTATTGAATACCTGAAGCGGAAAAACTTTTTGCTTCTTTGTCTTCTAATCTAGATATAAAGGTTTGTATTTTCCGTAAGGGTTCTTGCAAGTCATGACTGGCAACATAATTAAATTCTGAAAGTTCAGCATTATTTTTTTCTAGTTCTAAATTACGCTCTTCTAGCGCTAAATAACTTTCAACCTCATCAGAAATATCAGTAATATTTCCAACAATTCGTTTTTCACCATCGGCACTTACAAGTAGTTTGCCATAACCTTTAATGTGCTTTATGGCACCATCTTTTTTAATGATTCTGTAGTATGTAAAAGGCAAGTTTTCTTCTTTCATCATTCTATCTACAGCAGCAGCTAACTTTTCTTTATCATCTGGATGCACAAAGTCCATAAAATTCTCTAAAGTAGACTTAAAAGCTCCCGATTTCTCCCCTAATACGTGGTATAAATTATCTGAAAACGTAAATTCATTTGTATCAATATACCATACCCAATTACCATGTTTACCTATGGTTTCTAATTGAATAGCAGCTTCTTTAAATATGGACAATTGATTGTTTATTAACTTGGTGTTTTTAAAATCATTAGTTATTTTATTGTATGAAATTATAATTAACACAAGCGTAACTAACAAAACTAAATACAAAAATAAAGGTGTAAACTCTAAATTACTTTGATATTGTTTTTGGCGTTCTTTAAGCTGTTTATTTTCAAGATCAATCATCTCATTTACTTTTTGCCTAATAGAATCCATTATTATTTTTTCTTCAAAAAAATTGGACTTAAACTCTTCTGTTAATGTTAGATTATTTTCAACAAAAGCATTGGTTTGGGTAAAATTATTAAATAGATTGTCAATATATTTACTTAATATATGTAAGTTTTCTTTTTGTACTTCATTCTGGTTTGCCACTTCTTTCAATTCAGCAAAAGAGATATTAACTTTTTCTCTAGCAGACAAATAGGGTCCTAAGTGTGTCGTGTCTTTGGTTAAAATATAATTTCTATGACCATTCTCGGCATCTTTTAAATATGAAATAACTTGTTCTAACTCAACATTAACTTTATAAGTGGTTACTACCAGTTTTGTAGAATTTGTTAAATTAGAAATATGCTTATATGTAAAACCACCTATTAAAAGGATAAGAAATACACTAACCAAAAAAATGATTTTTAAAAATAAAGCTGATTTTGAAAACAATCTTTTTGGCATTATAATCTCATTAAAAAATTATCTTTATTTAAACCGTTAGTATGGTATTGCCAATTGATTGATACAACTTCTGAAAGCACTTTTTTTAGTTGCATAAAACTACTTGGCTTTTTTATATAAATATTAGCCCCTAACACAAAGGTTTCTTCTATATCTTCTTCTGATGCCGATGTAGAATAAATAGCAATGGCAATATCAGACATTTTACTATTGGCTTTAATTTCATTTAAACATTCTATCCCCGACTTTTTAGGCATATTTAAATCTAAAAAAAGCACATTTGGCAATATAACATCATCAGCGTTTAAATATTCCATAAGTTCAATACCATCGTTAAAGGTATTTACCTTGGTATTCATATTTAACTCATCAAAAGCATCGGTAAAAAACAATCTATCATCTTCGTCATCATCGGCAAGAATAATATGTATATAGTCGTTTGGCATGTAATATTAGTTAGTTTTTTGTTGTGATATGATTCTTCTTTTTGAAATTATACGCTGAAAAGCAGAAGGTGTAATTCCTGTTGTGTTTTTAAATTGGGTACTTAAGTGAGCTACACTAGAATAATTAAGCTTAAAAGCTATTTCGGTTAAGCTTAAATCGGTGGTTATTAAAAGTTGTTTGGTGTATTCTATTTTTTGAATAATAATAAAATTTTCAATGGATGTATATGTAACCTCTGAAAATAAATTAGAAAGATACCCATAGCTATGACCTAATTTTTCTGACAAGTACACCGAACTTTTAACATTTACTGTAGAGTCATCATTAAAAACCATATCAATAATAACATCTTTTATTTTTTGAATCAAAATACTTTTTTGATTTTCAACTATTTCGATACCATAATCAATTAAAGTATTATTTAAGGCTTCGTATGTTTCTGAGGGTACTTTTTCTAGCAACTCTATTTCTCCAAAAGCCACAATTTTGTGTTTTATGTTAAGCTCGTTAAGTTTTGTCTCTAAAACTTTTTTACAAATAGTATTAAAATCGAACTTTATAAATAATTTCATATAAATTTTAATTATTGTAAAGTTAAGAAAGGAATTTGTTTTAACCTTAATTTATTTTCAGGTATCCTTTTTAGTTTTTCTAATACTTTTCCATTTTTTTAAACGCCCCCTCGCATTGCTTTGTAGATGTCTATCTACAGGCTCACCTATAAGAAACCCATAAGCTTCATATCCTGGTGTATTATCAAATAATATTTTTAAAGTTGCCGTAATTGGCAATGCTAAAATCATCCCAGTTATTCCCCAAAGCATTGAAAATAAAACCAACGATGCAATAACAACAAAGGCATTAACACTTACTTTAGATCCTGTAATTTTGGGTGTTATAAAATTACCTTCTAAAAATTGAATAAAACCAAAAACAGCAATAACACCAAAAGCATACCAAGCAGAGTCCTTTGTTGCCAAAGCTATAATAGCAGGTAATAAAGACCCAATAATAACGCCTATATATGGAACTAATAATAAAAGTGCTGCTAAAAACCCAAAGAAAAGCGGATTTCCTATTCCTAAAAGCAACAAACCTAAACTATTTAAACAACCTACTATAACGATAACCTTAAGTAAGCCTAATAAATAATTTTGTTGTATTTCATAAATCTTTTTTAAAATGCTATTTATGAATGATTTTGATTTTGACTTAAAAGCTTTATAAAAAAATGTTCTAAAAAAAGATCTATAGTATAAAAAGAAAAAAATATAAATGGGTATTAAAACTAAATCACTTAAAAGACTACTAGATTCTGATAAAACGACACCTATTTTATCTAGGTTGTCTTTAATAATATTTTCAGCTTTTAATTCCTGATTTGCAAAAATTCGATTATTCCCTATATTAAATATTTGCTCAATACTATTTACTGACTTATGGAAGAGTTCTCCTAATTTTTGTGAGTAAACCTCGCTATTATCCATAAAATACATTAACCTAGTACTAATTAAAAAAAAGATTAATGCCGTTATAAAAAACAAAACTGTTATAGATGTAAGGGTAGCAAACAGCCTGTTGCATCGCCATTTTTTTTCAAGAAACCTTTGAATAGGAAATATCATAACACTTAATATTATAGCAAATATTATAGGAACTATAAAAGGTTTTAATACGTATAAAATAAACACCACAGCAATAAGTGCCAATAAACTTAACGCACTGTTACTCATGTGATTTTTTGTGTTCATATATTTTTTTTAAAAATTAAAAAACTGCCTAGAGGTTACAAAGCATAATGTAACTAACCAAACCAACAACCATAGTTTGCAACAATTCTAGACAGTATATTAGTTTCTATAAATCAGAAATAATTTTATGCATTTCTTCTTTTGTTTTTCCTAGTTTCTCTTGTAACCGTCCTATTAACTCATCCTGTTTTCCTTCAACTATAAGTAAATCATCATCAGTTAATGTCGCATACTTTTGTTTTAATTTCCCTTTAAGTTCGTTCCAATTTCCTTTAATTTCTGTAGTATTCATAATTTAAAATTTTATTGTTAATTTATTTATTTTGTGTATTTTCTTAGCACCCAAGCTTTAGATTCGTGTGATTGTAATAATGCCGTTAAAAAATCGGCTGTACCCATATCATCTGTATCTTCCTCAATAGAAGTTATTGTGTTTCTTAATTCTTTTATTACCGTTTCATGATCGTTTAATAATTCTTCAATCATAACTTTTTGTGATGGATTTGTTTCACTTTCTTTTAAGCTACCATGTTTTAAAAATTCTTTCATCGTGCCAATAGGTTTTCCTCCTAATTTGCTAATGCGCTCAGCTATTTCATCAATGTCTTTCTCTAATTCGTTATATTGATTTTCAAATAGTTTATGTAATTCCATAAAACTAGCCCCAGTAATATTCCAATGAAATTTTCTGGTTTTAATATAAAGTATCATCGCGTTAGATAATACAACTGTTAAGTGTTTAATATTCGATGCTAAGTTTTTTTCTGTTATTCCAATATTTGTTTTCATAATTTAAATTTTTAAAATTTTGTCTCCAACAATACTAATAATGAGTACTGACAAACCCAATCCTATAATTATATATGAATTATCATTATCTTGTACTTTACCTACATCCAAATCCCCAATACTCAATACTGTTTCAGGAACTATCATAGTATAAATACCGTAAGCTAACAATCCTACTCCTACAATTGTTAAAATTGTTTTTATTATCTTGTTCATAGCTTCATAATTTAATGAATTTAAGAATGCTTTACTCTTTGATACAAAGGTAGGATGATAGTAAGCATTTGCTGTTACACAATTTTCACCAATTATTATAGAATTTTAATAATATTCTATTCTATAGTAAAATAAATGTATGATAGGAGTTAAACATTTCTGTTTTAGCTATAGAAACGGATATAGAGAGTACACATTAGTGTTGAAACACCCTACTTTTAGATACCATTACAATAAAAATGTAACTAACTTGAAAGAAAAAAGCAATCTACCTATTTCTCCAAAAGAAAGGCGTAAACAAAATAAGTACCGTAAAGAGTTCTAAACGACCAATAAGCATTAAAAAGGATGCCCACCATTGTGCTAAAGGAGGTAATGCCGCATAATTATTTACGGGTCCGAAAGCACCAAATGCGGGACCTACATTTCCTAAACTAGAGGCAGACAGACCTATTGAAGATATAAAATCTATTTCGAACATAGAAAAAACTAAGGCCCCTATAATAAATGATAGCATGTATAATATGAAAAATGCTAAAACATTAAATACTATAAACCTATTGATGGCTTTTTTGTTATAACGAACAGGTACAATGGCATTAGGGTGAAGCGTGCGCTTAAACTCTAAAAAACCGTTTTTAATAAGTATTAAATGACGTACTACTTTTACCCCTCCCGCAGTACTACCCGCAGAACCACCTAAAAACATAAGTCCGAAAAAAAGCACTACCAAAAAAGGAGCCCATAATGTATAATCGGCAGATATAAAACCAGTAGTTGTAATAACAGTAAGCACTTGAAACAAGGCATGCCTAAAAGCACTTTCCCCTTCTCCCCAAACCATTGGATGATCTATTGACGATATTGAAACATCTGCTTTAAAATAAATAATAAGCGCTGCAATTAAGGTAAAAACAAGTACAAACTTAAAGTACAATTTAAACTCCTCGTCTTTAATAATTTTTTGAACTCTTCCTTTAAATGCAAAATAACTTAACACAAAGTTAGAACCCGCCAAAAACATAAACAATATAATAATATATTGAATAACAGGCGCACCATTCCAATAAGCTACACTGGCATTTTTTGTTGAAAAACCACCTGTTGACAAGGTTGCCATGGAATGATTTATAGCATCAAAAAAAGACATACCTGCCAATTTAAGTAATAACGTTTCGGCAGCTGTATAACCAAAATAAATAAGCCATAAGCGTTTGGCTGTATCTGTGATTCTAGGATGTAATTTATCGGCACTTGGTCCTGGTGCTTCAGCAGCAAAAAGCTGCATACCTCCTATACCCAATAAAGGCAATATAGCTATAGCAAGCACGATAATACCCATGCCTCCTATCCAATGTGTGGTACTTCTCCAAAACAGTACACCTTTTGGTATGGCTTCAATATCATTTAAAATAGAGGCTCCTGTGGTAGTATAACCAGACATGGTTTCAAAAAAAGCATTTGTAAAACTAGGAATACTTTCTGTTAACACATAAGGCAATGTACCAGACAAAGACATAATAACCCAACCAAAGGCTACTACAATATAGCCTTCACGCTTATTCATTTCTTTTTTATGATTTCGGGTAAATAACATTCCTATAACACCTACAACAAGTGTTAAAATACCCGCAAGAAATATTTGAAATGTTACACCATCCTCATAAATTAAACTTACAAGAGCCGATAGCAACATAAAACCACCATTAAATAATAATAGCAAGCCTAAAAAATGAAAAATAATTTTATAGTTGAGTTTCAATATGTATTATAATTTTATTAAGTAATTTAAAGAAATAATTTTTCAACACGTTTTATTGATTGTAATAAACAACATACTACAACACGATCGCCTTCTTCAATCTTAAAACTACCTAGCGCTATCATTCCTACTCCGTTTCTAACAACACCTCCAATAATAGCTGTTCTAGGAAAATCAATATTTTTAATAATTTTATTACAAATGGCCGATGTTCCTTTAACCTCAAACTCTAATAATTCAGCATTTAAATTATTAAGCTTTGTCATAGCAACAACCTCACCTTTACGTATATATCTAAAAATATTATTTGCTGCTAATAATTTTTTATTTATTAAAGTATCAATACCAATTGAATGTGATAAATCAAAATAATCTATATTTTCTACTAAAGCAATTGTTTTTTTTACGCCTTTAGATTTAGCAACTAAACAAGACATAATATTTGTTTCAGAATTTGCTCCTACTGCAATAAAAGCATCCATCTCACTTATGTTTTCTTCTTCAAGTAAATCGACATTACGTCCATCACTATTTATAACTAGCACCTTTGTTAACTCTTCGGCTAAATCAAATGCTCTATCTCTATCGCCTTCTAATAGTTTTACATTAAATCCTTTTTCACTTAAATCTCTAGCCGTTTTATAGCCTATTTGACTTCCTCCTAGAATCATCACATTTTTAATTTCTCTATTAACCTTACCAGTAAGCCTACATAGTTCTTCATCGCCACCTTCAGATGTTATAAACACCACATTATCGCCTCGTTTAAACTTAGTATCACCTCTAGGAATAATAGTGAATTGTGTGCCAAAACGCTGAATAGCAATGGGTACAAAATGTATTTCAGGAAAAATTTGAGCAGCTTCCTTAACCGTTTTACCAATAAATGAAGCTGTTTTAGAAAGTGTTAAACCCGCCATGGTTAATGCCCCATCTTCAAACTCGTAATTTTCGTTAAAAGAAGATTGTTTTAAAGACAATTCAATTTCTGAAGCCGCCAAAGCTTCAGGTGAAATCAACTCATCAATACCAAATTTTGTAAATCCAACTTCATCTTTATAATGAATAAATTCAGTATTCGTAATTCTAGCAATCGTTTTCTCAGCTCCTAATTGCTTTGCTAAAACACAAACTGTAATATTAGTTGTTTCACTTGATGTTACTGCAATAAACAAATCGCAAGTATTAACACGTGCATCCTTTAAAATAGTAATAGAAGTAGCATCTCCTTTAATAACTCTAATATCTAAATGCGTATCGGCGTATGCTAAACTTTTTTTATTTGGATCTATTAAGGTAATCTCTTGAGATTCAAAAGACAATAATTTTGCCAAATGAAACCCAACTTCACCAGCACCTGCAATGATTATTTTCATTTTTTTAATATCATAAAAAGAAGTCCAAAGATACTATAAATTATAATTGGCAAGCAAAATGAATTTACTAATGTAAATTTAATGATTGCTATAGGAAAGATTTAAGCCATAACTAAGCTATTTAAACTCATTTTAAGCTTCATTGCTATTTTAAAGTCAAAATAAATTATGTAGGTTTGCGAAAAACATATAGCATTGTCAAAAATTAAGCCCTACAAAAACAGCGATTTAGGTAAAAAAGAACAAGTTACCCAAATGTTTGATACTATTTCTGGTGATTATGATGGATTAAACCGTGTTATCTCATTTGGAATAGATATTAAATGGCGTAAAAAAGTAGTAAAACTAGTTAAAGAAAACAATCCTGATAGTATTTTAGATATTGCTACTGGAACTGGCGATTTAGCCATTAACTTAGCAGAAACTAACGCTACTAAAATTATTGGTTTTGATATTAGTAGTGGTATGCTTGAAATTGGTAAACAAAAAATTAAAAAGAAAGGCTTAGAATCTAAAATTGATATGATTTTAGGAGATAGTGAAAATATGCCTTTTGAAGATAATAGTTTTGATGCTATAACCGTTGCTTTTGGTGTTAGAAATTTTGAAACTTTAGAAAATGGTTTAAAAGAAATTTTTAGAGTACTAAAACCTAATGGCACCTTTGTTATTTTAGAAACTTCTATTCCAACAAAATCCCCATACAAACAAGGCTATAAATTTTATACAAAAAACATTTTACCTCTTATAGGAAAACTCTTTTCTAAAGACAGAAGTGCCTATAAATATTTATGCGAATCTGCTTCTGTTTTTCCTTATGGTGATGCTTTGAACAATATTTTACGTAAAATTGGGTTTATTAATGTTGAAGATTTTCCACAAACATTTGGTGTGGCAACAATTTATAAATCATCTAAGTAGTAACATGAAGCACGTTTTTATATTATTAGCCATTTTATTTATTATTCAAACTTCTAATGCGCAGTTATTTAGAAAAGAAAAAGTAACTTATGATGCCAATCAAGGCAGAGGTGGCACTGATAATGATTTACTACGCTGGGGCTATTATTTGGGCATTAATAATTACGACTTTAATTTTGACTACAACGAAGACTTACGAGATATTTATGTAAAAAGAAGTCCTGGATTTAGTGTTGGACTTATAGGTAATTTGCGCATAAACAGTTTTATAGATTTACGTTTAGAACCTGGTTTACTTATTACTACTAGAGAACTTTACTATAGCCAGACTTATTTTCAAGGTATTGATTTTAAAACGTCTGATTTAACAAGAGAAGTAAAATCCACCTATATACACATACCATTATTAGTAAAAATATCTACAAAACGAGTTAATAATTTTAAACCCTTTGTAGTTGGTGGTTTTTCTACAGCTTTAAACTTATCTAGTAATGAAACAAACCCTAACGACAATAGTAATGGGCAATTTAGAACTAAAAAAAGTATGCTTTTTTATGAGCTAGGTTTTGGCATAGATTTCTACCTATACAACTTTAAATTCACGCCTTCAATTCGTGGATTATTTGCTATCAACGACGAACTTATTAGGGACGAAGACCCTACTAGCCCATGGACTAGTAATATTGCTAGCATGAAAACACGTGGTGTTTTTATTAATTTTACGTTTCAATAGAATCAGTTTGCAGTCGCAGTTTTCAGCTGTAATCAATTCCAATTTAGGGTTTTGATTAAAATTTAAACCATCTGGGTTTTAAGAATCACATACTTTTAATTTTCTTACTGAAATGATTTTTTATCGCAAAGAAGGAAAAACCTAAAGAAGCAAAATTAAAACCTATTTTTGTAACGAAGCGCTAAATTTTCTTTATAAAACGTAATCAACTGCTAACTGCGACTGAATACCGCCAACTAAACTACCTTCTAAATTCACTTAATAAAATAGCCGTAGCCGTAGCCACATTTAAACTTTCTGTAACTTGTGTATTTCCAAATCTTGGAATTGAAATTTTTTCACTTATAATAGCTTCTACTTCTTTTGAAACACCATTGGCTTCGTTTCCCATAACTAATACCCCTGTTTCTGGTAATTGTTCTTTATAAACATTTTTACCATCCATAAAAGCTCCAAAAACAGACACTTTACTTTCTTTTAAAAACACTTCTAAATCAATATAACTTATATTAACCCTCGTAATAGAGCCCATAGTAGCTTGTATTACTTTAGGGTTAAAACAATCTACTGTTTCTATACTACATACTAAATCTGTAACACCAAACCAATCACAAAGTCTTATAATGGTTCCTAAATTTCCAGGATCACGAACGGCATCAAGTGCTACAATAAGCCCATTGTTGTTTATAGCTTTAGCCTCTGGTATTTTAAAAACAGCCAACGCTTTATTAGGGGTTGTTAAAAAACTAATACGCTTTAAGTCGTTTTCAGTAATTAAAATTTCATCTTTGGCATCAATATTGAATGTTTCTGTCGTATATAATGCATGAAGTTCTAAATGGGATTGCAAGAGTTCTTTTATTGTTTTGACACCCTCAACAACAAAAAAACCGTGTTGCTGTCTATATTTTTTTTGCTTTAAACTCGTTATTAATTTTATTTGACTTTTTGAAAGCATATCATTTTTATAAAATTATTTAAATATTTTTTTTTGTTTAAATAATGTATTTTTGAACTTATTAAAATATTTTAATTACAAACTTACAAATACTGTACGCTTTTAAAGTTTAAAACCAGAAATAACTATCATTTTCATTTGAAACAAAAATTCTTAAAAATATTAACATTCATTATAATCACTAAATGTTTTACATCTTGTGATGCTGTTAAAAGAGTTGCTGAAGATGAGCAACTACTTACTAAAAATACCATTTTAGTTAATGATAAAAAAGCAAGTACTGAAACAATAAACAATTTACTTTATCAAAAACCAAATAGAAAAATTCTAGGTATTCCATTACGTTTACATATATACAATATGGCTCGCCCTAATAAAGACTCTCTTTTTGAAGCTTGGTTAGATAAAAACCCAAAACGAAGAGAACACTTAATTAATAAATACTCAAAAAAGCAGGTTAATCAACTTAAACAATCTTCATTAGGGTTTAATAATTGGTTAAAAACCACAGGTGAAGCCCCTGTAATTATTGATGATGAAAGAACTAAAAAATCTGTAAAACGACTACAAGATTACCATATAAATAATGGTTGGTTTGATGTTGAAACAACTTATAATATTAATAAAAAAGAAAACAAACGCGCAGAAATAGAATATCACACCAACACAGGTAAAGCATTTGTTTTAGATACTATTTCTAGTAAAGTAGCATCACCTATTATAGATTCTCTATACAAATCCATCAAAAAAAATTCTCTTATAAAATCGAAAGAGCAATATAGAACTGAAAATTTAGTAAATGAACGCGATAGAATTTCAAACGAATTACGCAACTCTGGCATTTTTCATTTCAATCAAGATTACGTTACATTTGAGATAGATACTATTGGTACTAATAAAAAAGTAAATGTTGATATACAAATTTTAGACAGAGCCATCAGAACTCCAGACTCTACAAGACGCGAACCTTTTAAAGTTTATCATATTGACGACGTCAATATTATTACCGATTACACATATGAAAATAGAGGAAAACCATTTCAAGATTCAATAAAATACAATGGTTATAAACTTTATGCTTACGATAAAATCAAGTACCGCCCTAAAGCGATTACTGATGCGATGTTTATAAACCCAGGAACCATCTTTAAAGATCTTGACAGAACAAGAACTTATAGGCATTTAAATGGGTTACGAACTTTTAAATATCCAAATATTGAATATATTGAAAACCCTGACAACACCTTGTCTGACACCATACGCTTAACGCCTTTAAAGAAATTTAGCTTAGTTTTTAATACTGATGTGTCTAAGAATAACATTCAAACTATAGGGCTTTCATTAAACCCTAGTTTGTTAATTAGAAATATTTTTAGAGGCGCTGAAACATTAGAAGTTTCTGCTATAGGATCTATTGGAGCATCTAAAAACAAAAACAATAAAGACGATCCGTTTTTTGACATCAATGAAATTGGAGCGAATTTAAAACTAACCATACCCCGATTATTTTCGCCATTTTACACTGAAAATATTATACCAAAATATATGCTGCCTTCTACCAGAATTAGTATATCTACTACCAGCCAAACTAATATAGGATTAGACAAACAAACTTTTAGCGGTATCTTTAATTATAATTGGCATCCAAATTCTAAAACAACAGATAGGTTAGATTTATTTAATGTACAATATGTTAGAAATCTTAATATTGAAAACTATTTTGGAGTTTATCAAAACTCATTTAATTTTTTAAACCAGATAGCTCAAGATGTTAACTATATTGATCCTGATACTAATTTAAATCTTCCAAACCCAGACAACCTTGTTAATGAAGCTAATGCTTTTATAGAGTATGTTTTAAATGATGTTACACCTAGTGAAGTATCTAGCACACAATTAAAAACTGTAAATAGCATAAACGAGCGTAAAAACAGGCTTACTGAAAACAACCTAATTCTATCTTCTAGTTTTAGTTTTACAAAAGATGAAAGAACTAATATATTTGATGAAAATTTCTCAATCTTTCGTTTTAAATTAGAATCTGCAGGTAATTTATTAGCAAACGCATCAAAACTTTTAGGAGCTAAAAAAGATAGTGACAATCGTTATGAGCTTCTTAATGTCGCTTTTTCTCAATATATTAAAACAGAATTCGATTATATAAAACATTGGGATTTAGGCAACAAAAATGCCCTAGCTATACGAAGCTTTTTAGGCATTGCTATTCCTTATGGAAATTCAACAAGTATACCCTTTTCAAAAAGTTTCTTTGCAGGAGGACCTAATGACAATAGAGCTTGGTCTGCCTATAATTTAGGCCCCGGAAGCTCTGAAACTACAAATGAATTTAATGAAGCTAATTTAAAGTTAGCGTTTAGTATAGAAGAACGGTTTAATTTATTTGGAAGTTTAAACGGTGCTATTTTTATTGATGCTGGAAATATCTGGAATGTATTAGATGATGTAGACGATGATAATGCTACATTTTCAAATTTCAGTTCTTTAAAAGACATCGCTATAGGGTCTGGTTTAGGCTTGCGTTACGATTTTGGTTTTTTTGTTTTTAGATTTGATGTAGGGTTTAAAACTTACGATCCTTCTTATCGAGAACAAAATCGTTGGTTTAACGATTATAATTTTAGTAATGCCGCGTATAATATTGGCATTAACTATCCTTTTTAGTTTAAAAGGATAGTTAATATTTTTTATCGTTATTAAAAACCACTTTAATTCTTCTTTTATCACAACCAAAATCATATTCAAAATATCAATAACTACAACGTTTTAGTGTCTTTTTATTCTTTTCAAGTCACAAAATCACAATGATTTTTTAAATAAAGAGTTACTTTTGATAACTACAAAATACTAATTAATTTATTTATAAAAAATGGGACACAATATAAAACCAGGAGTTGCTACAGGTAAAGAAGTACAAGCAATTTTCAACCATGCAAAAGCAAATAATTATGCATTACCAGCTGTTAACGTTATAGGATCAGATACTATTAATGGCGTTTTAGAAACAGCTAGAGACTTAAATGCTCCAGTAATTATTCAATTTTCTAACGGAGGTGCTCAATTTAATGCAGGAAAAGCATTAAGTAACGAAGGGCAAAAAGCTGCTATTGCAGGTGCTATCGCAGGTGCAAAACATGTACATACATTATCTGAATCTTATGGTGTTCCTGTAATTTTACACACAGACCACTGTGCTAAAAAATTATTACCTTGGATAGATGGTTTATTAGATGCTAGTGAAAAACATTTTGCTGAAACTGGAAAATCACTTTTCAGCTCACATATGATTGACTTATCGGAAGAGCCTATTGAAGAAAACATCGCAATATGTAAAACATATTTAGAGCGTATGTCTAAAATGGGCATGACTTTAGAAATTGAATTAGGTATAACAGGAGGAGAAGAAGACGGTGTAGATAATACCGATGTTGATGATTCTAAATTATACACACAACCTGAAGAAGTAGCTTACGCATACGAAGAATTAAGCAAAGTAAGTGATCAATTTACCATTGCAGCTGCTTTTGGAAATGTTCACGGTGTTTACAAACCAGGAAATGTAAAATTAACACCAAAAATCTTAAAAAATTCTCAAGAATATATTACAAAAAAATATGGTGTTGAAGAAAACCATATCGATTTTGTATTCCACGGTGGATCTGGTTCTACTGTTGAAGAAATTAGAGAAGGAATTAGCTACGGTGTTATAAAAATGAATATTGATACCGATTTACAATATGCTTTCATGAGTGGTATTCGTGATTACATGGGTAATAAAGTTGATTATTTAAAAGGACAAATTGGAAATCCTGAAGGAGCCGATGTCCCTAACAAAAAATATTACGATCCCCGCGTATGGTTACGTGCTGGAGAAGTTACATTTGTAGAGCGTTTAAAAAAGGCGTTTGAAGATTTAAACAATGTAAACACCTTATAAAAAGGTTTTATAACAAAAAAAATAATTTAAGGCTCTGTTTTTTCAGAGCCTTTATCGTTTTTATAAAACACTAAAAATAAGATTATTACAATTTAAAAAATAAGCTACTCTAATAAAAACACGAGGGCGTTACCTCAAAACTAAAAAAAGACTTAATTTTGTAGTCAGGGTTTCTGCTATATTTTTGCACCTTTTAAAGTCAAAAAGATAACGCTACCAACTAACGTTGTTATAAACAACATCGTAAACTAAAAAACGTAAATTAATATGTCTTGGTTTAAAAGAAAAACAAAAGGAATTACAACGACCACACAAGAAAAGAAAGACACCCCAAAAGGATTGTGGTATAAATCGCCTACTGGAAAAATTGTTGATGCAGAAGAATTAGAAAAAAACTTCTATGTAAGTCCAGAAGATGGTTACCATGTTAGAATAGGGAGTAAAGAATATTTTGAAATACTTTTTGACGATAATACATTTAAAGAACTAGATGCTAATCTAGAATCTAAAGACCCTTTAAAATTTGAGGATACAAAAAAATACCCAGAACGCTTAAAGGCAGCTCAAGAAAAAACCAAATTAAAAGATGCGGTTAGATGTGCTGTTGGAAAATCTAAAGGAAAAGAGTTAGTAGTGGCCTGTATGGATTTTGCGTTTATTGGTGGGTCTATGGGAAGTGTTGTTGGAGAAAAAATAGCCAGAGCAGCAGATTACTCTTTAAAAAACAATATACCATTAATGGTTATCTCAAAATCTGGCGGTGCCCGTATGATGGAAGCAGCCTTATCATTAATGCAATTAGCTAAAACATCGGTTAAATTAGCACAATTGGCTGATGCTAGCATACCATATATTTCGTTATGTACAGACCCAACTACAGGGGGTACAACAGCATCATTTGCTATGCTAGGAGATATTAATATTAGTGAACCAGGAGCTTTAATTGGTTTTGCAGGCCCTAGAATTGTTAGAGACACAACTGGTAAAGAATTGCCTGAAGGCTTTCAAACTTCTGAATTCTTATTAGAACACGGTTTCTTAGATTTTATTACACTAAGAAAGAACTTAAAAAATAAGGTAAACCAATATCTTGATTTAATATTGAATCAGCCTTTACGAGCATAATATTTAAAAGCGACTTAAAGTCACTTTTTCTTTTTATTCTATTCTCTTGCAAATCATTAAAATTTACTATATTTGCCGCTCGAAAGAAAGGCTTTCGTGTACATAACAATCATTTACAATAATATTAGAATGTATTTATCAAAAGAAGCAAAACAAGACATGTTTGCAAAACACGGTAAAGATAAAAACGATACGGGTTCTGCAGAAGGACAAATCGCTTTGTTTACCCAAAGAATTGAACACTTAACACAACACTTAAAAAACAATCGTAAAGATTATAATACAGAGCGTTCTTTAGTAATGTTAGTAGGAAAGCGTCGTGCTCTACTAGATTACTTAACTAAGAAAGATGTCTTAAGATATCGTGCCATAGTAAAAGAATTAAATTTAAGAAAATAATTAAAAAAGAGGCTTTACAGCCTCTTTTTTGTTTTTGCGTTAGGGATTGCAGTGAAAATCCTTTTGCTTTTTTACAAAAGATTGTAGCGAAAAGCCCGACCTTTAGGTAACGCCCAAATAAAGATAACAACTCGTATCGAAAGAGTATAACATTCGAAATTAAGAAGCTAAAATCCCAAAACAGGTTTGGGACTAAAAGTTTTTCATTGGTCACACACAACAACTACACACAACAACACAACGACCATTGTTTAATTTAGAATTTAAAAAATTTATGATTCCACAAGTTTTTAGAGAGGTCATTGACCTAGGAGACGGTAGAGAAATTTCTATTGAAACCGGAAAATTAGCAAAACAAGCTCATGGTAGCGTTGTTGTGCAATCTGGAAAATGTATGTTATTATGTACAGTTGTTTCCAATTACAAACAATCTGATGTTGATTTTTTACCGTTAACGGTAGACTACAGAGAGAAATTTGCTGCTGCTGGACGTTATCCAGGAGGTTTCTTTAAAAGAGAAGCAAGACCGAGTGACGGTGAAGTTTTAACGATGCGTTTAGTAGACCGCGTTTTACGCCCGTTATTCCCAAAAGATTATCATGCTGAAACACAAGTGATGATTCAATTAATGTCTCATGATGATGATGTTATGCCTGAGGCTATGGCTGGATTAGCGGCTTCTGCTGCTATTCAATTATCCGATTTCCCATTTGAATGTGCTATCTCTGAAGCTAGAGTTGGTCGTGTAAACGGTGAATTTGTAATTAACCCAACACGTGCTCAATTAGAAGAATCTGATTTAGAGATGATGATTGGTGCTTCTGCCGATTCTGTGATGATGGTTGAAGGTGAGATGGATGAGATTTCTGAAGAAGAAATGGCTGATGCTATCAAATTTGCTCACGAGGCTATTAAAGTTCAAATTGCTGCACAATTACGTTTAGCTGAAGCTTTTGGTAAAAAAGAGACTCGCGAGTATGCAACTGCTGAAGTAAACGAAGATTTACAAAAAAGAATACACGATTTAGCTTACGATAAATGTTACGCGATTGCTAAGAAGGGAACTTCTAAAGCAGAACGTACTGCTGCCTTTGCTGAAGTAAAAGAAGAGGTTAAAGCATCTTTTACAGAAGAAGAAATGGCAGAATTTGGTCATCTTGTTGGAGGGTACTATAGTAAAGCTGAAAAAGAAGCTGTTCGTGAATTAACATTAAGCGAAGGGTTGCGTTTAGACGGTAGAAAAACGGATGAAATTAGACCTATTTGGTGTGAGGTAGATTATTTACCATCTACACACGGTTCTTCAATTTTTACTCGTGGAGAAACTCAAGCTTTAGCAACTGTTACTTTAGGAACTTCTAGAGATTCAAACAAAATAGATATGCCATCGCATGAAGGTGAAGAAAATTTCTATTTACACTATAACTTCCCTCCTTTTTGTACAGGTGAAGCTAGACCATTAAGAGGAACTTCTAGAAGAGAAGTTGGTCATGGTAACTTAGCGCAACGTGGTTTAAAAGGTATGATTCCTGCAGATTGCCCGTATACAGTACGTGTGGTTTCTGAAGTATTAGAATCTAACGGTTCGTCTTCAATGGCAACTGTTTGTGCTGGTACTATGGCATTAATGGATGCTGGGGTTAAAATGACAAGACCAGTTTCTGGTATTGCTATGGGATTAATTTCTGATGGTGATCGTTATGCGGTATTATCTGATATTTTAGGTGATGAAGATCATTTAGGAGATATGGACTTTAAAGTAACTGGTACTGAAAAAGGGATTACGGCTTGCCAAATGGATATTAAAATTAAAGGATTAAGCTACGAAATTTTAGTGAATGCACTAAAACAAGCTCGCGAAGGTCGTTTACATATCTTAGGTAAAATTACCGATACTATTGCTGCTCCTGCTGAAAGTGTTAAAGAACATGCGCCAACTATGGTGACACGTCGCGTTCCTAACGAATTTATTGGTGCTTTAATTGGCCCTGGTGGAAAAGTAATTCAAGAAATGCAAAAAGAAACAGGAACTACCATTGTTATTAATGAAGATCCGGTAACTGAAGAAGGTATTGTTGAAATTTTAGGTGTAGGTTCTGAAGGTATTAATGCTGTTTTAGCAAAAATTGATTCTTTATTATTTAAACCAACTGTTGGTAACGTTTACGAAGTAAAAGTTATTAAAATGCTTGATTTTGGTGCTGTTGTAGAATATATGGATGCTCCTGGAAATGAGGTTTTATTACACGTAAGTGAATTGGCTTGGGAACGCACTGAAAATGTATCTGATGTTGTAAACATGGGAGACGTTTTTGATGTGAAGTATTTTGGACAAGATCCAAGAACGCGTAAAGAAAAAGTATCTCGTAAAGCTATTTTACCAAAACCAGAAGGTTATGTAGCAAGACCTCCAAGAGAGAATAACGATCGTGGTGGACGTGATAACAGAGGTAGAGATAATCGTGGGCGTGATAACCGCAGAGACGATAGAAAACCTAGAGAAGATAAAAAAGAAGATTAATTTCTTTTAAATTATAATTTATTAAAGCCTGTTTCATAATTTGAAAACAGGCTTTTTTTGTATATATTTACATACAATAATTAATTTAATGCTCTATTTATGGTTAATATATCACTCTCTCCTTTGTTTCATAAAAACAAACACTTAATAGCCATAAATTTTAAATTTGATCTTGCTATTAAAGACTATATTAATTCTATTGAAGGCGTTACGTGGAGTAAAACACACAAAACATTTTATATTGAGCATTCCGTTTCAAACAAACAGAAACTATACCAAGCATTAAGGCTTAAAAACTGGTATGTGGACTATAGTGCATTATCGCCTGTAAAAGCTCCAACACAAAAAACTAAAATAAAACCCCCATTTATTAAACTCCCTATTTTACTAGAATCTCAACAAGAAAAAATAGAAAAATTTAAAAAATGGATGCAACAAAAGCAATTAAGTACAAATACAGTAAACACCTATTTTGAAGTAACTTCTTTTTTTTTACGCTACGCACAACTTAAACAACAACCCATAACCGCAAGGTTGATTGAACAGTTTAATTATGATTTTATAGTAAAACCTAATAAATCTATTTCGTACCAAAACCAATGTATTAGTGGTGTTAAAAAATATTTGGACTATATAGATACACCGCTTTCAAGTTTGAATATTGAACGCCCAAGAAAGCAAAAAAAACTACCCGAGGTTTTAAATAGTGATGAAGTTAAAAACATTTTAGACAACATTATAAACTTAAAGCATAAAACACTACTCGCATTAATATATTCTGCTGGTTTACGTGTTGGAGAAGCACTACAAATTCGTATTTCAGATATTGACAGTAAGCGTATGGTAATACATATAAAATCTGCAAAGGGTAAAAAAGACAGATACACGCTACTTTCATTAAATTTTTTAGAATTATTGCGTTTATATTACAAAACATATAAACCAAAAGATTATTTATTTGAGGGACAAAATGGCGCTTTATATAGCACATCTAGCGCCCAAAATATTTTAAAAAAGGCTGCAAAAAAATCGAACATAAAAAAACCTATTACCTTACATACTTTGCAACATAGTTTTGCCACACATTTACTTGAAAACGGAACAGATATTAGGTACATACAAACGTTATTAGGACATAGCAGCCCTAAAACCACCATGATTTATACGCATGTAAGCGAAACTAGTATTAGAAATATAAAAAATCCCTTTGATAC
>TARA_R110002050_G_scaffold73794_3_pt1 | contig 24611 bp, 30 predicted proteins | sample TARA_R110002050 | Tara Oceans TARA_R110002050 (sample SAMEA4396988) | marine metagenome | biome: Polar Biome; feature: [DCM] deep chlorophyll maximum layer (ENVO:01000326); material: water (ENVO:00002006), including particulate matter (ENVO:01000060) such as... | depth 25 m
ACCTTCTAATACTAAAAAAGAAGCCTCACTTTGTATTTTGTCTGTCGTTGCCCCGCCGGTGAATATAATATTTCCATCGTTTCCAATATGAACATCTCCGGATGCGCTTAACCCACCAAATGCGCTAAGACCACTGCTATGCTCTCGTAATATGCTATTTCCTATAGTATTAGCATCTTCCCATTTAGTTATATAACCGGCTGTACCTGTACCAATATCAGGTACATTTAACCCCATAATAGTACCACTAGCACTTATATTACCACATACAGTTAATTGTTCAGCGGGTGAGGTGATTCCGATGCCGACATTACCAGCAAAGTAATTAGGATCAGGACCAGCAGCACTAAGACTACCACTAGCGCTTATATTACCTGATATAGTTAGTCTTTCTGCTGGCGCTGATGTACTAATACCAACATTACCTGCAGAAGCTGGTAACCCTGTGCTTATATGTACTTGCTCTTTACTACCATCAAGTTGTATGTAAGTAGTAATCCCTCCGTATCCGTTATCACTTTTAAGGAGTAAATCTCCATCGTTATTGTTGTTTTGGAATATTAAATCACCAGTGTAATTATCTAAAACCGTGTTAGTGCCGTTGTGTACTAAATAGGCATCAGGGCCATCGCCAAGAGCTATATTAGAATTATCTGGAAATTTAATTATGGGGCTACCGCTCGAAGCTGACCCGTCTAAAAGGAAATAGACTTCTTTACCACCACTACCATCATCAGCTTGAAATATGATATCTTTATCGTTGGCTTCTTGATTGATGTATAGATCACCGACATTATTAGAAATTTTAGAATCAGTGCCATCATGCATTAACTGCAAATCACCATCGCTGGCACTGCCGCCAAGTTGCAATGGCATACTATCTGGGAATATAGTTCTTTCAGCACTCCCATCTAAATAGAAGTAGGTTTTATAGCCACCAGAACCGTCATCTGACCGGAATATAACGTCTTTATTATCGTCAGCGTTAGTAATGTAAAGATCTCCTGTATTATTAAAAATAGAAGAATCAGTGCCATTATGACAAATTTTTAAATCTTTATGATTACCTAACGCTATTTTGCCATCATCCGGTACAGTGACTTCGGTAGTCGCACTTAATGCGCCTAACGCGCTTATATTACCAGCTACTGTTAATTGAGCGGGTGTAATACAAGCTATACTGTTACCTAAACAAGTACTACCCTCCCAAACAGGTATATAGCAGGTTGTGCCTGAGCCACCGACCCCTCCGGCGGTACCACCTGGACTAAATATATCAGACAAATCACGTCCGGCAGAAACAAACCCTCTTGGTGCAGTTGTAACGGTAACACTAGCAGCACTAAGACTACCCTGTGCACTAAGACTACCAGCTACAGTAAGCTTTTCTGCAGGTGCTGTAGTACCGATGCCAACATTACCGGCCTTGCAAACATAGAACATGTTGGTTCCGGTCCCTACACTAGCCCCATCGTCTATAGTATAATCCCCGCCGGTAGTAGCTCCTGTCGAAACACAATTACCACTATACTGAAAGCGAATTTGACCCTTATTACTCGATCCACCAATTGTTACTAATTGGGTGCCGCTTCTATGAAACTGAGCTAAAGTACCTCCGGGGGCATTAACATGCAGTATTGATTCCGGTGCTATTGTACCAATACCAACCCGACAAGCAAAATAAATATTACCTCCTGTTGCACTAAGACCACCATTAGCGCTTATGTTACCTGCTACAGTGAGTTTCTCAGTTGGTGCTGTAGTACCTATACCAACATCACCACTATCAGCAAAAATTATTTGTCCCCCCTCATGGTCAACAAACTGCGCAATTGGTTCATTACTCCCTGCTTGCTTAACATATAATGCCGGCCCAGTGCCATGGTTAATGACAGATAAAGCAGATGTTGTTGAAATAATTGTTCTTAATATTGTTTCATCACCGTAAACAGATAAGTTACCATATATACTGGTATCACCGCCGATACACGCGCTATTAGTGACCATGAGTGAGTCACCCACACATGCGGAATTCTTTACTTTAAAATCTTTATTAAGTCCCATATTATACGAGTTCACTTTCCCCCGCATGTATATTTATATTAAAATATACTAATAGTGAGCAACTCCATGAACTATAGCTGTACAATCGCTACTTGCAGTAATAATTAAATCTATAGTAGTAGCTCCTACACTTACATTGATATTTGTAAGTAGTGAGGTTGCCTGTGCATCAACTATACCGTATGTTGTACCATCCGCGGTCGTTTCATTATGGGTAACCAATACTTCACATGCCGTCCTATTAGAGCCACCTGCTAGTGTAATTACATACTTAGCTGTTTTAAACTGGGTTTTGTCGAACGTATTAAGAGTGTTAACGCCTGATGTTAAATCTTTAGAAAATACACTAGTCTTCGAATATATAATTCCATCTGCTGCATATTCTATTATATCACCTATTACAGTTAAGTTACCATCGATATAATTATTATCAAAAATTATTTCTGTGTCGTCTATTGTATCCCACTCTACACCGTTCAATCCATTAGATTTAAGGAACAAATTTCCGGGTACATCAGTCGATCTTAAATCGATTGCCTCAACATTAACCTTTGAGCCAGATATAGGCCCTCCGTTCCAGGTTCCTAAATAATTATTAGAAAATACATAATTAGTAGAAGTAATTCCTTCATTAGATAAAATTGCACCGTACGCGCTTATATTACCTGCTACTGTCAATCCAACTGGGACTCCAGTATCGATAGGAGGTATACCGATCCCTATATTTCCTTTATAAAAATGGTTTTTACCCTCATGAACTCTTATTATAATTGGAGGGGGTGGTGGTGGTACACCAGTACCGGCGAAATTACCACCGGATGATTTAATAAAAGCTAATTGCTTTGTAGTAAATTCTATTTGGTTATCTCCCATTATATATATTTAATGGGGGGTTATTTTTACACAACTATTACTGCTTAGGTGTTTTTATGTGTGGTACATCAACCTGACTTAGAGTATGATGTAATAGCTTTTTATGTGATACTCGCTCCGGGTTAATATCGATACCACCTCGCCGGGCATATAAACACTTTATACTTAATTCTTCTGGTTGAATTGTATCCATTAATCGCTTATAAATTGCCTCACAAATTTCTTCATGAAAGTGACATTCATCTCTAAAAGAAACAATATACTGCAGCAACGAAATAGGGTCTACAGTATTTTTACTTTTCATGTAGATATAAACATCCCCCCAGTCCGGTTGCGAAGTAACACGGCAATTAGACTTAAGTAACGCGCTATGATAATATACCTCTTCACTAGGAGCATCCTCTATTTCTTCGAGTAATTCTGGAGTCTCAGTATATACAGAAAATTTAATTGCATCAACAGGGTATTCATCTTCGAGAGTAATATAACTAGGCGTGCAGTTTTCACCGTGCATCCACTCATCCCTTGCTACAAAAATAGAAGTATCACTTAACACATAAGCATTACTATGTACTTTAACTTGTACAACCGTATCAAGCAGCTCACTTAAATCCTTCGAAGCCATAATGCCAATGTTATCGAGAACTTCCTCACTAGTCTCACCTAAGTTCGTCATATTAAAGGAATTAAAATATAACTTAATAGACTTAGATTCAACAATATATTTACTTTCACAGGTATATACAATTTTAGCGATACCAACAACAGGCCGGCCATTATTAGTAAGAGCTGAAATTTCATAAGCATTCCAAGTATCATTACCTACAAAAGGTAAGTTATTATCTTTTAGCCCTAGATGAGTTCTATTTGACTGACGAGGCTCTCGTACGAGAAGACTCGGATCATATTTTGATTTATAGTCTGAAGTTTGACCTAAATGCTTACTAACGTTTTTATTATCGAGCTTTACCATATTTAAATTTTAATATTAATTTTACGTTTAGCAAGAGTTGACCTAACAGTCTCTAGCCTTTCCTGAACACTACCTTTAAGGATTACAACTTCGCTATTAAAATTTTCTCTTGCTAAGTGTATGTTAAATATATTAATAATTTCATTTCGAAATCTTTCATCTACACTTCTCTCTCCATCATTAACTAACTTTACATCATCCGGAGAAGTATAAAAAATGACATCATATTTATCTTTTAATTTTTTCCAAATTAGCTCACACGCATCATAACACGGTCGACTAATCTTACCTTCTTGAAGCAGCCATAAAGAATATACAATACCATCTAAAGCGCAGCGATCAAATATTTGATGTATACCTCTGACCAATCTATTAGCTCTATGTTTATAAATATTGCGAACATGCTCGGTCATAATGAGCATTTGAGTTAAATCACCGCCTTGCTCATTAATAGGCATCTCATAATCACGACTTACCAATCTTGTAACTTCAGGTACAAACTCAAACGGGTAGTTACCATTACATTTATGCAAATATTTAAGTAAAGTAGTTTTACCAGTACTCTGAGCTCCAGTAAACGAAAATATCATATCTTATTATATAAATGTTCCTTTAAAAAACTATACCAAGCATCAAAAGATGTCTTTCTTAGCATATCGTATGCTTTACTTAAATTATAGACGTCCCTAGTTCCAACAGATTTTTCTACTATAACCTCTCCAGCGTCTACCTCTGTAACAACTTTATGTACAACACTACCTATTTTAGAGTATGAACCTATATTTTCCCAAGCTCGTTGTTGAGGGTCTTTGCCTTTAAGTTCAGGATACTTAGTTATTAACCCTGGATGCCCGTTATAAATATTATAATTTTTACATTTATCTGAAGGTACTATTCTCAACCAACCATTTAATGTAATAAGCGTATCGTCGTTATTAAAATCTAAATCTTCTAAAATATCCAACGTCTTTGCCTCTTCATTATTAACTCTAAAATCAACTTCTACTCTTGAATCAATTTGATCTAGTGTAGCATTAGTAATAACAACATCCGGGGGGGTATCTAATGCTAAAGATAGATTAGCTATCTCAGACCCGGTTTGCGAAAACAGAGCAATCCACTTTGTAAATTTCATTATAGATATGATAATGCCGCCCAGTTAATAAGCAAGTGAATAGTATTATCACTAGCAACTAATAACCATAAAGACAGCCACTGCGGTACATCTTTATGATAACCGGTCTCTTTACAATCTTCCCATTTATGTCGGTACTTTTTAGGTCCGAGTATTAAGTTCTTAGCATAAACAACATAACGCGCTAATCTAAAACGATCAATAAAGAAGTGAGTAATACAAATTACAAGAAAAGCTGCTAAAGACGGTTCTAGAATTAAAAACGGTAGTGAGTATGTAACCGCATGCGCAGCCGCTGCTTTACTACACTTAGTCTTATTTAGTGCCATCCAGTCACTCTGAAGGAGATAGTCACCAATTAGATGGAGTATCAATTGGAGCATTATTTATTATTTTATAACCAGTTCTCTATTTTTCAAGGGGCTTATTAAATAATTTAGTGGAAGATTTTTTAAAGTTCGTTACCGATGTCGGATTTCCAATAGCTGGCGCTATTACATGCGGTGCTTTTGTGTTTATTATTCTCAAATTTATACTTAATGAGATTACCGGCGCTGTGCAAGGATTAGGGGGAATGATTAAATCCTTAGAGAATAGAGTACAAACAATGAACAATGATATTGTAAAAATAGATACATTGGTTTCTTATGCTTTTAACAAGCAGCCTAATTTGGATAGATTAGCGGCTAATGAAGGGAAGGAAGATGCAAGAAAGGATTAATGAACGAAGAAATAGTAAAGGCGATTAATGAGTTTGGGTTCCCAGTTATTGCAGCATTCGGCCTGGGATATTTTGTTTATTACACCTGGAATTGGGTTGTAAAGGATATTAAGCCAGTTTTAGATGAATCTACTGGAACGTTAATAGGTTTAATAGATAGAATTCGAATGTTAGATAACGATATGATTAGGCTTAATACTAAAATTCAGATGATTCTCCAAGAACAAGAGCAAAAGCATGAATCTGAGAGAAGAGAAAATAAAAGAAAAAGTAAACATATTGTGGAGACTAGGCTCTAGCATTATATATTAATAGAGGTAAATAGTGTTATGAAGTATATTTGGTTATTATTACTTTTCTGTAGTAGCGCTGCAGCTGATGAATTAAAGTTTAAATTTAAATCTCCGTCTTTTAACGGGTTTGGCTATAGTGCACATAAAATTAATCTAGAAAACATTTCCGCAGCTAGAAAGAAAACAGTTAAGGATGAGCTAAAATCATTATCAATTCAGGCCAACTTAGCTAATAATAGAAGACCGCTACAGGTGTTCTTAACAAACTTACAGTCGCGGATTTATTCAGAGCTTTCTAAGCAGGTTACCGAACAATTATTTGCAGATACTGGTTCAGATTCTGGATCCTTTGATCTCGACGGTAATGTTATTTCTTGGTATAGACTAGCTGATAAAATTAATTTAACTGTAGTTGATACTGATGGTGATCTTACAACAATTTTAATTCCCATTGGATCTCTCTTACTGCCTGAGCCTATTAATGAAGAATCTACTGCTGAATAGTCTTTTAGGCTCGTTGTTGCTACTATATAGTGGATGTGAAACCTTTCAAGGAGGTCCATATGAACCTCCAATAGTTACCCCTACACCTTTAACTAGCACTTTAAATAAGCTCCCAGCCCTCGATGGTGCACCTATTTATATAGGTGTAAATAGTTTTAAGGATTTAACAGGTGCAAGAAAACAATCTGACAATTTCGCTAGTTTTTCTGCTGCTGTTTCACAAGGAGGTGAGGCTTGGCTTATTGAGTCTCTCTTAGAATCTAATGGTTGGTTTAAAGTTTTAGAAAGAGGCCAATTAGACACAGTAATGAGAGAGCGCGCTCTAGTTCAGCAAACTAGAGAAGATTTTACGGATGATGATAATACTGGGTTAAAACCGCTGTTATTTGCCGGGTTATTAATTCACGGTGGTATTATCGGATATGATACGAATACTATATCTGGTGGTATTGGAGCTGCATATCTCGGAATAGGGGCGCATGAGCAGCATAGAAAAGATGTTGTTACTGTATCGATAAGATTTGTTAGTACTTTGACCAGTGAGATTTTATTATCTTCAACAGTGTCAAAAACAATATACTCAACTGCAGTTGGTACAGATGTGTTTAAGTATGTTAAAGATGCTTTAAATCCATTAGAAATAGAATTTGGATTCGCAAAAAACGAACTAGTATCTGTTGCAACACGAGCAGCTATAGATATGGCTATAGTTGATCTTATTAAAAAAGGCGAAAAGAAAAAAATGTGGAAATTTAAAAAAGTATCGGATGATTCTAAGGAAAAAGCTAAAAAGCCAGAAGCAGATAAAGTACCGGTAACTAAATTAAAAGGATAGATTTTACATAAATATTTTTATGAAAATAAAATCTCTCTTAACAGCTCTACTATTTATTACTAGTGGCTTGCTTAACGCTAGCAACGAAATATATTTAGATCAAATTGGTAGCGCGGGTATATTTAACATATCGCAAATAGGATCGGCAAACAATTTAGGTGAAGGTACTAACAGATCCCGAATTGAGGGGGAAGAAGTTATTTTTAACATTGCAACTATCGGTAATGAAAACCTAATTGATATTGATTCAATTGGTAATGAAGAAATAGTAAATCTTGAACTACAAGGTGATGCAAATGAGTTTATCTTAGCACTAGAGGGAGATAAAAATGAAATAAATGCATTTGTTGCAGGGGATTCTAACAATGTTTTAATCGCCGGTAACGAGGATGATACACAAAAAGCAACTGTACATAACGGGCTTATTAATCTTAATATAGAAGGTGCTTCTAACGCTGTTGATTTACTATTGTTTGACACATCATATACTTTTACTGATTACCATATTGCTGGTTCGTTAAACGAAGTTAGTAGTTATCAAGAGGGCCATGGAGGTCTAATTGGGCATTCACAATTAGTTGATATCTTCGGTAGTAGTAACTCTTTATTAGTATCACAAGTGGGAGCTGAAAGCCAATTTATCGAATTATCTATTCTTGGAAATGAAAATGCATACCAAATATTCCAAACCGATGGGGCGTTTGATCCGACGTTTATGCCTGAGCAAATTGAAAATAACGTTATACCGTTTAACGAATTTAGCAACCCAGATGGTCCGCCACAGGCTGGTAACGAGTAGTTTATTATTCTTATTATTTTTAATACCAGCTTTTGGTGAAATAGGAAATGTAACATCGCAGACTAAAGCGGCACAGATTACTAGAAAGGGCGACAAAATTTTAACTGAGGTTAACACTCCAGTTGAAATGAGAGATTTAATTGAGACCTTAAAAGGTAGAGCTAATATAAAATTTGTTGATGATACTAGAGTTAGCGTTACAGAATACTCTAAGTTAATAATAGACGAGTTTGTTTATAACCCTAACAAAAAAACCGGTAAGGTATCTTTAAAAGCAGCCTTAGGTACTATAAGATATTCTTCAGGAAAGATAGCTAAAAACTCTAGACAAAATGTAAAAATAAAATCGCCCACGGCTTCCGTATCTGTACGTGGTACCGACTTTACTATGAATGTTCAAGAAGACGGGGCTAGTAGTTTTTTACTCTTACCTTCTACTGACGAAGCCGGTAATTCATATGTTGGTTCTATTGATGTATCAACTCTCGGCGGTACAGTTACTTTAGATAAAGCATACGAAGCAACAACTGTAACATCTGCTATAGCAGCACCTACCCCGCCACAGGTTATAAAGCAAGACGGTCCTGCAGCAAAAGAAGATAAAAAGAAAGATAACTTAGAAAGAGATAAAAAGCCCGAAGGTGATAAAAAAGATGGCGAAGATTTTGATAATTTAAAAATAAAGAGAAAAGAAACCCAAATAATGAATAAGTTTTTAAAAATGGACGACGGTAGATATGTTTTCTTTTCAAAAGATAAAGATAATATGATTTCTTTAATAGTTGAAGATGGTAGTAATGTTACTGTTAATTATGATAATAGAGGGAGTATAATTAATGCAAAATTTAATTCCGGTAATAACGTTCAGTTTAACATTAAACAGCAATGAAAATTTTTAATATTAAAAACTATTTAATATGTATAACCATTACTACTATAATGGTATTAATTCGAATGCTTGATCCTTTTTTTATTGAAACTGCTCGTTTGAAAGGTATTGATTATTATCAAACTAAACAAGAAAAAGTTAAATCAGAAAATATAACTATTATAGAAATAGATGAAGCTAGCTTAGACAAGCACGGTCAATGGCCATGGAAAAGGGATCTAATTGCAGAAGGAATAATAAGAGCTTTCGATAACGGCGCGCAATTAGTTGTTGTTCCTATTTTATTTGCTGAACCAGATAGACTTGGAGGGGATGAAGCGTTAATAGATGTTTTAAGTCAAGTTCCTGTAATTATAGGGCAGTCGGCTAGTACAAAAGGTAAAGGAAATCCTATTCCAAGAGGCTTAGCTACAATAGGAGAGAGCTTAGATAATTGGTTATTTGATTACCCTGAAGCTATAGGACCTGTTAAAGGGTTAGGAGAAGCCGCGGCCGGTGTAGGTATGATATTAACAGCACCAGAATTAGATGGTGTAGTTCGTAGAATGCCATTAGTAATACAAATAAAGGGTGAATCGTATCCAACTATTCCATTAGAAGTAATAAGACTATTTGCCGGGGAGGAATCCTATCAAGCAAAGGTCGGGTTAGGTGGAGTAGAAGCTATAAGAGTACCGGGATTTGACCCAATAACAACAGATGAGAATTCTCGTATTTGGTTAAATTTTAAATATGAATTTGATAAAGTATCATTTAAAGACCCTGATTGGTCTGCAGTTAAAGATAAAATCGCTGTATTAGGTATTACCGGCGAAGGACTTGCTAATACAATAGCTACCCCTACCGGTATTAGTTATGGACATGAAATTAATAGTCAGGCTTTACAAATGATTATAGATGAGTCTAGATTACAACGACCTACAGAATCGACTATTTTAGAAGTAATAATCACAGCAGCTTTCTGCTCCCTTCTTATACTTGGGGCTCTTTGGTTGTCCTATATGTTTAGCTTAGTAGTCATACTAGCATCTCTAGCTGCAGGTCCTGTTATAGGTAACATATTATACAGTAATAACGGGTGGTTAATTGATTATACTTGGCCTTTTGCATGTATATTTGTAACTTGGGCTGGAGCTACTTTTATTAGGTTTATAAATGAAAGCAAAACAAAACAATTAATTAAAAAACAATTCGAGCATTATCTAGCTCCTCCGATTGTTAAGCTTCTACAAAAAGACCCATCGCAATTAAAACTTGGTGGTGATACTAGAGAGCTTTCTATTCTCTTTAGCGATCTTAGAGGGTTTACAACGATTAGCGAACACTTTAAAACTAATCCACAAGGCCTTACAGAATTAGTTAACCGTTATCTAACACCCATGACGGGCTGTGTAATTGATTACGAAGGTACTGTTGATAAATTTATTGGCGATGCTTTAATGGCTTTCTGGAATGCTCCATTGGATGTAAAAGACCATAAAGTATATTCAATACAATGTGGCTTAAAGATGTTTGATTTATTGGCTGAATTAAACAAAGAGGTAATGGAAGATGGGATTGATGAATTAAAAATTGGAGTAGGTATTAATACCGGAGATGTTGTTGTCGGTAATATGGGATCAGAGCAAAGATTTGATTACACCTGTCTCGGTGATGCAGTAAATTTATCTTCAAGACTAGAGGGCCAAACTAAAGAATATAAGGTAGGGCTGATAGTAGGGCAGGGTACTGTCAAAGGTATAGAAGATTCTTTCAATTTTGTTGAGTTGGATAAAATAGCTGTTAAAGGAAAAAAGGAAGGTGTAAGAATATTTACCATACTAAATGATACCGGTCTAGCTAGTCATGGTGGCTCTGCTGAACATCATAATACCTTTTTAGAGTATTATAGAGACCGTAGGTGGAGCGATGCTATTAAAATGGCTGAGCTTAATAAAATTACTTACCCCGAGTTAGAGGAATATTACCAGATGATGGAAGAAAGAATTGATCACTTGAGGGAAGATGATCCAGGGGAGGATTGGGATACAATCTTTAGAGCTACTTCGAAATAATATATGCTGCAACAGCCCATGCTGGGCCTACCATCATTGCCATTCCCCCTAGCCATACTAGTAAATATAATAAGAATCTTTTAAACGTATTATTTACTAATGGAAAAAACTCTCTATCGTTTGCACGAGTTATAATCGTTTGCTGATTATCTTTCACTTAATATATTTATGATCTAATCAGGTTTTTGAACTCTTCTACATTGTAAAGAATGTCTTTTTCCTGTTCATTATTAAGCTCTGCAGTGATAAGATCTGCCAATAGCACAGAAGGTTTATCAAGTAATCCGATACCCTTATAATATCTCTTATTAAGAATCCCTGCAACAACAGGATTTGATGTATCTAGTGATCTAATACTTTTATCCCACGTATAGTGCTTGAATTCACTAGCTAATGAACAACCTAATAAATGGTGCGGCTTATTATGATCCCAAATTTTATCCTGCTGCAGCATGTCTATTAAACGTCTCCGACCTTTGCTTTGCTTCTCGAGAGTATAATATTTAGTTTGTATATTAGCACTACTCTCTGTGATAGTATCATACCACGAATAGTCAAAGGAGATAGCAATATAATCTGCCATGTTGGCCATATATGTATAACAATCAACTAGTTCTTGATATGTTTTACCTTGTACAACACCTATCTTAAGACCTGGTAAATCGCCATACTCTAAATTAAACTTATGAAATGAAGCCATCGTTGCCTGGCTATTTTCTAATACATCTGGAACAACATAATAAGTAGGCTCTAACTCTTTTACATACTTTACAAACTTTTTAGTATCAAATGCTTCACCTAACTCGAAAATAGAATTATCTAGTAATATCTCTCTACCTAGTGTTTTAGATACCTTAAAAAAAGAATAGTATTCTGGGTTAGTTTCAAACAAATGAACTAGAGCATAATCATAATCATTATATCTCCGGGATCTTTCTAAAAAACTAATTGGCGTTTCATGACTTACTAGCATATACATATTATAGGTACTTGCGTTATTAATTCAAGGATTAAATATAAGTGTGCATGTAAGAGGTTCAAATAAAAACACAGAATATAAAAGAGAGGACCATTCTTTTTATAGAGGTATAGTTTTAGATAATCAAGACCCAAATAAACTTATGCGTCTTAAAATTTTTATACCTGAACTTTCTAATCAGCCATATGACAGTTGGTTTAGTGATTATGATAATGGTACTCAGGAAATGAGATATCCGGGGGCTATAGGGCCACTTACAAAAGATTCTGTCGATCAGTTAAAACAATTAATACCATGGGCCGAGCAAATGGCGCCTTTAATGGGAGAGTCTGGTACTTCACATTATTTTGCTCCAGAGGGAGAACAAAGATCAAAAGCAACATATGTTAAAACATCTACTCAAAGTACAGCGCCAAACTCAGAGATAGGAGGAGGTCAACCCCGGAGCACAATAGCTAATACTAACGCTGCTTCTATTACAGATGCGTGGGCTGATGGTAAATATGGAAAAACTAATACTTCTGGTGGTCAAGGCTACACTCCAAAAAACTCTGGCCCAGATGCAGCGGGTGTATATGGTATACCACCAGTTGGGGCACACGTTTGGGTCTTCCATCATAGAGGTGATTTAAATTTTCCAGTGTATGTTGGTGTCTCACCAAGTTATAGAGACACAGGCCTAGTGTGGAATCAAGATGAACAAACTTACCCAGCTTCCTATGAATCTAACACTGGGGATTCACCTAATGTAGAAGATACGCCGCCTGATCCAGACGACCCGCGGGGAGCTCAACTAATCCCGGGTCAAGGTATACCAGGAAGTAATCTTACTGAAATGGTAAAAGAATTCGAATCTGGGGGTAATAATGACCCATCATACTGGGATTATAAACAATGGACTATTGGTTATGGTACTAGGGCAGTGGGTAATGAAAGGCAGGAAGGAGCAACTATTTCTGATGCTGAAGCAGACCGCCGGCTTCAGCAAGAATTACAACAAGCCCGGTCTGATGTTATACGTCAAAGTAACAAAATAGGCCGATCGTTTAATAAGAATCAGCTTGATGCGTTAACATCCTTTACGTTTAATACCGGTAGTGGAAATATGAGAACATTGCTTCAAGGTGGTAGACGGTCTAATCAAGAAATAGCAGATTCAATACTGTTATATAATCAAGCCGGGGGTAATGTATTAAGAGGGTTACAAAGAAGAAGACAAGCAGAAAGGGAATTGTTTTTAAACGGTTATAGTTAAAATGAATAAGAAAGCAGAAGAAGCAGCTAACGAAGAATATAGAAATAAATTTGTTTTTAACCAGCGTGGCGGATCGATAGAGATAGACAATACAACCGGTCAAGAGGGTATATATTTTACACAATATACAGGAAATAATATTAAGCTTATGCCTGATGTTATTTCAGAATATGCTACAAATAATAAACAGACACTTGTAACTAATGATAGCTTTGAAACTGTTAGAAATGATAAGTGTGTTTTTGTTGGTGGGGATTTAGTTTATCGTGTTGTAGGCAATCATTCTGTTCAAAGTGGGTATACTGATGATAGTCAATTACAAGCTCTAAAGGAATGGAAAGAAGCGTATAAACCTGTAGCAGAAAGAAATTCGCAGTTTGAAATACAACGAGGTGGCGAAAGTTTTCCTAATGGCGTTGTTACACCAGAAGTAGGTGAAAGAACAGAACATCCATCTAAAAGTCAAGAAAAATATATTATAGATGATGTATATGGTACAATTGAACAGTCTTCTTTTGCACAAGGTAAACCAACAGCTGTTGCAGAAGAAGTAGATGAAGTATCGGATTATAGTACTATTAATATGCCCGGTAGTATTGGACTGCTTATTGTCAATCCAAATACTGAAGATTTTGGAGAAGATATCAACCCGGCAACAGAAGGTGGTATATTTGAACCTACACCAGGCCGCCAACCAGAAGACTTCGTACGTGATATTCCTAAGTTACAAAAAGAAAAATTAACAGAGTTGGAAGGAAAGTTCGGTGGAGGGGTTACTAATCAGGGTGGAGACGATCAAGATTTTACTTTCCGTAATAAAGCTATAATGGTAGGTGGCGAAGTAAATGACTATCCCTCTATTAGAACAGTACAAGACGGGCGATCTACACCAAGCCGTGTTATAGTAGGGCCTCAAGCCGGCGCATTTGTTGAAATAGGAGCAGTCCCACATGTAGAGGAAGTTAACAATAGTTACTTTCCAGTAGGAAATTATACTATTCACGCCGGTAACAAATATAATATTAACGCAGGTTCTGGTGGGGTAGATATTAAAACATCAGGACCTGTTGAAGTTGGTGGCACTACATATAAACTAGCTGCCAATAAGGTTGATATTCAATCTTCAGCTGGAGTAAACATTACTAGTGAAAATTTAGTTGAACTAATTTCTTTAAAAAATATATCATTAAGATCTAATAAACAGGTTTTAGTTGAACCCGGGCTAGGTGTTAAGAATAATGTTATTATTGGCGGTTCGACATACACAGAAGGAGAAACATACCTTCATCATGTTACAGCTCCAACTGAGATACAACAAACAGAACAGACAACAGTATTTGGTAAACTACTCGAAGGTTTAGAAATTAAAGCTAAAATTTCAGGGTTTATTGGAAATGACGGTGCCCCTTTAACCGGTGAAGGAACTTTAACGTTAACAGAAGATAGCTCAACTCTAGATAAGGTTGCATTACCACCGCACAGTCACCACTTCAAAAACTTACCGCTTAGGTTAACCGACTCATCAAAAAGTGTTCGAACTATTGCTATTGGAGAAAATATTAACACAGATGGGTTCCAAACACCTGCGCAAAATATTGCTCATGAATTAAAAGAACCTACTAATGAGCCAACCCCACCACGTGAATTAAAACCTACAGAAGACACGTTATTACCACATGATAGAGCTCGAGTTGAGCTCGATGGTGCTATTAAACCAGAATTTCCACAATTAGAAAAACAGGGATCATTTGCACAACAATCGCCAATTAATTAAATTATTTCATCAACTAAACCATATTTTAAACAAATCTTACTATCAAACCACAAGTCATGCTTTAGAATCTCGTCAAGCTTTTTCATAGGTATTGTTGTGTATCGTTTATAAATGGACTTAATTGTCGTCATTAAATGCTTATTATTTTCCATGTCATCTTCGAGCTCATTATACTTACCATAAAGACCGGAGCTTAGTTGATGAATTAGCATTTTAGAGTATTTACCAATAAACCGTTTTGTGCATGATACGGAAATAATAGTTGCCGCTGATGCTGCAGCTCCTTCGACATAAGAGTGCACTTCACTGTTTAAATTTCTTAAAACATCTACTGATGCTAGACCGGCAAATAAAGAACCTCCGTAAGAATTAATATGAAGATTAATAATAGGACGTATATCTAGAAACACATTTGTTACAGATAATTTTTTATCTAATTCATGAAGTGACGCGTTTAATTCTAATATATTTGCTTCTGTTATATCACCGTAAAAATATAAATTATTTTCAATTATTTTAGTTACCGAACCACCTGATGAAGAGGAGGTATTAATAATATACTGAGGATTTTCTTTTTCCTCTTGAGCTTCTTCTTGATTAATATATTTCCACTTCATAATATTAGCCTTGACAGGAAGGACAATTGAGAATATTTCTCGCCAGCTCTTGTGCTGGATTGGCGCTTCTTTGATAGTATAACGACTTAATTCCGCTTTGCCAGGCGTATATTAAAAGTTCATTAACTTCTCTCGGCTTTATATCAGGAGGTATCATTAAATTTAAAGACTGCCCTTGATCAATATACTTTTGTCTCATTGCTGCCTGTATTATAATTTCTTTTTGTGAAATCTCCCCAAACGTCTTAAATACATCTTTTTCGTCGTCCGTCAAAAATTTTAAATGCTGTACACTACCTCCATGGTTTAAAATACTTTTCCATGTTGTTGCACTATCTTTATCTTTTTCTTTTAACAGCTCTACTAGATAGGGATTACGGTATGTAAATTTACCTTTAGCTAAATCCTTGGTAAAGTAATTCGAATTAAGAGGTTCAATAGAAGGTGAAACTTGCCCTAAAATAAATGAACTACTCGTGGTAGGAGCTATAGCCATTGTAGTAGCATTCCGGATGCCATACCCGCTACACAGCTCCGGCTCGCCAAACAACTCTGCCAATTCTTTTGTAGCGTTATCACACCTCTCTTTCATTAAAACAAATATCTCTTGATTAATGGCTTTAGCTATCAACGACTCAAATGCGATCATCTTAGATTGGAGGTATGTATGCCATCCTAATACACCGACACCTAATGCGCGCTGTCTTACAGCAAAATTATGCGGTGCTTCCATATACTTTATACCTTCAGTCTTTTTAATAAAGTCCGACATTACAGCATCAAGAAAGAAAACCAAAGTTTCTATTGCATCTGTCTCTTTAATTTCATCCCACATTAATAAGTTAATAGATGATAAATCACAAACAAACGACTCATCCTCAGATGAAGATAAAAATATTTCTGTGCATAAATTACTGGCGTGTATTTTTTTGCCCTTATCTTTATAAACTTGCGGTGCATTATTATTTGCAGTATCTGTCCAGAATATATATGGGTAACCGGTCTCGTATCGCTTTTTAATAATCTTACCCCATAACTTTCTTTTTTGCTTATCACCGTCCATCACAGCCTGCATCCATTCATCTGTTATGCATACACCAAATGATATATCTTGTACAGGGTCACCTTCAGACCTTATCCTCATAAACTCTTCTATATCAGGATGGTCGACTGGTAAATAAGCTGCAAAAGAGCCTCTACGTACATTACTTTGAGAAACATAATTTATAAGAGCATCAAATACTGTTAATTGATGATGTACACCGGTTGCAGTTCCACCGGATGAAATAGGTGCCCCACGATGTCTAACTGCACCAAAATAGCCTGATGTACCACCTCCTACCTTCGACATTGTACCCACTTCAGATATTTTAGTTAGAATTTTTTCCATATCATCCGGAATAAAACTACCAAAGCAGGAAATAGGTAATCCTCTGTCTTTACCAAAATTTGACCATATAGGAGAAGAGAGAGAATAAAACCCCCTAGCCATATAATCTGTAAATTTATCTGCGAATCCTTTTATTTTAAGATACTTTTCAGCGGTCTTTGCAATAGTTTCTATTCTATCTTCCGGAGTTTCACCCTCTTCCAGATAACCTCTCTTAAGAAACTTTTTTGAATCTACATTTAACCAACTATAGTTTTTCATATTTAAAATAAATCATCCTCATCAAATGATTGGTTTTTCTTTGAATATTCAGTAGGTCTTGTATGAAAGAAATCTGCCATATTGTTTCCCATTAACTCTTCTTCGAACCACATTGTAGCTTCTAGAGCATCGTTATCAACTTCAAAAGGTGCTTTAAAACCTATCTGCTCTAAAGAGCTTATGATTCTATTCTTAATAAAACCTTTTAAAAGTTCAGCATTTAGACCACTTTCTGCATATCCATTAACCATCCAGTCTACAATCTTACTCTCCGCGTCTAACGCCTCCTCTGCTTCATGAAGTATCCGCTCTTCTAACTCTTTATCAAACAGGTCCGGGCACTCTTCCCTAATTGTATTAATAATTTTTATACCGACAAGAGCGTGAATATTTTCTTCATTTCTAGTATATTTTACTTGCTGGTCCGTATCCTTTAAAACGTTTTTGTTTCTAGCAAACCAATTAATAATATAAAATTGCGAGAATAAAGAGACATTTTCAACAAAGAGAGTAAACAGTATTAATGCATATAGATACTGTTTTTTACTATCCTTATAAAATTTATGTGTATATTTACGTAAATATTTTACCCTTCCTTCAATCCACTGCAACTTAAGATTTTCTTCAAATATATCTTCAAGACCTAATACTTGCAACAGTCTTTCGTACGCGTTATTATGTATAACTTCTACGTTTGCCATTACATATCCTAGATCGCAAAGAGATGGATGCGGTAAATTTTCCCCTAATTTAGCCCAAAACGTTTTAACCGCTACTTCAATCTGACCAATAGCTGAGAGTGTACGTACAATTATCTCTCTCTCTTGGTCCGAAAGTTCTACTTTAAACTGCTGTATATCAGATTTAAAAGAAAATTCTTTATCAGTCCAAAAGCCATTATGCATAGCTTCAATAAACTGATCTGTCCATGGATACCTATTAGGTTTTCTCGATACTTGCTCTGTGAATATAGTACACCCGTCCATTCTTTATATATACCTCTATTTATAAAGTTAAACTGGTATTGTAGTTCTTAGGCTTCCGTGAGGTAATGAAAAAGTTTTAACTTGTTTTTTACCGGCAGATTCTACTGTAACTGTCATTATACTACCCGAAACATATGGTTGTGAAACAATATTACCACCTACAGTAATTACTCTATATAATTGTCCGGTATTTGCTTCAAATATTTTTACTGTACTATTTGAGCCCTGCTGCGCGATAAATTGTTTTGTTCTATTCATAATCTCTGATATTATTTATAAACGAAGCTACCTCTGGGTCGGATTTATGTGTAGCAAAATTTAAAGTATTTGATATCTTTTTTGCCGTCTGTGAAGCTTGAATTTTATGAAACTCAATTAACTCTGCTATTACGTGAGAATCAGAGGATGGTAGTTCTTCTTCATTAACATTTAATATGTTTCTTATCTCTTGTATTGAGTAACCTTTGTTTAAATAATTTTTAGCTTTTTGTGTTATAAAGTATTTTTTAAGATTGTTTTCATCTATATAATCCTTTACTTTTTTGTCATAATAATCTTGACCGTAAGTATAACTCTTCCCGGTTATTAAGCATATAATTCGTCTACTAGCCATTGTTATATTATAATCTATTCCCACGGAAAAACAATCCATTTATCATCTGAAACTACTATACCGTAATGATCTAACCAATCAGTAAACTTTGTCTTTGTACATATGCACGCTGTAGTATATGCAATGTTACCTAAAGCTAACTTATTAGTAACATGTACCATGGTATCACCGGTGTCGCAAATATCATCTACGATTAAAACATGTGCATTTACTTCCTTAAGTTCCTTTATATTTAAAGGTTGATAAGTTAATAGTTTTTTTGTCTTTCTATCTCCTTCATATGAACTAACACCTGTGGCTAGTAGAGGTTTATCTAACACATAACTCATTATTGTAGCGGGGATGAGCCCACCTCTCGCTAATCCTACAACATGAGTTATATCTCTATCTTTAAGTCTATCTGCTATAGTTCTAGCATAAAAATCGATTTCATTAAAAGATACGTTTATCTTTTCCATATAACAATTATATTATTAACCTTTCATTTTTCAATCAATAACAATAAATATATATGTGAATGATTACGTAGAATTACAAAAGATATATGAAGGGTACCCCGGAGCGTTTGATCCAATAAAGCCAGGTAATTACTATCCAGCAAAGCAAGACCATGGACCATACTCTAGACCCATTCCCGGTACTCCAGAAGCTTCGGGGTATTCACAATATAGACAAAACCAAGTCAGTCCAAACACCGTTACAGTCATTGATGAAGAAATTCCCGCAGCAGAAATTATTAACCTAGATGTAATAAAGAGAGTAGACGAACTTATGGATGAATCTGAAGAAGCTGGGATGGAATATGCTATTTTACAATTGTCAAGATTGAAAGAGTATATTATTTCTCTTTCTCGTTAGGGTATACTTTATACAGTAGTATATAATTTAATAGATAAATAAGGTAGCAAGTAGCGCTAGAATATAGAGCGAAAAGTATATTGTTGTAAGCCGGTACATATGTACCAATTAATAAGCCTGTCCAGAACCCTGTACAAAGAGAGCAATTTAACAGCTCTTTAAAGAATTTAATCTTTGTAATGAAATCTCTTACAGAGTTAAGTATTTTAGCCTCCATTAAAATATAACAGAGGCCGTATGAAGCTAGAGTGTAATATATTAAATCAGCCACAAAGCAACTTTTCGTCACCGTCAATAGTGGTAACAGCGTCACCCATTAATTTAAGCTCTTCCTTTTTAATAACAATTGTGTTACCTTCATCATCAGTAACCTTATAGTGGTCCTCATCAATTTTTTCAACGACAGGACATCCGGCTTTTCCGCAGCATATTTTAACACTCTTTTCTGTCAGTCTTGTAATCATATAATTATTTATTAAAAGCAGCTTCCAATGCACTCTTTATTTTATCTTCTGCGCGAGAATCTATATCGTCTTTTCTACCGGGGGAAATTTCTCTATGTGTAGTTATAGTTGAAAGATCCTTAGGCCATCCCCACTTTTCGAATCTAGGTACCAACCACTCAATAGCTGACGTGACTTCATCATCTGTTAATTCTCTTGTGTTAGTGTTACCGCTAAAAGATAGACCAAGCAAGAAACCATTACAGTTTGTTCTACCATTAAAATTAGATTTACCGGCATGCCAGCATCTACGGTCATCATCAGCAAAACTAGTACGTTCCCCGTTTGTATCAATAATACAATGATAGGATACTTGCGACTTTGATTGACATATCCAACTTACAGACCCCCCATACGAACCTGAAGAATGGTGTAGAACTACACCTTCGGGCCTAATTCTCGATGAAGAAATATTAGGTGAAGGTTTATTAACTTCTGGATAAGTGCCGTCTACAGCACTTGATTTTACTTGCGGCGTCGCTGGTTGCTCACTTAACCCTAACGCCTCTAAAATTGTATTTGCTGTATTTGGGCCATAAGCCCCGTCAGCTAAAGAATCTGTCTTTTTTTGAATTACTTTAGTTAATTCCTCTTTAGTGAATCCTAATTTACCTATAATTTTTAAAGCGGTGTTACTGCCATAAACACCATCTGCTGTTGCCCCAACAGCCTCCTGTATTTTTTTTGTTGTATCTTTAAGTGCCATAAAAGTATTTATTTAAAAAGTTGTAAATCACGCTCGAGTTAATAAATAATTATATGGATATGATACTTAACTTCATTAGTGATAAGCCATGGTTTGGTCTAGTTGCTGCAGTAATTGCAGCTGCTGCTGCATTCTGTGCGGCAACCAAGACTCCTGAAGCGGGGACTTGGAAAGCTAAAATCTACGGTGTTATCGACTTTATTGCCCTTAATATCGGAAAAGCTAAAGATAAAGCTGACTTTGATAAGGCTGTTGCAGCAGCTGCTAATAAGACCGACGATAAGGCTAAAGTAAAAAAATAACTTGTAGCTATGGTTGGTGGTTTAATAAAGGGTGTTTTACGTGCTTTAGTTGCTTATTTGGAGCTAAGGAATAAAACACACTACCACCGCGTTGTTACTGAATCTAGAGATAAACAAAAGAACCTAATCAATGAAATTGAAACATTACGTATTGCTGGCGATGTCGATTCTAACGACCGGGCTGACCTCTTGCGAGACGAGCTCCTCGACGAAAAGCGGCACCTTGAACATCTATCAGCCTTCTACCTTAAATCTTGCGGTGGGGGTACCGATTCAAAGTAAAAACGGAGTATATACCCCACAGACTGACGAAGTTTGGCATTCAGATTCTCGCTTTCGTAAATTAGAGCGTCAGCTTTATTTTGGAAAAAGTGGTAAATAATGGGTAAGGGGAGTAAAGAGAGACCTCGCTCAGTACCCTATGACGAGTATAGTAAGCGGTGGGAAGCTATCTTTAACAACAAAGAAGAAGAGGAAGAGGAAGTCGAGCCATGTCCTTGCGGTGAAGATGATTGTTGTGAGTGATCTAGAATATATCTTTCCACAAGATCTTAAAATGTGGGCTAAGAGCGCAGGAAGACACTTCCTGGAAGCGCAGGAAAAAATAAAGGCTTTCTCTTCAAGCGGAATTCCTGCAAGCGCATATTGGGACAAAGATAATAAGATTGTAGTCTTACCAGAAGAGTAGTTTATACGTCAAATTTATATAAATATTAATATGATCAAGGTTGTTGTATTAATATTTACCGCTCTGTTTATAACTGTTGCAAATTGTGAACTGCAGCCTGAAGCGATTAAGAAACACGCGTTAGACATTGATAAAATAGTCGTAGGTGAAATTAATAGCAAGAAGCTCAAACTACCAAAAGATGTAAGCGACGCTACATTTATTCGAAGAATTTATTATGATGTAGTAGGTCGACCTCCAACTCATGATGAGTATATGGAGTTCATCGGAGCAGAAGGTAGTGTAGAAACGAGAAATAGAGACCGCGGAGCTTTAATTAAAAAGCTCCTCAACAGTGAGGGATACGTGCATCACATGTATAACTTCTGGGCCGATTTACTAAGAGTAAAGCGCAACTTAAACGAGAATGTAGGTAACTTATACGGTGATTCATATATAGAATGGATAAAAGGGCAAATTAGAAGCAATACACCTTATGATCAATTAACCAAAAAATTGCTCGGCGCAAAAGGTAATATATGGCAAAATCCTGAAACGGGGTATCTGTTAAGAGATATAGGCATGCCATTAGACAACCTCTCTAATACAACACAAATATTTTTAGGTGTTGATATGGCGTGTGCACAATGTCATGACCATCCTTTTGATGAGTGGTCACAAAAAGATTTCTATGAATCAGCAGCATTTTTTGCGCAAATACAAACCAAAAATTCGCAAGAAGGGGTAAAAGGAAAAATAAAAGAATTAAGAGATGAAGCTAAAGAGATACAGAAGAAGGGCGAGAGGGGTGTTGAAGGTAAGTTAAATAGATACCTTAGAACAATATACGAATACGGGGTTGATTACAAACCTAACGGTAGATTAAAATTACCAGATGATTATGCATATAGAGATGCAGACCCCAGCAGTGTTGTATTTGCTGCTACGCCTTATGGGGATAGGGTAAAAGAAAGTAAAAATAAAACTAAAAGAGTTAAGCACCCCAACACTATAAGAACTAGTTTTGTTGATTGGGTTGTAGCGAGAGATAATCCTACATTTGCTCTTAATCTTGTTAATAGATTATGGGGGCATGCCTTTGGAGCTCCTATTATAGAACCAATGAACAATGTAATGGAGGATGGAGATATAAATTATGGAAAGAGTCAACGATTAGTAGAATATCTATCTGAAATGCTTAGAGATATGAATTACGATGTTAAGACTTTTCTTGAGGTAGTTTATAATAGTAGAGCATACCAAAAAGAAAGCTGGCAGGGATCTATAAACGATTACGTTTTTCAAGGTCCTTTATCGAGGAGATTAACAGCTAGTCAATTATGGGACACATATGTTACATTATACACGGGTAATCCAGATGATATTAAACCAACATATTCTAACGAACTATATAAAAAGATGTCTCTTAAAGATGTAACGGAGCTTACATTAAACGACGCATTAACAGAATTAGATAAATTTAATTCTCTCCAAAAAACAACATATAAAAATTTACCTAAAATGGGCCCATGGTATGCAGTTAGAGCATCACATGTCAATAGACCTAGTAACAATTTAAATGTTTTAATTGAATTTGGAAGAAGCGATAGAAGATTGGTTGATAACGGCTCTTCAGAAGGTTCTGTTACACAGCTTTTATTGTTAATGAACAGCCCTCTTGTATCTGCTCTTTCAAGTTATAACAGCCAATTAATTAAGAAGGTTAACACTCAGGATAATGATACTGTTAAATTATATACTTTGTTTTACTCTATTATAGGGCGATCACCAACTGCAGAAGACTTTAATTTGTTTAAACCTTATATTGAAAAGAAGCAATACCAAGATGTTATATGGGCATTAGTTAACTCACACGAAGCAAAATTTATAAATTAATTATGAAAAGAAAACAGTTTATACACAAGACAGCATATTCCTTATTTGGATTATCCACCTTACCGACTGCGTTAGCAAAGTCAGAAAAAAAGACAAAAGCTAAATCAGTTATATACATATATCTACAAGGTGGAATGAGTCACTTAGATACTTTTGATCCAAAGGAAGATGCAGAGATTAAAGGAGAGACAGAAGCCATTGATACTAATGTACCAGGTATTCGAATCGGGCAGCACTTACCTAAAGTTGCTGAGCTTATGGATAAGATAGCAATAGTTAGAAGCATATCTTCAAGAGCTGGAGCTCATAAACAAGGACAGTATTTAGCTAGAACTTCATATCAATTGAGAGGTTCTATAGTTCATCCAGCTTTAGGAGCATGGGCTGCTAAAGAAGCTACACCAGGTACATTACCTAATTATGTAATGATTAACGGACCATCTAATCATCCAGGAGCCGGCTATTTACCTAAGAAGTTTTCACCCCTACCTATTGTTGATCCTAATAGAGGGTTACCTAATTCGAAGAAAGATCCTAAACTAGAAGAGAGGTTAACATTGCTCGATTCTGTTAATAAAAGCGCTAACATTAAGCAACCTAAAGTAGCAGAGTATGTTCAGTTCTATGACGAGACACTCAAGGTTCTTAATAGTAAAGATTTAGA
>TARA_R110002050_G_scaffold75052_11_pt1 | contig 24537 bp, 17 predicted proteins | sample TARA_R110002050 | Tara Oceans TARA_R110002050 (sample SAMEA4396988) | marine metagenome | biome: Polar Biome; feature: [DCM] deep chlorophyll maximum layer (ENVO:01000326); material: water (ENVO:00002006), including particulate matter (ENVO:01000060) such as... | depth 25 m
CCTTGCAGGTCTCCCTAACGCATTGCTCCCATAGCCCTATTATGGCTTTCGGTGGCAATCTGCCCATCAAATAGGTTTACCACTCTATGCGCATAGTGCGAATCCCTATCCGAGTGGGTTACCATCACTATGGTGGTACCTTCCTGATTCAACTCTGTTAAGAGGTTCATTACCTCGATTCCGTTTTTGGAGTCCAGATTTCCCGTAGGCTCATCCGCCAAAATCAACTTTGGATTTGTAACAACGGCCCGTGAAATGGCCACACGCTGTTGTTGACCTCCCGAAAGTTGTTGTGGAAAATGCTTTTCACGATGTGCTATCTTCATTCGTTCCAATACGGCCATTACCTTTTGCTTGCGCTCACTTTTGTTCATTTTAAGATAGATCAATGGCAATTCAACATTTTCAAAGACGGTAAGTTCATCTATCAAATTAAAACTCTGGAAGACAAAGCCCAGATTTCCTTTTCGCAATTGTGTTCGCTGATTTTCCTTTAAATGCCCCACTTCATGTCCGGCAAATTGGTAGCTTCCTGAGGTAGGGTTGTCCAGCATACCTATAATGTTCAACAGGGTAGATTTGCCACAACCCGAGGGCCCCATTATGGCTACGAACTCGCCGTCCTGAACTTTGAGGTTAACATTGTTCAATGCCAGGGTCTCCACTTCTTCGGTCCTAAAGCTTTTTTTAAGATTCTGTATTTGTATCATACTAAAAGGTTTACACGTTAATTAAAGGATGTACTTGCCATCCCATATGTGACAGTTTCGGATGTATATTTTATGTTTCTATTTCAACACTATATTATCGGCATCTCCAAAACTATCATAGTTGGAGGTAATTACTTTTTCACCGTTCTCCAATCCTTCCAACACTTCATAATATCTGGAGTTTTGTTTTCCTATTCTTATATTCCGCTTTAATGCCTCATTACCATCCGGGTTAACTACAAATATCCATTGTCCGCCAGTACTTTGGAAAAAACTTCCCTTGGGCAGTAAGAGTGCATCACTGGATTCGCCCAACTGTAACTTTATATTATAACTTTGTCCTGCTCGGATGTTCTGTGGTTTTTCACCTGTAAAGACCAAATCTATCTTGAACTTACCATTTCGAACTTCAGGATATACCTTTCTCAACCGCAGGGAATGCTCTATTCCATTGCGCTCAAAAGTTGCATTTAAATCGCGTTTCACACGATCTATATAATGTTCATCTATATCCGCCTCGATCTTATAATCCGTAAGGACATTAATCTGACCAATACGTTCACCCTGACCGATATTCTGTCCTATTTCCGCATCCAAAAACCCTAATTGCCCATCTGCCGGTGCCCGTACATTCAAATGGTCCAAACGTTCGTAAACCATAGTAAGCGTCTTGCGCATACGTTCCAGATCCGTATCCAATCCCGCCAAGGAGGTGCTTCTCATTTCATCGTCATGTTCGGTCTGTAGTTTAACTATATCATATTGCTTTTGGGATAGCTCAAAATTCTCCTTTGATATTAAATACTCTTCCTTCGAAATCAATTCGTCATCATATAAAACCTGGTTCTGTTCAAAATTTCGTTTCAATTTTGTTAACTCGTACTGTGCGTTGGCCAAAGATTTTTTACCCTCCACCTGTCTGGAATCAAATGTTATTTTGGTAGACCTTAGGTCGTTCTGCTTTAGTGCCAAATTGCTTTCACTGTTCAATATTTGCTCATATAGACCAATATTCTCCAGTTTTAGGATAATATCCCCTTTTTGTACCATGGCCCCTTCCTCTATCAGTTTTTCGGTTACACGCCCCCCTTCGTAAGCATCCATGTAAATGGTAGCAATGGGGGCCACCGTACCGTTGATGGTGATATAATCATCAAATTTTCCCTGTACCACCTCTGCTATGGACAATTTATCCTTTTCCGTTCTATAAGTATGGCCCGTATTAGCTGTTATCATTTTCCAACCCATAAATAGCAGCAAAACCCCAATGGCAATATACCCGTAGTGTTTTGGCCTTAATCCTTTCTTCTTTTCTAATTGTATATCCATTTCAATTGGTGCTATTAATGTTAAAAATAGGTAAGCCTTGGTAAAAAGACAGTGTATTTTGATTAATCTGAAGTAGCAGTTTTACCTGTAAATTTTTATTTTGTGACGTTGCGTACATAGATTTTGCCAGATTGAGTTCCATTATCGTAAACAAGCCCTTTTCATATTTTTTTTGTGCTACTCCAAAAGCCTGTTCTTGCGCCAAAATTTGTTTTTCGCTTTGAATAAGTTCCACGTTTAAGGCCTTGTTCTCCTGGACAAGTTGTTGTATGGCCTTAAAAATTTCCTGCTCCTGTATTTCAAGATTATTTTCTTCCCTCTTCAAAGCAATTTTCTGTTGTTTTATGGCAGAACGAGTAGACCAAGCATTAAAAATGGGAACATTAAGCGAAAAACCCACAAACCTTGAGGCATTGTCCTCAATTTGATTTTTAAATGGAATTGTAACTCCCAAGGTGTCCCTCGTAGTTTCATAAAAACCGGTTCCGTAACCAGTAGCAAACGACAGTGAAGGGTAGAGCCCTCCCCGGGCAACACTCAGTTGTTTTTTAACCGCTTCGGTTCTATACTTTTGGGCCTTGAGAAGGGGAACAAAATCCTTGGCCAAGCCATAAATACTATCTGTCGACAGTTTGTTATCCACCAGTGTCTTGGGAACAATAGGGTTTATTTGTAAGGTATGGGCATTTTCCAGATTCATTTCCTGTATCAGACTAAGCTTTGCTGCCTGTAACAAATTTTCATTCTGGGTAACATTTAGTTGATCCGTGTACAATACGGATTCTGCCTCATACAGATCGGCCTTGGCCTTCAACCCTATTTCAATTTGTTTACTAGCCAGTTTAAAATTGTCTTCCGAGATGGTCAATTGCTCCTTTGAAATTGCCAGGAGACCCTCATAAAACTGAATATCGTGATAGGCCGTCATAATCCTTAGAGCCAGTAAAAATCGCTGCTGTTGTGATGTTTCCTGCGCAGCCTTATACAAAAGCTTTCTTGCCTTAATCGTGTGGACCTTTTGGAAGCCTCGAAAAAGATCTATTGAAGCGCTCAAGGAATAACCATTGGAAAAGAATTCGGTATCAATAATATCATTGGTATTCGGATCTGTAGATCTACCATATCGAATATTATAATCGGCAAAACCATTAACACTAGGAAGCATATCCCTTATTGCCTGATTATAATTCTCTTTACCAGAATCTTCCTGATATTGATAATCCAGCAACGTAAGATTGTGCTCCAAGGCATAGGAGATGCAATTCTCCAAGGTCCAGTTCTCCTGGCCAGTGACGACAACACTGATAAACAAAAACAAAAGAAGCAATTTTCCTTCAATAAAATTCATAATACAAACAGGGTTAAAAAAATCACCAATCCGACCACTATGTCAAGACATCGTCAAAGTACCCTATTCCAAGTCCATGCCAAATAATTATATTATTGATTTACAGTAAGTTAACTCATATTTAATAAACATAATAAATTCTATTGTAAAATAGTTGTACAACAATTGTCCAATATTTGGACACTTTTAATGGAGTTAAACTTAGATATTGTAGTTTTGATAAAGGGAGTAATTGTCCAAGTGATAGTATAAGGATTGGAAGTAAACTAGATTCAATGCCAAACTTCAGTACGAACAACATACAAATATCTACCCTACTTCTTATAAAGAAAGAGGCGAAATATATAAAAGCCAATCAACAAAAAGAAAAATTGCCTTATCATCAAAATTATGGTCGAAGGAAAAATATTAGTAATAGACGACAATAAAAGTGTTTTGAGTGCCTTGGAAATCTTGTTGCAATTTGAATACACCAACATCACCAGCATTACCAATCCCAATCAATTGTCTTCCTTTCCCGACTTAAGCTCGATTGACGTAGTCCTCTTGGATATGAATTTTTCTGCCGGAGTAAATACGGGAAATGAAGGGTTATTTTGGTTAAAGGAAATCAAGAAAAAGGCACCTCTTACCGCAGTTATCATGATGACCGCCTATGGGGCGGTAGAACTAGCGGTACAGGCGCTTAAAGAGGGAGCATCCGATTTTATTCTCAAACCTTGGAACAACGATAAGTTCCTGGCAACGGTAAAAGCGGCTTATATGCTTCGCAAATCCCAGAAAGAAATCAGTAAATTAAAACAAAAGGAAAGTAATTTAAAGCAGGTAATTAATCAGGACAAAAATTATATAATTGGTAATTCCAGGGCACTCACCGCCGTTTTAAACCTTACCAATAAGGTGGCCAAAACCGATGTAAATGTTTTAATTACAGGAGAAAATGGTACCGGCAAAGAACTGATTGCCCGCCAACTGCACCGAATGTCTCCTAGACAAAATGAAGTTTTCATCTCGGTCGATATGGGGTCTATATCTGAAAATTTATTTGAAAGTGAGCTATTTGGCCACCTTAAAGGATCGTTTACCGATGCCAAGGACGATAGGACCGGAAAATTTGAAGCTGCCAATGGAGGTACCTTGTTTTTGGATGAGATAGGCAACCTATCCCTACAAATGCAGGCCAAATTACTTTCGGCCATTCAGAATAAGGTAATAGTACGGGTGGGCTCCAACAAGCCCATTCCTGTAGATATTAGATTGGTCTGTGCCACCAATGGCAATTTGGAACAAATGGTAACCGACGGTCTCTTTAGAGAGGATCTTTTATATCGAATAAACACTATACATATTCAAGTTCCAGCACTACGGGACAGGGGGGATGACATTTTGATCCTCGCTGATTTTTATCTAAAAAAATATAGCGCCAAGTATGCAAAACATGGACTCCGAATAAACGATATTGCCGAAGAAAAATTGATGCATTACTCATGGCCGGGAAATGTGAGGGAACTACAGCACACTTTGGAAAGGGCGGTAATTCTGTGTGAAGGAAATATTCTGAAACCTACCGATTTTATATTGAATGCGAAACCATCCCAACTAATGCCCACAGGACCTAAAACCTTGGAGGAAATGGAACAAATTATGATTGCAAACGCCTTGCAAAGCCATGACGGCAACTATAGTGCAGCGGCGGCACAATTGGGGATATCCAGGCAAACGCTCTACAATAAAATTAAAAAACAGGATACCAATGGTTAGTAAAAACTTCTATTTCCAAACCATAGGCCGAGTAGTCTTTATTACCGCCACATCCTTAATGCTCGCCTTTCTATTGGTCCGGGAAAACTATGTTTTTAGTGTTCTAACCTTAATTGCACTAGTACTTCAGGCCTTTTATTTAATAAAATATGTAAATGAGACCAACAGAAAAATAGCCTATTTCTTCGATGCTATAAAGAATGAGGATTTCACCCTTAGATTTCCCGAAAAATTGACACTTAAATCTCTTGAAGAGCTTAATCATAGCTTGAATATGCTAAATGAAATGATTCAAAAAATTCATTTAAAAAATCAGACCCAAGAACGATTTTACCAAGAGATCTTAAAACAAGCCGATATTGGCATTTTAGCGATCAACAACAAAGGACATATCCTTTTTGCCAATCCCAGATTGGAGCATATGCTAAATTATACGCCACTTAACCATATTAAACAACTATCCCAAATTGATGAAAATCTCTATCGTGTCTTTAGTGAATTGAAGCCTTTTGAACGTCGCATGTTTCAATTGACCAATGAACGTGAAAAAATTGATTTGGCGATAAAATCCTCATCCTTCAATTTGGATGGACAAGAGTTATTATTGGTAGTTATCCAGGATATCCATCAGGAATTGGACGAAAAGGAAACCGAATCCTGGACCAAATTAATTAGGGTCCTGACCCATGAGATTATGAACTCCATTACACCGATAACCTCCATTTCCGATTCCATTTTAAAATATTACCAAAAAGGAGATAGTACACCTGAAGATGGCTCCGAATATCAAAAGCGCTTTAACAACACCATAAAGGGGTTGGAAGTCATTAAGGATCAAGGGGCGAACCTAATGAGTTTTGTACAATCTTACAGAAGCTTTTTGAACGTTCCTGTACCGGATAAAAAAATTGTATTGGCTCAAAGCTTGTTGGAAAAAGTAAAACTACTGGTAAGCCAAAATCCCGAATTTTCAAACACCTCCATTGAATTGCAAATAGCGACTCCATCCCTGGAACTTTTTATAGATGAAAAACAAATTACACAAGTATTGATCAATTTATGTAAAAATGCCTTACAATCCCTATCCAATCAAGAAAACAGTTCCATAAAATTAATCGCCGGTATAGACCCCGCAGGAGAGAAATATATTGAAGTGGAGGACAATGGCCCAGGAATACCGCATGAATTGATCAACGAGATCTTTGTACCTTTTTTTACAACCAAGAATTCGGGAACAGGGGTAGGATTAAGCCTTTCAAAACAAATATTAAGAATGCACGGCGGCAATTTAAAAGTGAAATCAATACCTGAAAAGAATACCACTTTTACATTGTTTTTTTAGGCCCAACCTTACTATTAAATAATTCCCAAGCTCTATTTTTGTAATAAACCCACCTTCCTATGGATTATTTTACCATTGCCACAGTACTTATATTTCTTTCCGCCGCCTTTGGCTACCTCAATGTTAGATTTCTAAAACTTCCTAATTCCATTGGGCTAATGTTGATCACTATTTTATTTACCCTCGCGGTGTTTGCTATAAGCGGCGTTAATGACACTTTGTTGAATGCAGAAAAATACATCATAACCCATATCGATTTTAGAACTGTCCTAATGGATGTTATGTTGAGCTTTCTGCTGTTCGCAGGGGCATTGCACACTAATTTCGAACAGCTTAAAGTACAAAGATGGCCCGTATTTGCATTTGCTACCCTTGGGGTGGTAGTCTCTACGTTTCTAGTAGGAACAGCCATGTACTATATTTTGCAAACTACAGGTCTACAGATAGATTATATTTACTGCCTACTATTTGGAGCCCTTATATCCCCTACAGACCCTATTGCCGTACTGGGAATTTTAAAAAAAGCAGGAGTACCCAAAAAATTGGAAACTAAAATTGTTGGCGAATCCCTGTTCAACGATGGGGTGGGTGTGGTCGTATTCTTGACCATTTTTCAGATAGCTTCCTTTGGAAGTAGTGAAATGGGAGCGAGCGACATATTTAAATTGTTTGGTCAAGAAGTAATAGGGGGACTTTTTTTAGGACTTCTTCTTGGATGGGTCACCTTTAGACTTATGAAGTCTATTGATGATTACGACATAGAGGTTATAATTACCTTAGCGGCCGTTATGACCGGTACCGTCATAGCACATCAACTTCATCTTTCTGCACCCTTGGCCATGGTTACGGCCGGATTAATTGTAGGCAATGACAAAGTAAGGAACACGGCCATGTCCGAGAATACAGAAACCTATGTGGATAAATTTTGGGAATTGCTGGATATCCTTTTGAACACCGTCCTATTTGTTCTTATAGGAATGGAAATTTTGGTCCTTACGATTGAACTTAATTATTTTATTGCCGGTTTAATAGCTATTCCCATTGTATTGACATGTAGGTATCTATCTCTTTTACTCCCCATTAATTTCTTTAAGAAAAAATTGGATTTTGTCCCCAACACCAACCTTATTATGACCTGGGGCGGCCTAAGAGGTGGCATTTCCATAGCCTTGGCATTGGGGCTGACCGCTGAAATGCACAGGGACCTTTTCCTTGTTGTTACCTATGTAGTGGTAGTTTTTTCTATTCTGGCGCAGGGCTTGACCGTTGGAAAACTAGTAAAGAAATTGTCCGGGGAACCATAATCCCACCACTAGGCCATAGCTTCCAAAGCCAACCATGCCATTAATCCGCCTCCTATTTCCAAAGCCGATTCGTCTATATTAAAGGTAGGTGTATGCAATCCGGAAGTAATGCCCTCTTGTGTATTCCCTACTCCCAATAAATAAAAGCAGGCTTGGTTCTTTTGGGTATAATAAGCAAAATCCTCTGCAGCCATCCATAGATCCAAATCTACCACATTATTTTCTCCCAGGAACGATATTGCACCTTGTTTCATGGAATTGGTCAGGGCTACATCATTTTTTAAATGTGGATAACCCTTAGGAATATCCACTATGCATTCTGCGCCCATCCCCTCTGCTATGGATTTTACCATCTTAGTCAGTTTTTCTATAGCCTCTGATCTCCATTCCTCATCGTAGGTTCTGAAAGTACCTTCAATGGTTACCTTGTCCGGTAATACATTATTGGCTCCATCCCCAATAATACGGCCAAAGGATAATACACTGGGGGTTTTGGGCGATGCCATTCTACTTACCACTTGTTGGGCCGCTACAATTATATGGGAAGCTATTAAAATGGGGTCTATGCATTCTTCCGGAACCGCAGCGTGCCCTCCCTTGCCAATCACAGAAATATAAATCTCATTCATACTGGCCATAAAAAGTCCTGGTCTGAAACCTACCTTACCAACAGGAAGATTTGGCATTACATGCTGTCCTAGATGGGGAATGGGGCCTAAGGAGGTATAGGCAGCCTCTTTCATGACCAAGGTGGCACCCCCTGGCATTATTTCCTCTCCCGGCTGAAATAACAATTTTACGGTTCCAGAAAATTCATTCCTAAGTTCAAAAAGTATTTTAGCGGTCAGCAACAAGGAAGTCATATGCACATCATGTCCACAGGCATGCATTACCCCAATGTTTTGAGAAGCGTAATCCACCGTATTTTCTTCATGTATGGGCAGAGCATCCATATCTGCCCTTAAAAGGATGGTTTTACCATTATCGGAACCATGAATAGTAGCCAATAAACCTGTTTCTGCAACAGATTGAATATGTTCTATTCCTATTCCCTTAAGTTGCTGCTGTATGTATTTACAAGTATCGTACTCATTAAAAGACAGTTCCGGGTGCTGGTGCAGATACCTCCTTACACTTACAAACGCTGGGCTATAGTTATGTGCCAGTTCTTTTATTTTATCTTTCATATTCATACAAATTGTATTAAACCTAAATGTTCCTATCAAAATCTTTGCACCTTCCCTTGACAAGGGAAGGTGGCTTTTGGACCTTTTTCAGGGACAAAAGTCGGAAGGGATCCAACACAGAACTCCAAATGATCCCTCCAATTACCCCTTCCGTCCCAATCCACTCCTCAGTGGATCAGTCCACCTTCCCCTGCTAGGGGAAGGAACCCTATTTATGTTTATTTCTCTTAAAATTATCCCTTATTTCTTGCAAAACGCTGGGCAAATTTTCAAAAACCATTTTATTTTCAAAACGGACAACCGTGTATCCTTCCCCATTCAAAAATGCAGTCCTCTTATCATCCATTTCTATTGATATTGTATTGTTGTGTACTTCTCCGTCCAATTCAATAATCAAATTCTCTTTTGCACAATAAAAATCAGTAATATAATTTCCTATACCGTGCTGTCTTCTAAATTTTCTGCCATCCAGTTTTTTGCCCTTCAATTCATTCCAAAGAAATGCTTCGGCAGAAGTCAAGCTTTTTCGAAGTTTTATTCTACTTATTTTGGTTTCAGGTCTATTATGTATTTTTTTAGGCTTCATATTCCCTCCAAATATAATATTCCTTTTGCTCCTTCCCTTGACAAGGGAAGGTGGCTTTTGGACCTTTTTCAGGGACAAAAGTCGGAAGGGATCCAACACAGAACTCCAAATGACCCCCCCAATTACCCCTACCCCTTCTTGGGGAAGCAGCCTTTTATTGGTTACACTCCTATTTCAATCCCCAATTATATATTTTAGAAACCCAGAACTGTTCCACTGTTTGTATGCTCCAGGTATATCCTCCACCATAAATACCTCTAGGCAAGGTGCTTTTTGGACAACTTCCATGCCTTCTTCTATACCCAAAACACTTAAAGCCGAGGCATAGGCGTCAGCCATACTTCCATTTGAGGCAATAGTCGTTACCTGTATATTGTTGTTTAGTGCCTTACCATTTCTTGGGTCAATAATATGGGAAAATCGCTTTCCATCAATTAAAACATACTGATACAAATCCCCGGAAGTGGCCACCGCCTGATTTTTCAACTTTAATTTTTGGAAAACCTCCTCCCCATTATTGTCAAAATAATTAAATCCCAAAATCCAAAACTCCTTATTGGGTGGGGCATCGCTGACGGTGATATCACCACCCATATCCACCAAGGCAGCCGTTATACCATGCCTTTTCAACAACTCTATTGCCTCATCGGCTGCAAACCCCTTGCCTATCCCTCCGACATCCAATTGCATACCTCCTTTCCGTAATCTTATAATATTCCCATCCAAGAATTCCAAATTGTTATAGCCTATCCTTTTCAAGGCAGACTGTATCTCTTCAATTAACGGAAGTTGACTATTTTTCCGAGCCTTACGCCAAAGTTCAATTAATGGTCCCAAGGTAATATCAAAGGCACCCTTAGTATTTGCGGAAAAGTCCCCTGAAATCTGCAATAGCCGAAACAGATCATTACTTACAGCCACATTTTTATTTGGACTTCTGCTAAGTCTGTTAATCTCACTCTGAGGTAGGTAGTTGCTTAAAGTGCCATTCAGTTCGTCTATTCTATTGAACACTAATTGTGCAATGGAATCTGCCCTTACCTCATCGCTATCCTTATCGTAAAATATCAAACCAATTTGGGTCCCCATTTGCTGATGGGTAAATTGAAACCGTGTTTGGGCTATTAGCAAAGAACACTTGAGAAATAGACAAATATAAATTAGGAAGCAGAAAGCTCTAATCATTTTAGGGAATTGTAAATTCGTCCACAAAATTACTGTATACTATCCACAATACTGTCCTTCTGGATAAATTCTGTTTTTAGTTCCGGGTCAATTCCGTAGTCCAGTTGCAAATTGGGCAATGCCTCCTTAAGCTGCGCAAATCCATCCCTGGAAATTTGGGTCTCCCACACATAAAGACTTTTTAACCCCTTCAAATCCTTTAGAACGGCGACACTTTTATCGGTAATACCAGTTTCATAAGCCTTTAGCACTCTCAATTGGGCAAGGCCCGACAATTTAATAAATTCCGCATCGGTGATGGGGGTACGGTCCACTTCCAACCATTCCAGATTTTTGCACATGGCCACCAGTTCCATTTCCTTTTCACCAATAGGGATACCGCTTAGATCCAATTCAATGATATTGTTCGAAATACGTTTTAAATCCGTAATATTCTTAGAATTGTAATCTGGTGGTAAAAACACCGAAATACTCAACGCCTGTGAATTACTGCTGATCCTTTTTATGGTAATGTAATCCGAAGCCAAATTTTGCAAGGTGCTATCCATTACTTTAGGAAGTTTTGCCCATGAATTTGTGGTTCCACTATCCATCATTTTTTTGACCAACCCCACCAGAGGTTCACTGTTGTCCAAATCGCTTAACTTTAAGGTGTCCGAGGCACCCAAGGCTATCCAACGTTCCAATATCTGTATTTCATTATCGGATAACGGTTTTTTGCCTTCAGGAGGCATATGCTCCTCATCCTCCACAGGCAAATGTAGACGCCTGATCAATTCACTGTTCACAGGGTCACCTATGACCAAAGCCGGCCCACTTTCACCGCCTTTTATTAATTCGTCAATACTGGTCATTAAAAGCTCCCCTTTTGTCTTGTTGGGATTATGACAACCTATACAACTGTTGTCCAAGACCCTGTGCACTATATGTTCATAAATCAGCGGGTTTTCGGGAATTTTTTCCAATTTCTTGCTTTTTGGCCAAGCGAGAAAATCCTCCCCATGGGTAATCATTCCCCCGTAATGGCCAGTGAGTCCCACTAGTAGAATCAATACTACTTGTATTCCCTTGACCAAATAGGTTTGTTGCAAATGATTGTTGCTCAGCCAATACCATACCACCGCCAAGAAAGCCACTCCTGCCCCCATCCATTGGTGCCAAAAAATAAGATCGCCCTTGGGAGCGGACTCCGTTCCCAAAAAGAATCCGGTAATGGCAGTAAGCAATGCGGAAAGTGTTGCAATCGTAAGCAGAACATTGGGGACTATTCTATTGAAAAGCCCAAGTGCAGCCGCCATTAACAACAGTACTATAGGGAAATGCAGAATCAGAGGATGCCAGCGCCCCATCCAGGCCACAAGACCGGGAAGATCTATAAAAGATTCAAAAATTAAACAGAAAATAAGAAATATGGTAAGACCGAAAATAACATAATCGACCCAACGAGAATTATTTTTTTGAGCCATATACTATGTTAAAATATCATTTACAACATTACCGGCAACATCCGTGAGCCTAAACCTGCGTCCCTGGTATTTATAGATCAATTGTTCATGATCCAAGCCTAAATTATTCATGATAGTGGCATGAAAATCGTTGATATGCACTGGATTTTTCACAATATTATACCCAAATTCATCGGTTTCCCCATAGGTAATACCCGGTTTTATTCCACCACCTGCCATCCATATACTAAAAGCTCTGGGGTGATGGTCCCTACCGTAATTTTTTGGGTCGAAATTACCTTGACAATAATTGGTCCTTCCAAACTCACCTCCCCAAATGACCAAGGTATCCTCCAACATGCCGCGTTGTTTTAGGTCTAAAATAAGTGCTGCGGATGCCTGATCCACATCCTTGGCCTGTCCTGCCATTTCATTGGGCAGATTGCCGTGCTGATCCCAACCTTGGTGGTACAACTGTATAAAACGCACTCCGTTCTCAGCTAGCCTTCGGGCCTGAAGACAATTGGCCGCATAAGTACCGGGTACCTGGGATTCCTCACCGTATAATTTTATAATGGATTCCGGTTCTTTTTTAATATCCATAACATCGGGTACCGACATTTGCATCCTATAGGCCATTTCATACTGGGCAATTCTAGATTCTATCTCATCGTCCCCAGTTTCAACATGATGAATTTTATTGAGTGAAGAGACGTGATCCAATAAATGCCGCTTATCGGAACGGGAAAGTCCCTCAGGATCGTTCAAATAAAGAACCGGATCCTTACCGGAACGCAACAATACCCCCTGATGTTTGGAATCCAGGAACCCACTGGACCATAATTTGGAGTATAGGCCCTGGCTATTGCCCTTACCCCTGGAGGTAAGCACCACAAAAGAAGGCAAGTTTTGATTTTCACTGCCCAAACCATAGCTCATCCAAGAACCCATACTAGGTCTTCCGGATTGCTGGCTCCCAGTCTGAAAAAAGGTAATGGCCGGATCGTGGTTGATTGCCTCGGTATGCATACTTTTAACAATACATATCTCGTCCGCAATTTTCGCAATATGAGGAAAAAATTCGCTTACCCATGCACCACTTTTACCATGTTGGGAAAATTTGGCGGCCGAAGGCATTAATGGGAATTTATCCTGGCCAGCGGTCATACCGGTAAGTCGCTGTCCGTTACGTATAGATTCCGGTAAATCCTCTCCCATACGTTTGACCAGGGTTGGCTTATAATCAAACGACTCCAATTGGGATGGGGCCCCGGATTGAAACAAATAGATTACCCGTTTAGCCTTTGGGGCAAAATGGGGAATACCAAGAGGCTGGCTGGCCACAGGCCCCTTACCTCCTTTGAACAGGTCTGGAATCAATAAAGACCCTAGGGCCAAAGAACCGATTCCCACACTTAATTGGGAAAAAAAGTGCCTACGGTTTACCTTAAGTGGATTTTCAGATTTTGATTTGTCTTCTTCCATAATAGTTATTCTTTGGTAATTGTTTCATCTAGATTGTAGATTACCTGGGCCGTCAACATCAGCGCAGCTGTCTTTGCTGGATCCGTATCCAACCTCTTATATTCTCCCTGGGCAATCAATTTCTCGGCATTTTCCTTGCTGTTCAGGAAATTCTCCAGGGCATCCGTATAATATTCCTCCAAAACCTTCTTTTCTTCTTCCTTGGGATGCCTTACCAATATGCGTTGAAAGACCGTGGTAACCCATTGTTGCGGATCTTGAATTTCCGCGATGATATTTTCCGAAAGTACCCGTGCAGCTTCCAACATCTGAACATCGTTTTGAAGTGCCAATGCCTGTAAGGGCGTATTGGTCTTTTGGCGCCTGACTTCACAGATATCCCTGTTGGGCGCATCAAAAATGGACATACTGGGTGGTGGCAAGGTCCTTTTCCACAACGTATACAAAGAACGTCTGTACAGTTTATCGCCTTCATCGGCCACATAGGTGGTAAGCACCCCCCTATTGCCACCGGCATTGGTCTCCTCCCAAAGCCCTGGGGGCTGGTAAGGTTTTACACTGGGGCCACCGATCTCTCTATTCAGCAAACCGCTGGTGGCCAGAACGTAGTCCCGAATGATCTCCCCGCTCATCCTAAATCTGGGAGCCCTGGAAAGCCACTTGTTATCGGGGTCCGCCTTTTTGGACTCCTCGGTAGCTATGCTACTTTGCTGATAGGTAGCGGATAGCATTATTTTTTTCAACAGATATTTGATGTCCCAGCCGTGTTCCATAAAATCCCTGGCCAACCAGTCCAACAATTGTGGATGGGTGGGAAGACTGCCCTGAACCCCGAAATCCTCCGAAGTTTCCACAAGTCCTTTCCCGAACAACATCCCCCAGATCCTGTTTACAAAGACCCTAGAGGTCAATGGATTGTTTTCATCGGTCACCCATTGGGCCAGTCCCAATCTGTTTTTTGGAAGATCTTCGGAAAAGGGAAGGATTATTTCAGGGGCATTGGGACTCACCTCCTCTCCCGGACTATCATATTCCCCACGATTGAAAATGTAGGTTGTTCTGGGCATGGAATCGTTCATCACCATCACCTTCACGGCTTCCCCTTCGGCCTTATTGACGAAGGACAGAACTCCGCTGGTCTCCTCATCGGTAATGGTCATAAAGGGAGCATCGGCAAAATATTTCTGATTGGCCGCCTGTACGGCATCCATACGTAATCCTTTTTCATCCACATTGTTGAAAAAGGAATAGATTTCAAAATAATCCTTCTGGGACAATTGATCGTATTTATGGTCATGGCATTTGGCACATTCCAAAGTAAGGCCCAAAATGCCTTTCCCCAAAGTATTGGTACGGTCCACCACATAATACGATTGGTATTCCTCCTGTATTACACCGCCTTCCTGGGTTATGGGGTGGTTCCTATTGAACCCGGTGGCAAGGATCTGCTCCTTGGTGGCATTGGGCATAAGGTCGCCCGCCAGTTGCACGCTCAAAAACTCATCGTAAGGCATATTGTTATTAAAGGCATGGATCACCCAATCGCGCCAAGGCCACATACTCCTATAACTATCGTCCTGGTAGCCATGGGAATCCGCATATCTGGCAACATCGAGCCATACCTGCGTCATCCGCTCCCCATAGCTGGGGGAGTCCAAAAATTCATCTATGGCCCGCTCCAGAACATCCGCAGAGGTATTGTTGAGAAATCGATCCACCTGATCGGCATTGGGGGGAAGGCCTGTAAGGTCCAGGCTCATTCTCCTGACCAGTGTATGTTCCTCCGCTTTTGCCGAAGGGACCAGATTGTTCTCCTCCAACTTCTCCGAAATAAAGACATCTATTTCGTTTTGGATCCAATCCGTCAATTCAGTTTTTGGCAGTTCAGCTTTTTTAGGAGGTATAAAGGCCCAGTGCTTGGCAAACTTGGCACCCTGCTCTATCCATTTTCGCAATAGCTTCTTTTCATAGGAATTCAATGCCAATTGTGAATCCGGTGGGGGCATAAGCTTTTTGGGGTCATCGGAGACCACGTGTTGGTACAATAGACTATTACCCGGTTTACCCGATACTATGGCATATTTTCCCGGATTCTCCGGCAATTCCGAAAATGCGGCCTCTTCCAGGTCCAGGCGTAGACCGGCCTTCCGCTTATTGGCGTCCGGGCCATGGCACGTATAGCAATTATCAGAAAGTATAGGCTTTATGTGGAAATTATAATCTACCACCTCCGGTAATTTCTGGTTAACATACCCATCTTGGGGGGATGTGAAAAACCCCGATTTAAATGCGAACAGCAAACCTAACAGGCCCAACAAAATTATTACTATACCTATTTTCTGTTTCATTAGGGAACTAAATTTTCATTTATTTGATTACTAGGAGGAAAGAACTGTATTACACCTTACACACCTACGATGGGATACTGCTCCTCAATATACATATATGATATTATTTATACTAAAAATAGAAACATATTTTAATTAAAAGACCTAGACTAAGCTCATTTAACTTTAACCTGGACCAAATACCTATAATATCCCCTAGGCTTCCGGGCTATCAATACTTTTACATTCCCATTATTATGTCGGGACGATTTTGTTTTTCTGCAAATCTTGCCACCTCATCTTCAGTTATTGCAGTTCCCCAGACATACACACGCTTCAAACCCTTCATTTTTAAAAAGTTATCCAAACTGGATGCCGTAATTTTGGTTTGATATAGATTAAGTCCAGTTATACTTTGGATTCCGATAATTTCAGCAATACCCTTGTCTGTGATCGGATTTTTTTCCAGCTCCACTTTTTGAAGGTTTACAAATTGACCGATGGTCTTTAAATGTCTATCCTGCACATCGTTGTCCTTGAGGGAAAGCCAAATAATATTGTCCTTCATCGGAAGTAACATTTCCAGCTTCCCATCCAAGTCATTGCTATTCGAGGAATTAATAAAATTTGGGGGCAATACAACTTCATACAAACCCGATTCAAATATTAATTCCCGAACCTTAAATCCGGCACTCACAATATTTCCAATTACTTCCTCTTTCACTAGGCCAACCTTGGGCAAGGGGATTCCACTTTTGCCGGTCACATCTTCCAAACCTAACATAGTGGAAGCAATACTTGTTATTTCCTCAGGGGTTTCCAAATCCGCCAGCTTTACCCTGAAATCGCCATTGGCATTATCTATCCAAAAGGTCAATATTGATTTCTCTTCCCCAGTAAGAGGGGTCTTTCCTTCCGGAGGCATAAAATCCTCATCGTGTGGATCCAACATAATGCGTCTTATCATCTCGGATTTGGCAACATTACCTGCAATAAAAGCCTCCCCGTTTTTACCTCCCTTTTTTATGGCAATGGTATCCTGAAATGAGAGTCCTCCCTTTTTCTTACTGGAATTATGGCAACTGGTACACTTTGATTCAAGGATAGGATTTACCAAATAGTCATATACAGCAGCCTCCTCCAATTGGGCAATAGGTGGTAGAACAACCTTTTCCGATCTCCCGAAGGGTGCGTATTTTATCAAATAATCGCTTCCATGGGTTAAATTCCCTCCATAATGACCCGTAACGCTCACCAAAACCACCACTAATGTAAGGGCAACCATGTTGGGTTTTAGACCGTTTAATTGTGCTATCCTAAGCTTGCCGGAACGTATGCCCCAAGCAAAAAAAGTAATCAAGGTTGTCGCTAGCCCAAACCAAAAATGGGTATCCAACGTGCTTTCGTCATAGTCTCCGCTCAATGAAAGCATATATCCCAGTACACTGGCCAGCAAGGCGCTTATACCACCACCCAACAAAGCCAAATCAATGGCCATGTACAGTTGGGGATTCTTATTCCAGCGCCCGTATAATTCCAGAACAAACGCAAAGAATAAAAAACCTATAGGCAAATGCACCACAAGTGGGTGAAATCTACCTAAAAACAATACAAAATCGGGCACACTACTATCCATTCCTAACTTTTAATACCACTTATAACTTATAACCTATATAATCCCCATGCTTTAAGTAAGAATATCTTTCACCACATCTCCATGCACATCGGTTAGTCTAAACCGCCTACCCTGATGTTTATATGTCAACCTCTCGTGATCTATCCCAAAAAGATGTAATAAAGTAGCTTGAAAATCGTGGGTGTGTACTGGATCCTTAATAATATTATATCCAAAATCGTCTGTTTCACCGTAAGTAAATCCTGGTTTCACCCCTGCCCCTGCCATGAACATGGTAAAAGCTTTCGGGTGATGGTCCCTTCCGTAGTTGGTATTGGTCAACTGGCCTTGCGAATAGACCGTGCGTCCAAACTCTCCACCCCACACCACCAAGGTGTCCTCCAACATGCCCCTTTGTTTCAAATCTTTTATCAAGGCCGCAGTTCCCTGATCTGTGTTCTTGCTTTGATATTTTACACCCCCAGGACAATTGCCATGTTGATCCCAGCCCTGATGGTACAATTGTACAAATTTCACATCCTTCTCCAAAAGTTTACGGGCCATTAAACAATTTGCCGCATATGTTCCCGGGTTTCTACTATCTGGCCCATACAGGTCAAAAATATAGTCTGGTTCATCAGAAGTATCCGTAACTTCCGGAACGGAAGTCTGCATTCTATAGGCCATTTCGTACTGTGCTATTCGCGCATTAATTTCTGGATCCCCGTAGGCATCATAAGCTATCCCATTCAATTTTTTTAAATAATCCAACATCTGTCTACGATCATCACCGTCATAATTTTCGGGATCCCCCAAATAAAGCACCGGGTCTTTTCCGGAACGGAACTGCACGCCTTGATGCTCCGTTGGCAAAAAACCATTGCCCCATAAACGGGAATACAAGGGTTGCCCTGAACCGTTTTTTGAGACTAAGGAAATAAAGGTTGGTAAATTATTATTGTCGGATCCCAGTCCGTAACTGATCCAAGATCCTATGGAGGGTCTTCCCGGCTGTTGACTCCCAGTTTGAAAAAAGGTTATGGCCGGATCATGGTTAATAGCATCGGTATGCATTCCTTTTATAAAACATAGATCATCCACCACCTCTGATAAATAGGGCATAGCATCACTGACCCAAGCCCTGGATTCCCCATACTGCTTAAAATTTAAGGTGGACGCAGCAATAGGAAAAGCCGTTTGATCCGCACTCATCCCCGTAAGACGCTGACCCGCCCTAATTGAATCCGGTAAATCCTGACCGAACATATCCTTAAGCTTTGGTTTATAATCGAACAGATCCAATTGTGAGGGCCCACCGCTTTGAAACAGATACACAATACGTTTGGCCTTGGGCAAATGATGTGGCAGTCCCAATTTATTTCTAGTGAAAGAACCTATGGAATTACTTGGATCGGCGACGGGGTTAACAGCACTCCAAACCTTTTCTGTATTCAATAAAGAACTAAGCGCAATAGCCCCGATCCCCAGGGAAGTCTTTTTAAAGAACTCCCTCCTATCCAATTGTCTTTCAATGCTCTGAAGATCCCGATTGTTAGACCTTAGTTTATTATGATGATCGCACATATCCTCCCGATTAATTATACTATTCTTTAACCTATTATCTTTTGGTAATACAGGCATCCCCATTCATAATGGTATTGGCCACCACCGCATTGGCAGCTACCATTGCCTTATCGTCCCCGTCCCCCAATTTAAATTCCCCTGTATTTAGCCATCCCTTTGTTCTTTCCAGGTTGGTCGCGAATTTTTTGTATTCCTTCTCTTGGAGCTCAACCAATAATTGCAGTTCATTGTCTTTTATTTTTCGCCCAGTAAGCTGTCTAAAGACCTTGGAAACACCCAATTTTAAATTTTCCGCATCGCTAATGTGCTTGCCCAAAACCCTGGATGCCTCAATATAAGTGGGATCATTTAGCAACACCAAAGCTTGTAGGGGCGTATTGGTTTCCTGTCTCCTAATGGTGCATACATCACGTGCGGGAGCATCGAAAGTAGCCAAGGTAGGATGTGGCACGGAACGCTTCCAAATGGTATACATACTTCTTCGGTACAATTTATCCCCGGTATCCTGCCTATAGGTAGCGTTGTTTACCCGCCATAACCCTTCTGGTTGGTATGGACTTACACTTTCCCCTCCAATGCTTTTGTTCAACAATCCCGAACTGGCCAAAGCATTATCGCGCAGCATCTCCCCGGAGAGCCTCTTAGAAGGTCCTCTTGCCAAAAGTCTATTGTCCATATCCATTTCCATCAATTCCCCACTTACCATAGAAGATTGCCGATAGGTATGAGACATCACTATCAACTTCTGAATAGCCTTCACATCCCATCCTGAATCCCTAAACTCCAATGCCAGCCAATCCAGTAATTCGGGGTGACTCGGCATTTCACCCTGATTCCCAAAATCCTCCGAAGTCTTCACCAAGCCATTGCCAAAGTAGTGTTGCCAAAACCTGTTGACCGCCACTCTGGCCGTAAGTGGATGGTCCTCATGAAATAACCACTGCGCAAATCCCAATCGGTTTTTTGGGTATCCTTCCTGCATAGGCAGAATGGCTTCAGGGGTATTGGGAAACACTTCTTCCCCCCTGGCGTTATACACTCCTCGATCCAGTATATAGGACGGTACCGGTTCAGGGGTCTCCTCCATGACCATTACCTCCTTTACTTTTTCAACACTATCCACATAATTCTTGCGCAGTTCGTCCAATTTTCGGCCTTGCAATTGGGTTGCCACAGAGACCACTTTTAAATAGTGTTCCTGTAATAATTTTTTATCCCTGGACCCAATACTACCTGCCTCCTTTTTAATCAGTTCATTTAATTGGGGACTACCTGCCAATTGCATTACCTCAAGGGAAGACAGGTCCCTTTTATAAACCTTTATTTCATCGACCACGGCACCCTTTATCCCTTTCCCCCTTAATCGGGCTCCCAATTGCAACCCTGGTTCATTATTATTTCTAAAAAGAATGTCCTTATATAAATTATCGGTTTTCACCAGGGTCTCCATTTCCTTGCCATTAACAAATAGCTTGTATCCGTCTGCCTTACTAGACCCGTCGTAGGTAATGGCAAAATGAACCCATTGGTCCCTTGGAAATGGTGCTGCGGCAATTTCCACAATGGCATTGTTCGGGGCAGTATGGGCCATCATCAGTTCCAACTTATTGTCCACAATCTTAAGATGATATCCACGCCAATTGTACAAAATAGCGCCATCGCCTTTGTGAAAAATATTTCCGTTCTCAATATTTGAGGGTATATTGGCCCATAGACTTATACTAAAGGCATCATTTCTTCCAAAAACACCCGTTTTTCTTAAATCCAACCACGTATCTCCATCAAAAAGAACCCCTTTACCTTGTTTTCCGCTCGAAAGATTTATTTTTTGCCCTTCGGTGCCCTCCCGTTTCATAGTTCCCTTTTGATTTGGATCGATAGCATTGCGCAAACTTTGATCATTGAGATCAAAATAGGCCGTCAATCCCCTCGAAGGGACTTTGGCCCCAATGGATTTATATTGTTTCTCGGATAACCATTTATCAAAATTTACAGCAACCTCCCGCTGTTCCACTTTCTTTATTTCCACCTCCGTCTCCTGAATAAGCTGCTTCATATAGGAAAGTACCTTTTCCTCCTCTTCGGTGGTCAACATTAAGGTGGGTACCGGGGTGGCATCATTCCATGAAATTTGCCCCGATTCGTTCACATTATTAAAAAAACTGGTAAGTTCATAAAAATTCTTATGGGATATGGGATCGTATTTATGATCGTGACATCTGGCACAGGCCACGGTAAGCCCCATAAAAGCCTGTCCAACTGTACTGGCCCTATCCACCGCATATTCCACCAAAAACTCTTCATTTACAATGCCACCCTCCATGTTTTGTGGATGAACACGGTTAAAAGCTGTGGCCAATATTGATTCCCGAGTGGGATTTTCAATTAGATCCCCTGCCAGTTGCCATGTTAAAAACTGCTCATAGGACATGTTTTTATTAAAGGCATCTATCACCCAATCCCGCCAAGGCGACATGTCCCGATAACGGTCTACACTGTATCCGTGTGTATCCGCAAAACGGGCCAAATCCATCCAATCCAAGGCCATTTGTTCACCGTAATGGGGAGAGTCCAACAATTTATCAACCTCTTTTTCATATGCTTCGGAAGAAGGGTCCTCCAAAAAGGAATCCATATCCTGCAAAGTTGGTGGCAAGCCTGTTAAATCCAGATACAATCTCCTCAACAATAATTCATTATCGGCCTTAGGGGAGAACTGCAATTTATCCTGTTCCAAGCGGGCCAACACAAAATTATCAATAGCATTTTCTACCATGTCCCTGCCCTTAACTTCCGGTACAGGGTATTTTTTTGGTTTAATAAAGGCCCAGTGATCTTTATATTCGGCACCTTGTTCAATCCATTTTATTAAAACGGCCTTTTCATGGTCGGACAAGCTTAGGTGGGAATCAGGTTCCGGCATTACATAGTTGGGGTCGTCCGATAAAATTCTGTGAAACACCTCACTTTTTCTTAAACTCCCTGGTGTTAAGGCAAACTTTCCCGGGGATTCCTTTAGCTCCCTATAAGCTGCTTCAGGGGTATGCAACTGAAGGTCGGCCTTTATTTTTGCTTTGTCCGGGCCATGACATATAAAGCATTTATCAGAAAGAATAGGCTTTACGTGCAGATTAAAATCTATATCCTTTGGTAATCTATCATATTCCAGTGATACCAATTCGGGCAATTCGGGGCCGCCACAGGATATAACCGATAAAACCCAAGCATAAACTAAAATATTCCTAATAATTGCCATATACCATCATACTATTAGCACTTTTTCAAAGATAAAATTTAAGGATTCATTTTTCACATCCAAATCAGTTCAAGTCTTGCACATTTCCGACATTGTTATTTCAACAATATATAATTTATCCTACATTTTGCACTAAATTAGGTGTTTAAATATCCATTTATAACCATTACTCCAAATCCGACAAAATATTAATCATGTCCAAAATACTTCAATCTCTAAAGTTGTCATTATTAAACGTAGGCTATGCCAAACTGGACCCTCTATGGGACTATGATGATGTTATTAGCCCATTTATCAGACTCTATTATATTACCAAAGGAAAGGCCATGATATATCACAGTAATGAAGCCATTGAATTGAAGCCTGGCCACATATATCTAATACCGAGTTATACTTTTGGCAGGTATAAATGCGATGTATATCATGAACAATATTACATATGCTGTTTGGAAGAATTAAAAAGTGGATATTCCATTTTCAATTTTGGTAGTTTTGATTACGACTTGGAGGCAAACCCCATGGACCTATATTACTTTAAGCGATTGTTGGAAATAAATCCTAATAGGCAATTGGAAAATTACAACCCAAAAGTATATGATAACAGACCTACCCTAATGGACTTTGAAAAGAAGAATGAAGAATTAAGTCCTTCGGAATTCATGGAAACCCATGCCATTTTAGAGATCCTGCTATCCAGATTCATAAAGGATACCAACTCCTTGTCCGTAAAGAACAATGTAAAAAAGGAATTTGGTATGGTTCTTAACTATATCCATGAGAATCTCCACGAAAGTTTAACAGTGAGCCAGTTGGCCGAGTTTTGTCATTTAAACACCGATTATTTCTCTAGGATCTTCAATGAAAATTTTGGGATGCGGCCCAATAAATACATTCAATCCAAGCGAATTGAAAGGGCGCAATTGTTGTTGCTTTCCACCAACAATTCCCTGAAGCAAATTGCGGAAAAGGTCGGATTGGAGAACCTGTCCTATTTTACGAGAATATTTAAAAGCCATACTGGAAAGACCCCTGGAAGTTTTCGGGAAGAACAGTCAAAGAAATAACGCCCCAACAATTATTGATATTTAAACCAAACCCCTTAACTATCCGAACGGACAATTTAACGTTGCCCTAGCCCTTGGCAAATACCAGATCAAAATCGATAGTGACATTATCCCCCACTATAATCTGGCCAAACATTGCCGTAGGAGGTTCCATATTATAATCCTGTAACTTTATCTCCTTACTTCCCTTAAAAATATAATTCACACCTTCTTCCTTTAATTCGGAAGCAATTGTGACAGCTTTTTCAACACCAGCTATATTGAGCATCCCATGAATCTCATAAGCATTTTCCGATTCGGAATTTTTTTTGATTTCTTGAAATTTAAAGGATACTTCAGGATGCTCCTCCATCTTTAAGGCGGCATGCATCTTTTTATCCATGGCCGCCCCACGTTCACTTTTTATTTCGGATACCCCAACTTGCAACGACAAATTCTTTACAGTACCATCCTTCATTTTCATGGACCCCTGCAGTGAATTGGCCGTCACAGTCCAGTCATGAATGGTAGACGAACCATTGATTTTGAGGACACTTTCTTTGGACAACGTATATGATTCTTGGGCATATCCGGCAAAAACCAGCAATGACAATAATATGAACAGTATATTTTTCATCTTTTTAATTTAATGATTGGTTTACAATAGGGGTTCCCTTGGTAGTTCTACTCGTCCAACACAGTTTGCCAAAATTGTTTTTGTTCCTCTTTTGAGGGTTGAACTTTTGGACTCACCAATCTAAATCCAATAAAATTGGAATCGGTGTTCCACCAAAAACTTTTTGGAATCTGTGGATCCCTCTTTTGCAATTTTAAGCTGGATGCCATCCTAGCGGACGACCTAAGTGCCTTTGCATCATCGTCCCAAGACCCACCTTTGTATACCCTGGGATGGATTACGGTAGGTTTTACCCAAGGGTTCTTGGATTCGGTAATGGCCAAAGCATTTTCCTTGTATTCATCCAAGGTCCATTCCGAGACATTTCCGTGCATATCATACAATCCCCAAGGA
>TARA_R110002050_G_scaffold34967_10_pt1 | contig 24488 bp, 18 predicted proteins | sample TARA_R110002050 | Tara Oceans TARA_R110002050 (sample SAMEA4396988) | marine metagenome | biome: Polar Biome; feature: [DCM] deep chlorophyll maximum layer (ENVO:01000326); material: water (ENVO:00002006), including particulate matter (ENVO:01000060) such as... | depth 25 m
TTACTGTATCGGATGTCAAACGGAAAATATTTTTAACCCTGAACTTTCGGATTACGACCTTAGCGCCCGAAAAACTTACGATTTGGCAAGTTCGAGAACTTTCTTTTCCGTATCCAAGGCGATCATTAATTCTTCATTTGTTGGAACGACCATAATTTTTACAGGCGAATCGTCCGTACTTATAATTCCTTCCGAACGGAAGCCTTTATTCTTCTCTTCATCTAAATGAATGCCGAGAAATTCCAATCCGCTAGCCACTCCAAAACGGGTTGTATCAGCGTTTTCTCCAATTCCTCCGGTCAAAATCAGAATATCCAATCCCCCCATCGCGGCAATGTACGAACCAATATATTTTTTTACCCGGTAATTATAAATATCCAAAGCCATTTTAGCGCGTTCGTTGCCCTTGGCTTTTGCGTCTTCTATTTCGCGCATATCCGATGAAATACCAGACAATCCGAGCATACCGCTGTGCTTATTGAACAAAGTGCTGGCTGATTTTGTGCCCAATTCTTCTTTCTCCATGATGTAAGTGGCCACTCCAATATCCAAATCACCTGAGCGGGTTCCCATCACCAATCCTTCCAGTGGAGTGAATCCCATGCTGGTGTCGAATGACTTACCATCTTTTACCGCGGCGACCGAAGCGCCATTTCCCAAATGGCAGGAAATAATCTTTTGGTTTTCGAAATCACGTCCCAGTAGTTCGCAGGCCCGTTTGGTCACGTAGCGATGGCTGGTGCCGTGAAAACCGTAACGGCGAATTTTATATTTTTCGTAAAGCACGTAAGGAATTCCGTACATGTAGGATTGTGGTTCCATCGTTTGATGAAAAGCGGTATCGAAAACACCAACCTGAGGAATTCCCGGAATCAGTTCTTCCATGGCGTTGATCCCTTTCAGGTTTGGTGGATTGTGCAAGGGAGCCAAATCAGTACACTTCACCAGCGCTTCAATCACTTCATCGGTAATCAGCTCACTGGCATGAAAATATTCACCTCCATGTACGACACGATGACCAACCGCGTCAATCTCTTCCAGGTTATTCAGGCAACCATATTTTTGGCTGGTCAGAACTCCCAAAATATATTCCACCCCACTTTTGTGGTCCAAAATTTCGCCTTCAAAAACAATTTGTCTTCCATCCTCATGATGGTGTTTTAAAAATGAGCCTTTCATGCCCAGTTTTTCAACCCCTCCCTTGGCAACCACAAGTTGGCCATCCATGTTGAAAAGTTGATATTTTATGGAACTGCTTCCGCAGTTAAGTACCAGAATCTTCATTCCTTCAATATTTTCGTTGAGATTGTTTTTAACAGATGGTTGAGCTGGTTGCGCTGTTCAAAATCCGGTTGCCTTCTCCATCGTATTCATAAAAGCCTTTTCCGGTTGATATGCCAAGCTGTTTGGCCCGGACCAAGCGTTTGATAATCGGTGATGGCTTAAAATGAACATCACCAAACTCGGCATAAATATTCTCCATCCAGCGAACAATTTTATCCAGTCCCATCTTATCGGCAACTTCAAATGGTCCCAATCTCATCCCTTGTCCTATTTTCATGGTGGTATCAATATCTTCCATGGTGGCTACGCCTTCCATCAAAATTTCACAAGCTTCATTGAGCAAAACCACAAAAAGGCGAACACTGACCAAGCCTGCGGATTCTTCAACCGGAATTATTTTCCGGTTGATTAAACGGACAAACTGACAAACTTTCGCGTAAGATTCATCGGAAGTGTACAATCCTTTGACCACTTCCATAATCCGGGCTTCGCGCGATGAAACCGAAAAATGAAAGCTGACACAGCGATCCTTGTATTTCATCTCCGACGAAAGTTCGGTAATAATAATGGTGGTTGAGTTCGTGCCGATAATGCAATCACGATCAACCACTTCTTCGACCTTCCGGAAGATTTTCTTGCGTTCCTTGATTTTGCCTCCCCGATTAACTGCTCGGATGGATTCCACCACAAAATCACAACCTGCTAAATCCTTGTAATCAAGGGTTCCTTTTATCCTTGAAAGAATAGCTCGTTTCTCACCTTGGGTCAACCCCCAATGTTCAATTCGATGATCGAGAATTTTTTCGATATTGCGATAGGCATCTCTGATTTTATCTTCGCTAACTTCAATAAAAACTACCTCAATACCATAGAAACTGGCCACTCGGGCAATGTTTTGTCCAACAAGCCCACAACCAACAATTCCAATTTTTGAGAATAAGGCTTTGGAAACCTTTTTCTTAATTAAACCAAATTCTTCAATTGGTTCATAAATCACTTCACTAGCCATTTCAACTTTATTTACTCGAACGAGGCAGCAGCCTGGTTGGAGGTAATTGCTACCATATTTACAATATCGCTCACCGAGCAACCACGCGACAAATCATTGATTGGAGCCGCCATACCCTGAAGAACCGGGCCAATAGCTTCGGCTTTTGCCAGCCGCTGCACCAGTTTATAACCAATGTTGGCTGCTTCCAAGCCTGGAAAAACCAGGATATTTGCCCGGCCGGCCACTTCACTTTCTGGAGCTTTCAAGCGGGCCACTTCTGGAATTAAAGCCGCATCCAGCTGTAGTTCACCATCAATTTTCAAGTCGGGTGCCATTTCTTTGGCAATCCGCGTGGCGTTCACCACTTTATCGACCCGTTCGTGCTGTGCACTTCCCTTAGTCGAAAAACTGAGCATGGCCACACGTGGTTCCATACCTACGATTGCTTTCGCCGTTTTGGCTGTTGTCACAGCTATTTCAGCCAGCTCGCGCTCATTCGGATCAGGCATTACTGCACAGTCAGCAAACACAAGAATTCCATCATGTCCAAAGTGCGGATCGTTCATGAACATCAAAAAAGCTCCGGAGACCACACTGACTCCCGGCAAGGTTTTCACAAACTGGAAAGCCGGACGCAACACATCCCCTGTGGCATTCACGGCACCGGCAATTTCGCCATCGGCATCGCCACTCTTAATCATCAATGGGGCAAACACCAGCGGGTCGTTCAATAAATCAAGCGCCGCTTCTTTGGTTAAGCCTTTCGACTTTCTGATTTCCACCATCAGGTCAGCATACTGCGACCGGCGTTCATCTGTTTTTGGATCAATCAGCACGGCTCCTTTGATGTTGACGCCACATTCTCCGGCGGCCTGCATAATTTCTACCGGATTTCCCAATAAAATAATCCGGGCAATATTTTCATTTAAGATAATTTCTGTGGCTCTCAAAGTCCGGGGTTCTGTCCCTTCCGGGAGTACAATCCGCTTTTGATAGCTCTGCGAGTTTTTGATAATACGTTCAAGTAATTTCATTCGAAAAAAACTTATCTGATTTATTTAATATCTGCTGATTATTCGGCTCACATCCTTTTCAAAGAAGAAACCGACACACCAACAATTTTTCTTTTCCACTTTTAACCTCCACACAAACCGCTGCCTCCTGCCATACTGCTATCTGTTACGGTTGTCTTCAACTGAAAGTTTAAGATTTTTAACTTTTGAGTAAAAGATTCAAAATGCAAAAGTAGCTAAAATAACGTGTTAATATTCGCCGAACAGGTTAATTATTTGTCAATCCTGAGAAATATGAGCCTCCATATATACTGCTTTCTGGCAGGAAACGATTGATTTTGCAATCGATTGCATTAATCCGTCTTCCAGTTTAAGAAATTCATAAGATTGCTTTTTTCTGTCTCGTCGCAGTTGACTCAATCCGTATAATTCTGTAAAACCATCATGCGAAAGCTTGTCTGTCACGAAAATAAATTGATATTTTTGTTTGGTTCGAAACTTGTTCAACTATGAAATCAACCGATCCATTTTATCTTCTGAAACAATCGCTCGAAGGTGAGGTATACACCAGCAATGTACAGCGGATTATCTATGCAACCGATGCTTCATCATACCGTGAAATTCCGCAGGCTGTGTGTAAACCCAGGTCGGACGAAGACCTCTCCAAGATTATCGCTTTTGCAAGCGAGCATCAAACGTCGGTGATTCCGAGGGCTGGAGGCACTTCACTGGCCGGACAGGTTGTAGGAAAAGGGATTGTGGTGGACATTTCGAAGTACCTGAATAGAATTGTGGAATTCAACCCTGAAGAACGATGGATAGTGGTTGAACCCGGCGTTAATCTAGCAGAACTGAACCAGTTTTTGGAACCTCATGATTTGCAATATGGCCCGGAGACATCGACCGCTAATCGCTGCTGTATTGGCGGCATGGTAGGCAACAACTCCTGCGGATTGCATTCCTTGATATACGGCAGTGCCCGTGATCATATTCTTGAAGCTGACTGCCTGCTTTCTGATGGGTCGTCCGTTGTTTTCAAAGCCCTGTCGACCGATGAGTTTCACGCCAAGTGTTCCGGTAACCCGGAAAGCCTGGAAACCAAAATCTATCAAAACCTCAAAGCAACACTCTCAAATCCATCCAACCAGGAAAGCATCCGAAGTGAATACCCCGATCCAAAAGTAGTGCGAAGAAACAACGGATATGCACTGGATGCCTTGCTCGAAACCGATCCTTTTACTGGAAACGGCAAAAAAATAAATGTTTGCAAACTACTGGCCGGAAGCGAAGGAACGCTGGCTTTTTCAACGCGGTTCAAACTCAACCTCATCCCGCTCCCACCCAAACACAAAGGTCTGGTATGTGCACATTTCAATAGCTTACAGGAGGCCTACCGTGGAAACCTGGTGGCCTTGAAGCACCAACCAGGAGCCATTGAACTGATGGACGATATCATTATGAATTGCACCAAGGAAAACATTGAGCAACGCAAAAACCGTTTTTTCATTCAAGGTGATCCGAAAGCCATGCTGATGATTGAGTTTGCGCGTGAAACCGAGGAAGAAATTCATGCTATCGCAACAAAGCTGGAAGCTGATTTTCGTGCGGCTCATCTGGGATATCATTTTCCATTGGTGCTGGGGAACGACAAAATCAAGCGAGTATGGGCCCTCCGCACAGCAGGACTTGGCTTGCTGTCCAATATTCCCGGAGACAGACGAAGCGTAACCGTTATTGAAGACACCGCTGTCGCTCCCGAATATTTACCGGACTACATGGATGAGTTTGACCAAATTCTGGCAAAGTACGGACTGAGTTGTGTAAAATACGCACACATCGCCACGGGCGAAATCCATCTGCGCCCGCTTCTAAATCTAAAGGATGAAGCCGATGTTGAACTTTATCACACTATTGCTACTGAAATTGCCACCCTTGTAAAAAAATACAAAGGCTCGTTGAGTGGGGAGCATGGCGACGGACGGCTTCGAGGTGAATTCATTCCATTTATGCTGGGTGAGCAAAACTACCAGCTAATAAAAGAACTCAAGCGAACCTGGGACCCCAACAATTTGCTGAATCCTGGAAAAATAGTGGATACGCCACCCATCACGGAGAATTTGCGTTACCAGATTAGCCAGACGCGGGAGTTTGAAACCACTTTTGATTTTTCGGAGCAGAAAGGATTCTTACGAGCAATTGAAAAATGCAATGGCTCGGGCGACTGCCGAAAAAGCGTCGCCATTGGCGGCGGCATGTGTCCCACGTTTATGGCCACCAAAGATGAAGACAAGACTACCCGAGGCCGCGCCAACATTTTACGAGAATTTCTAACTCGGTCTGATAAGGCCAGTCCATTTGATCATGAAGAAATATACGAGGTGCTGGATTTGTGCATTTCGTGTAAAGCCTGCAAGTCCGAATGTCCTTCGAACGTGGATATGGCCAAGTTTAAGGCTGAATTTCTACAGCACTATTATGAGCTTCATGGCATTCCTTTCCGAACTCGTTTGATCGCCTATCTTCCACGATTAAACCAATTAGGACGGATTGTACGGCCACTCACGAATTTCATCATCGGAACAAAAACCTTTAAAACACTCATCGGCTTTGCTCCTGAACGTAAAATTCCAAGCCTATCCAAACTGAGCTTACGGGAGTGGTATAAAAAACCCATTCTTTTGAATGGCACCAACACACGAAAAGTGTACCTGTTTGCCGATGAATTCACGAATGAAAACGAAAGTGAAATTGGCATTAAAACAATCTTATTACTTAACCGGCTGGGCTACGAAGTGGCCATTCCAAAGCATCACGAAAGCGGGCGCACCTTCCTGTCGAAAGGCCTGGTAAAAACTGCCAGGCAACTGGCCAACAAAAATGTCCAAAACTTGTATCCCATCATAGGTGAAACCTCCCCACTGCTTGGAATTGAACCATCAGCTATCCTGGCATTTCGTGACGAATATCCAGAACTCGTTGATGCCAGCTTGAAAAATCAAGCCTTGGAACTTTCAAAACACACCCTGATGCTGGATGAATTTATTGCTGCGGAATTTGATCAGGGCAACATTGACGCTTCACTGTTTACCACCGAGATCCGGGAGATCAAACTGCATGGACATTGTCAGCAGAAAGCGGTGGCATCCACAGCTCCAACCAAAAGGATGTTGGAAATTCCGATCAACTATACTGTTTGCGAAATTCCAAGCGGTTGCTGTGGTATGGCCGGATCATTTGGATATGAGAAAGAACATTACGAACTGAGCCAAAAAATTGGGGAGTTGGTTTTGTTGCCTGCTGTTCGCCAAACGCCAACCGAAACCATCATCTCAGCTCCGGGAACATCCTGCCGACATCAAATAGTAGAAGGTACCGGGCGTCGAGCCTTGCACCCAGTCGAAATCCTGTATGAAGCATTAAAGGTCAGGTAAGCGAAGATCAAGCGAGCTTCTTATAGGCTGATAACCGGCTGGATTGAACGATCAGAATTTTTTGACCGCACAAGCCGGATCTATTAATATATTTCCGGCACTACAATCAAAATCTACTTATGCAGGTGGAGAGATATGGTCCTATCAGTATGTCAAAGCAGCCAGCCAGGTCATTTCGTTTGTATTTTATTAAAGAAGTTTCGCGCCGGTCAAACTATACAGCTCGAACTGTTACTTGTGATTCTGATAATATCATTTAATATCCTCATCATAATATATCAATATCAAATATGGAAAATGGCAAATAGAAGGGATGTGTTTCATTATTAATACCTTTTCCAAAGTTCAAAACGTTAAAATTGTTCACCCGCAATCGACGGCTTGTTGGATCAACTGAGGGGATGACTTCGAGTCTCCAGCTCAGTGACTGCTGCCGGTTCAGTGCGTTTCCCCTGCTTTCAACTTACAGCGTTTCAAAATACTTTACCTGCAAATAATCGGGCATGTTCAGGGGGGTGTTCAACACCAGAGCCCCTAGTAGGATGACTCTTTCGGCCTGAAATTTCTCTTTGATTCGTCTTGATTGGCTAACCACAAATGCATGACTCTCCTTAAACAAGATGTTCAGCAACACGCGTTCTGGTTCGTGACGAGGAATGGTATCCAACCAGGGAGCAATCATTTGTCTCACCCTCGCTTGCTGATAATCATCGGGTTGCTGATCGGGCAAAACCTGATGGCCATCGAGCAGCATTTGGTAGGCAGCCAAAGCTGCACCACACGAAAGGGTATCGCGCGCCTGACCTGGCCGGTGCAAATAGCCCAGCCGCTCTTCATTAATCGCCAAGTGCGGCCCAAAGAAAATAAAAGCAGTTCCGGCATCCGGAATGTGGTCGCCAAAAGCATTGAAGCCGGTTTCGCCGGTAAACGGATAGCCAGTTAAGCCACCCAAATGAAAAACATGGCCGAAAAAATCGCGGATTTTTTCAATGACCGGGTTATTCAGCTCATCGGGGCAAAGCGATACGGCCGCGATCGTTTGATTCACATCCAGCCCATACTCTTGTGTCATTCGCTGGTAATAACTCGCCAGCACTTGTTCAAAAGGCGCTGCATCAGGAAAAAGCGTTCGGATACGCTGGTCAATCGTATTACTCATTTTCAATCGTTTCTATCCGGTTGAACCAAGCGCGTTGGCAATCGCGTTGACGCATTGGAGCAAAGCAAAAAGGTGTTCATCTTCTCCGGGCAATTGCTTGCTTCGGCTGTTACGCCACTTTCGGAGCAACTCTATTTGGGCTTCGTGCAAGTGATTCAGCGCTTCAGCCCTCAAGAGCGTTGAAAAGTAATGATTTTTTCTCCGTTCCTGAAACGGTTTCTTAAGCAAATCCGACAACATCTCGCGGGTCAGGCTTAATTCCGCCATAATTTTGCCCATCATCCGGTCGCGAATCGCCGGATCTTCCACCAAATCGGCATATTTGGCCATGATGCGTTCATCAGTGGCGGCCAGACTCGAATCGAGGTTGGTCACGACGTACCGAACAAACGGATGGTATTTCACCAGCTTGCCCAATTGCTCATATTCGGGTGTATTTTTCGTTTGCATTTCTTTGAGGGTCGATCCCACACCATACCAACTGGTAATGTTGAAGCGCGACTGTGACCAGCTAAACACCCAGGGAATAGCACGCAAATCTTCCATGGTCCGCTTGCCGGTCCGTCGCGCCGGCCGCGAACCAATCTTGCTCGACTCAATCACATCAATTGGGGTGGCCTCGGCAAAAAAGCGAATGAAATCGGAATCGCCAATTAGCTCACGATAAAAGTCGCGCCCGCGCTCACCCAACTTGTGAAAAAGCTCGGCCACCAAGTCATTTTCGCCCGGAAAATGTTTGTGCAAAAGTGTTTGTGCCGTTACGCTGGCCAGCATCAACTCAAGGTTATAGGCGGCATTTACCTTGTGTGCGTATTTTCGCTCGATGGTTTCACCCTGCTCGGTTATCCGCAATTTCCCGTTGATTGATCCCTGGGGTAACGTTTTCACAAACCAGTGCGATGGCCCCGAGCCCCGGCTGATACTGCCGCCGGTACCATGAAAAAAACGGATGATCACGCCATGCTTCTGCCCCACTTTGGTTAGCGCCTGCTGAGCTTCGTGCAAAAACCACGAGCTGGCCAAAATTCCTCCGTCCTTATTACTGTCGCTGTACCCGATCATTACATCCTGGTAAAGCTTTTCGGTTTTATTCCGATCACGCTGGTATTTCAGGCTGTTCATCACCACCGGATGGCTCAGATAATCATCTATAATTTTGGTACTGGTCTGCAAATCTTCAATGGTTTCGAACAGCGGAACTACCGGTAGTCTTGCCGCCAGAAAATCTCCGTATTTCAACGTCATGCCCGCTTCGCGCATAAACAAGTAGACTGTCAGCAAATCTTCCGTATTCCGGGTCATGCTAATAATCAGCTTGCCAATGGATCGGCGACTGTATTTGTTGATGTGATCGCTGACCACCTGGAAACTTTCAATCACGTTACGGGCTTCCTCTCCCGTACCCGAATGATCGACCAAAAAGGGTCGGTTGATTTTCAGCTCGGCATCAAGGAAGGCGCGCTTAGCCTCCGGCGTCGCCTCCATCCGACTTTCCCCGCTCTCTCCGAGCGAGGCCATAACCAGCTGCGAAAGCGCTTTTTCGTGGTACTGGCTGTTTTGCCGGATATCGAGCTGTGCCAGGTGAAACCCAAAAACTTTGAGCAGCCGTTTACAACGGCCTACATCCACCTGTGCCACTTCCGGAATTCCATAATTTTCAAGCTCTTCGGCCAAAAAGTTCAAATCCTCCACCAGCTGGTCCGAGTTTTGGTAACTGTTCTCACGATCTTCCAGCGTCATATTGTATTCCTGACTGAGATCAATCGGCAGTTTATGAAGCAACAGAAGCACGTAAGCCTTAAAAATTTCCTTGTTGTGTTCCTGAAGAATCTGTTTGCCATCCGTTGACAGTTCCTTGGCCAGGTGCGCGACCCGGTCACGAAACGATTTTCCAACTTCCTGGATATCGAGGTAAATGCTGAGTTTTTGAGCCAGTGCAAGCAGCTCTTTTTTCACGATGATAAAGGCATGGATCCGCAACTTATTCAAAGTCATCCGGGTTATTTCGGCGCTCACCAACGGATGGCCGTCGCGGTCTCCCCCAACCCAGTTTCCAAACGACAAGCCGGGAAACAGGTCCGTGTCGTTCAATAAATTGGTATCAAAGCCCGATTCTTTCCAGGCTTGCTTCAGTCGCTTATCCAAAAAGACAACCACATCCGGAAAAACGTCGGTCAAATAATGCAAAATATTATCTAACTCCGATTCAAGCCGGGGTTTTTCAATGTAGATTTCGCCAATATTCCACAGGCGATGAAGAATTTGTTTGATTTCGTCGCGGATGTCTTCGCGCTCTATGCGCGTATACATCCGGTTTTCGCGTTTCACCAACAGTAAATACAACTTACGGTATTCCTGTAGGACTACAGAGCGCTTGGCCTCAGTGGGATGTGCGGTAAGCACGGGCTCAACCAGCACCCCGGGCAAAACATCCAGAATCTGCTTTTCCGAAATCCCTTTTTCTTTTAACATCTGGAAGTTGATGGCCCACAAGCCATTCACACGGCTCATACTTTCTTCTTCCTTAGCGCGACGGCTTTGCACCGCCCCATTGACTTCAACCAGGTTGAGCATCTGGAAACACATGGAGAGCAGGTGAATGTAATCATTGCTCAACAGCAGGTTTTCGGCGGGCTGCCGTGGCGAATTGATCCATGGTATCAGGTTCACCAACTCTTGCTTATCACTTTCGGCTAATACTTCGGCAAAACATTTCAGCAAAAACTCCAAATCATCGTAAGGTTTTCCCAAGGCATTTTGTACTTGCGTGAAGACTGATTTCATATGTTTATCGTTTCTAATTAACTTTGTATAATTCTTCTACTAAACTTCATCGCTTTTTTGTGAACATCGACGTATGGAACTCGCCGATAAACATTCCCTTGGGAGCAAACAGTGGTTTCCATGGCTCGTTTCATCGTCATTTTTTTATTCTTCCAGCAGTTAAACAGCTACAAGGAAGCATCAGTTCAAAAAAAGACGAACTAATCCACGGGCAATCGATAAAGAATTGGCAAACCATCCGCGTCTCAAAAAAACAAAGCCCCCCAATTGCTTGAGAGGCCCGACAATCGTAAGCCGTATTCGCTTACTTTCCACCACTAATCTGCCCGCGAATTTCTCCTCCAGGATACATTACTGTATGCACATTGACGTAGGTCTGTCCCCACTCCATCTTATCAAGAAGATCTTTAAGCTCCATTCCAGCCAAAGCGCCGACGAGGTCGTCTGCTGTAATCTCACCTTCAGCTAAAATCCCGTTCGTTGTTCCGGGAATCAGCTGCGGTGGCGGTCCGGCAGGATACAACCAAGCCACAACCCCTCCACTCGGTATGAGGTGAATGTGTGCCATCCGAACATCTTCAATGTTGGCTACAATCAATTTATAACTGAGCGTTTCTCCATCCTTACTCAGTTGAAAAGTCGCCTGACCGGTAGCCAAGGATTCAACAGGAGGGACTTCCTGATCCGAAGAGAGATGCGCCCTGAAATTCCGCGTCATTTTCATGTGGGCACTTTTTAGTTCAACATCCGTCTGGAAATCTTCCTGCAACTCAGTTTTCTCACACGAAGAAGTAAAGACCAAACTCAAAGCAAGCAAAAACAAATAGACTTTATTCATAACATTAAGATTTAGATGTATTTATAAAGTTCATACTATCTAAACCCATGAAATGTTTCGAATTTAAGATCGAAATATCTTTTTCTTTGTGAGATAAATCGACACAGCATTCAATCCAACAACATACGCCTATCTACCAATGCATTACAAGACTCTTACAGAATGGAATTACTGTTTACTTGGTGAGCATGAGTTCCTATAAGAATGACAGAAGGCATGGGCGGATCGATTCGTTTGAGGTCCGACTCAATTTTTCCCAGACTGGAAGTGAAGAGTTGCTGATCGGGGTGCCCTGCCCGACTAACAATTTGCATGGGCACATCGGCCGGCACATGGCGGCTCATCAATTCGTTCGATAAAAGCACCAGATTTTTCAAGCCCATGTATACCATCACGGGGGCATTGGCTTTGATGATGGCCGCTACTTCATCCATGTTCTCAAAACCCCCATTACGCTTATGCCCGGTGTAAAACAGAGCCATGCTATTCACATTGCGCAGGGTAACGGGGATGTGAAAACAGCTCGCAGCCGCCAAACCCGCTGTAATACCGGGGACCACTTCGACACGGAGGTTTTCCTGTAAACAAAATGCCAATTCTTCGGCTCCCCGCCCAAAAATAAAGGGATCGCCAGCTTTCAGTCTCACCACGCGTTTGCCTTCAGCAGCAAATTGTTTTAGCTGGCGATGAATTTTATCCTGACGTTCGGTTTGATGTTGCCCATCCTGGTAATGCTTGCCGGCGTAAATCTTTTGCGTGTCCGGGCCCGCCAAATCCAGAATGTCGGTTCCATGCAGGGCATCGTATAAGATCACGTCAGCCTGTTCCATCCGCCGTAAAGCACGAACGGTAAGCAACTCAGGATCACCTGGGCCTGCTCCCACAATCGAAATCAAATGTGCATCGGGTTGCCGTTCTGGAATTTGGAATTTGGAATTTGTCATTTATATATTGTTACCCAGGTACCCCAGTGGACACCTGAAATAAGACACGGAAATAGCATTATTCAGCATTAACTAAGTTCAAATAATCCAGCGGGCTTGGGTATTTGAACTCATAATTCAGGACATGGATAAGTTTGCTGCTGTCAACCAGCTTAAAGGGTACCTTTTCACCGCTGAATTCTGGAGCTGGAATGCCCGAAACCTTCGAAGCACGCTCATAAAAATCCTGTCGTGTGGGATGCGCCGGACAGCAGGCATTGAAGGTTTCGCCCCATGCCTCTTGATTGATAATTTTCAAAATGATCCCGATGCAATCGTCCTGATGAATGAGGTTGACAGGCTTCGTGCCACTGACAGCATCAACTTTACGACTCAGGAAGCGCGCCGGATTCCGGTCGGCACCAATCAGCCCGCCAAAGCGCAGCACCGTCGTTTTGAAGTTCCGGTTTTGGGTTAGCAGAAGTTCAGCCATCACCAAGGCTTTTCCCGATGGCTTTTCCGGTAGCAAAACATCCTCCTCGGTCGCCTTTCCTCCCAATTCATTGTAAACTGACGTGGATGAAATAAATAAAACCCGCGGCACCCGGTGTTCTTCAAGCAGGCGAACCAACTGCTTAATTTGAGCCGGGAAAATGGTCTCAATGAAATCAACCCGCCTGGGAGGAATAGCCACGATGACCAAATCGGTATCGAAAAAACGCGGGTCTTTGAGTTGCACTTTTTCTTCATCCAGCGACAGGCAGTATGGTTCGATGCCCGCAGCACTTAATTTCTTGAGTTTCGAACGGGTCGTTACCGAACCTTTCACCTGGATCCCGTCAGCCAATAACTTTTCGGCTAAAGGAAACCCCAGCCAGCCGCAACCTAAGATCGATATTGTTTTCATGCTACTCGCGTCTATTCAATGATTATCCGGTGTTTTGGTTCCGGCTCATTTAGTTTTTCGGTAATTCGTCGGATGGCATATTTCACAAACGACAGTTCTTCCTCCTCATGGGATTCGAGCACTAAGTTAGGAAATTCAGCCCAGGCCGCCTGAGCAGTCCGGTTTCCATTAGCCAAAACCGGTGCTTTGGGCGGCGGAAAATTACCCGAGGCCTTGTAACTCTTGATGGCGCTTTCGCTGAAAAACAGGTAACCGTCAAACATTTCATTCATCATGATTTCGATGGAAGTATTTTTATATACTTCAACCGAATGCCAATCCAACTGGTTCTGATCCAGCAGTTCGGGAAGCGGATTCAAAGATTTGTCACCACGCAGGTAAATCACTTTTGCACCATCCTTCTGATTGACCAGCAATTCGGCCAGCGAATAGGCGTTCAACGATTTTGGGCGAACAACCCTTACGCCACATTTCGTTAGAATCCGCTCTTGTTTTTCGGAAAGGCAATAGACCAAGTCGTCCTTTTTCATGCCTATTTTCAAGGCAAACCGCAAGAGCCAGTGAGCCGCGTAAGAGCTGGTGACCACCCATTTTTTTTCCGAGTTGCCTATCGAATCGAAAAAACGAACATCCGGTCTCCGATAGGTAATCCGAACCAATGGCTGTTCAATAAATTTTATCTGTTCGCTAACCAACCATTTTCGGGTTAACGTTGATAGTTTTCTTCCGATAAATATTGCCGGTAGTTCCATATTTTCAATGTTTAAAATCTTTTCCTTGCTTTGTTTCTGTCACATATTCTTTCCGAATAACGAAATCTCCGAAACCTTCTCCTTCATTCCTGCTCTGAGCATAGTCTGCAATGATCGGTCTTAATTCAGCGAGTATTTCTTCTTCTGAAAGTGTTTCTTTGTAGAGGGTATTCAATCGTGTGCCGTTGAAATTTCCTCCCAAATAGAGGTTGTAATGGCCAAGTGACTTTCCAATAAAACCAATTTCGGCCAGGTAAGGTCTTCCGCAACCATTAGGACAGCCGGTCATTCGAATCACAATTTCCTGTTTGGTCAAATCATGTTCAGCCAAAATCGTTTCAATTTTTTCCATCAGTGTGGGCAGGTAGCGTTCAGCCTCGGCAAAGGCTAGCCCGCAAGTATTCAAGGCCACACAGGCAATTGAATTTTGCCGTAACCCAGACAGTTGAACCGGCCACACGCCATATGTTTTCAAAATGCGGTTCACTTTTTCTTTTTCACTGGTGTTACCAATAATCAAGTTCTGATTGCCGGTCAGGATAAACTGTGCATCGCCTACGCTTTCGGCCACTTCGCGCAAAGCTTTTTTTAACTGAAGGGTTTCGGTATCTTTTACCCGGCCACCTTCAATAAACAAGTTCAGGCTCCACCTTCCATCGGTTCCTTTTTTCCAGCCGTAGCGATCTCCATTACGCGTAAACTCGAAAGGTTTCGCTGGTTGAAGTTCGTAACCCAGATACTTGTTCACCTCAGCTTTAAACCAGTCCAGTCCGTTGCGGTCGATCGTATATTTTAAGCGCGCTTGCTTACGATTGGTGCGGTCGCCGTTGTCTTTCTGCACCAGCACGACCTTTTCTGCCACTTCAATCACCTGCTCGGGTGTGCAAAAGCCAATGACATCGGCAAGGCGCGGATAAGCTTCGGGAATACCAAATGTCGAGCCTAAACCACCTCCGGCTGTTACATTGTAGCCAATCAGCTTTCCTTTTTCTTCAATAGCAATAAATCCCAAATCCTGCGAGAAGATATCCACGTCATTATACGGAGGAATGGCCACGCCAATTTTGAATTTCCGAGGCAGGTAACGATTGCCGTAAATGGGCTCAACCTCGGTTTTGCTGTCTGCCACTTTCTCCTTATCCAACCAAATCTCGTGATAAGCTTTTGTTTGTGGCATCAAGTGAGCCGACAGCGCACCGGCCAACTCATAAACCGCCGCATGCAGCTCCGACTCAGCCGGGTTGGCATGCGACATCACATTACGGTTCACATCACCACAGGCAGCAATCGTGTCCAGCAAAGCCTCATTGATTCCCTGAATGGCAGGCTTCAGTTTCTTTTTGATCACCCCATGCAACTGAAAAGCCTGACGGGTGGTCAACTTCAATGTGCCATTGGCATGCGTATCAGCCAAGCGGTCCATCTGAAGCCATTGCTTTGCACTCGTCACGCCTCCAGGGAGGCGGACCCGAATCAAAAAGGAAAAAGCCGGTTCCAGTTTTTGACGTTTCCGCTCCTTTTCCACGTCACGGTCATGCTGTTGATAAATTCCATGAAATTTCGACAACTGAGTATCATCGGCAGCAATTGCTCCTGTCACCGGGTCAGCCAGGCTTTCGGCCAAGGTTCCCCTAAGGTAATTGCTATCGTATTTTATTTTTTCAACTTCTGCCAGTTTGCTCCAATCAATTGTTTCGCTCATTTTCTCAACTGTTTTTTTGTATTCAAAGCACCCTTGGTATTAATACCTACTACCAATACGCTTTTATACTTATCAATGTTCAAATAAAAATTCAAAAATCTTCTAACGTCTTTGTATCCTTTAATACACGTCGGCCATAAAACGCTTTTCCTTTTTTAGCTTTTTGAAATAGCTGCGGGCTTTTTTATCCGTCATTCCGCCTTGCGTTTTAATGATGTCCAACAAAGTAATCTGGACATCTTTGGCCATATACTTCATATCGCCGCAGAGATAAAAACTGGCGCCATTTTCAAGCCACCGAAACAGTTCTTCTTGCTGCTCTTTGAGTTTATGCTGAACGTAGACCTTCTCTTCCTGATCGCGCGAGAAAGCCAGATCAATCCTTTCGAGAAAACCTTTTTGAAGGTACTTCTGCCATTCAAGCTGGTAAAGAAAGTCAGAAGAAAAGCGCCGCTCGCCAAAGAACAGCCAGCTGTTCCCCTTTTGGTTAGCGGTTTCGCGCTGTTGCAAGAAGGCCCGGTAAGGCGCGATACCGGTTCCGGCTCCAACCATAATAATGGGACTGCCATTGGCAGGCAGCCTAAAATTTGGGTTCTTATCAATGTAAATCAGCACATCGTCATCTACGTCCAAACGGTCGGCTAAAAAAGTAGAACATGCACCATAGCGCTGCCGGCCTTTGTTCTCGTAACGTACGCGTGACACGGTGATGTGTACCTCATCTTCAAAAGCCTTCTGGCTGGACGAGATACTATACAAACGAGGCGGAAGTGGCCGAAGCAAATCCAGAAACTCGGTAGCTGTTAGTTTCGCAGGAAATTCGTGCAACAAATCCAGCACATCGTGACCGAACAGGTAATGATCCAACTTCGCTTCATCGTCAGTGATAGCCTGAACTTCTTTGGAGCCCGTCTTCTCCGCATATTTCTGAATCACATCGCGCGTCAGCAGCGTAATTTCGTAGTGATGCTCCAATGCTTCATTGAAAGGCAATTTGCCGATTCGGGTCTCCACCACTTCATTATCGATAACACCTAAGGTAGAGATGATTTCCTTGACCAATTTGGGTGGGTTTTGAGCAATAACTCCCAAGGCATCGCCAGGTTCGTAATGAATGCCCGAACCCTCCAATGACAGTTCCAGGTGATATACTTCTTTGTCGGATTCGCGACCGGTAATGCGGACTTTATCAAGCACTTTCGACTGAAACGGATTTTTTCTCGAATAAACCTCAGCATCATTTGCCGAGCTCACTTCAGAAACTGCCTGCGTTGGAGTTTCGGGCTGAAATTTTGCCAGTTCGCCCAGCACATCCGTGGTCCATTTAGCGGCATCCTCTTCGTAATCCACATCGCACATCACGATAGGAACCAACTCATTTGCTCCAGCCTTTTTCAGGGCCTGATCGATGTCAATACCCGTTTGGCAAAAAAGTTTGTAACTTTTGTCGCCTAAAGCCAGCACAGAATAGTTCAATCCCTCCAGTTTGGGTGCCCGTTTGCCGGTTATAAACGCATGAAAATCTTCAGCCATTTCTGGCGGTTCTCCTTCGCCGTGGGTACTCACAATCACCAAAAGGTTCTTTTCATCTTTCAAATGCTTAGGATTGTAATCATCCATCGGCTTTAACTGACAAGTGATATTCTGTGTACTTCCTTGTTCGCACAAGGCTTTGGCTAAGGCTTCGCTTCGTCCCGTATGGGTGCCATATAAAATGGTGAGTGGTAATTTCTCTGTGGGAGCTGCCGAATCAAATTGGCCGGCACCAGTTGCCGCGAGCGATCCCAAGGTGGCACTTCCGACCAGTCCCTGAAAATAGCCGCTCAACCAAATGACCTGCTCCGGCTTTGCGCCCTGGGTTAATTGCTCCAAAGCTTTCAACTGGACTTCGTTTAAGGGGGATAGTTGAATACTCATCTCGTCTAATCTTTATGTGTTTTGGTTTCTAAAAATTCTTTAATCTCATTCCGAATGCGGATCGAGGCATAAACATCTTTGGCATTGGAACTGACCGCTACACGAATATCACCATTCTGATAGATGGCCGGCGATACAAACTGACACAAGGCCGGCTGGTCGTGAATATTTACCAGTATGCCCACTTCCTTGCCGTCGCGGGCAATGTGAGCATCCAGCTCCGGGTTGTTGGTACATGAATAAAACATCAGAAAGCCTTTCAAGTCCGACTTCTCATAAGCCTTGACCGTATAGGGAACACCGCTGTTTTTGATTTCATCACACACCTCGAGGGCAATGACTTCAACATCAGCATCAAATCGTTTCAAAATCTTAATCTTACTCCAGGCCGATTGTCCTCCGCCAATGATCAGGATCTTTTCGCCGGCTATATTGAGCGCTATGGGCAGGTAATTCTTTTCCATTTCTGCTAGATTTGATATTCAATGTCCGAATCGTTCATCCTTCCAAACTTAATTTTATTCCAGGTGCGTTCATGGAAATAATAGAGTACCATTTTAGTAAACAATTCAATACCACCAATGGTAACCGCAAATTCCAATTTTCCAATTACCAACCATGCAATCATGATGGTATCCAGGGTTCCAACAGTCCTCCACGAAATTGTTTTAACTACACTGCGATAAGCCTTATCTCTCATTTTATTCGGATGTTTATAGTTTAAAGCATAAAAAAAGCCCTTCTGGGTTACAGAAGGGCTTTTCCTATGATGTTATTTCAACTTATAATAAGTTCATATCTTTTTCCCCTTCTGCATAAAAAGTCCACAACACATACACATCATAGTACATGTCATATTCATCATTTTATTTACAGAAGTATGGAATTTCATTTCTTTATTCTTAATTCAAAATTTTTAATGCAACCACCAATGACCGATTATACTTCGCTTATGATGGCATTCGGTTCGCCCTGTTTAATTATCCTAGCTTTCCACTTGCATTTCGGTTCAAAAATAGCGACATCTTTTTCAAAACAAAAGCTTTCGAAGTATTTTTTTTCATCAAATCTGCGTCAATAATCATAAACAACTACAAATCAGCCTTTTTAGTTTCAAATTATCAGTAAAAATTATCTTGCAGCTTCAAATTGTAATCCTGGAACCGGTCATGCGTTTCATGAAAAAACATTTTCGGTATGTATTGAGCAACACATGCCGTAGGTTTTGGCCTCAATTTTCTTTAAAACTTTCAAGTTTCGATGAAAAATGTATTTTTGTAGATCAGATCTAATTCAATGGTTAAGACCGGCAAACATATTGGAAGCTTTTTTGTGTGGATGGCCATGCTCGTGATTATGGGGCACAGCATTATCCCGCATCATCATCATACTGATGTGGTGACCTGTCAGCAAAGTTGTGAGCATGAAAACAATACCGAGCGCGATGCTGAACCGGCTTCCGAAGTTGTTTCCCTAACCGGACATCAATGCGAAACATCGCACCAACACGAAGATTGCGAATCGTGCCAGTTTGAAACCTCGGCAACCACTCCCCTTTCGAAAATTGTTGTTCACGATTCGCTTTTTGAAAGCCAAAGGCTTCAACTGGCCGTACTTCCTAAAAGTCCGGTTGTTTATTTTGATTCCTGGTTGAACCACTATTCGTTCGATTTCTCCAAACACACTTCATCGCGCGGACCACCTGCGCTGGGATAATTCTCACCCCTCATCTTTCTACAACGAGTTTGGTTCGGTATCAACTGAGCCAGAATATTAATTTCAAATGAAATGAAAAAAATTATTATCCCATTTTTTATCGTGAGTTGTTTGTTTTTTGGAACCTCATGCACCAACAACCACGATTCGCAAGAACATGATCATAAGGACGAGCTGACGCAAGTGCACACTGATACAGAAGGTGATGATCACGGACATGATCATGAAAACGACGATAACCACAATCACCAGGAAGAAGCTCATGAAGCTGAACAGGAGCACGATGAAACTTATGGCGTAATCGAAATTCGCCCACAGGATTTTCAGGAAGTGATTCATACCAGCGGCAAAATCATGCCAGCGCAAGGCGATGAAATCACGCTAACGGCCACGCATGATGGCGCTGTGGTATTTGGAAGCAAAGCCCTGTTTCCGGGCGAAACGGTAAGTGCAGGCGAAAAGCTGGTAACCATTTCAGGTCGGAGCCTGATTCACGACAACATTGAAACGACCTTTCTGGATGCAAAAACAGCTTACGAAACCGCCAAAGCAAATTATGAGCGGGCCAGACTGCTGAATGAAGACAAAATTACGTCGGACAAAAATTTGGCTGAAATAAAAATGGTATTCGAAAAAGCCAAAAATAATTATGAGATTATCCGGCAAAACTATTCCGCCGGAGGCCAAAATGTAACTGCCCCAACCCATGGCTTTGTTAAAGAAATCCTAGTTACCGAAGGGCAGTTTGTCAATACCGGTCAGCCACTTATAAGAATTACCAAAAACAAGCGACTCGTGGTACAGGCCGACGTTCCGCAGCGCTATTTTTCCATGCTCAGTAAAATCCAATCAGCTAATTTCATTACACCGTATGATCAAAAATTGCACAAATCGGAAGAATTGAACGGCCAGCTGATTTCGTATGGCAAATCGACCGGCGACAATTCGCTTTTCACTCCGATATACTTTGAGGTGGACAACGTGGGTAATTTAATGGCCGGTTCCTTTGTCGAAATCTACCTAAAAACTGTCACCATCCCCAATGCGATCGTAGTACCAAAATCGGCTTTACTTGAAGAAGCCGGCCGCTACTATGTTTTTGCTGAAGGAGAAGAAAACTTTGAGAAGCATTACCTCACGATCGACTGCAACGATGGCGAAAATTATCATATCACCGGGGGGCTGGAGTTGGGTAATCATATAGCCACAAAAAACCCCTACCTGATTAAACTTGCTTCCATGTCCACGTCCTTGCCTGCCCAAAGTCACCAACACTAATCCTGATCGATTATGCTGAATAAAATTATTGAATATTCGCTGCGAAATAAGCTGGTGGTACTCATCATGGCTACGCTAATACTGGGCGCTGGCATTTTTGTTACCACCGAAATGGAGGTAGATGTATTTCCTGACCTGAACGCACCCACGGTTGTCGTTTTAACCGAAGCACACGGCATGGCTCCCGAGGAAGTGGAGCGTCTGGTCACCTTCCCAATCGAAACGGCGGTGAATGGGGCCACCAACATTCGTCGGGTGCGAAGCTCATCAGCTATGGGTTTCTCCATTGTCTGGGTTGAGTTCGACTGGAACATGGACATTTACAACGCCCGGCAGATTGTGAGCGAAAAGCTGGCTACCATTGCCGACCAAATGCCAACCGGAGTTGGTTCGCCTACCCTCGCCCCACAGTCATCAATTATGGGCGAAATCATGATGATTGCCCTAACCTCCAGCCAAACCACCCCAATGGATTTGCGCACGCTGGCAGAATGGAACATCCGCCCGCGCTTGTTATCGGTTGGCGGCGTAGCTCAGGTAGCGATTATCGGGGGCGAATTTAAAGAGTTTCAGATCCTGGCCGATCCCCTAAAAATGAAATTTCACGGAGTTTCCTTTCACGAGCTCATCGATGCGTGCCAGGCTTCAAATGAAAATGTATCAGGCGGTTTTCTGAACGAACATGGGCAGGAATACCTGATCCGCGGTATGGGTCGGAGTAACAACATCGCGGAGATTGGCAACAACCTCATCAAAGTAAAAGATGGCACTCCTATAAAAGTAAACGATGTGGCCACCGTTAAAGTCGGAGCCGCTCCCAAAATAGGCGATGCATCGTACCGGGCTGAAAAGGCCGTGTTGCTAACGATCACCAAACAGCCCAATATCAACACGCTGGAGCTAACTGAGAAAATAAATACCTCGCTGGTTGATTTAAAACAGACCCTGCCATCGGATGTCAAAATTCACACCGATATTTTTGAGCAGGCACAATTCATTCAAACCTCGGTGAACAATGTTCAAAAAGCACTGATCGAAGGCGGCATCTTCGTGATCATCATCCTTTTTGTTTTCCTGATGAACTACCGCACCACCATCATTTCAGTGCTTGCAATTCCGCTCTCCTTACTGGTTGCTGTTTTGGTCATGAAGTGGATGGGAATCTCCATCAATACCATGACCCTTGGAGGAATGACCATTGCCATTGGTTCGCTGGTTGATGACGCCATTATTGATGTGGAAAACGTCTTCAAACGCCTGCGCGAAAACAGCGGCCGGCCGAAAGAGGAACAACGCCCCCATTTCAATGTGATTTACGAAGCATCGGTTGAAATCCGGGCTTCGATTCTAAATGCCACCTTGATTATCATTGTTGCCTTTGTGCCGTTGTTCTTCTTATCAGGCATGGAAGGCCGCATGCTAAAACCGCTTGGAATTGCCTACATCGTTTCGCTGTTCGCCTCTTTGTTTGTGGCTTTAACCGTAATTCCGGTATTGAGCAGTTTCCTGCTGACCAACGAAAAACGCCTGCAAAAACAAGCCCAGGGGAGTCGCATCGAACGCTTTCTACGTCAGCACTATACACAAACGCTGAGCACCGCTTTGAGGCACCGAAAAATCGTGGTTGGTATTTCTGTGGGTTTATTCCTTGTTGCGTTGCTGTTGATCTCCGGTTTCGGACGAAGTTTTCTACCACCCTTCAACGAAGGTTCGCTAACCATCAATACCACCACCATGCCCGGCATCAACCTCGAAGAAAGCAACAAACTGGGCACGATGGCCGAGCAGGCGTTGCTGGACATTCCCGAAATCACTTCCGTTGCCCGTCGAACAGGGCGAGCCGAGATGGCGGAACATGCCTTTGGCGTTAATGTTTCGGAGATTGATGCACCATACGAATTGCTCGACCGGTCGCGCGAAGCATTTTTGCGGGAAGTACGCGAAAAGCTGAACAGCATCGAAGGAATCACGGTTGAAGTGGGGCAACCCATCAGTCACCGGATTGATGCCATGCTCTCGGGCTCAAAAACCAACATTGCCATCAAGCTGTTCGGTACCAACCTGAATGAAATGTTTCGGCTGGCGAACCAAATTCGCAGCGAAATTCAAGATTTGGAAGGGATTGGCGACTTGACCGTTGAGCAGCAGATTGAGATTCCGCAGCTTCAGATCAAACCCAACCGGGAAATGCTGGCGCGTTACGGCATCACAATAAATGAATTCCTGGAATTTGTAGATTATGCCTTCGCAGGTGAAAAAATATCCGATGTTTTTGAAAATGAAAGGGCTTTTAACCTCGTGCTGCGTTTTGACGACGCGCACCGCGATCAGATTGAAGCCATCCGGAATGCCTTGATTGACACACCCGACGGACAAAAAATCCCCCTTTACTATGTCGCGGACATTCAATCGACTTTTGGCCCCAGTACCATTGGACGCGAAAATGTGATGCGTAAGATTGTGGTGGCCGTAAACGTAGCCGATCGCGATGTGCGCAGCGTAGTCAACGATATTCAAGACCGGATTGATGAACATATCGTGCTGCCGGAAAACTACCACCTTGAATATGGTGGCCAGTTTGAAAGCGAAGCGGCGGCCAGCCGAATATTGTTGATCGCCTCACTCGGCGCATTGCTCATCATTTTCCTGCTGCTCTATGTCGAATTCAAAAACACGAAACTGGCACTCATCATCCTAATCAACCTGCCACTCGCCCTGATTGGCGGCGTCTTCGCAATCTGGTTCACTTCCGGGGTCATCAGCATTCCGTCCATCATAGGCTTTATCACCTTGTTTGGAATTGCTACCCGAAACGGCATCCTGCTCATCTCGCGATTTCAGAACTTAACAGACCAAGTTGACAGCTTGAAAGATCGTATCATTAAAGGATCGGCTGACCGGCTGAACCCGATTTTAATGACCGCGCTGACTGCGGCTTTGGCACTGATCCCTCTGGCGCTGGCTGGCGAAAAGCCAGGAAACGAAATCCAGAGTCCGATGGCCATCGTTATTTTAGGCGGACTGCTGAGCTCAACATTACTGAACAGCTATGTGGTGCCTATCATCTACTATCTATTTCAGAAAAAACAAGAAGAAAAAACAGCTTTATGAAGATCCTAATGATTATCCTTTCCAGTTTGATATCGACTGCAACCCTTGGCCAACAAAGGGTGAACGATTTTCTAAAACTAGTGGAACAGAACAATAAAGAACTGCTTGCTGCCCGAAAATTATCGGAAGCGGAAAAATCCGGCTTTCAAACCGGGCTCACACCTGACAATCCGACCATCGAGTATGGTCATTTCCCTGGAAACAACCATGTCATTGGCACCAAAACGACCTATGGAATCAGCCAGTCGTTTGATTTTCCAACGGTGTATTCGGCAAAGAAAAAACTGGCTGCCGGCCAAAGTAAACTCAGCGAACTGGAATTTCAGCTTTTCAGGCAAGACAAGCTACTGGAAGCGAAGCTAAAGTTCTACGACTACGCTTTTCTTCTTAAAAAGAAAGCAGAATACCAACGGCGAATGGAGCATTCCACTAAGCTTTACCAATCATATCAAACCAACTTCGACCAGGGAAATACTTCTGTTCTTGACCTGAACAAAGCAAGGCTCCAGAATTTGAAAATCAAAAGCGCCTACCAACTTGTGTTACAAGAACTGGAAAGCATGCATCAAGAACTGGAATTGCTGGCAGGTGGCACGCTGAATCAGGCAAACGCCATTCAACTGTCCGGCGAGGAGCTACCGCCACTTGTAGCGATTTTGGAAGAAGTTCAGGCCAACCAGCC
>TARA_R110002050_G_scaffold115713_2_pt1 | contig 24364 bp, 17 predicted proteins | sample TARA_R110002050 | Tara Oceans TARA_R110002050 (sample SAMEA4396988) | marine metagenome | biome: Polar Biome; feature: [DCM] deep chlorophyll maximum layer (ENVO:01000326); material: water (ENVO:00002006), including particulate matter (ENVO:01000060) such as... | depth 25 m
ATGCAAATAATACAACACTGTCTCAAAACCTCAACACACTAGCGGGAAAAGTACTACGAGTTAATTTTAACGGATCAATTCCAATTGACAACCCGATTTCGGGAAGCCCAATTTATTCTTGGGGCCATCGCAATCCACAGGGGTTGGTATTTGCCAATAACTTTTTATACAGTTCTGAGCATGGACCAACCACTGACGATGAATTAAACATTATTGTAAAAGGAAGAAATTACGGTTGGCCAAATGTTAATGGATTTTGCAATACTCCTTCAGAAATTACTTTTTGCAATGATTCCAATGTTGTAGAGCCTATTATTGCTTGGACACCAACGGTTGCTACATCTCAGTTAATTTACTACGATCATTCAAGTATTCCTGAATGGCAAGGAAGTTTATTGATGACAACACTAAAAGATTCAAAACTGATTGAGATTGAACTAAGTGCTAGCAAAGACAGTGTGACAGGAACAAACGACTTCTTCACAAACACATTCGGTCGATTGAGGTCGATTACTACCAATCAATACGGGGAAATTTTCATTGCAACAAATTCTTCACCTCAACGAATTATCAAATTTTACAATCCTAACTTAACAACAATCAAGGAAATCAAGAATGAAGCATTTAAGCTGAGTATTGGCCCAAACCCTGTGATAAATAAACTATTGATTCAATCGAATCAACCACTAAATGAAGCGTTGGTTGATTTATATACCATCAGCGGTCAATTAGTCCATAGCGCTTCTTATTCTGGTAATCTCTATGAAATTTCAGTTGCGAACTATACAAAAGGGCTCTATTTTGTGCGAGTAAGTGATAAGAATGGACTACAAGAGGTTCGAAAAATTATTGTGGAATAAATTATTTTTTATTTCTTAGCGAAGTAAAAACTAAAAAGAAACCAATTATTAAGATTACAATTTTACCCCATATGTATCCTTTACCATATTCACTCAATTGATTGTAATCAATTGCATATTCTATCAGTGAAATTAAAGCTATAATAATTAATAATAACCCAATAATAGTTTTTAAATTTTTCATATAGATAATATAAAAACTCCCATAAAAATGGGAGTTTTTATAGCAAAAAATAAATATTCTTATTATTTACTTACTATTGTTGTTGTAGGAGTATAAATTCCAAAAGTAATAGCATTAATTAAACCATCTACAAAAGTATGTACTATTGTAACATCATAATCTTCAGCACCCTTAGCCATTTCTACAGGATTAGCATTGCTTAGTGGTACTAGTCCATAAATTAAATAATGATTCTTTTTTTGATATTTAACACCAGTTTGAGCTCCTTTACCAATAGAAAAAGTATTAGTATAACAAGCAGACATTGAAAATGTTAAGAAACTAATAAATAATAATTTTAAAAAAGTTTTTTTCATTCTATTTTTGTTTTAAGTTACCTACTCTTAAGGTTTTTCGGTTTCACCTCGTTTTTAAAAATGGTATCTGAACTCCATTAAATTTAAGATTTACAAATTACTTAGAAGCAAAGGCAAAACTGGTAGAAATCCAGTTTTCATTTATTACAATGCAATCTAATTCACTAACATTAGCTATTTTCACTCCATCTTCTGTAGAATATTTCAAAATATCTTCTTCAACTCTGATTAATTCAACTATCTGGTTATCTTTTTCGAAATTCCAACTGGAATTAGATGCATCGAATTTAAGTGACCCAAGATCAATAGAAGAACCGTCTTGCAATTTTAAAAAAGTCATTTGATTTTTAGTGGCCACAATTTTATAAGTTTCTCCTTTAAAAGTCAATAATTGTTCTTCATATTGTCCTTCTTCCATCGCTATTGGATTAGATCCAGTCCAAAATTCAATTAAATTAAAAATTACTGCATCTAAAAATCCTGCAATTCCATATACAAAACCTCCGATCCAAAAAATTAATGATTTAATAAATTTATTATTGGATATCCCATCATTTACTTCATAAACTTTTTTTACAAGCTCAAATGATCCAAAGCAACCTGTTTGAGTAATCATTAACGATAAGCCTGCGGCTAAAAAAAATACTTTTCTCATAATTTATAGTTTTAAAGAGTTTAGGTGTAAATATAAAAAGCGAAAATTAAAAACCATTAAAATGTTGATAATTTTCATTGACTTCTTTTAAGCACTCATTCTATCACAAAGCAATTAAATTTTTTACTTCATCAATCTGCGAATATTTGTAATTTCGACCTTGATGAAATTACTCTATCCTGATTTTCTATATGCGCTATTTTTTCTAGCAATTCCCATCATTATTCACCTATTTAATTTCAGGAAATACAAAACAGTTCGCTTCTCTCAAGTTCGTTTTCTAAAAAATATTAAGCAGGAAACCCAATCTACTTCCAAACTCAAGCATCTACTCATTTTACTCAGTAGATTATTGGCAATTGCTGCGCTTGTTCTAGCTTTTTGCCAGCCGTACTTGAGCAATGAAGGCACAGTGGTTCAAAAAGGCAAAAAAGGAGTAAGCATCTATATTGACAACTCATTCTCCATGCAAATCAATTCGGAGAAAGGAACAAATTTAGACATAGCAAAAGCCAAAGCACTAGCCATTTTAGATGCTTATAAAGAATCCGATCAATTCAAAATTTTGACTAATGATTTTAGCAGTCGACACAGTCAATGGTTGAATAAAGCGGACTTTATTTCTGAATTGCAAAATGTCAATTACTCCCCTATCTATAAAAAGTGGAGCGAAGTGTTGAGTAGAATGACCCAAAACTATGGTGATGAACAATTAACTCAAGAGTTGTACCTCATCACTGATTTACAAAAAAATCAAGTAGATTTTAGATCAATAATGGATACTGTTCCATTAAACATTATTCCAATTGAAGCAGATCGGAATCTAAATTTAAACCTGGCTTCATTGAAGTTTGCTCAACCATTTCACCTTACAGATCAAGAAGAAAAGCTCAGTTATACTATTCAAAATCAATTTAAAACAAAAACAGAGCAATTACCAGTTTCGCTTTTCATCAACAACCAATTGAAGTCGCCACACTTTATAGATTTAGAAGAAAACGATTCTACACTTGGTCAAATGAACTATCGAAGTGGTGAATTGAGTCAGGTTAAAGGGAAGTTAATCATTAAGGATTATCCGCTCACCTTTGATGATACGCTGTATTTTAATTACTCCATTCAAGAAAATATTAATGTCGTTCATCTATTCAATGAATTACCTAATAAAAACATACAGACTTTATTTGCCAAGGATACTTTATTCAATTACACCGCTCAAAAAATTGATGAGATTGATTATTCTCTGATTCAAAAACCTGCATTAATCATTCTTGATGAAATCACAGAATTGAGTTCAGGTTTGCAAAGCACACTTCAAAATTTTGTACTTGATGGTGGCTCTTTAGCGCTATTTCCTTCTGCAAAAATTGAAAAAGAAACATGGTCGAATTTTTTGAACCAACTCGGTTTAGGTTCAGTAATTAACTATGAAACCAAAGACAAAAATGTCACTCAAATCAATAAAAAAGCTGATTTATTTTCCTCAGTTTTTGAATCCTTAGATGAAAACATAAACCTTCCAAAAGTAAAAGGTAAATGGACCTACAATTTGGCAACACGCTTAATTTCAGAACCCATTTTAAGTTTTAGTGATAACAGTCCCTTTCTTCTCAAAGCTTCAGTCGGTGAGGGAAAGGTTTATTTAAGTGCTGTGGGTTTTAATACGGATGAGAGCAATTTAGTGAATCACGGTTTATTTGTTCCATTGCTGTTTAATATGGCTTTGCAATCGGGAAGTTCCAAACCACTTTATTACAACCTAAACCATACAAGCATTGAAATCTCCAGTTCTAAACTCGATGCTAAAAAAGAAGCAGCGCTTCACATCATTGGAAATGGACAAGATTTTATCCCTGCACAGCGCTATATTAAAGGAAAGTTAGTACTCGACTTAACAGATGAATTAAAACAAGCAGGACATTACGAATTGGTAAAAGGAGATCAAAGTTTGGGTTTTATTTCTTTCAATTACAATCGAAATGAATCAGATTTGCAATTTTACAGTTCTGGAGAATTGGAAGCAGAAGCTAAAATTCACGGACAAAGCATTAAAATTATTGATGAACCAGCTGCCGTTTTAAGCAATGCTATTTCAACTTTGCAAGAAGGTACGCCACTTTGGAAATATTTTATCATCTTAGCCTTGTTTTTTATTGCACTTGAAATTTTATTCTTGAGAATACTTTAATTAATGCGCCATGGATCTTCTTATTAAAAACGCTAAAATAATTGACCGAACGAGTAGCTTTCACTTAAAGCAAACTGATGTTTTAATTAAAGGCGGTAAAATTGAAAAAATCAATCCTTCAATTGATGGAAAATCTATTAAAACGATTGAAGCAAAAGGACTACATCTTTCAAAAGGTTGGATTGATTTAAATGTAAATTATCAAGACCCGGGAGATGAGCAAAAAGAAAACTTCAAAACCGGACTTTTCGCTTCAGCTTCAGGTGGATTTACTAGAGTTTGTGTTGCTCCGAATACTTACCCCACTCGTGACTCAAAGTCGCAAATTGAATACTTAATCAATCAAACTAAAGGCAATATTGTTGATGCCATGCCTTATGGTGCCATTTCAAAAAACTGTGAAGGCAAAGAACTCGCGGAGCTTAACGACATGAAACAAAGTGGAGCTGTTGCTTTTTCAGATGGGAAATTATCCATCAAAAATCCTAATTTATTGTATCGCGCACTTCGCTACACCAAAGCATTTGATGGATTGGTAGTGAATTTTCCAAATACTGCTGCTTTATGTGAAGAAGGAGTGATGAATGAAGGGGCTACAAGTACTAGACTTGGTTTAAAGGGAATTCCTGAAGTAGCAGAAGTTATGATGGTGAACCGAGATCTTTATTTACTAGACTATGCCGATGGGCGTTTGCATTTTGCAACAATCTCATCACCTGAATCACTGCAATTGATCAAAAAAGCGAAGAAAGATGGCTTTAAAGTGAGTTGCGATGTGGCAAGTTATAACCTTTTATTGAGTGATGAAGAATTAGTTGAGTTCGACAGTCGTTTTAAAACTTTACCTCCTTTGAGAAGTAAATCCAGCATTAAACAATTGATCAAAGGAATAAAAGACGGACTTGTTGATGCAATTTGTTCCGACCATTTACCGGAAGATATTGAACAAAAGAAAAAAGAATTGGATTATGCTGCCTTTGGTATAATCAATGCCCAAACTGCTTTTTCATGTGCACATACCGCATTAGAAAACCATATTAGTATTGAAGCGTTGATTGAACTTTTTACTGAAGGGCCTGCATCAATTTTAAAACTTAAAACACCGAGCATTGAAGTCGGAGAAACAGCCAATCTCACCTTGTTTTCTCCATCTGAAAAATTTGTATTTAGCAAAGATCAAGTGCTCTCAAAATCATTTAATTCTCCCTTTTTTGGAATGGAATTAAAAGGAAAAGTACTTGGTGTAATCAATAACAAGCAAGTGTTTTTGAATAAAGGTTAGCTTATTTTATAAGTTTTCTCCTTTCGCTAATTAATAGTGGCTTTATTGTAGGAGCTAACTTCTTTCAAATAATCTAATTGGGTTGAAAAGGAAACTTTTGAGCCTTAAAGATTTCAAAAGTTTTTGTTGTTCCTAATGCGTAATTTGTATTTGCTTATTTATACTAAATTTTTTGCTTCGGAAATAAATTTATGGCTTTCGGAAAGTTATTTGATTTCATAGGAAACAGGCTGTCTTTTTTTACAAAAAAAACAATATGAAAAACAGCTTATTCGTTCTAATTTTATTCAGTGCTCAAGTAATTGCACAAATTCCAACAACCGGACTTGTTGGTCATTATCCGTTTACCGGTGGCTCTACCAATGATTTTTCAGCCTTTAATGCTAACGGTACAGGTACAAATGTTACACCTACATTAGACCGATTTGGAAATGCAGGTGATGCACTTTACTTTGATGGTAGCAGCAGCGTTGTAGTACTTCCAAATAATATGTTAAACAGAGGTTCAATTACGATCTCACTTTGGTTTAAAACAAACTCACCTGGTGGAATTATTGGTCAGCAAAACAGAGGATATACACTTAGCAACCAAACAGGTTGGGTGGCTAATATGTACGTAAATGACAATAATAATTTACACGCGACTACATTTAAAAACAATAACAGCAATGTAAATACAGTATTGAGTGACGTTACAGACAATAATTGGCATCACGCAGTGATTGCAGGTAACGGTGGAGGAATAAGTTGTTATATCGATGGTGTTGCTGTTGGAACGGCAACTGGTGGTGGTTTGGTTCCAGGTTTAGCTTTCAATCAAATTGGAGTGACTTCAGCCACCAACTGGCCCCTTTATGGAACGCAGCGGTTAAAATATTTTAAAGGAGCTATAGACGATGTGCGTATTTACAATAGAGTATTAACTTCGGCTGAAGTTACGTCACTTTATGAGGAGGCAAATACAGGAACTACATACGTTAACAGCATTGCTAGCTACAAATTTAGTGGTAATGCGTTAGACAGTTCAGGAAACGGCTTGAATGGCACTCCATTAGGAGTGGTAGATACTACAGATCGATTTGGGAACTCCCAATCGGCGTATTATTTTAACGGAAGCAGCAGCCAAGTGAGACTGCCAGACAGTTTACTTTTAAAAGACACCTTAAGTATTGCTTTATGGTTTAAAGCAAGTTCGAATGCAGGAGGAATCATTGGGCAACAATCTAATATTATTACAAGCATAAGTTCTCAATATACTCCCAACCTATACATTGCCAATGATTCAACAAACAATTTATACGGATCATTTACTAAATCAAATAGCAATAATGTGAATAAAACAACAATAAATGTTGTTGACTCTACATGGCATCATGTGGTGCTTTCCGGTACTAGGGAGTATCAAAACATTTACATTGACGGCGTTTTTGTAGGGTCGGACACAGGTATTGTATTAAATGTTAGTACCAACGTAGTTAGCAATCAAATTGGAGTAACTTATGCACAAGGTTTTTCAGGACACACTTTGGGCAATATGTATTTTGAAGGAATTATCGATGATGTTCAAATTTTTGATCGACCACTTTCGAATATAGAAGCTGCTATTTTAGCCGCAGATACCTTAGTTGTACCACTGCCACCGCCTCTCCCTATTAAAGTAGGCTTAATTGCTGATTTTCCGTTTAATAATGGTTCTGTTTTAGACGCTACTTCTAATGCAAATGATGGAATAAACGTAGGTTTAAACGCTAGCCCTACTTTTGATCGCTTTGGAAATGTCAATGCTGCATTAAGTTTTAATGGAAGCAATAGCGAAGTTCGTTTGCCAGATGGTTTGTTAGAACGCGATAGTATTTCTATATCGCTGTGGTTTAAAACAGGGGATGCAGGAGGGATTATTGGCATTCAAAACAATCCTGTAGGACAATCAAGTACTGCTTGGAATCCATTTTTATATATTAATTCTGCCGGCAACTTGCACGGCACTTTTTACAAGGCAAACACAAGCAACATACTTTCTTCCAATGTTCCTGTTGCTGCCCAGCTCTGGCATCATGTGGTAATAAGCGGTGACTTAAACAGTCAGGAAATATATGTTGATGGTGTTCTTTCAGGTACAGGTGCAGGAATTACTTCTTCATCAATCATGCCTAAAAATCAGATTGGAGCTACCTACGCAACCGGTTGGCCTAACTATAATACTTTGAAAAATTTCTTCACTGGAAGCATTGACGATGTAAAAATTTACGACAGAAAAATTACTGCTGCAGAAGCACTTGAACTTTACAACGAAGTAGATACAGGTACCACTAAAGTTGGAAATACTGCAAGATATTTATTTAGTGGCAATGCTGCAGATAGTTCAGGAAGCAATAACAATGGTACAGCAATAAATGTTACAGATACCACAGATCGTTTTGGAAACCCTGCCTCTGCCTATTATTTTAATGGGACAAACAGTCAAGTAACAATGCCAGACAATCTACTTAGAAGCGACGTAAGAAGTATTTCAGTATGGATTAAGACAACACAAAAAGGGAGAGGCATAATTGGGCACCAGCAGAATGCACTACCCTCTTCAAATACTTTTTTTGTGCCGCTAATGTATGTAGATGGCACTACCACAGGCAATTTACATGCTACCTTTTTAAAGAGTACTGGAAATGCAAACATTAATCAACAGTTAGTAAATGTGGCAGACGGCTCATGGCATCATCTAGTGTTAGCAGCTTCCACGAACTACCAGCAAGTTTTCATTGATGGCAGAATGGTTGGAATGGGGCAAGGTGCAGTTTTCAATTTCAACCTAAGTAAAAACCAAATTGGGGTTACCTTTTCGCAGAATTGGCCAAACATTGGCAATGGAAATCAATTTTTTGACGGGATTATTGATGACGTAAATATTTACAGCAGACAAATCTCCAATATTGAAGTTGATAGTTTATTCGCTGCGGGCGGTTATACGCCTCCTATCCCTGTGGGACTTGTTGATGAGCTACTCACTAACAATAACACCTATGTTTTTCCCAATCCTTCTAACGGCTTGTTTCAATTGACAGGAGTTGATGGCGCAAAATCGATTGAAGTTTTTGGACTAAATGGTCAACAAATCAGACACGTAATCAGCAGTAAAAATCAAGTAGACCTTTCTACTTATCCTCAAGGAGTATATCTCCTGAAAATTGTATTTGATAACAAAATCTTAACTAAGAAACTCATTAAATACTAAAAAATCTACCCCAAAAAAAAAGCGCTTTCTTTTGTAAGCGCTTTTTTCTTTAAAACATACTTTACAAGACTAAAGGAAACATCTAGAAAATAAACTTTGGAAGAAGTTAAAAGTAATTACGAAAAGAATAATCCTAAAAAAAGCAAAATAACCTTTACGGAAAATAAATTATGGCTTCGTCTGCGGTCTTCTTATTTTTAACTTTGCTATCATTCATCTTATCAAAATTAATTTCTTGATGGTAGTTAAACAATTAGATTTGAAAGGGCGTTTTGATCGACTTCGAAACGTCTTTTTTTTAGATTAGAATAACATGTTAAAAGCAATTATCATTGAAGATGAAGAGGGCGCAAGAAATGTTCTTAAGTTTAACCTATCGGAGCATTGTGAGGGCAGAGTGCAATTGATGGGAGAGGCTGAGGATATCAAAGAAGGAGTTAAATTGATTCATAAATATCAACCTGACCTAGTCTTTTTAGACATTGAAATGCCAAATTATTCTGGTTTTGAGTTATTGGATTTCTTTGAACAGATAAATTTTGAGATCATTTTCGTCACTGCATATTCAAATCATGCTGTAAGAGCCTTCGAAATATCAGCGATTGATTATTTATTAAAACCAATTAATGTAGATCGTTTAAAAGAAGCAATTGAGAAGGTTTTTTCGAAGAAAATGGCCAAGGAAAGCGATAGTAGATTGAAGATTTTAGAATCTTACCTACATAATAAAAAACTTGAAAAAATATCAATTCCATTTTCAGGAGGATATTACGCCCTAAACGTAACAGACATTATTGCAGTTAAAGCAGATCGAGGATATGCTTACATTTTCTATAAAAATGACAAATTACTGATAAGTAAGAGCCTGAATAAAATTGAAGAACTTTTAAAAGAAACTGGTCAATTTGCAAGATTTCATCGTTCCTATCTAATCAATACATCTAAAATTCTTTCATTTAATAAAACAGATAGAACGATACAATTGCAAAATAAAATTGAAGTAAAATATAGTAAGGAATATCTCTCTGAGGTTGAAATATTGATTAAAAGATTGTGAAAAAGCAAGTTATAAATATATTTTTTCTTTTCTTTCTTCTACTTAACTTTTTATTCTCCTATACAAAAGCACAAAGTAGCTTCTATTTTGATCTTAATACAAGAATCGATTACCCCTTTAGTCACATATATCATATTACGAAAAGCAATTCAGAGTTTATTTATTTATGCACAGAGTCAGGTGTATACGAATTTGATGGTCTAGAGAACAGGGCTATCCCTTGGGAAAACACCATTAAGGACGAAATTCTTTATTTTCAAAAAGATGAAACTGGGAATGTTTATGGTACTGGTTTAAAAAATCGGATTTATAAAATTGAGTCTGATTCCATTAGACTTGTCATTGATTGGAATGATAGTACAGAGCAGTATACCAATTTTTTGGTTCATGAAAATATACTCTACCTCCCCTCTAAATCATCCATAATTACAACATTTAACTTAATAAATAAAAAGTTTGATTATATCCAATTAGGGCTTAAATTATCAAAGGGTCAATACATTGAGCCACTATTATTTTGGGATGATAAAATCCATCTAAGGATTCTTGATGGAGAAATTCAAAGACTTATTACTTATAATTTATCAAGCAAATTAGTAGAAGTTATTTATGAAGGTAATTTAATTTATAAAGGGCACTATATAAAAACTCCTCAATCTTTACATTATGTTGCTTTAGGTCAAGATGAAAAGCTTCTAAAGTTTGATAAAAAGATAAATCAATTTATCGAAATTGAAGAGATATTTAAAGATAAAATTGGAAGATATAGAAGTGAGAGCAAGCAAAACGGAATTCTATTTTTTGGAGAGTATGGTTTGGAAATCTATAACGAGCATTATCATTTAGAAAGCTATTTATTTAAAGAAGAGAAGATTACAGGAGTTGTTGCGAATAAAAATTCTTTATGGGTTTCTACACTTGAAAATGGACTTTACTTCATTCCAAACCTCCAGTCTAAAGTATTTACTTCCGATGGCTCTTTGTTGGAAAGTAATAATTTAACCGGATTGGTTGAGGTTGAGAATACTGTTTTCTTTCTTGAAGATAAAGAAAAGATATGGTGCTTCGATAGTGAAGCTAAAATTCAAAAATGCATCGAAAAACCAAGTGAAGAAATTTCAGTAATGAAGTATAGTATAGCTTCAAATTCATTGCTCATTGGAACCTTCAATTATGCTTATGAGTTCCAAATTGTTCCGCAAATTCGCTTGCTTGATTCCTTCCCAAATCTCGGAAATAAGGACTTAGATAAAATGAGTAACTTCTTAATTTATGGAAATACCTATGGATGCTTCACTGGATTTTTAAATGGTGATGAACTGAGCCTGGAAGCTTATTTTAATAAAAACATTTCAGATAGCCTCTCCTTTGAAAGTGTATCGAATTTAAGCTATACTAGAATTAGCAACGACAGGTGTGTAAAGACTTTAATCAATCCTTTTGATTCTTCGGTTTGGGTCATTGATGGTCGTGGGGTTTGGAAATACAAAAAGAACACTAAAACTCAAATTAAATTCGAGGACAAAGCTATTTTAGCGAACGACTTACAGATTACTAAACAAGGAGAATTGTGGATTTCCACGGCAAATGCAATTTATTTTTATTCTGGTAGTGTTCTTATTGAATATGTTGTGCTTTCCGAAGACTTTCCTACGATTTATATTAACTCCATTTCATATCATGAGCCCTTAATTATTGCAAGCACCAACATTGGAGTATTCACTTTTGATAGGACGACAAAAAAATACATGCGATGGACAAAAAACAATGGGTTACCAAGCGATAACATTTCTAAGGCTATTGTTTCAAATGGTAAGATGTATGCAATTTCAAATAAGGGATTGACAGTTTTAGCCATGGAAAACAATGCTGAATTTATAAATAATGAAGTCTTTATCAAAGAAGTAAAAATTGATGATAAAGTAGTCGATCCGACTGAGAAAAATCATTTCGACTACAATCAAAATAGACTTACTATTCAACTATCCGCTTTAGATTTAAGAAGTTTTGAAAATCGTTTGTACTATTATCGTCTTCTTGGTGCAAATCAAGAGTGGATTCGATTAGATAAAAACACCATCATAAGGTTTCCCAATTTATCACCTGGAAATTATACTTTTGAGGTCTATGTAGAAGGATTCAATGGAAATAGAAGTAAAATTAAAAGCTTTTCATTTGAAATTAAATCCCCTGTTTGGCAAAGTTGGTTATTCTTTCTATTCGTTTCATTAATCCTATTTGCATTACTTTTTTTTATCTTCAGTAAACGGCTAAAGAGAATTAAAAAAGAAAAGGAGCTTCAAACAAAACTTATTCAATCAGAAATAGATGGACTGAAGGCACAAATGAACCCTCATTTTATTTTTAATGCATTAAATTCCATTCAGAACCTTATCATTCAAAAGCAAGTAAATGAGAGTAATTTATACTTAGGAAAGTTTGCAGAATTGCTTCGTTCTGTTTTAAATTATAGCTCAAAAGATAGAATTTCAATTCAGGAAGAGGTTGATCTATTAAAAATATATTTAGATCTTGAAAAGTTAAGGTTTAACGATAAAGTAACTACAGAAATTATTATTGAAGATGAAGAAGAATTGCTCAATTTCTCCATTCCACCAATGATGCTTCAACCTTATGTGGAAAATGCAATAAAACATGGATTGCTTCATAGCCAAAACGAAGAAAAAAAATTAATCATTAGATTTCTTAAAGAAGAAAAAAGCGTTTTATGCCAAATTATTGACAATGGTATTGGCATGGAGGCATCCAACAAAATAAACCAACGAAGAAAAAAAAATCACCAATCATTTTCCACAGCTGCAATTGAAAAAAGAATTAATCTGATTAATGCAAGCTTAATTTATCCGATTTTGATCCACATCGAAGATTTAGATAAGGGAACAAAGGTAGAAATTCGATTCCCTTTGATAATGAGGAGTAGGACTAGAATAAAATGAACTAATTAATGGGGTGCTTCTTAGAAAAACTTATTGAAGCTTAAATTTACAGGAATTTATTCTGATTTTCAAAAACCAATAATAAGTATACGAATTTAAAAGTTAGAGGAAAATTTGGCTCTTTAGCTTTTACCATAAACATGTGTAATAAGTAATAGAAATCATCATAAACCTTCAATCATCATGCGCTCTTCCCTTAATCTCCTCTCCTTTAATGGCTTCTTCTTCGGCTGCTATTTTTTTGGCAATGGCTTCTTGATCCACTTTTTTATCCAGTAGTTCTAAATTAGGTTGACCTGCATCTACCCATGCCGTGTACCATAAACTGCCAACCATTTCAATTGCTTTTTGCATCCGTGATTCAACCATTGATCCCATTCGATGATAGTAAGCCAAAGAAAATTCTTGGGAATACTGTTTCACCGTTGACAATCCACGGCTTTCAAAAGCGTATTTCTTATCTGTAGGAAACTTATTTGTCAAATCTTTTTCAATAAAAAGAACAGAATCTAGGTGAGAATGGCTTTCTTCAATTACTTTCCAAATGGCGTCAATTGGTTTTGGAATATATTTGGCACGACCAACTAAATAATCATATTCATCGGCTGTAAGTTCGGGAATCCTTGACTCCCACAATCCGTGAATTCCTTTTTGATTGGTCAACTGTCCATTGTAGTTTTCTGTAGTATGCAAAGGAACATGAGCATCGGCAATGTAGTGACCCAAGTCAGCTGAGAGGTACAATATTTTATTGGCATCTCCCTCCTTAAAAGCATTGCTCAACCATTTAGTCATTGAAGCTACGTACCAAGGCACGATGCCATAAGCTTGTAATGTATCTTCTGTAAATTTCTCAACAGCATCATTCCAATACTTTGGCATAATCTCAAAGGGATTTTCTCCCCCTTTTGCGTAATGATCAATGTCGATATAATGCTTTGGAGCCTCATTTTTAGTGGCATACCTTCTTTTATCAGGATCAACTGCATGTGCTGTAATATACTCGATATGACTTTTATAAAAGCCTATCATTTCAGGGGGAAGTGTAAAAACAGCCATTCGGTTAATCCTACGATGGCCGTAAAAACCCCATGAAGGAAAAAGCATTAAAATAAAAAGTAAAGCCGTAAAAAATTTCAGCTTTGATTGCATCAGTTCTCAATTACTAAACCATTTCCCTTAAAAATCGGCACAAGATCCATGGTGTTCATTTGTAAACAATATTCAATATCTCGATCCAAATTTAAGCGTTCTAACCTTCTTCTATGAGAAGAGGGTTTTAAAAATTCCATTAAATTGCCCTTTGCTGAGGCATATAAATGATTAGCAGCTAAAGAAGAATCAGCAAGCCCAGTATAAATTGGGTTCTTTTTTAATTGGTCAACTACAGCTCCAGCAAAAAGGGAGTCTTCCATGTTGTATCGGTCTTTCCAACCTGCACAAAGTAAAATCACGTTCTTATTTTGTTGCTCCAAATAATTGCAAACCGCTTGAATGTTTAGAAATGAACCAACAATAATTTGATCGGCGGCTTTTGCTCTTTCAATAGCTTTGGTTCCGTTGGTGGTGGTTAATACTATTTCTCTACCCTTTAAAACATGATTCATGTAACTAAAAGGTGAATTGCCCATATCAAAACCTTCGACCACTTCACCAGATCGTTCAGCGGCAGCGATAAATCCCTGCGCCTGATAAACCCGAGCTTCATCAACACTAGAAACAGGAATAATCTTTGAAACACCGTATTGAAAAGCAGTGCAAATCGCAGAAGTTGCACGAAAAATATCGATTACTACAACAACACAATTTTTATTGCTGTAATAAACAGGAAACAATGCTGGTGAATAACAAACCTCTATTTTCCGTTGGTGTGGAAGTTCTGTTGTTTCCATAGGCTAAAGAAATGGCAATTTTTCGATTTGTGCCTTTAAACTTTTACCGCGTATTTCAATGAAAACTTCTTCACCAACTAAGGCTTTTGGTGTAGACACATAGCCCATTCCTATTCCTACTTTCAATGAAGGTGAACTCGTTCCCGAAGTCACATGACCTATTTTACTTCCCGAAGCATCAACAATTGAATAACCTTGTCGAGGTATGCCACGATCAATCATTTTAAAAGCAGCTAGTTTACGATCTGTACCATTTTCTTTTTGCTTTTTGAGCAAATCTCCATCAATAAAATCTTTGGTGAATTTAGTAATCCAACCCAAGCCAGCTTCAATGGGAGAAGTGGTATCGTCAATGTCATTCCCATACAAACAAAAGCCTTTTTCCAATCTCAAGGTATCTCTCGCGCCTAATCCCGCAGGCATGATGCCAAAAGGTTTTCCTGCTTCCATCACTTTAGTCCAAATCTTCTCTGCGTGCTCATTGTCAAAATAGATTTCAAAGCCACCAGAGCCAGTGTAACCAGTTGCAGAAATCAATACATTGTCCACTCCTGCAAACTTTCCTTTTTCAAAGGTATAGTATTTCATTGCTTCTAAGTCGATATCTGTTAAGGATTTAAGCGCTTCAGCAGCTTTTGGTCCTTGTACTGCCAATAAAGTTGTTCGGTCTGAAATATCCTCCATGTCTACATTGGAACTATTGTTCTGTACAATCCAATTCCAATCTTTTTCAATATTAGATGCATTCACCACTAACATATAAGCATTATCAGAAAGTTGATAAACCAATAAATCATCTACAATTCCTCCTTTACCATTTGGAAAACAAGAATACTGAATTTTGCCAGGTTCTAATTTTGAGGCATCATTACTCGTAATTTTTTGAATTAAATCTAAGGCTCCTTCACCTCTGAGAATAAATTCTCCCATGTGAGAAACATCAAAAACTCCAACACCATTTCGAACAGCTAAGTGCTCATCGGTTAAACCTGAATACTGAAGCGGCATATTATAGCCGGCAAATTCTACCATTTTTGCTCCAAGAGCCTGATGGATTTTTGATAATGCAATTTCTTTCATTGATACGTGCGTGTTTTATGTTTATTTATTTTGTTAAATCATTGAAACTCTCCAAATACAATGCTTTATTCGCCTCAACGGAGTAGTTTAATTCAATCGTTTTTCTAGCTGCTTTGCCAATGCTTTTTCTTAAATCACTGTCTTCAATAAGCAAAGATAGAATTCTCATCCAATCTTCACCAGTTTCTGCAAGAAAACCATTGACTCCATCTTCAATTATTTCAGTATTTACTCCAACCGGTGAAAGCACTGAAGGGATTTCAAGTGCCATGTATTGTAAGCCTTTAAACCCACACTTCCCCCTACTCCAAGCATCGTCTGTTAATGGCATCACACCAATGTCAATTTCTTCCAATTGTTGAATTTCAGTTTTAGGATCCCAAACTTCATTATTTACCTCTATTTCTGTAGGGTTCCAAGCTTGATCACAAATTACTTTGAAAGAAATCCTTTCCTTGAATTTTTCTTTTAACTGAATAAAAACGGGAAGGAGTTCATTTAAATATTTCAATGTGGTTTGAGTTCCGGTCCAACCAATGCATAGTGTGTTTTTCTCAGAAAAGTTATTTCGTTGATGATAATTTGTATCGATGGTAGTTGGTATAACCTTTACATTTGAATTGTATTGACTGGCAAAATCAGCTAAATATCGATTGCCAGCAAAAACCAAATCCGCCAATCCTATAATTTTTTGTGTTTTAGACGGGTTTTTTAGCATTTGAAGCATTTTATTCCCTGAAGAAACATTTGGCAACCAAATCGCATCGTCAAAGTCAAATATTACTTTAGCTTTTGAAGCTGCAAAAAGTTTTTCAAAACGAACACTTCTTGTAAGAAGCGCTTCTCTGAAAATAAAAATTAAATCAAATTCATTCGCTCTTTCTACATCATGTTTTCTGATTTTCCAAGCCTTATTTGCCAAGGCAGCTTTTTCCAAAAAATTCCCTTTTGAGTATAAAATAGCATCATCTTTTTCAGAAATAATATTGGAAATTTCCCATTCATAGCCATTTTCTTCAAGAAAATTCAAATATTGCTCAAAACGAAAGCGCTGACCAGGAGATCGTCCTAGGCGGTGATTAGCAATGAAAAGTACTTTTTTGGCCATTTAATTCTTTTTTGCTACTACATGCCAATATGGAAATCCTTCAGAAAAAAGAATGTCTTTCATTCCTGAATTTTCTAGCATTTGATGAATTTGAACTTTCGTAAAGCGCTGTTCCAATGGAGTTCCAAAGCGATCCAAAGCATCGTTTCGAATAATGTTCCAACTTTTATCGATGTAATAAGATAAAGGAAATTTTTGATAGAACTCAGCAGGAACCATCCATTTAATCAATTTTGAAATAAAAATTAAAGGCATGTAAATGAGTAAAGCAATCAAATCACACACAAAGTGCTTTATTTTAGCCGGTAATTTAGAAATTAAAAATCTAAAAATACTGCTTAATTTAAATAAACTGCGGTAAAAAAACCCTCTATTATCCAGGGCGTAATACAAGTAAATAAGTGCATAACCACCAACTTTTAATTTTTTAAGCAGTGATTGCAATGCTTTTTCAGTATCGGGAATGTGATGTAAAACACCCAATGAAATAACAAAATCAAAACTCTCATCATCAAAAGGAAGCGTCTCAATACTCGCTTGTGTAAATCGAACATTTTCGAGGGAATTGTATATAGATGCTGCTCTAAAAACTGCTTCGCTCGGATCAACTGCTTCGATGAAACCCGCTTGATTCGCCATGTACTTTGTCCACCTCCCTGAACCACAGCCCAGATCTAAAACAACACTCTCTTTATTAAGCATTTTGGCATCAACAATATCAAAATATTGATCTCCAGCATTTTTAATTTCTTCAGCAGTGAAAGCATCAAACTTCAACCATTCTGAACCAAAAGAAGCAACTGTTTTTTCATCAATGTTTTGTGATCCTAAATCAAAACAATAAACTTTTTTAGTCCCAATTTCTTGAATTCGTTGTTCTTGCTGATTGTAATTTAACATAAACCAAAATTGTCAAAAAATAATTATAGCTGCGCATATACTTCTCGATACTTTTCAATAGCGGCGTCTAAAGAAAAATACTGAACTGCTACTTCTCTAATTTCGTTTTTTGAACGATTAAATTGGAGTAGTTTCTTTGCAGCAACTTCATATGCAGCTTTATTAAATTCTTTTACTACAATTCCTGTATTGGTAGCTTCCAAAATCTTGTCGGTATCGCCCAAGCCAGAATTACTCACAATTGGTAAACCTAAGCTCATTACTTCTGACTGTTTTGTAGGAGATACTGCTTTGCCTGTAAAAGAAGTCACAATAAAAAAGATTGAGGCATTTCCAATAGCTATATAATTGGGAATTTCTTTGTAATCGCATGAAGTAATAATGATGGATGAAAAATCAATAGTATGTTCCTTACAAATCGATTCTATTTCATTGGTATTGCTTTTTGTAATAAAAAGAAATTTAGCTTCTTTTTTTTGCTGCTTCAAGCTTTTGAAGAATAGCAACATTTCTTTTAATAAATAGCGAGTTCCCAAAGAGCCAACATAAGTCAGAACGAAATCACCTGGCAAGAAGTTAAACTTTAACTTTAATGAAGCGATTAGCTTATCATCCAACTGATTGGGATTAAAATGATTCAAATCAACTGAACAAGGAATCACTTGAAAATTACCTTTGGTTTTAAAATTTGCAGCAATGAAATTTTTAGCATTTTCTGTTAAGGAAATGATGTAGTCTGAATTTTCAAACAAGTGCTTTTCCTTGCTTTTAAAAAAATTATATATAATTCTAAACAAGGGATTATTATAGTTCCAAATTCCACCTTCAATGCGCTCATCGGCCCAGAACCCTCGAATATCAAAAACCAATTTTCCTCCTTGTTTTTTCTTGATAGAGCTTCCTATCATAGCGGGTATGAGCGAACGACAATGAATAATTTCAGTTTGCTGCTTTCGAGCAATTTTTAGCGCCAATGTTTTCATTTTTTGAATAATGAAAACCGTTGAAATGATTGGTGGTCGATTTGAATAAAAAGTGTAAGTCCATGAAAGTTGACTGCTTTTAACTTTCTCATTGACTTGATTAAAATTCAACTCAAAATTTTCTTTCTTTTCACAGCTCAATATGTGTATTGAATGCCCCAAATTTGACAAACCTATGAGGTAAGGCAATATCTGAGATTGCCCCAATGGATCAGTTAATCCATCATACGAGATAAATAATACTTTTTTAAAAGAAGATTTATCACTCATTGAAATCGATTTTAAAACTGTTTGAACTTTGATCAAAACTGTAATAATCTCCCAATACTAATTTTTGAAAGTCTTTTGATGCTAAAAACGCTTTGGTGCTAATTGAGTGAATATTCTTATTGTTACACAACCAAACTGTATCAGCTATGTGCATTGCAGCTTCAAGTTGATGAGTTGAAAAAATAATTGTCTTTTGCAATTGCCGACTTTGCTCTTGTAATAATTTTAAAATTGCCATGGCATTTTTAAAATCTAAATGAGTGGTTGGTTCATCCAAAACAAGTAAATCAGTTTGCTGAACAAAAGCCCGAGCAATAATGGCTTTTTGTCGTTCACCATCACTCAATTGATCGAGCGTACGATTGCGAAGGTGAGCAATGTCACAATTCTGAAGCGTTGTGTCAATTAGTTTCTTATCAGACTCTTTCAATTTTGAAAGCCAATTTAGAAAAGGATAACGTCCAAAAGCAACAAACTCCTCTAATTGATGTAGGTGATTAAATTGTTGTTTACTTCCAACATAAGCTACTTTACTAGCTAAGGTTTTCTTCGTCCAACTTTGAATTTTTTTATTCTCAATTTCAATCTTTCCAGACTTAGGTTTTTGAAGACCTGCAATGGCTTTTAACAAAGTAGTTTTTCCTGAACCATTTTCACCCAAAAGAACGATAATTGACCCTTTTGGCAAAGATAAATTCACATTTTCTAGGACATTCTCTGCATTATTGGAATAAGCCAAGCACAATTTTTCGATATGTAACAATGACTCACTCAAAATCCTGATGCAATTTTTCGTTTGCTAAAAATAATCCAAAAGACAATTGGAATCCCTAAAATCGCTGTGATTGAATTGATTGGCAAACTAATTCCACTACCGAAAATATTTGCAATTAAATCACTAATCAACAACATATTAGCACCAATCAATACTGCCGAAGGTATCAAAATATAATGGTTGGATGTTTTAAAAAACAGGCGTGCAAGGTGGGGAACCACAATTCCAATAAAGCCAATTGGGCCACAATAAGCTGTTATAATTCCTGCTAACCATCCACTAACTAAAATTATAATTAAACGGACAAATTGAATGGGAACACCAATTGTTGTTGCGTATTCTTCGCCCAGCAGCAAAGCATTCAATTGTTTAGAAAAAATAAATGCAACCACTATTCCAATAAAAAGCAATAAAGCGACCATAGAAATCTGACTCATGGAAATGGCAGATAAACTTCCTAGAGTCCAAATTAAAAAAGATTTTAGTTGATAATCAGATGAGAAATATTGAATCAAACCAATTATTGCGGTTGCAACTGCTCCAATCATCACTCCTAGAATCAACAGTGTCATCACATCATTGACTTTATTGGATACTAAAAACAAGATAAACAATACAGCTGTAGCACCAAGAAATGCTGCAAAACTCAATGAAAACCCATCTATAAAACTGTAACCAAATATTCCTGCTCCCATCACTAAAATGGCAACTCCTAATCCTGCACCTGAACTGATTCCCAAAATATATGGACCTGCCAAAGGATTTCTAAAAAGCGTTTGCATCAACAAACCTGAAACCGCTAGAGCCGCTCCACACAAAACTGCAGTGATCGCTTTAGGCAACCTCGACTCAAACAAAATAATCTGATGACTCAATGACACCGATTCTCCTTTAAAAGCACTTAAAACCTCGCTAAATGGGATGGATACATTTCCATAAACTAAATCCAAAAAAAACAAGATTGGTGTCAGCACTAATAAGAGCACAAAAAAGAGGTTGTTCCTTAAATTAAGCATGACTATGGCGCAAGTTTTTCGTAAAAATAAAGCGACTGACTACTGTCTTTAACGCCATGAAAAATACTTACTAAATCTGCTAAAATCAAATCCGGACGAACAATGCCTTGTTCCCAATAATCGTTGGCACCTGAAGCATTGGAACGTTTGTAATGGTGATAAATAACCTGATTTTTGAAAGCTTTAAAATTTTTCAATAACGCTTGATCCTTTTCAATCGTCGAAAAATTGGTCACATTGCCACAGTTAATCCAAAAATCTGCTTCTAAGGCATCATCAAGAACTCGTTCTATTGTTAATGGAATACTTCCTGCTTGATCGAAGGTTTTCCATGTATAGTTTGCTCCAGCATCTTCTATTAACTTAGCTTGAAAAGAGTTCCCTCCACTCACATACCAAGTTCCTTTCCAAGGATAACCAATCATCACTTCAGGCTGATTAGTAAATTCATTCGATTGCTTTTTTAAACTATCGTAATTCTCTTTTACCATTGCCAAAATACTATCTGCTTTCAATTCTGCACTTTCGCCAAAAAAAAGTGCCATTGCTTTTATCCATGCCGCTTTTTCTAATGGATCTTGCTCCATGTATTCAGCAATTAATATTACATTCTGACCCAATTCGCGTAAGCGCTTTACTTCCTTCAAATCATTTGCATCAATCACATAAGAAAAAAGCAAATCCAACTTTTCGTTTATCAATGATTCCTGCTCGATTCGTTGCTGTCCAATAGATTGAATTTCCCCATTTTCAACATTTTCTTGAAATTGTGGACTATAGTATAAATTTAAATTCGATGCAGCTGAGATTTTATCAATCTGACCTAAAGGCTCAATTAAACCCAAATATGTGGTGGAATTAATTCCAACTCGACTCACAGGAACAGGAATAAAATGAGTTATTCCTTCAATATTTGGAGGATTTTCATTTTTAGGATACAGCAGATATCGCTCAATCGAAGATGAGCCTACAAAGGGTTCAGAAATTTCTAAGATGGTATAAGACTCCTTCTCAAAGATAGAAAAGTGCTTTGTAATTTGTTCGCCTTCTGAATCGAATTTTGTTGCTTCACTTTTACTGGGTTTTCCACAGGAAAAAAAATAATAAACTAAGGAAAAGAGAAGAATGTATCTCAATGTTTGCTTAAAAATCATTTCAACTACCTACTTTCGGCATCCCAAACTTCTTGGGTGATGTTGTTTCCGTTTTTGGTATAAAAAATTCCTCCGTAGGGATAAAACGTTTTTTCATAAATATCAACCTGAGTTCCTTCAACAACAATTCTTCTAATTGTTGTACTGTTATTAGTATTTTCAATAATTTCTTCAGTAACTCCTTGAGCATAGTTGGCAGCTTCAGAATCTTGTCGCGTTTTTTTCTCACCTTGATAATAGTCCTCATTGTAATTTTCTGTGCGCTTTTTCTCTGATTCGGCAGTTAATTCATTGGTAAAAGTTTGAACTGCTTTCTCCTTTTCCTCAACTTGATTTTGATTTTCTTTAAAGTGCTCTTTCCTCGATTCAGAAAATTGGCGCAAATCTGTTTCTTTTTGATGTACCTCTTGCTGCGTTTCTTCTATTCTTTCCCTTGAATTTTTTATGCGTTCTTTTTCAGCATCTGTTATACTTTTTGTCTTTTGATCGACGTATGCTGTATTTTTATTAAGACTACTTTCAGCCATGTTTCGTGACCATTCTTGAATCGTTTCTTCCTTTAAAATATATTCTTCATTAGAGTTTTCTATTTTTTCTCTAGCATTTTTGACGCGTTCCCTTTCAGCTTCAGTAAGCTCTTTTGTTTTTTGATCAACGAAAGCAGTGTTTTTATTTAAATTACTTTCTGCACTTTTGCGAGACCATTCTTGAATCGTTTCTTCCTTTCTAATATACGCCTCATTTGATTTTTCAATCTGACTTTCTTGCTTTTTCACATAAGAATTAATAGTAGTATTCAATTCATCATATTCACCTTCCACTACTGATTTCTTACTTCCTGAAATCGACTCATTTCTTTTAGTGTGAAACGCTCTAAAATCATCGCTACTTGCATAGATGTCCTCAAAATCGTTATTTCGATTTCTTTCTGAGTTGACTTTTAATTCCTCATTTGCAGCATTTAAATCTTTTACTTTTTCTTTCACAACTTCGTAGTTCTGCATGTAAAAGTCATCGCCCATTTTTTGTTGTTCACTAATGGATATGCTAATACCCTCAATTCGCTCTATGGCATTTTGGCGTTTATTGTTTTCCTCTTCTCTTTTTTGTTCTCCCAATTCTTTAACCAAGCGTTCTTTTTCTTGAATAGCAAGCAATTTTTCAGCATCTTTTTTCTCTTTCATTTCACGATAAAGCTTCTCAATCTCTGCTTCAGCATCGCCTGTTATCGTTTTTTTAGGCCCTTTTTGAATCTCAATAGGTTTATCGGCTTGCTTTCTCTTTTCCAAATCAGCTAAGCGTTCTTGCTCTAATAAATCATTGATTGCTTTAATTCTATCTTTAGGATATTGCTCATTGGCTTTCAATGAAAGTGCTTTATTGTATTCCGATTTTGCCTTTTGGTAATCATTTTTATTAAATGCTTCGTCAGCATTTGCAATGTGTGTTTTAAATTGATTTTCTGCATCTGCTATAGCTCTTTTATTAGCTTCTTTTGCTTTTTGTTCGTCAAAAATTGCCTTGATTCTATCCATTTGATTTTGAGGATACTCACTTGATGGTTTTAAGCTCAATGCCAAACGATATTCATTCTCAGCCTCATTGTATTTCTTTTCCGCATAAAAATTATCTGCCGCTACAATCGCTGATTGATAGGCCATCTCATTTTGAGCAGCTCGTTCTTTTGCCAACTTAGCGTCGATTTTTGCTTGCTCTTCATTAGCAATCAATTCATCAATTTTTGCAAGCATTTTTACAGGATATGCTTCTTTTGGCTTTAAAGATTTTGCATTCTTGTAATATTCTCGTGCCTCAACATAATCCTTGGAATCTATCGCTAAATCAGCAAGTGTAATTGATTCCATGTATTTGGACTCAATAATAGCACGTTGAGCATTATCAGAAAGTTCTTCTCTTTCCAATATCGAGTTGATTTGATCTATTTTATTACTCGGGTAGGTTTCATTTGGCATTAAGTTCAACGCTTTCTGATACAAAGCAAGCGCTTCTTTGAAATTGTCATTTGACAAAGCTTTATCTGCATTTTGAATGGTTGCAATGTATTCGGTTTGACTTTTGGCTTCTTGAGCTAATTTCGCATCTCTCTTTGCTTTAGCAGCAAGTGCTGCCTCTACTGCTTTTAATTGATCTTTTGGATATTGCTCGTCCTTATAAGTTAGCGCCTCCTCGTATTTTGCTTTTGCTTTTTCAAATCGCTCTGAGGAATACATTTCATCTGCTTGTGTTATTGAAGCCATGTATTGATTGTCGCGATTTGCTTTTTCTTTTTCAGCTTCATTCTTTTTTACGAGAGCAGCTAAAATACCATCAATTTCATCAACTTTTTGTTGAGCATACTGCTCATTTTTAACTGCAAGTGCATCTTGGTATTTCTTCTTAGCATCTTGATAATTTTTT
>TARA_R110002050_G_scaffold204633_2_pt1 | contig 24260 bp, 12 predicted proteins | sample TARA_R110002050 | Tara Oceans TARA_R110002050 (sample SAMEA4396988) | marine metagenome | biome: Polar Biome; feature: [DCM] deep chlorophyll maximum layer (ENVO:01000326); material: water (ENVO:00002006), including particulate matter (ENVO:01000060) such as... | depth 25 m
GGAGGGTGACGGCAGTGAATATGGCGGCTATTACACCCAGAACGAAATCAAGGATGTGGTGGCTTATGCGGCAGAGCGTTTTATCAATGTAGTTCCTGAGATTGAACTGCCGGGACATTCGCTGGCTGCCCTGGTGGGCTATCCTGAACTTTCGTGCACCGGAGGCCCTTTTCAGGTTCGTAATGTGTGGGGCGTTGAGCCCGATGTGTATTGTGCTGGGAAAGAAGAAGTTTTTCATTTTTTGGAAGATGTTATCAACGAGGTGGTGCCCCTGTTTCCCTATGAATATTTTCATATTGGAGGAGACGAGTGTCCGAAAGATCGCTGGGAAGATTGTGCTGACTGTCAGAAGCGCATCAAAGCGGAAGGCCTGAAAGATGAACACGAGCTGCAAAGCTATTTTGTACAACGCATTGAAAAGGTGTTGCTGGCTCATGACAAGAAAATGGTAGGCTGGGACGAAATTCTGGAAGGCGGGCTGGCGCCGACGGCTACGGTGATGTCGTGGCGTGGCGAGGCTGGTGGTATTGAAGCCGCCAAGCAAGGGCACGACGTGGTGATGACGCCCGGAAATTGGGTTTATCTTGATCATTACCAAGGCGACAGTAAAGTGGAGCCCGTAGCTATTGGCGGTTACACCACCCTGGAAGAATCATACAGCTACGACCCGGTACCTGCCGATCTGGAAGGAGAATTGGCCAAGCATGTTCTTGGTACGCAGGGCAATGTGTGGTCTGAATACCTGTACACACCTGAGTTGTTTGAATACCGCATTTATCCGCGTATTATTGCCCTGGCCGAAGTGGGCTGGACGCAAAAGGAAAATAAAGCTTATGAAGATTTTCTGAGACGCATGGATCCGCAATTTGTACGGCTGGATTTGCACGGTATTAACTACCATATTCCGCTTCCCGAAGGGCCGGTAGATCAGCTAGCATTTACTGATGAAGCCACGCTTGCGTTTACCAACACGCGCTCGTTGAAAATGGTGTTTACTCTTGATGGAAGCGAGCCGGATCAAAACTCAACGGCGTATGAGTCTCCGCTGACTTTTAACGAGAATGCTACGGTCAAGATCCGTTCGGTTCTGAACACAGGAACAATGAGCCCGGTGCGAAGCATCACCGTTGAAAAGCAAGAATTGCTACCGCCTGTTTCGGTTGAACCAAGCCAAACGGGCTTGCAAGGGAAGTATGCCGAAGGAACCTTCGTTAAGGTTGAAGATCTGGAGTCGGCGGAAGACTGGAAAACCATCCAGGTGAATGAGAAAACCCTGCGAACCATCAACAACTACCGGCAGCCAACCGGTGCCATTCTAGAAGGATACATTGAAATTGCCGAAGATGGTGTGTATGAATTTCAAACCAATTTTGACCAGCTTTTTATTGCCAATCGGCTCCTGGTAAACAACAACGGAGAAGTGAAACGCTATTCGCGAAACAACGCACAAATCGCGTTGGCCAGGGGAACCCATCCAGTCAAAATTATTTACCTGAATAATAATATCGGAGGATTTCCGCAGTCTTGGAATCATTTCATTGTAGATTTTAAAAAAGTGGGTGACGAGAAATTCTCCCAAATCAAATTGGAAAATTATCACTATTAATTTAAGAAGCTGTCTTCTAAAAGCCTTTCTGGCGCGAGGTGGTGAAGACAGCTTCTTTCTCCGGTAAAATCGGAAATCTGCTCAATTATGAAGAATACAATACTACTACTCACTACTTTTCTAATGACCGGATGGACGGCTGCCAGCCAGTCGTCCGATCCGGTTTTTAATGTTTGGAATTATATTGAAAATGTCGATGTGATTCAGGAAAACAAAGAACCGGCTCATGCCACTTTTGTGTCGCATGGGTCAAAGGAAGCAGCTTTAAATTCCCAAGCGACACAAGCCAATTTCCGGCAGTCCCTTGACGGGATTTGGAAATTTAAGTGGGTGCGTTCCCCAAAAGATCGGCCAACCAGTTTTATGAATCCGGAGGAAAATGTGGCAGATTGGGACAACATCAAAGTACCATCGAACTGGGAGGTGGAAGGCTATGGGGTCCCCATCTACGTTAACCATCAATATGAGTTTGCAGACCACAAAGCACCGGTAGCCGATGATATTGAGCTGGACGGCATCTATCCGAAGTATCCGGGAAAAGTGCCCCACGAGTACAATCCGGTTGGATCTTATCGTCACAGCTTTGTGCTGGCCGACGATTGGAATGGCAAAGAAGTTTTTCTTCACATCGGGGCCATGAAATCAGGTGGCTTTGTATGGATCAACGGGAACTATGTGGGCTATTCGCAAGGCAGTAAGTTGCCTGCCGAATTCAATATTACCCCTTTTCTTCAGAAAGGCGAAAATACCATTGCCTTGCAAATTTTCCGCTGGACCGATGGCTCTTATTTGGAGTGCCAGGATTTTTGGCGCATCAGTGGAATCGAACGCAGTGTCTACCTGTATGCACAACCCAAGCTACGCTTTCGCGATTTAGAGGCCAGCGCAACGCTCGACGCTGCTTACCAAAATGGTGAGCTGCAACTCGCAGTAGAACTGAACAGCCATCTGCCCAAAGCGCAGAAAGTTCAACTGGCTTATCAGCTAATTGATGCGCAGGGGCGGGTAGTGACCAGTGACGCCAAAAAGTTGGAAGTTGGTGGGCAGGCAACTGTTAAGGAAGCCTTTTCGGCTACAATTGAAAAGGTCAAGCCGTGGAGCGCGGAGCATCCGAATTTATATACCCTTTTGCTGGAGCTTCAGGACAAGAAAGGCCAGCCCCTCGAAGCTACGGCCATCAAAGTTGGTTTTCGTACGGTTGAAATCAAACAAGGTTTATTGCTGGTCAATGGGCAGCGTATTACCCTGAAAGGAGTGAATGCCCAGGAAACCGATCCGGAAACAGGGCATGTGATGAGCGAAGAAATGATCATGAAAGATATTCGCTTGTGGAAAGAAAATAACATCAATGCGGTTCGCCTGAGCCATTACCCGCGTGGGGCCCGTTTTTATGAACTGTGTGACGAACATGGAATTTATGTGGTTGACGAAGCCAACATTGAGTCGCACGGCATGTATTATGGTGAGCATTCATTAGCCAAAAAGCCAGAGTGGGAAAAACAGCATGTCGACCGCATGGTTCGCCTGGTGGAGCGCGATAAGAACCATCCGTCGGTCATTATTTGGAGTATGGGCAACGAAGCCGGCAATGGTGTAAATTTTTATGCCGGTTACGAAGCCATGAAAGCGGCCGACCCACAAAAACGTCCCGTGCAGTACGAGCGTACGTATAAAGATCACGACGGCAGTATTTTGGATATGGATTGGAACACCGACATCGTGGTGCCGCAATATCCTTCGCCTGCTTTTTTTGAGTACATCGGCAAGCACAAAACCAACCGGCCGTTTATTCCCAGTGAGTATGCCCATGCCATGGGAAACAGCACGGGAAATTTCCAGGATTACTGGGATGTGATTGAGCTGTACGACAACCTGCAAGGCGGTTTTATCTGGGATTGGGTGGACCAGTCGATTTGGAAAACAAACGAAAAAGGCGAGCGCTTTTACGCGTATGGCGGAGACTATGGCGAGAACATGCCCACCGATAATACATTCCTGAACAACGGAATTGTATTTCCCGACCGGTCGGCGCAACCCGGATTATACGAAGTGAAAAAAGCGCACGAGTTCATCAACTTCAAAGCTGCGGGAGTCAATAATCACCATGAGTTACGTGTGTTTGTTGAGAATCTCTATGACTTTACCAATCTGACTGCATTTAACTTTACTGCTCAAATTAAGGCGGATGGAAAAGTGTTGAAGACCGACCATTTTAATGAGCTGGACGTGGAAACGCACACGGGACAGATGATCCGTATTTCGCTGGATGGCCTTGAGCAAAAAGCCAATACCCGCTATTTTGTCCACCTGTCGGCTACCTTGAAAAATGAGTGGGGGCTGTTGCCTGCCGGATTTGAAGTAGCCCGGGAACAGATAGAACTGGCCAACTTATTTGAACCGGAGCCGGTGGCGTCTTCAAATGGTGAAGCTTTGACAGTTCAGCAAAGCAACAAGCAGGTTACCGTGTCCAATGACGATTTTCGTTTTGTGTTTAGCCAGGCAGAAGGTCGTCCGGTTTCGTTCGCCTTTAAGGGCACAGAACTGCTGAAAGATGGTAAAGGCCCGAAACCCAATTTCTGGCGGGCGCCAACCGACAACGATTTTGGAAACCGTATGCAGTTCAACAACAGCGAATGGAAAAAAGCTTCGTTGTTTTCTGAAGTGATCTCTATGGAAACCGAAACCCTGGCCGAAAACCTTGTCAAGTTGGAAGTAGCCTACCAACTGCCTGGAGTGAATACGACCTTTGTCAGCGTGTATGAAATTGCGGGGACTGGTGTAGTAAAAGTTTCCAACCGTTTGAATACGACCGAATATAAAGCTGACATCCCTCGCGTAGGCATGCGCCTGCAACTGCCGAAAGCTTACGATCAGCTTAGTTATTTTGGACGTGGTCCTTGGGAAAACTATGTCGATCGCAAAGCTTCCACTTTCGTTGACCTCTACCAAGCCAATGTCAGTGAGCATTACGTGCCTTACGTGCGCCCCCAGGAAAACGGATACCGGACCGATGTTGGCTGGTGGGCGCTGTGTAATGAGCAAGGCGAAGGTTTGTTGATCGTAGCTGATCAGCCCAAAGCTGGTTTAGGCATGAGCGCCTTGCATATGCCAAACGAAGATTTTGATACTACCGGAGGACTGGATTACGAAGGAAACAGAGAGGTGGAGCCCGAGTTCCGTATTGATGGTATTCCAGAAGTGAATGGCAGCAAGCACATCAACGACATCAAGGAGCGCGATTTGGTGCAGTTGAATATCGACTTGGGCCAACGCGGTCTGGGTGGCGATAACAGCTGGGGCGCTCGTCCGCAAAAAGAATACACCTTGAATGGGCAGGAGCGTCATGAATATAGCTTCTTTATGGTTCCGCTTGTGAAAGGTTCAACGGAGAAGTATATTGAAATGAGCAAAGTCCTGATAAATAAAAAGTAACCAATCAAGAACAAACAGCCGTAGATCCAATGAATCATAAATTATTAATACTTGGAGGCTTGGCATCTTTAGCTGCCGGCTGTACTTCTTCGCAACTCAAAGTTGAAAAGCCTGATCGGCCGAACATCATCTTTATCATGACGGATGATCACTCGTTTCAAACACTGAGTGCCTATGATAATCGGTTTATCCAAACGCCGGGGCTCGACCGGATTGCCAATGAAGGGGTGACTTTCACCAACAGCTTTGTAGCCAATTCCATTTGTGCTCCCAGCAGGGCCGTGATGCTTACCGGGAAACACAGTCATGCCAATGGTCAGCGAGACAATACAGATACCTTTGACGGTAATCAGCAAACCTTTCCGAAATTGTTGCAGCAAGCCGGCTACCAAACTGCCTTGATCGGGAAATGGCACCTGAAAAGCGATCCAACCGGCTTTGATCACTGGAACATTTTACCCGGGCAGGGAAGCTATTATAATCCGGATTTTATCGATTCAACCGGACAAAAGCGTCACGAAGGTTACGTAACGGACCTTATCACTGACTTCAGCACCAATTGGTTGAATCAACGGGACAAAGACAAACCATTCTGTTTGCTGGTTCATCACAAAGCGGTGCACCGGGTGTGGATGCCACCAGCAAAATATTTGAATGAATTCAAAGACCGAGAGTTCCCGCTACCCGACAATTTCTACGATGATTACGCTGGAAGAACTGCGGCTGCCGAGCAGGAAATGAGCATCATTGAAAATATGGATTTGGTGTATGACCTGAAAATGCTGGACGAGGAAGGGGAAGTCCAAACACCTTATCGTTCCTACTACGAAAATGGGGCTTATGCGCGTATGACCGATGAGCAGCGCGATGCTTGGGATGCAGTGTATAATCCGATTATCGAAGATTTTAAAGCCCGTAACTTAAGCGGAAAAGAGCTGGCGGAGTGGAAATACAACCGTTACATGCAGGATTACCTGGCCTGTGTCAAATCACTGGACGATAATGTAGGCCGACTGTTGAAATATTTGGATGATAATGGATTGGCCGAAAGCACCTTGGTGGTTTATACCTCCGATCAAGGTTTCTATATGGGTGAGCATGGCTGGTTCGACAAGCGTTTCATGTACGAAGAATCGTTCCGAACACCATTGCTTATGCGCTTTCCCAAAGGATATGAGGCACGGGGCAAAATAGATCAGCTGGTGCAAAATATCGATTATGCTCCTACCTTTCTTGATCTGGCTGGTGCAGCCATTCCGGAAGATATCCAGGGCGAGTCGTTGTTGCCGTTGGTTGATGGAGAGCAGATAGCCGAATGGCGTGACGGCCTGTATTACCACTACTATGAATATCCGGGAGAGCATGCGGTAAAACGTCACTATGGCATCCGGACGGATCGGTATAAATTAATTCATTTTTACCATGATATTAACGAGTGGGAATTGTACGATTTGGAAAATGATCCAAGCGAAATGAGCAACTTGTGCGGGAAAGCAGAATACCAAGAAGTAGTTGATCACCTGAAAGTGGAACTTCGCAAGTTGCAGGAGCAATATCAAGATCCGGTGATGGTAAAAAAGTAGCTACCTGCCATCTGATATTGGTGATTTTTGCTGAGGCTGGCAAACGGAGAGTATGAACCTGAGAGATTTGGATCAATCAATTGTGACTAAGAAGTTCCAAAAAGATGCGTTATGCGTTGTTTTGTTCCAGGACCATAATACGTTGAAAATGATTTTCGAGGTGTTTACGCATCGCAATTCTGAATTCATCCGGAGATCCACCTTTCAGCACATCAACAATTCCGCGGTGCGATACATAGCGCTTATTTGAAATGGGCTTGTGTATCAACCCACTGTCATATACGTAATTAAAGACGGGGAGAAGCATCTTCTGAAAGTTCTTCAACGTTTCATTTTTTGTGATTGAATACAGCTTGCTATGAAATTCAATTTCGTGGCTGATATCAAACAGAATGTCTTCACTAAATTCAGGCTCCTGATCAACAATCTCATCCAACTCTTTCAGGTCCTGATCAGTAATGTGTCTGAAAATCAGATCGCCCATCCCAATCTCAAGAATAAGCCGGAGCTCAAAGATATCTCTCAACGTGCTGTTATCCAAGATGTGTGGAATCATTGATTTCTGCAGAAGCGATGAAATGTCGGGGCTGGTAATTACGGTTCCTTTATGCTTTATGGATTCTATCATTCCCATGGTTTTTAGTCGATTCAGTGATTCTCTAATCACTGTTCGACTGACACCCATAGCACTGGCTAGTTCAACTTCTTTCGGAATCACATCGCCGGGTTGCAGCGCATTTCTCTTAAAATAATCCACCAGGTTCATTTCAACTTTATCCACCAAACTTCTTGTGTCTATAGCAGTTATCAGGTTCTTATCTTCAGTTTCCATTTTTTTTATGCTTTCAAATATGTACTACATAACACAACAAATTTGCAAAAATGTTTGGAATAAAAAAAACAATTTTTACATTTGTTTCGTCTTATGTAGGACATAAAGCAATTATTAAGAAGACTAACACTTAATTTTATGATGATGAAATTTAAAAAATTACTGCCTTTTTGCTGGATCGTAGCCGCACTGTTACTTAGCAGCCACTCATTTGCTCAGCAAAATGTATCTGGACAAATTGTTGAGGCGGCTACAGGTGACCCTTTGCCAGGAGCAACTGTGGTTGTTCCGGGAACGACGACTGGGACAATCAGTGACTTTGAAGGAAACTATTCTTTAACGGTTCCTGCCAATGCTGAGAAACTTCAATTCTCGATGGTTGGCTTTGAGAGGCAAGTCGTTGATCTAGCAGGCCAGCAGGTGATTAATATCGCCTTGGCCGTTGAAACTACTGCGCTAAATGAAGTTGTTGTTACGGGTTACACCACGCAGTCGCGTGCTGAAATGACTACCTCGATATCAAAGCTGGATACAAAAGTATTGGAGAGTGCACCGCGCTCGAATGCGGCAACGGCTTTACAAGGAACGATTGCAGGTCTGAAAGTGACGCAAACCACCGGGCAGCCGGGATCAACCCCCAGTTTAGTGGTTCGCGGTGGCACCAGCTTCTCGGGAACTGGGAATCCCTTGATTTTGATTGATGGTGTCCCGGGATCGTTTTATGCGTTGAACTCTGACGACATTGCCTCGATGGAAGTCTTGAAAGATGCCGCGTCAACAGCTATTTATGGAGCCAGGGCGGCCAACGGTGTTATCTTAGTCACTACTAAGAAAGGAAAGGTTGGCCAATCCAGAATTAATTTTCGGGCGAAGTTTACCACAAACGAACGTAGAGAAGATCCGATGGACTACCTGGGAGCTGCGGATTACGTGAAGTTTAACCGACTTGGCGTCAAGCAGGCTCAAGACGTGATGGGCTATGCCTGGCTGAACCAGTTTTTGACCGGTGCTCATGCGGCGGGAACTGGAAATAATACCACCAACTCGATTTATACGACCATGGTATTGTCGGACGACAACCGCTATCTGTTGGATTACGAAGGATGGCAAACCATAGAAGACCCTGTGAATCCGGGAACCATGCTGATTTTTCAGGAAAATGAGATGAATGAACTGTTCTATCAAAATAGTCAAGCACAGGACTATAGCCTGAGTTTTGACGGAGGAAATGAACGTGGAACTTATTACCTCGGATTAGGTTTTATGGATGACAAAGGCCTGGTGTTCGGCTCCGCTTTTAAAAGGTACTCAGGAACTCTAAATACGACCTATAAGTTAACCGACGACCTGAAGGTGACTTCAAACTTCATTTATGCCCACTCGAATCAAAATTTAGCCTACGACAGTGAGTACAACCTGTTTCAACGAACAGCCGGTTTAGCTCCAACATCGCGCATCTATAATAACAATCCCGATGGAAGCTTGTCGTCTGAATACCAGCCGGGAACTTACCTGGGGTTCGGTAACCCGCTTTACTATCAGGATAAGTTTGTACGCTACAACCTGGAGCAGCGCTTAACTGCCTCTGTTCAGATTGATTACAAATTTTTGAACGATTTTACCTTGACGGCGCGAGGAAGTCATTTTACGGTGAATAATTCAAACGAATCGTTTAATAAAGCCTACCTCAATTCCGGAAGTTTAAATACTGAAAGACTTTCATCTGCGTCGCACCAGCGTACCTTACGCGACCAGTTTACAGCAATGATCAATTATAAGAAAACGATTGCCGAAAATCACAATTTGAGTGCTCTGGTTGGTGCCGAATATTTTCAGGAAAAATATTTCTCATTTAACGCGTCCACGCGTCTTTCTCCAACCGATTTGATTTATACCATGAATGTTGGTTCCGAAGCCAGCGGTGTTCCTTATTCATATCGAACCGGCTACGAAATCGCTTCGCTGTTTGGACAGGTCAATTATGATTTCGATTACAAGTACCTGCTAGGCTTAACCTTTCGCTATGACGGAACCTCTCGTTTGGGAAACAATAAATATGGATTTTTCCCGGGTGTTTCAGTTGGTTGGAATGCACACAACGAAGACTTTTTCCAGCAGTCGAGTTTTAAAAACACGATAAGCAAAATAAAGCCACGTATCAGTTACGGGGTGAACGGTAATATTGATGTATTGAGCAACTTTGGGGTCTTCGGAACCTATGGCAAAACATCCATTTACGATACCCAGGCTGGCTATGCCAACAGTGGATTGCCTTTACTTGACTTGAAATGGGAGCGTTCCACAACCTTAAATTTGGGCTTGGATTTGGGCTTGTTCAATAATCGGGTGACGGTGATTGGCGATTACTTTGTTCGCGACGTAGAGGACAAGCTGGCCAACCTGACTTTGCCATTGTGGACCGGCTTTTCAGCCATTACAACCAATAATGGAACGCTTCGTAATAAAGGGCTTGAGTTGCAGATTAATGCCGATGTCGTTAAAGCTGGCGATTTCAACTGGAATGTGGGCTTAACTTATTATTCCGTTCGCAACTTTGCCCACAAACTGCCCGAAAACGGTGTGGATAAAAATCGGCAGGGGGGAACAGAAATTTATGATCCGGCAACTGGTGAAACCAAATATGTTGGCGGTTTGCAGGAAGGCGAACGCGTAGGATATGATGTCATTACAGCCTATGTATTCGACGGGGTTTACCAAACCCAAGCCGATATTGATGAACATGATGGACGGGTCGTGGAGTTTGCTGTTCAAAAGGAAACCCGTTTCCTTGGAGACACGCGTTGGAAAGACTTGAATGGAGACAACGTTATCAACTACCTGGATCGGCAGGTTATTGGCCGCAGAACACCCGATTTTACTGGGGGGCTAACTTCCGATTTTAGCTACAAGAACTTTAGCTTGTTTGTGAAAACTGATTTTACCGTTGGGCATTACATTATCAATGGGCGCCGGGTAAAAGGAATCGCCCAAACCCAAGGGAACCAAAACGGGCCACTGGAAATCAGAGACTCCTGGACACCGGAAAATCCTACCTCAAACGTTCCCATTTTCACTTTAGTTGACCGTCAGCGAAATCATCTGGCAGCAGGTGGCGACCAAGGATCAATGGAAAGCAGCAGCTCAAGAATGTGGGAAAAGGGAGATTACCTGGCGCTGCGCGAAGTAACCCTGAGCTATGATCTACCGGGAACACATGTGAATAATATCTTTGAAAACATGCGCCTTTATCTGACCGGAGCTAACCTGGCTTATTTCAATGGATTCTCAGGAAGTTCTCCGGAAGAATCAGGAGATGGCATTGACTATGGACGGTTTCCTTTACCACGGACAATAACTTTTGGCGTTAACGTAACTTTTTAAGCATTACCAATTATGAAACTGAAAAAATATATCCTTTTACTATTGACCATAGCACTGTTAAGTGCCTGTGATCTTGATATGGAGCCGGAAAGCGATTTAACGTATAATGGCTTCTGGAATACTGAAGAAGCAGCGCGCGCCGCGCACACCGGGATTTACGCAAGCTACCGAAACTACGCTTTTACACAGTGGCAAATGGGTGAAGTCCGGTCTGATGTTTGGGGAGGAAATACCTTCGCCAATTCGCCCAATGATATCGATTTAATTGCCAATAATATCAGTTCTACCTTGGTATATTTTGGCAACTGGGCGAACTTTTACGGATTGATGCATTACATCAATGACTTTATCCAGAACGCACCCAGTGTTGAGTTTGCCGATGAAGCAGCCAAAAATCATATGCTTGGACAGGTTTACGGCATTCGTGCTCAAATCTACTATACCATGTTGAAAGCCTGGGGAGATGTGCCCATCAGCACCGAACCGTTGTTGGAAGTGAACCTGGAAACCTTGAAAAAACCGCGTTCTCCAAAGGCTGAAGTCATGCAACAAATCAAAAACGACCTTGCCAAATCGTTGGAATATTTTGACAATGATAATACGCTGTGGTTGGGGAAACCGGTCTATTGGTCGAAAGCTGCAACACTGGCCTTAAAAGGTGATGCTTACCTTTGGTCGGGCAAAGTTTTAGGAGGCGGAACGGCCGATTTTACAGAAGCCAAAACAGCCCTTTCGCAAGTTGCAGGTTTTAGCCTCGTAGCCTACGACAACCTGTGGGGTCAAAACAATGAAAATAACAACGAATTTATTTTCACCATTGATTACCAGCAAGATCAGGCAAGCAATTTCTACGGAAATCTGTTTACCACCAGGCAAGTTGATTTGGACGACTTATATGATGAAAAAGGGAACTCGATGAGCGATTTTGTGATTAATGGCTTAAGCCGCTATGGGGCATCGGATAAAACACTGCTGCTGCTCGACGATACCCTGGATCAACGTCGCAATACCTTTATCCGTATCTATGACGATGGCAGTGTGCATGTCCCATTTCAGGCGGGAGACCCCAACTATCAAGGATCGATATTGAGAAAATTTCTTGGAATTGTGGGTGATGACGGATCACGGTGGAGCTACAATAATATTCCGGTGTATCGCTACGCCGATGTATTGCTCTTACTGGCTGAAGCCAAAAATAATTTGAACGAAGATCCGTCAGCAGAAGTTAATGCTGTGCGGGCACGGGCATACGGCGAGAATTTTGCCGGGCACGAGTTTGTTAGTGGATCAAAAGCGCAAAACACCCAGGCTATTCTTGACGAGCGTTATAAAGAGTTTGTAGCCGAAGGAAAACGCTGGTGGGATCTGGTTCGTGCTGGCGATGGGATCGTGTTCGACGAAGTAGCAACTTTAGATGCCGATGAAGCTTACAAGATTTACTATTCCATCTCACAAAGCATGTTGGCAAACGACTCGGAATTGACACAAACCGAAGGATATTAATACTTTTTTCATAGATGTTTTTTATAGTTTAGCAAAAAGATGAGGAGAGGGTGACAAACCTCTCCTTATGCTATTAAAAACCATCGAAATGTAAACACCAAAACCCATGAAGCAACTTGTTTTTCTACTTGTTTTGAGTTTGGCAGCCATTCGTTGTCAAACAGCAAATTCTGTTATTTCTTCAAAGTCTGTTAATTCCTACACCGTTCAACTCAATCAGAAATCTGTGCCCTTGTTTGTTGACGATGACAGTCAAAACCTGATGAGTGTTACATTCACTGCAAACGAGGAAAACAGTCGGTTACACGTTTCAGGGTTGACCATTCATTTTGCACCGGAAAGCCAGACGGATTGTCTGGAGTCTGTCTCGGTTGGCTTCACTACCGAAGAAGGCGAACAGCTTTTTGGCGCTTCAAATCAGATCACTTCAAAAAAAGTGGAAATTGAAGGGCTTTTTGAAACGGTCAAAAGCGAACAGGTTTTCAACCTAAATTTCAAGGCGAAAGAAAATGCGGGCTTACTGGCTACCTTTCAAATTGAACGGATTGTATTTGACTTGGGAGGTGATCAGCTCGCCGAAAGCATTCCGGCAGAGCCACACAAGTTTCGACTGGCTAAAGTGCTGCGTGGGGCGGGGCAGGATCAATGCGACACCTACCGGATTCCCGGCTTGGTGACCACTAATAAAGGAACATTGATCGCGGTTTACGACAATCGTTATAACAACAGTAAGGATTTACAGGAAGATATTGATGTGGGCATGAGTCGCAGTACCGATGGCGGACAAACCTGGGAACCCATGAAAGTGATTATGGACATGGGCGAATGGGGTGGACGTTCGCAACGGCTGAATGGCATTGGTGACCCCAGTGTGTTGTACGATCACACAACAGGAACGCTGTGGGTAGCTGGACTATGGATGAGCGGTGCAACGGAGAAGGATATGCTTTGGTGGGCCTCAAAACCGGGAATGAGTCCGGAGGTGACCGGGCAGTTTGTCATAGCCAAAAGTATCGACGATGGATTGACCTGGTCAGAAACAATTAACATCACCGGGCAAATTAAAGATCCTTCGTGGCAGCTGCTGTTGCAAGGTCCCGGACGCGGGATTACACTGGAAGACGGAACCCTGGTTTTTCCGGCACAATTTAAAGCCGACATTGGAGAAAAAGCTTTGGACGGCGGACAATACACCAGTCATTCAACCATCGTTTACAGCACCGATGGCGGTGAAAGCTGGCAGATTGGAACAGGGGCCAAACCCAATACCACCGAAGCCCAGGTGGTCCAGTTAACGGATAGTGGCCTGATGCTAAACATGCGTGACGATCAGAATCGAAAAGACAAAGGCGACACCAACGGTCGGGCAGTTGCTACAACCAATGACTTGGGTAAAACCTGGAAAATTCATCCCACATCGAATTCGGCATTGCAAGAACCGAATTGTATGGCGAGTATCATTTCGGCCGATCTGAAAGTGGATGGCGAAAAGAAGCGGGTGCTATTCTTTTCAAACCCGAACAACAAACACCAGCGAACCAACATGACCATCAAAGCCAGTGTGGACGAAGGCATGAGCTGGCCAGAGGAATTCCAGCTGGAAATTTATGAACCTGCCGGATTTGGTTATTCCTGCATGACAATGATCGACAACGAAACCATTGGGATTGTATACGAAGGGGTAAAGGAGCTTTATTTTCAAAGCATTCCTGTTGCTGATATCATCAAGTAGGAATAGAAAAACCTGAACCAATAATAATGAACCGACTACATTTTCAACCATTGATATGCTTGCTGGGCATCGGACTGCTTCTTTCATGCAGCACAGAAAAAGAACCAGTTCCGGCGTTGATTCCCATGCCCCAACATGTGGAGTGGACCCCGCAGCAGTTTGATATGGCCGACAGCAGCGCCCGTTTTGTGCAACGAATTGCACCCACGATTCCGCAGGTTCAGGTGAATCGTGATGAAGCCTATTCTTTGAAGGTTTCTTCTGATTCCGTGATTCTGGAAGCCACAACCGAAACGGGAATTTTTCGTGGCCAGCAAACCGTAAAACAACTTATTGTCAGAAAAAATGGCAAGCGTTTCTTAAAAGGATGCACGATCGTTGACTGGCCGGCTTTTGCCGTGCGAGGCTTTATGCAGGATGTGGGCCGGAATTTCCAAGGCATGGACATGCTCAAAGAGCAAATTGATGTGCTGGCGGCATACAAGTTTAACGTTTTTCATTTTCACGTAACTGAAAATCCTGGTTGGCGGCTGGAGAGTAAAGTCTATCCACAATTGAACTCGGAGGAAAGCATGACGCGCCAAAAAGGCAAATTCTATACACAGGAAGATTATAAAGAACTGGTGGCTTATTGCCAGGATCGGAAAATTACGCTGATACCTGAGTTTGATATACCCGGCCACAGTGCTGCTTTTCGCAAAGCGATGGGAATTGAGGCGATGAACGATCCGCGCGTGCAACCCGTACTGATCGATTTGGTGGATGAGCTATGCAGCCTGGCGCCGGCAGAGGTGATGCCCTACATTCACTTGGGAACTGATGAGGTTTGGCACAGCTACGAAGAACCGTCGCCAACGCTGTTGCCGGCACTGCTTGAGCGGGTAACGCAACACCATGGCCGCGAACTAATTGTGTGGCGACCGGGACAACATATCGAAGGCGATTCGGTTTCCATCACACAATTGTGGTCATCAAACGGCTACCCAAAACCGGGACACCGCTACATCGACTGCCGTTTAAACTACCTGAATCATCTGGATCCGCTGGCGGGTATTTCGCAGTTGTATTTTGAGCGAATTAACGGGGCTGCTCATGGTGATTCGCTGCGGCTGGGAGGGATTCTTTGCTGCTGGAACGACAATAATGTAAATGGCGAATACGACATTCTCACACAAAATCCGGTGTATCCGGGAATACTTACCTACAGCGAAACGTCGTGGACAGGGCAGAAGAGAGAAATTGGCGAAAATTACCTCGCCAAACTGCCAAAAAAGGGAAGTGAGCTGCTGAATGAATTCAGGGCTTTTGAAGATCGCCTGATCGGGCACCGAGACAAATATTTCACCGGAAAACCCTTTCCATACGTGAAACAGACCAACATCGAGTGGAAGGTTTTAGGACCGATAGCCCATGGTGGTGATGTTGAAGCTCAATTTCCGGTTGAAGATGAATTGCTGGAAACTTACCAAATCGATTCGGCCAATTACACTTGGCAGGGGCCTTTTATTGGCGGCACCATTCACCTGACCCATTTTTTTGGCTACCCGTCCTATTTTCCCAAAGAAGCAGGAACCTATTATGCTTACACCCGGATTTGGTCGCCCAAAGAACAAACTGTCGGGGCGTGGATTGGCTTTCACGACTGGTCGCGCTCGGCAGGACGAAGGGGAGGCCCATTTCCACAAGATGGAGAATGGCACAATACCCATCCGAAAGTTTGGCTAAACGGGAAGCCTGTTACAGCCCCCAAATGGAATAAGCCGGGTTTGGCAAGTAACACCGAAGAAATTCCATTCACCGATGAAAATTACTTTTTCAGAAACCCTGCGTCCATTCACCTAAAAAATGGCTGGAATCAGGTGCTGCTGAAAATTCCGGTGAAAAATGAGACCTGGAAACGCATGTTCACTTTTGTACCGGTTCAATTTGATTATTTCACGGTGCGTGAGGTCAAGGACTTGCGATTTTCAGCTGATCTGAAAAAAGAACGTTAGAATCGCTTTATACCAATTTAACTCCTGAAAAAAAGACAGATAAATGAGCATAATAAAATTAACATTACCCATCGTCCTCTTTTTGAACCTCATGCTGGTAGTCTCCGCTGACGGACAGGAAAAATCCTTTCAAACAACGTATTATGAGCAGCGCAGAACGCTGTTTGAAAGTCTTCCGAATACCAAAAAAGAAATCATCTTCCTGGGAAACAGTATCACTGATGGTGGCGAATGGGTGGAGCTTTTTCAGAATAAGCGGGTTAAAAACCGGGGAATCAGTGGCGATGTGACGGCGGGGGTACTTTATCGTTTAAACGAAGTCACCGAATCAAAGCCTGCCAAGGTTTTCCTGTTAATTGGAATCAATGATCTGGCACGCGGTATCTCGAAAGACACGGTTTTTGCCAACATATGCCAAATTGCCAACTTGATCACAGAACATTCATCCAAAACGGAAGTGTATATTCAGAGCATTTTACCGGTCAATCCGGAGTTTGGCAAGTTTGCCGGCCATTGTTCAAAAACCGAAGACATACTGTGGATCAATCAAAAACTGAGTGAATGGTGTGGCCGGTCACAAGCTGAATTTGTCGATTTATTCTCCCATTTTAAAAGCAGCGAAAACAACTGGATGGATCCCTCCCTGACGAATGACGGGTTGCATCTGACCGGCGAAGCTTACTCAAAATGGGTTGAAATTTTACGAGGACTTTTATAGCTCCGAAAAACAAGAAATCAGAATTAAAGATTAATAGATAGATATCATGAATACAACAGTGAATTCAAAAATAGAAGGTCTTATTGCAGCGCCTTTTGCTCCGATGCTGGACAATGGCGAGCTGAACGTTGAATTGATTCCGGCTTATTATAACTTTTTGCAAAAGAATGGTGTTGTGGGCGCTTTTATCAACGGCTCAACCGGTGAAGGAGTTTCACTTTCACAAAAGGAAAAGGTGAAAATCACCACCGCCTGGACGTCGCAAAACAAGAAACAAGAAGCTTTAAGAATAATCGATTTGGTTGGCGGGACATCCTATGCCGAGTGTATGGAGAATGCACAAAGATCAGCAGCCTTGGGCGTTGATGCGATCGCTATTTTGGCACCCTATTATTTTAAGCCCGCCGGTGCAAAACAGCTGGCCGAATTTTGTGCCAAAGTCGCTGAAGCGGTACCCCAACTGCCGGTTTATTTCTATCACATTCCAGTGCTGACAGGCTGCAACGTATCGATGTTCGAATTTTTGCAGGAAGCAGCATCGATGATTCCAAACCTGGTTGGAATAAAATATACCCACGAGGATTTTATGGATTACCTAAGCTGTCTGAATTTTCAGAATGGCCAATACGACATGCTTTGGGGACGGGACGAAAACCTCTTATCGGCCCTTGTGTTGGGAGCTCGCGGTGGCGTTGGAAGCACCTTCAACTATGCGGCGCCGCTCTATCACCAGCTGATTAAAGCATACGATGATGGTAATTTTGTGGAAGCCCGCAGACTGCAGCTGCAGTCGATCGATATGATTCGCCTGTTGGGGAAATATGGGGGTATAGCCACCGGAAAAGCTTTTCTGCGCTATGTTGGGCTGGAATGTGGCGAGTTCCGCTTGCCTGTGAAAAACATGAGCAGCGAGGATTACAAGCAGTTTGTGGCCGATGTAGATGCCTTGGATATGGAGGCGTATTTTTCCCGGATGTAGGTGGATTGAAGGATTGAATTTGGGATTTTGCAGCTTGATAAATCGGCAACTTTGAAGTGAATAACGAGACAGGGCGATTATGAAAATAACATGGGACATTTTCTCCGAAGTTCCGGCGTCAAACGGGATGCGGGAGCAGCGAGGGTTGGCAGGCCCGGTTACCGGTGTTCACCAAAATCGGCTGGTGGTGGCCGGGGGCGCCAACTTCAACGGACGAATGCCGTGGCAGGGAGGAGAAAAAGAGTACCACGATACGATTTTTCTTTCGCAAGAAACAGCTAACGGACAACTGAAATGGGAACAGCCGGACGTTCGTTTGCCCGAGCGCATCGCATACAGCGCTTGTGTTTCAACTGAAAAAGGAATTGTCAGCCTTGGTGGCGAAACAGCGAATGGCCCAACGGCTCAGGCTTTCTTAGTGAGTTTGGATTCGGCAGACCCCCAGTTGATTGATTTGCCCCGCTTGCCAATTGCACTTTCCACTTCAGGAGCAGCGTTGTGTGGAACCACCCTTTACCTGGCCGGTGGGCTGGGGCCAAATGGTGCAAGTCGTGCTTTTTTTGCGCTTGATTTGAATGACGAGTCACCAGCGTGGATGAAACTGCCTGACATGCCGGTAGCCTGTTCCCATGCGGTGGTTGTTTGTCAGCACGATGGACAAGAGGAATGCATTTACCTGATTGGCGGACGTAATAAGACTGGCACAACTTCGACTTTTTTGAGCGACATTTGGAAATATTTGCCTTCGGAGGCCAGCTGGCAAAAAGACGGCACCCTGCAGGTCGAAGGAGGAGCAGTCTGTGGGCTTTCGGCAGGAACCGGATTGGCTCACGGGATGGATTCGATTTTGATCTTTGGCGGCGATACCGGTGAAGCCTTTAACCAAACGGAACGTTTGATTCATGCGGTGGCTGCTGCTGAAGCGCCGGAAGAAAAGGTACGTTTACTGAAGCTGAAGGAGAATCATTTGAACAATCATCCGGGATTTTGTAACGAAGTATTTTGTTGGAACACCCACAATGCAAGATTGAGTCGGGTGGGGAAGATGGATGGCGCCACTCCAGTGACAACAACGGCAATTTGGTGGAACGGGCAAATCATGATTCCCGGAGGGGAAGTCAGACCGGGTGTCCGTTCTTGCAGGGTGATTAGGGGTGTGCTTGTATCAGCGTAAAAACAGAAAATAAAGAACAAGATGAATTTGAATTTTGAACAATTAGCGGCACAATATCAAAGCGAACTATTGGGAAAAGTCATCCCATTTTGGGAGAGAAACTCCAAAGATGAGGAGTTTGGGGGCTTTTTTACCTGCCTTGATCGGGAGGGAAACGTATTTGATACCGATAAATTTGTCTGGCTGCAGGCGCGCGAGGTTTGGATGTTTGCATCGTTGTATAACCGGCTTGAAAAAAGGGCGCAGTGGCTTGATATGGCAGAGCATGGGGGTCGCTTTCTGATAGATCACGGGCATGATGGAAAGTTGAATTGGTATTTTTCACTGACCCGCGAAGGAAAACCGTTGGTGAAGCCCTATAATATCTTTTCCGACTGCTTTGCCACCATGGCTTTCGGGCAGCTGTACCGGGCCACAGGCAATCCCCAATATGCCGAAATAGCGAAACAAACCTTCGGCAATATTCTGGACAGAAAGAACAATCCCAAAGGGAAATACAACAAACTGGTGCTGAGGACCCGGCCCCTGAAGGGTTTTTCGCTCCCCATGATTTTGTGTAACCTCTCACTGGAGATCGAACACCTGCTGCCGGATGATTTGGTGGAAAAAACCATTCAGGATGCCATTCACGAAGTGATGGAGGTCTTCTACCAGCCCGATTCGGGGCTTATTCTGGAAAATGTAAAACCCGACGGCAGCTTTTCTGATTCGTTTGAAGGCCGCTTGTTAAATCCCGGTCACACGATTGAAGCGATGTGGTTTATCATGGATTTGGCCGAACGGAGGAAGGATGACGCGCTAATGCAGAAGGCGGTAAAGATCATACTTGATACGCTTCAATTTGGTTGGGATAAGGAGTTTGGCGGTATTTTCTATTTTATGGATATCAAAGGCAATCCACCCCAGCAGTTGGAATGGGACCAGAAACTCTGGTGGGTGCATATCGAAACCCTAATCAGCCTAATCAAAGCATACAAAAACACGGGTAAGGAGGAATGCCTCCAATGGTTTGACAAAGTGCACAAATACACATGGGTTCATTTTCCCGATCCGCAGCATGATGAATGGTTTGGGTACCTGAACCGCCGCGGTGAAGTATTATTGCCGCTGAAAGGCGGAAAATGGAAAGGCTGTTTTCATGTGCCACGAGGCTTGTTCCAGATATGGCAAACCCTTGAAAAACTGAAGTAATGCAACAAACTAACAACCGATTCAATTTAAGAATCTCCTTGGAATCGTTTTACTGCAGAGGGACTTCAATCATGCTGCTGTTTCTGTTCCTTTGCGTGGCTGCCACAAGCCGGGCCGATGAACAGGTAAATACCTTACGGCAGAAGTCGAAGCCACTTTTGTCCCAGGTCGAATCACTCGTATCTGATGAAGGTTTGGCAGGCAGTTTCACCGGTGTGCATAGCAACGTTTTGATTGTGGCTGGCGGTTCTGCTTTTCCGAACGGAAAGCCTTGGGAAAATGGAAGCAAGGAACTGTTGGATCTGGTCATGGTCTTCAGCCAAGACGATGAAGGGAATCCAAAGTTGATAGGTTCTTCGCAGTTACCCTTGCCACTTGCCGAAGGTGCTTCGGTCAGTTTGCCTGGGGGGCTGCTTTGTATCGGAGGGCAAAGAACGGGCGGTTTAAGCAAGCAGGTTTTCCTGCTTAGCTGGACCAACAACCAGCTTGAAGTGATTGATTTTCCGAACTTGCCCATCGCGGTGAAAAGTGCAGCCGCTGCTATAATTGGCAATCATGTTTACTTGCTTGGTGGCGAAAGTGAGCAAGGAGCCACAGACCAGTTTTTGCGGCTGGATGTGACAAATCGTTTAGCGGGATGGCAGCGACTAAAACCTTTCCCAATGCCGGTGTCCGGTGCGATGGCTGTGGCACAAATGGATGGAGAGGAAATTAGCCTGCATGTGTTTGGCGGACGGGCAAAAGCATCCGGCAGCCAGACTACCAAATTTTATTCGCATGTGTTTCGTTACCGGCCTTCCACCAGAATGTGGGAGCAGAAAAAAGACATGCGTTTAGCCGATGGCGAACCACTGCCGCTGGCTGTTGGAATGGCAGCAACAGTAGGGGCTTCGCATGTGGTGCTGTCCGGTGGCGATTCGGGTGACACCTTCAACCAGGTTGAACGTGCCATCAATGCGATGCAAGCGGGTGATCCCTTGGCAGGGCAGGAGCGGGATTCACTCTGGATCAATCATCCTGGTTTCAATTCAAAAATAATGGTCTACAATACCGTGACCGATACCTGGTTTGATGCGGGAAAATGGGAAGGAAAGCCAGTAGCTGTTGCTTCCAGCGTTTGGTGGGATGGCGCATTGGTTGTTCCCGGCGGGGAAATCAGACCCGCCACGCGAACGCCTTTTTTACAGGAATTCCGCTTTTCCGTGGACCCGGTGTTTGGTTGGCTCAACTACCTGGTATTGGGCGTGTATTTTATCGGCATGTTGCTGCTGGGCTTCTTTTTTATGAAGCGTGAAAGCAGCACCGATGACTTTTTCAAAGCGGGAGGCCGCATCCCTTGGTGGGCTGCCGGAATCAGTATTTTTGCCACCACATTGAGTGCCATTACCTTCATCGCTATTCCCGCTAAATCATATGCGGTCGACTGGCGCATGTTCATGTTCAATATGGCGATAATTGCCATTGCGCCAATTGTCATTCGTTATTTCTTACCTTTTTTTCGTCGGTTCAATTTCGACACGGCATATCAATACCTTGAAGCCCGCTTCAACCGTGCTGTGCGCTGGCTGGCGTCAGCCTTGTTTGTGTTTTTCATGGTCAGCCGCATTGCCATTGTGCTGTTTCTTCCTTCGCTGGCGTTGAACGCTGTTACTGGCTTCAATATTTACCTGGCCATCATCGTCATGGGCGTGGTAACGATCATTTATTGTACCAGTGGTGGGATTGAAGCAGTAGTATGGGGCGATGTCATCCAGGGATTTATCTTAGTGGGAGGCGCCTTCATTGCTCTGGCCTTTATGCTGGCAGGTGTGGAAGGAGGACTCAGTGGTTTTTTTGAGATTACTGCTGAACAACAAAAGTTTCACACATTCGATTTTCGATTCGATTTTTCGCAACCCGTGTTTTGGGTGGTTGTGATTGGCGGTTTGGCCAATACCCTTATTTCGTATACCAGCGATCAAAGTGTGGTACAACGCTATATGACCACCAAAGATGAAAAAGCGACCGCGCAAAGCATTTGGTTGAATGGATTTTTGAGCATTCCGGTCTCCCTGATTTTCTTCTTGCTGGGAACCGGATTGTATGCTTACTATACTTCCAATCCCGAACGGATGTCAGTGGTCAATCCCAACATTGATTCGGTATTTCCACAATTTATTGTGGCGCAAATGCCGTCAGGCGTGGCCGGCTTGCTGATTGCCGCCATCTTTGCTGCGGCCATGTCAACATTGTCTTCCAATATCAACTCGGTGTCAGCTGTGATCACAGCTGACTTTCACAAGGTGCTTTCAAAAGCGGGAAGGCACCAACACACGATGGCGGTGGCTCGTTGGTCTGGAATTATCGTGGGCGTACTTGGAATTATGATGGCCCTAATATTGGCAACCTGGAACATTGCGTCGCTCTGGGATCAGTTTAATACTTTTCTGGGCTTGCTTACCGGCGGACTGGGCGCCTTGTTTGTCATGGGAGTATTCTTTCCTCGGATTTCAGGGAATGCCGCTTTGGCAGGTGTAGTGGGTGGATTGATCGTGTTAATGCTGATGAAAAACCACACCGATCTTTCGTTTCTCTTATTTGGCTTTGTCGGTGTTTTGACCAGTGTGTTGCTGGCGCTGCTGGTCAGCGTGGTACTGCCCAACCGGAAAGTCATTACCGGCTACACTTGGAAAAGCAGGCAGCGGCTTCGCTAAAGCAAATACCCCATTTGATGTGTCGATTTAACCCAGTACATCCTCTTGCTTTTTAGGTTGTTTGATGCTCGGAATCCAACCATGCGTTAAGACTTTGGATCAGGCAAGGGCTCTAAAAATTAACGCAACCTAAGTCAAAGACTAGTAGCAGTCTTTCTCACATGGATCCTGCCAAAGGCTTTTACATCCATGACTGACGCAGTGGTCATATGAACAAAGCGTGGTATTCGGGTCTTGACACCCTTTAGGGTATGCATTTTGACGCCACCGTTCTTGTTCCGGCGCTTGGCTCTCCAACGCACACACAGGCAACGGTTGACTATTGTGTAGTCAAAAGTATAAATACTGCCATCGACCTTTACTTCAAAATCATCACTGGCGCAAAGCCTGTGGGCATGGTCTATATCAGGTGGCAGTCAAATTCTACGTAGATTTTGCAATTCCTGTTGATGTTTGCCCTTACAAGAGTTGCTTGTTTCACGCTGGAGCCGAGTCTCAAATAATATGACTTGTTCCGGTGCGTACCAATAGCAACAATTAAATACCGAGGATGTGTATGCACAGCTAAGAAATTTTGACCTTGAGATGATCCGGGCTTTTAACGGTCAAGAAAGTCTGGAACGTATCAAAGAAACCCAGCCAGACCTGGTTTTGATGTATTTGTATATGCCTATTCTAGATGGCATTGAAGCGAGTCTCCGGATTCATTAAATTAATGGCCCGCAATAATCTCATTGGAGCATTTGCATGCAGCAACACCGACAGTTTCCAGCCAACCACGTTTCCGTTGCCATTGAATGCTGCCGCTGACGAGATAATCTATGTGCTTTAACCCATGAATCGGGTAGGACTGTTCACGGAACATGTAGATCCAGAAAGTTCTTTATTTTGATTTCGTTACTTTTAGGAACAATGGAAAGGGAAAAGCTGAACGCATCCGAAGGAAAGGAGCCACGAAGAGCTAGTTCTCCTTTACCGTTTCGGGAAACGAAATTTTTTTGCCAGAAATTTGAGTAAAATAGCAGGAAAACATTCGAGATCCCAAGTTCAGCGGGAGACCAATTTCAAGGAAGTTCAGATTTCATATTCCAAACAGGCGATCGCCAAGTGGGTGAGAGGAAGACTGGCGGACTTTGACAAGAGCGAGACAGGATTGAGCGACCTCCAAGAATGACACAAAAGCATTGAAGGGAGAGACAGCGTGGGGGAGAGGGCCTTCACATTCTCCTTTCAGTTTTCAGTTTATCTGTTACAGAGGACGGATTTTATTGGTTGTGATTTGTGTCATTCTAAACGGTAAGACCAGTCAGCGAAAGGCAGTTATCCCCTTCTCGAAAATCATCGCGCCAGGCTGTTACCGCTTCGGTCAATCGAGCAGCAGTTGGGGTGCCCGACCTGCTTTTTCACTCAAGCAAGGCTTGTTTGAATTTTATTTCTATATT
>TARA_R110002050_G_scaffold119022_3_pt1 | contig 24243 bp, 15 predicted proteins | sample TARA_R110002050 | Tara Oceans TARA_R110002050 (sample SAMEA4396988) | marine metagenome | biome: Polar Biome; feature: [DCM] deep chlorophyll maximum layer (ENVO:01000326); material: water (ENVO:00002006), including particulate matter (ENVO:01000060) such as... | depth 25 m
AACCGCGGGGGCTATTGCTTCTATTTTTAATGCACCTATTGCCGCCATCATTTTTACCATTGAAATCTTTAGTCTTGATTTAACTTTAGCCTCTTTAGTTCCTTTACTCTTAGCTTCGGTATCGGGCGCGGTAACTTCCATTTTCATTCAAGGCAACGATTACCTCTTTCACTATAAGGCCTTGGCGGCTTTTGAAATTAGCGACCTTCCACTTTATGCCCTGATGGGGGTACTTACTGCCTTGGCTTCGGTTTATTTTACGAAGGTATATTTCTATTTCGATGAACTTTTCAGCAAGATTAAAAGCACTTGGCAAAAAGTTTTATTTGGCGGCTTATCCTTAGGATTACTTATTTGGTTGGTTCCACCCTTATATGGTGAAGGTTATGAATTAATCAATACCCTGCTCAATGGGGAGGTTATATCAATTGTAAATCAAAGCATTCTTTACGACTGGTTCAGCGGTCCATACATAGTGGTAGCTCTACTTTTAGGCTTAGTCTTTCTCAAAATATTTGCTTCGGTTTTTACTTTTGGCGCAGGTGGTATTGGGGGAATTTTTGCGCCTTCACTTTTCGTGGGAGCGGCCTTGGGTTTTGCCTTTGCCTTTTTAGTTAACCAAAGTGGCTTGAGTGATATTAGTACTACCAATTTCTCGCTTGTTGGAATGGCGGGCTTAATGGCTGGTGTGCTGCATGCCCCTCTTACAGCCATATTTATGATTGCCGAAATCACTGCTGGCTATGATCTCTTCTTGCCCTTAATGACTGTTTCGGCCATTTCTTATTTAGTAACACGCAGCATTTTACCCCATTCTATTTATACCATGCAATTGGCCAAACGCGGCGACTTACTTACGCATAATAAGGACCAAGCGATTCTCACCCTGCTTAGTATTGCAAGCGTGGTAGAAAAGGATTTTAAAAAAGTAAAACCCGAATTTACCCTAGGACAATTAGTGAAGGTCGTGAGTCGCTCTAAGCGCAACCTGTTCCCAGTAATTGACGAAGAGGGCATTATGGTTGGTGTGCTTACGCTAGATGACTTCCGTACCATTATGTTCGATCATAGCCTTTACGATAATACCTACGTTTCTGAACTAATGAGCCCTCCCCCAGCGGTAGTTGATATAAAAGAAGACATGTCTTCAGTGATGAAAAAATTTCAGTCTAGTGGGGCTTGGAATCTTCCCGTTACCGAGAATGGAAAATACCTGGGCTTTGTAAGTAAAAGCAAATTATTTTCTGTTTATCGTCGCAAATTAATGGAGTTCAGCTAATTCAACTAGTACTCCTCACGCGAATTTACTAATCGACCAAACCTATTCTTTGCAAATGCGTTGTTTATAAACAGCTATTATTTCCTTTTCTCGGCTATTTTAGCGCTCCCGATTTAACCCTTTTAATAATTGTGAACGATTTATGAAGAAGACAACAGCCCTATCCACGGCTATAGGCCTTGGTATTATAGCCTCTATTGTACTTGCTTTTCAAACAAACTCCAAGAGCCCCGAATTAGATCGTTTTCAAAAATATGAAGAGTTTCTAGCTACCCATCCTTACAATGATGATGCACGTGAAATTGACCTCGAAGAATGGGAAAACATGCCAAAAGCAGACCGTCCCGACTTAGCCTGGCAACAGAATTTCATCATGACTATGGATCCCGCTTTGGGTTATCCTACTCCGGAAAAACTACAACTCGCTAAAAGTAGATTGCAGGGTGCTGCCGCGCAGTATAGCCTGAAAAACGCAGGTTTAGATACTAGTAATCTGCCTGCTTTAATTTGGGAAGAACGTGGTCCTTATGATGTAGGCGGCAGAACCAGAGCCATAATGTATGATCCAAACGACCCTAATTTAGAGAAAGTTTGGGCCGGTGGTGTAACGGGGGGCTTATGGTATAATACTCAAATTAGCAATGGCGCAAACCCCTGGGTTCCAGTTGATGATTTTTGGAAAACACTTTCCGTAAGTGCTATTGCTTATGATCCTACCAATACTCAAACCTTTTATGTAGGCACAGGCGAAGGCTTTGGATCAGGATCAGGTGGTATGGGCGATGGGCTCTTTAAAAGTACCGACGGCGGTTTAACCTGGAGTCAGCTCAGCGCAAGCACCAATATGAAATTTATACGCGACATCGAAGTACGCGACGAAAATGGCCAAGGCGTTTTATATGTCGCTGTGCGTAATGCCGACTATAGCGGATTTAGCGCACAGGTGGGTGATGAAGGTTTATACCGCTCTACTGATGGTGGCCAAAGTTTCACCCAAGTTATGCCAACCGTAGCCGGCCAAAATTATCATTATGCCGTTGGCGATCTCGAAATCGGACCCGATAACCGTATTTGGGTAGGATCTGTAAATGCCATAAGCACCAACGGTAATCGCGGCGGTGGAGATATCCTTTACAGCGATGACGGACTAAATTTTACCCGCGTTCGCAATACCGATGGCGAGAGAGTTGAGCTGGCTGTTGCACCAAGTAATGCGGCTATTATTTACGCTATGGTTGAAAAAAATGGCGTTTTAGATAAGCTTTTACGCAGCACCGATTCGGGTGCCACTTGGCAAAACCTACCCGAACCCAATGACGATGACCCAGGCATTCCTGCGAGCGATTTTACCCGTGGCCAAGCTTGGTACGACTTAATTGCTCAAGTTGATCCAAACGATGCGGCTACCCTAGTAATCGGTGGTATCAATGTGTTTCGTTCACAAGATACTGGTAATACTTGGCAGCAAGTATCCCATTGGTATGGCGGCTTTGGTTACCCTTACTTGCACGCCGATCAACATGAGTTTATTTTTAAGCCAGGGTCCTCCAGCGAAATTCTCAGTGGGAATGATGGTGGTGTAGCTTACTCTAGTAATTTTAATTCACCCTTCCCTAGCTTTAGCGATCGCAATGCGGCTTATAATGTCACCCAGTATTATGCGGGAGCTATCAGCCCTGATGCTGGTTCGGATGTAATGCTAGCTGGTTCGCAAGATAATGGTACCGAAAGGTTTAGTCAGGCAGGCTTAGGCATCACCGATCGCGCTACGGGCGGCGATGGCGCCTTTTGCTTTATCGATCAGGTATCTTCTAACTTTCAAATTACCAGCTACGTTTACAATGCCTATTGGCGTTCATTCAATAGCGGTAACTCATTCGGCCAGCGCTTTATCAACAATGGTGACGGACGTTTTATTAATCCTGCCGACTACGACTCAGATTTAAGTATTCTCTATGCTTGTAAAAACGCTCGTAATATTTATCGTTACCGAGCGGTAAATGCATCGCATATTGAAGAGGATTTAGAAATTCGCCCGTTGGGCGGAAGCGCAACTAGTATTAAAGTCTCTCCTTATTTCGATACCGCTAGCACCGTTTTTGTGGGTGGTGGATCAGGAAAACTTTTCAGGGTAGATCATGCCGATGGCAGCAGTCCTGAAATTATTACCGAGCTCACTGGCTCTAATTTCCCCGCGGGATATTTAAGCTGTATTCAGGTAGGCAGAAGTGAAGATGAGCTACTTGTTACCTATTCGAATTATGGTATTCCTTCTGTTTTTTATACCCCTGACGGTGGACAAAACTGGACGATTAAGGATGGAGACTTACCCGATATGCCTGTAAGGTGGTCGCTCTTTAATCCCCGCGACTCCAATAATGTAATCCTTGCTACCGAGCTTGGCGTTTGGGAAACACGCAATTTTATGGACGCTTCTCCCAACTGGGTCCCAGCAAACAACGGTTTGGCCAATGTTAGGGTTGATATGTTACAACTGCGTATGAGCGATTATACCATAATGGCAGCTACTCACGGCAGAGGCGTTTATACGGCCCAGTTTGCCGGCGGCATTGGCATAGATGAGCAAAGCCTCGTAGACGCTAGCCCAGAATTCAATATTTACCCCACCCTTACGAAGGACTTCATTAAAATAGAAGGGCAAGAAGAAGGGATTTGGGAAGTGAATTTATATACCATACAGGGACAGTCGGTGCTCGAAGATCGTTGGATTAAAGAAACTGGGACTACCAAAAGCTACCGATTACCTAGTCTAAAAGCTGGTACCTATATTTTAAATCTTAGAAAAGGTAGTAGCCGAATAAGTCGTAAAATTCAGGTAAGACCCTAACACCTCTCTTCGTGGCCATACGAAAGGCAAATATTAAGGATCTCGGAAAGCTTAAGCAGCTCTTCCGAGATTCTATTTTAAATAGTGGCAAAGAACACTATAGCCAAGCGCAATTAAAAGTTTGGAGCGATAGAGCCGATGTTTCCTCACGCTGGCTAGGGCTGATAAAAGAACAATATACTATACTACTAGAAGTCGAAAATGAAGTGATGGGCTTTGCTTCCTTAAAAGGTGAAGACTATTTCGATTTTCTATATGTAAGCCAACATCAACAAGGTAAAGGATACGCGAAGCAACTGTATAGGGCCATCTTAGCGGAAGCGAAAAAACGTGGCGCCACAAAAATTTATAGCGATGTAAGCTATATGGCCAAACCCTTCTTTCTAGCCCAGGGCTTTGCCGTTCTCAAAGAGAATGAGAACCAATTAGGCGAAGAAATACTAATAAACTTTAGAGTAGAAAAAGTGCTCTAAGCCTCAGCAGCGGCGCTGATGTTGCTAAAAAGGCTATCGAATAAAAGACGGCCATCTTCATTACCTAAATTAATATCCGCGGCTCTTTCTGGGTGCGGCATCATGCCGAATACATTCTTACCCGCATTACAAACTCCAGCAATATTACGAGAAGCACCGTTAAAGTTTGCCTCCTCAGTTATTTGGCCATCTGCGGTAGCGTAACGAAATAGAATTTGATCCTTGGTTTCTAGTTGATCCAGTACTTCATCCGAAGCGTAGTAACGTCCCTCGCCGTGCGCTACGGGGATTTTATAAGTTCTTTCTGTATCTAAATTGGCACTGATCGCCGCCGTTTTACTTGCGGGACTTAAGTGAACATTCTTGCAAACGAAAGTATGACTGGTATTATGTAAGAGGGTTCCTGGTAAAAGACCGCTTTCGCATAAAACCTGAAAACCATTGCAAACCCCAAGTACGTAACCACCGGCATTGGCAAAATCAATTACCGAGTCCATAATGGGTGAGAATCTAGCAATAGCGCCGGAACGCAGGTAATCGCCATAAGAGAATCCGCCAGGAATAGCTACCATTTCCACTGCTTGCAAGTCGGTATCTTTATGCCACAACTCTACTACCTCGTGACCCAAATTTTGGAGGGTGTAAATCATATCATGATCGCAATTGCTACCTGGAAATACTACTACGCCTATTTTCATCGCTCGAATTTTTGCAAAGGTAGTATATCCGCAAAGATATCTTTGGCGTAAATGGTAGATTTTAGTCTTCCTTAAAACCCACTATTTACAAAAGGTCTGAGGCCTAACTTCTCATCGAACTCAGTTTTAAAAACTCGGTTTTCCACCTGCTAGGGTCCTACTTAAAGTTTCAGCTCACGTATAGCCTGCGCATCGGCATAATTCCAACTACGCCAGCTCTGTCTCCTTTCGGTCAAGAGAAATTGTTCCTTTTTTGTGTCTAGGCGAGTTTTAAACTCTTCAATGCTATCTATATAAACCCAACGCACCTCATTTTCCAAATGTCGCTCAATCTGGTATTCTATCCGTTCTAAATTAGCATAAAGCGTTGGGTAAACACGAGGCGAAAGTGCAAGGTAATGGGCTACATCGATTTCATTTGCCTGCCCATGATTTAGATTATATACGGCGACCTGCTGATCCCAGTTTACTATGCTTAAAGCAGCTAGAAAAGCGAGAGTAAAGCCTGAACTTTGCTTTAAAACATAGCTATTATTACGTTTAGTAGATAGCTTATAAACCAAAAGCCCTAAAGCAAACAGAATGATTGCGATGAAAACTAGCACTGCAATGCGGCGATCGGCCAAACCATGAAACCCGATATAATAAAAAGTTCGACGGGCCACGGAAAGGGCCAAGACTGCATTTTGCAAAACCCATATTTGAGCAAGAAACCTTAGCCCGCCATTTTTGGGGTAAAAGTTAAGATTAGCACGGAAGTAATAAAAAATAAGACCAGCAGATAGTACCAAGCTGAAAATAAGGTACCCCACTCCTTCATGCACGAAATCTTTTAGGCTAAAACTTTCGGGTACATAAAATTGAAACCACACCCACTTTATATCAATGAAATTTACAATGAAGAGGAGTAGGTTAAGCATGGAGAAAAGAAGAAATGCACTTTGGTATTCCCGCTTCAAGCTTAAGTTTGTAAAAGATCCGAAGCTTTTTTTCTTTGATTTTCGGCTAATAAAATTGCTTTCACTTAGCGTTAAAAACCTTATGCGCTTGTCTTTGAAAATCCATCTTAAAAGTAAGAGACCGAGTAAAAGAAAAAACAGATAGGTCATGTCTAGCCTATCTAGGTAACTGAAAAAACTGCCAAATGCTGCGTCAGACCACTGCCCGAATATTTGGTTACCCTCTTTAAAAAGCAAAAAGAAGACGAAAAATATCAGCAGCGGCAGAATAGCAATGCGCATATAAAGAAAAGCCTTAGAAGGAGTCGCTTTTTTTAAAAGGGGATCAGGCAATAAAGGGCCACGCAGCGAAAAGAAAGAAATAAAGGAATTAACAAATGCTTCGAGCACACTAAATGAACCGAGTTGCAAAAAACTTAAGTAAGTACTAAATGCTAGGAAGAAAACAATAATACTAAGAGTGGAATGATAAAGCAGCAGGCTCACACTTGCTAGAATTAATGAGAGCAAAACAAGGCTTTCACTTTTACGAAAAGTCTGCTTAGATTCTAATCTTAAAAAACCCAGACTGAGTAGAGAGAAAATAATCAAATTTATTCCTAAGCCTTCCTGCCAAAAAAGTATACTATATAAGACTAAAAACAGGAGGTAAATTAGATTTCGCATCGCTAAGTTAATTTCAAAATTAACGCACAATACTGAGCTTTAGTCTTATGGCGAGAATTAAAAAATAGCTCTAGGTGAGATTTGTACCAAAAAAAATAGACGCCCTAAATTAATCAGGACGCCTATTTGAGAGGTCTTTGAAAGGCTTAAACCCTTTTAATAGAGCAACCTATTTCGCGGGTATCATTATTAGATATTTCTTCCCCTTCATTTAATTGTTCCAAAGCTTCTTTTAAATAATGCTTGGTCGCTTCTTTCGATTTGTTTTCATATTTATCGTTTATACTTCCACGATAAACCAACTTCATATTACTATCGAATAAAAATACATGCGGTGTTGTTTTCGCTCCAAATGAATCTGCCAACTTACTATTGGAATCAATAACATAGGGCGTATTATAATTCATTTCTTCGGCGTGCTTTTTCATTTCCTCCATGCTGTCATCGCCTTGGCGTTTCTTTTCGTTGCTATTTACAAGCACCATCCCAATGTCGTACTTTTTAGTAAGCTCTCCTAAGGCAGGATATTGATCTTCCCAAGCTAAAACAAAAGGACAGGTATTGCAGCTAAAGACCACCAGCAGGCCTTTTTCCTTTTTCAACTGACTAAGCGTGACATCTTTACCGCTTATGTCGGCCAAAGGCAAGTCAGCCATGGGCGCCACTTTTCCTAGTGACAGAATTTCGTTTGGTTTAAAGGCCGAAAACGAGGCCATTATTGCTAGGATTAAAATCCCTGTTTCAATTATTCTTTTCATCTCCCCAGATTTTAGATATTAATACTGTCCTTGAAACACCAATGGGAAGTCGAATCTTTGCTCTTAATAAAAGTAGTAGCCAATAACGATAAATGACTGCCTTCCCCTGAAGACAGAACCTATTATTACCCTAAAAAGCATTAAATTGAGATTACAAATTGAACCTCCCCCCATTAATGTACTAATGACACTATTTAAAACTGCAATAACGACAAATTGTTTTATCCTAGAAAGTTAAATTTTAATTAACACCCACTTAATCTGCCAAAGTTTTCAACAATGACCGAAAGAACCATTACTTATAACCTAACGCGAATACCTGGCCCCACTAAAAAGAATCCTTTCTTCTGCTTTAGCAGATACCCATAGCCCATATAAATTGGAAAACTCAAGCGGTTTTCACTAGACGTGGGATAGAGTGAACCAAGGAAAACCAAACCGACATCGCGGTTATCGCTATTTTCGGAAAAGTTAAAAGCATCTAAAGCGATAAAACCTGCTCCGAGCTTAAAAGGCTGTAGCTTCGCCACTTTACGAGGATGGTAAAAACTCATCTGCGCCATCATGGCAAAGCTAATCCCTCCAAAATTTGAGAAGTCGTTTTCACCGGCCTTTAATATTAACAAGCCCGCAGGAAAAGAAACATCTATATTGTAGTTAATCTTGCGCTCCAAATAAATCCGCACCTTCTTGGTAAAGCCTTCACCGCCGTGTTTATCTTTTTGGTGACTAAATTCCAAATCAATTGTTGACCACTCGGGCAAGTCGTAAGTTTTACTATTAATTACCTCATTCAGATTCAGGTCTTCATAGCGGCAATCTTTCTCGTTATAAAATTTAAACCGCGGAGAGTTGGAAGCGGGACAAATCACAATGTTTTCAATTTCCTGCAGCTCAATTAAAGCGCCACTCTTATTGCTAATCTTAATTTTCAGCTTCAAATATTGCTTACCATGCAAGCCATCTACTACATCAATTTTTTTAGGATCAAAACTTATTAAAACATCCGCTAAACTCTTATCGTAAAAAATGGGTTTAGCCAATTCATTCAGCTGATAGCGTTGCAAACCCAAGCGAATATCAATGAAGTCGAAGACACGCGCCTTTTGGTAATCGCGTAACTGCAGTGATTTACCTAGACTGTTGCCATTTTGAAAAATCTCAATGTTTCGCGTCTCCAAATTAATGGGGATTTGAATGCGGAAATAGGCTTCATTGGCATTGCGCACCAAGGTATCTCCTTCTAAAATAGCGGCGCCGTAAAAGCTTATCTCTCCTAAGTGTAGCGACTTCCCCTCTAGCTTAATCGTCAAATTTTCTCCAGGATACACCACCGAACTCTCCTGCCAATCTTTTCCTTCACGCTGCAGCGAGATGCGCGTAATTTCTGTTTTTGGATAACTATTGAAATTGGTAATAAAACGAGCCTTATCGCCCTCCTTAATATAAAGGTAGCCTTCCGATTTACGGTGGTAAGCATAAAGGCGCAGGAGGCAAAGGACTTTATTATTATTGAGTTTGCTTTTGGTATATAGCTCCGCGATTAAAGGGCCACCTTTTTCTTCTTGGTTTTCGATGCGATAGGTTTTACCCATGGCCAAGAAAGGATGATCTTCCAGCTGAATCTCATAGGACCGATTTTGAGCGATTTCGAGCGTAAAGTCTTCCTGCTTTACATCCAAAAAAGCTAAACGACTGGTTTTAATTGTAAACTCCTGCTCAACGGCAGGAAGGCTGAAAACCAAATTGCCCTTCTTTAGAGTAGGCTTCTTCGTTTGCAGGCTAAAGCTTAAAATTTGCTTGCCTGCTTGCAAGGCCGACAGATGCATTAAAATCCTACTGCCATCCCGCGAAAAGCGGTACTTAATACCTTCGCTCTCCTGCCAACGCTGCTCTATAACCAGATTATCAGGGTTATTGGTAATGATTTCAAAGACTTTTTCCTCACCAATAAATAGTACATCGTCTTTGGGATAAAAAGCCACATAAGTAGGGTGCACGGCCAAAAGTGGAACTTGAAATAGCGGCCCTTCCCCCTGTTTAGCTTTAAACTTTAAAGCGAGAAAATCGCTATTATTTAAATCATTAAAACGAATCTTATACTGCTGTTTATCGCCCACACTAAAGCTATCTACCACTGCATAATCACTGCTGGGCATCAGGCGAAAGCCTTTGACATTATTGCTGTTTTGATAGGTAACCTGAGCAAAGCTTAGAGCCTCAGTGTATTGAAATAAGAGGAAGTTCTGCTTATTGAAGCGCCTTAGATCTTGCGGCCAGCGGTAGATATTGGTATCTACTGCTAAGTGCAAATCCTTTATAAATGCAGAAGGGGACTGCCCCCAAAGAGCGGTCCCCCACATGAATAATAATGTATAGCGCAAGAATTTCCCCATGATTCAGAATTAAAGCAAAGGAAAAAAATTGCTGCGACTATAAAGGAATATTTCCGTGCTTCTTCTTCGGCATGCTATCCACCTTAGATTCTAGCATTTTGAAAGCCTTAATTAATTTCTGACGGGTTTCATCGGGACGAATTACCTGATCTATATAGCCACGAGCAGCGGCGCGATAAGGGTTAGCGAAGATTTCGGCGTACTCGGCTTCCTTCTCGGCAAGTTTAGCTGCTGGGTCCGCAGCGGCTTTAATTTCCTTACGGAAGATAATTTCCGCGGCACCTTTCGCTCCCATAACGGCAATCTCGGCTGAAGGCCAAGCGTAGTTCATATCAGCCCCAATGTGTTTAGAGTTCATAACATCATAAGCACCACCGTAGGCTTTACGGGTAATAACGGTAATGCGCGGCACGGTCGCTTCGCTGAAGGCGTATAATAATTTCGCCCCATTCGTAATTATAGCGTTCCACTCTTGATCTGTTCCGGGCAAGAAACCTGGCACATCTTCAAATACTAATAGTGGAATATTAAAGCTATCGCAGAAGCGTACAAAACGAGCCGCCTTGGTAGAGGAGTCAATGTCTAAAACACCAGCTAAATAGGCCGGCTGATTCGCCACAATACCGATACTTTTTCCCGCTAAGCGAGCAAAACCAACTACAATATTTTGGGCGAAATCTTTATGTACTTCTAAAAAGCTATTCTCGTCTACTGTGCCATCGATAACCTCACGGATATCGTAAGGTTGATTGGGGTTGTCGGGAATAATCGAGTTTAATCCCACTCGACTCTCATCGCCTGCTTCGTAGGGTAAAGAAGGTGCGTCTTCTTCGCAGTTTTGCGGCATATAGCTCAATAACTTCCGGAAACCGTTGATGCAAGCCAGTTCGTTAGCATAGGTAAAATGCGTCACACCCGACTTGGTGCTGTGCGCTGAAGCACCGCCTAACTCCTCGGAAGTAACTTCTTCATGGGTAACCGTTTTTACCACATTAGGGCCGGTAACAAACATATAGCTGGTCCCTTCTACCATACCGATAAAATCGGTTAAGGCTGGTGAGTAAACTGCCCCACCCGCGCAAGGTCCCATTATAGCTGATAGCTGAGGAATAACACCGCTTGCTCTGGTATTGCGATAAAATATATCGGCATAGCCACCGAGCGAAACAACCCCTTCTTGAATACGGGCACCCCCAGAATCGTTAAGACCAATAACAGGCGCGCCATTTTTCATGGCAAGGTCCATTACTTGGCAAATTTTCTCGGCATGCGCTTCGGCCAAGGAGCCACCTAAAACGGTAAAATCTTGTGCAAAAACATAAACTAAACGGTCATCAATCGTTCCAAATCCAGTGACAACACCATCTCCTAAAATTTTCTGTTTATCCAATCCGAAATCCACCGAACGGTGCATTACCAACATGCCCGTTTCCTCGAAACTTCCTTCGTCTAACAAAAAGTGAATTCTTTCACGGGCGGTCAATTTACCCTTGGCGTGTTGAGCAGCGATGCGCTTCTCACCACCACCTTTCTGAGCTTCAGCTATTTTAGCTTCTAATAGCTCCATTTTATCTTGCATGTTAGACATGGTAATCTTAATTTATTCGGATTTTAAAAACACTGCAAATTACTAAAGAAGGCTTAGAAGGAAGCTAAGAAATGTTAGCTTTTTTAGAATTTATAAAGTCGACTTGTGCCTACTCCTCTAGGAGTAATAGCATTTAGATCCTCAGTTCGGTTCAAAATTAGATAGCCACGATAAAATATGGTCTATAAACCAGTGCAAAAAAAATGGCCAGAATTTCTTCTGACCATTTTCAAGAGAAAACAAAATGTTTCTTTAATCTTCTGGAGCTTCGGTGGGTAATTCTCTCCTTCCATTTTTACGCATTTTAGCGCGTTTTTTAAAATGCTCTTGAAACTTCTCAAACTGATCGGGAGTTAAAATCGCTTTCATATTATCAGCCATTTCTTTACGATCGGCCTGATTAGCCTTACGCTCTTCCATTTTTTTCTGAACCTGAGCCAGTAATAAGGGCTCGATTTCTTTTTGCTGCGCTTCTGATAAATCTAATTTCTCAGTCATTTTCGACAACATCTTATCCACCATTTCTTGAGGATCGCGGTCTTTAAAACGGTCTTGCTTGTTTTGGGCAAAACTGGGTAAAGCGAAGAGGAGTGACAAACCTAAAAGGGCTACTAACTTTTTCATTTTCTTTAATTTAAATTCACTCCTTAGAATAGAGAAAAGGCAATTGGTTTAATACCCTTGGGCGCTTTAACGTTCTTTTAAGTTTGTCTCGTGAGCTACAAACCTGAGATCTATGTAAAATTAGCTTACAAGTCCACATTGCGCAAAGAAAGACGCACTTCTTTAAAGTCTTCGGGGTTTTGGATAACCTTAATTAGCTTGGCGGCAACCGTATCAGCGGAAGCTAATTCATCGTTGCGTTTATATTCTACAAAACGATCCACGTCTGGGAAGTCGCTTTTAGCCAAACGACGAATTTCACCTTGCATTTCGGTATCCACTATTCCAGGCGAAATTGCATAACTGCGCACTTCGGGGTGATCTAAAGCCAAGACCTCGCTAAACATATCAATAGCCGCCTTACTAGCGCAATAGGTACTCCAACCTTTAATAGGGTAAGAACCTGCACCCGAGGAGATGTTTATAATAACTTTTGGGCAAGGCGAATGCGCCAAATTTTCTAAAAACAAATGACTCATTATGGTGGGAGCCATAATATTAATACGGTAGCTGCGATCCACTCGATCGGGATCTAATTTTCCCACCGGCTTAACGTGACCTAAGGTTCCTGCATTGTTAACCAAAACAATGGCCTCTACCTTTTTAGGGCATTCAAATCCAATATTATGATAAGCCTTTAAGTCGGCTAAATCGATGGTAATATGCTTGTAGTTTGGATGCTCAATAACATGCCTACGACTAAAACCCGTTACCAAATGTCCTTCCGCTAAAGCTCTTTCTGCTAAGGCTTTACCAATGCCAGAGCTTGTTCCAGTAATGAAAAACTTGATCATAATTTTTATTTTAAAGCTTGTTCTAAATCATATAATAAATCCGTCTCATCCTCAATCCCTACACTCAAGCGAATTAAGCCATCAGTAATGCCCGTTTTTTCGCGTTCTACTTTGGGAATAGAAGCATGCGTCATCGTAACCGGATGCCCCGCTAAAGACTCTACTCCACCTAAAGATTCGGCCAAGGTGATCAACTTCAAACTCGAAATAAGGTTTATGGCATCCTCTAAACGATCTCCTTTTACTCTAAAGCTAACCATTCCACCAAAGTCTTTCATTTGTGTTTTAGCTATAGCGTGATTGGGGTGATCTTCAAAACCTGGCCAATAGACCGCTTCTACCTTTGAGTGATTGCGTAAAAAGTGTGCCACCGCTTTGCCATTTTCACAGTGGCGTGCCATGCGTAGGTGTAAGGTTTTAATTCCTCGCAAAGTTAAAAAGGCATCCATCGGTCCGCATACGGCCCCGCTAGAATTCTGAATGAAATATAGCTGATCGGCCACCTCTTTATCTTTAACCGCTAAACAACCTAATACCACATCGCTGTGCCCGCCCAGGTATTTCGTGGCGCTATGCATTACGATATCGGCACCAAATTCAACCGGTCGCTGCAAATAAGGCGTAGCAAAAGTGTTATCTACCACTAATAAGGCTTGGGCACTTTTGGCCACAGCGCTCATTGCTTTAATATCAATGATGTTCATCATGGGGTTGGTGGGGGTTTCTACCCAGATGAGCTTGGTATTTGCATTGGTAAATTTAAGAACATCTTGGGCCTGACCCATGGGGACAAAATGAAACTTTATACCGTATCTTTCAAAGATCTTGGTAAAAAGGCGATAGGTGCCACCATATAAGTCGTTGGTGGAGATCACCTCATCACCGGGCTGCAAAAGCTTAATAACCGCATCAATTGCCGCCAAGCCACTCCCGAAGGCCAGGCCATACTCAACCCCTTCCAAACTAGCTATGGAGCTCTCTAAAGCATGCCTTGTAGGGTTAGCGCTGCGCGAATAGGCATAGCCTTTATTTACACCTGGCGAAGTTTGCGCATAAGTTGAAGTTTGAAAGATCGGAGGCATTACTGCTCCTGTCGCTTCCTCGTAAGATTGCCCACCATGAATAGTTAATGAATTGAATTTCAGCTCCTTTTTAGCCATATACGCATCTGCTTTTAAGCAAAGGTATTAATTCGGGTCTGCCCTTCTGCCTTGAGCGAGGATAGACTTATAAACTGGATTTTAAGGGGGCGTAAACAGCACAATAAAATGTCTCTTCAAAAAAATACAATTAACTACCTTCGCGCATCTCAAATTAAACTAGCAGAATTATGAAAAAACTATTGAGTTTCTTCTTGGCTATTGCCTTAGCCCTTCCGGCAGTAGCAAATGAAGGAATGTGGTTGCCGCTTTTATTAGGCCGCAATTACGCAGACATGAAGGCAAATGGTCTTCAGCTTACTCCCGAACAAATTTATGATGTAAATAACGGTAGCTTAAAAGATGCCATTGTTTCTTTTGGTGGATTTTGCACCGGTGAAATCATCTCATCAAAAGGTCTCATCCTTACTAACCACCACTGTGGTTTCGGACAAATTCAGTCACACTCTAGCACTGAAAACGATTACTTAACCGACGGTTTTTGGGCTTACAAAATGGAAGAAGAACTTCCTAATGAAGGCTTATTTGTGCGCTTCTTAGTGCGCATGGAAGATGTTACCAATAAGGTTTTACCCGAGCTTAACGACGACATGAGTGAAGCCGATCGCAATAAAGCTATAGCCGAAATTGGTAAAAAATTAGCTGATGAAGCCACCGAAGGAACTCACTACGATGCTAATGTGAAGACTTTCTTTCACGGTAATGAGTTTTACCTTTTTGTTTACGAAACCTTTAACGACGTACGTTTAGTTGGTGCTCCTCCATCAGCGGTAGGAAAATTTGGTGGTGACACAGACAACTGGATGTGGCCTCGTCAAACGGGCGATTTCTCCATGTTCCGTGTTTATAGCGGTCCCGACGGAATGCCAGCCGAATACTCTGAAAATAATATTCCCTTAAAGCCTAAGCATCATTTACCGGTTTCCCTAGATGGGGTAGCAGATGGAGATTTCACCATGGTGATGGGATATCCTGGTAGCACAGATCGCTACTTGAGCAGCTATGGTGTTAAGCAAGCGGTTGATTTATACGGACCAGCCGTAGTGCGTGTGCGCGATCTTAAACTCGACATCATGAAGAAGTATATGAGCGCTGATGCCGCCACTCGCATTCAGTACGCTTCTAAATATGCTCGTGTTTCTAATTACTGGAAATACTACATTGGTCAAACGGCACAGCTCCAAAGCAATGGCGTATTCGAAAAAAAGAAAGCCATTGAAGATAAATTCCAAGCTTGGGTAAACCAAAATGCCGCTCGCAAAGCCAAATATGGCGAAGTCCTAAGCATGTTCGACGAAGCTTATAAGGCTACCGACGCTAGCGTAACCGCTGATGTTTATGCCCGTGAAGCTGGTATTTCTGGACCAGAAATAGCATTACAAGCACTGCGTTTCAATCGTACTATGCAAGCCTATTTTGCGGCCCAAGAAAAAGCCGAAGAAGCGGAAGGCGAAGAAAAAGAAGCGATGCAGAAACGCATGGAAGCAGTATTGAAATCCTTAAAATCTGCAGCCGATGAGTTCTACAAGGACTATAACGCGACTCTTGATGAAGAAATGACGGCTAAGCTTATGGCACTGTATGCCAATGACATTCCGGTTGACCAACAACCCGAAATTTTGAAAGAAATTACCGACGATTACAAAGGAGATTACGCAAAATACGCTTCTAAAACTTTCTCTAAATCTATTCTACGCTCGAAAGAGTCTCTAATGGAATTTTTAGAAAAGCCCAAAGCTAAAAAGCTGAAAAAAGATCCTGCTATAGCCCTAGGTGAAGGCCTTTACGCCGCTTATCAGGCAAGCAACGACGATGGAGGAAACGGTGACAAACTTGAAAAAGCATACCGTTTATTCACCGCTGGCTTACGCGAGATGAATTCTGATGTAAACTATTACCCCGATGCTAATAGCACCATGCGTTTAACCTACGGAACAGTTGGTAGCTATGATCCTCGTGACGCAGTTCATTACAAGGACTACACAACGGCTCAAGGCATTTTAGAAAAAATGGATAACGACGATCCTGAGTTTGTTGTTCCCGCTAAACTAGAGGAGCTAATTAAGCGCCAAGATTACGGTCGTTACGCTAATGCAGAAGGTGAACTACCCGTCTGCTTTATTCATAATACTGACATTACCGGTGGTAACTCTGGTAGCCCCGTAATTAACGGCAAAGGACACCTAATCGGTACCGCCTTTGATGGCAACTGGGAAGCAATGAGTGGCGATATTTATTTTGAACCAGAAATTCAGCGTACCATCTCAGTAGATGTACGTTACACTCTTTTCATTATCGATAAATATGCTGGAGCTCATAACCTCATCAGAGAGATGACCATCATTCACGAGACCAAAGAACCAAGTGCCAAAGCGAAAGCGGCTATGGCAAAAAAAGAAGAAGCGGCTAAAGCGGCAGAAATGAAGTAAAACCCTTCATCGCATATTTTTAAAGAAGCTGTCTGAACCTGTTCGGGCAGCTTTTTTTTAGGGTAAAAATCCGTTCTGAAATTACCTTCATTTATAAAATAACGTGAGTTCGTCGTTAAATTAGTATTTTGAGCAGGTCTTATCAGCCTATGGAAAAACTAAAAATTGTAATAGCCCTTATTCTTATTCTCGCATTTTCTGCTTGTAATCAGAGCGACCTCAGCTCATCACAATCACGTCGTCCTAAGACAGAATTAGACGGTCCCATTGTAAAAAGAGATTTAAAAGAGATCGCGGAAGAAGGTAAATTAAGAGCAATCATGATTTACAGCTCCACTTCCTATTTCCTTTATAGAGGGCAAGCCATGGGCTTAGAGTATGAGCTAGTGAAGCGTTTAGCCGATCACCTTGGCTTAGAATTGGAAGTTGTACTGGCTTCCAATATTGATGAAGTTTTTGATTTATTAAACCGAGGAGAGGGGGATATTATAACCTATGGCCTCACTATTACCGAACCTCGCAAGGAGCTGATTAATTTCACCGACTATCTCTACACTACCCATCAAGCTTTAGTGCAAAGAAAGCCCAGCAACTGGCGAAAATTACCGCGTCATAAAATCTCTAAATACCTGGTAAAAGACGTTATTGAACTTATTGACGATACCGTTCATTTGCACCGCAAGTCTTCGTATTACGAACGCATGCTTAATCTACAAGAGGAAATTGGTGGCAGGATTTACCTCGATACCGTTCTTGGAAACCATAATATAGAAGACCTAATTAAAATGGTGGTGGACGGAAAAATCAAATACACAGTTTCCGATTACAACTTGGCTTCTATCAATCAAACCTATTACCCAATTTTAGATGTAGAAACCCCTATCAGTCTATCGCAGCGGATTGCATGGGGCGTGCGCAATAATGGTCCCGAATTCTTGGCTACCGTAAATCAATGGGTAAACTCCATCCGTAAAACCGATGTCTATCACTTCATCTACGATAAGTATTATGTCCATAAAAAATCCTACAAACGCCGGGTAGAAAGTGAGTTCTTTAGCAAGAATAGTGGTCAGATTAGTCAGTTTGATACCCTTATTCAAAATCACGCCAGAAAACTAGGCTGGGACTGGCGTTTGGTGAGCTCCGTGGTATACCAAGAATCACGGTTCGACCCAAGTTCGACCTCTTGGGCAGGAGCAGGAGGATTAATGCAAGTGATGCCCAGCACCGCAGCCGATCTAGGTTTAAATGATGTTTATGATCCGCAGCAAAACATTGAAGCAGGAACCCGATACCTGAAAAACATTTGGGACAAATTTGAGAATATCACAGATTCTACCCAGCGTATAAAATTTACCTTAGCTTCTTATAATTGCGGCTACGGACACTTGTTGGACGCCCAAAGACTGTGCTCTCAAGACGGAAAAGACTCGCTGCAATACGATGGTAATGTAGAAATTTGGCTGCGTAAAATGGGAGAGTATCGCTATTACAGCGACCCCTTGGTAAGATATGGACCGGTGCGCGGCGAAGAGCCTTTTGGCTATGTGCGCGACATCTTTTTACGCTATGAGCATTATAAGCGGCTCATACCTTTGGACCCATCTACTTTAGTGTCGCAAGAAAATGAAAGTGCAAGCGCCCTTAAAAAAAGAGGCATCCCCACGGGGAAAAGCTAATTTTGTTGTCGAAATCGCAATTACATTTCTGTTAAACCTACTATTTATAAAGGGTCTGAGGCCTAATTTCACATCGAGCACAGGTATAAAACATGAAGGAAAGCATTACCCTTGCTGGGGAAGAACTATGGTTACTAGCCCAAAAAGCCATTTACTGGCCCGATAGGCGTATTTTGTTTTTGGCTGACACCCATTTTGGGAAGATTGGACACTTCCGTAAAGAAGGCCTGGCTATTCCAGCTGCCGCGCAGCAGAACAATTACCAAAGACTTTTCGATTTGCTACTGCAAGTTCAACCCAAACAAGTGTATTTTCTGGGTGACCTCTTTCATTCAAAAATGAATAAAGAATGGCTGAGCTTTAGGGAGACCATTGGTCATTTCCCCAATTGCGAATTTCATTTGGTAAGTGGTAATCACGACATTCTACAAACAACAAATTATCAAGAAGCACAACTGCACTGTCATTTTGAGAGCATTCCCTTAGGGCCTTTCTGGCTCAGCCACGAACCGGAAGAAGCCCCTATTGGGCTGTACAATTTATGCGGTCACATTCACCCTGGTGTAAGCCTAAAAGGAGTAGGGAGACAAAGTCTGAGACTACCCTGCTTTTTCTTGGAAGAAAGGGGAGGAATATTACCTGCATTTGGAGACTTCACTGGTTTGTACACCATGAAAGTGAAGAAGAGTGATAAGGTATTTTTAATTGTAGAAGGAAAAGTAATTGACGCAAAAGGTCTAGGCCTTTGAGTTGAACCTAGATTATGATATAATGCGAAGATTTTCGTCGCGTGAGTCTTCTTCCATATAAAGAAGTAGTCCCTGCCATTTCTTAATCGAATCTTTTAACATCTTAGCATTAAAGGGCTTAGGAATGAAGTCGTTCATACCCGCTTCAATACATCGTTTTTGATCTGCCACCTCGGCATTCGCTGTTACTGCAATAATTATAGGACGCTCCGGCTGATCTTTTACTATGCGCTTGGTAGCTTCAATGCCATCCATTTTAGGCATTTGAACATCCATAAAAATGATCTGATAACGTTTTGTCAAAGCCATTTCCCATGCTTCTAAACCATTATTAGCAATATCAACCTCATAGCCCATGGTCTTCATAATCATCACCAAAAGCTTTTGATTGATGGGATTATCTTCAGCGTATAATATCTTTAAACCTTCAATTTTTTCTTGATATTCATCTTTCAAGTCTTGGGCGTGTTTCGATAGGTTTAGGCGAGGCGTTTTTAAAACAAACTCACACACCACCGTAGTACCGTGCCCATATTCACTATCCACCCATAGCTCTCCTCCCATCAACTCCACAATATTGGAAGAAATAGTAAGACCTAAGCCTGTGCCACCATGGGTCCGTGTATTACCTTCATTGCCTTGATTAAAGGCTTTTACAACCTTATTGAGATCTTCCCCTTTAATGCCGATTCCAGTATCCTGAACGGTCATTTTTAGATTAACCAAGTTACCTTCTACACTTTGCATTTGCATAGAGAAGTTAACATTACCCTTATCGGTGAATTTAAAGGCATTATCTAAAAGGTGATAAATTACCTGTCCTAAACGATCAGGATCACCCGCTAATTCCTCAGGAATGTTTTCGTCGTAATGTAATTTAAAGTTTATCGCATTACTATCTTTCGCACCAGCCTGTTCAATGGCTTTGTTAACCACCGCTTTTAAATCGAATTTGCGCGTCTCTAGCTTCAAAGAACCGGAGTCGATGGCAGAGAAATTTAAAAGATCCATCAATAAGTTGTTCAGCTGTTCGCTGTTTTTGCGAATTGTTTCCAACTTCGCCTGCTGATCAGAATCTAATTTAGAGCGTGACAAAAACTCGGTCATTCCCATTATAGCATTCATCGGAGTTTTAAGCTCGTGACTTACCGAGTTCATGAAATTTTGCTGACTTACCACCGCACTTTCACTTTGCGTAATGTGCATTCTCATATTATAGCCAAAGCGCTGACTCAGAGCAATGGTTTGCGCGATAATAAAAACGATATAACCAAAGAAGGAAAAGAATAGATGACTAGTGCCAAAACCAAAAAAGGCAGAAAGCTTTAAGGTCATAACCCCGATTAAGGCTAAGACGGAGATGGTGGTAAACCAGCTCATGCTGTGACTTAGGCGAATCGATCTTAGGTAAAATGAGGTAGTAACTACCAAAGCTATCGCAATAAATACGAGATAATAATCAATAAAGGCTGTGAAAGTTTGAGGTGGTAACATAACACTTAATGCCATTACCAATGAGGTTGCACCGATGGTATGAAACAACCACTCGGGAGCGCGACGAGCAATAAGATTTTTATAAAAATAAGTGAAGAAGATTACGCTAAGAAATAGGCTCAGGTACTCTAGACGAATGGCAGTATACCAGTTTAAACCTCCAAAAACCTCATGTAAAATATAAGTATCTGTTCCTACTATACGGTACATATAAGTCAAGGCAAAGAGCCCAAAGAACAAAAAGGCGAAATCTAGTTTTTGAAAATAATAGACAATTAGAGAGAACACCGCAGCGATTAATAAAGTACCCGCAATAAACAATGAACCACTAACGGCCATGTTTTTATAGAAGAACATCGTCTCAGCTGGACCAATACTAATAGGAGCTACAACGCCGCCTTTATGGTGCTCGAAATTGGATACGTGTATTACCAAACGGTTAGCGCCTTTCGCTAATTTAACATTAACCACCTTAGGCAACCAATACGGCTCGGATGAAGCAAGGTCTTTGCCAACTACACCATTTTTGGAAACCAATTCGCCGTTGAGATACAAGGCATAAGCCGAATAAAATTCTGGAATACGCAAAGCAAGCTCATCTGTTTTCTGAGAACTTACGATGTTTAACTCGTAGCTAGCAAAACCTTTAGCATGGTAGGATTGACGCAGAGCTGGGATGTCTGACCAAGCCTCTCCGAAATCTAAGAAAAAAGGCCGTTCACTCGACTCAGGAGCCTGTGATGGATTAACAAATTCCTTCCAATAAAAACGCCAGCGGCCCTCTAAATCGATCACTTCCTGATCGGAGAAATACGCGTCTGACAAAACTATTTCCGCATTAATAACCTTCGCGGCCCCAGCCAATGATGGCAGTAGGTTGAATGCTAATAATAGGAATATGTAAAATTGTTTTTTCACGTAGATCTTGCTGTAACAATAAAACAAAGCAATCACGATACCACTTAATAGCTACTTGATTATTAGTTATTTACAAACTAAGCGGATCTATTAAACTTCCCTATTCGGGATGTTTTTTCCAATTTTGGGAATCGTGTTGCTTTTCTCTCAAAAGCGGAATAAATATGGTGTTTTTTTTTGAACCGGCAATATCGTCATAAGCCGAATTTACTCAAAATGAGAGGATAGTCATAGATATTAAAATCAAAAAGGTAAGATGACCAATTGCAATGCCCAAGTCTAAAAGATTAAAGTTGTTAAACCCATTTTGGTTTTTACATGACGAGATGATCGATTGAGACAAGAATCAAAAAACCGGTTCTTTCTCATCCAAAGCAGGATTTAAATTTATTCAAAGCACAAACAAACAAGCAACCCAAGCCCGTTTCAAACTTAGGCTTCAGACCACTAATAAAAACCAAAATCAGCTTAGTACTCCCCGCCTACTTTTCTAGCATTGAAATTAGGATTAGTAGATTTAGCAAGCATCCTTGGCAGCGATAAAGTATTGCTAGTATCACTCAAGGCCTCCATAAAGCTAATGAGCGCCTCCTTCTCAGCGCTATTTAATCCTAGTGGCTCGGAGCTAAGAGTTTGGCCCTGCACATCTAGGCCCCGACCAGCGCCACCACCCTGCTCGTAAAACTCAATAACTTCCGCTAAAGTGGCATAAGCACCATGGTGAAAATAAGGCGCGGTAAATTTCACATTGCGCACACTAACCGTTTTGAACGAGTGCTTGTAAAACTCTGCCTCATAAGTGGGAATACCAGCCGTATATCGTCCTAAGTCTTCATCAAGCTCCAGCTCCTCCGGTCCTTTCAAAAGGCCTAAAACCTCCGACTCACTTTCCTCAAACATGGGTGGAACCAAACCGCTGAAATTAGGCGCAAAATGACAAGTACCACAATTCGCCTTACCCATAAAAAGATTAAAACCCTGCTTAACTTGAGCGCTAATCACTTCCCCTTCTCCGCGCAAATAGCGGTCTACCGGACTATTAAACGCCGTCAGTTCTTTTAAATAAGCAGTAATAGCCATAGACAAACTTTGGCGATTTATTTCCCCATTATACTCAGGGAATGAACGGGCAAAAGCTTCTTTATACTTAGGTATGGTATTTAGCCTTTGCAGAATTGTTTTATAATTATTGGCAAACTCATCAGGATTAAAAATCACATGCTCAATCTGACTTTCCATGCGATCGGCTCTTAAATCGTAAAAGAACCTTTCCGTATAAATTGCATTGATTAAACTGGGGGAATTGCGGTTAATATGCTTTTTCCCATCCATCGCTAAACTAGTAGGGTAGCCGTCGGTAAAGGCTAATTCGGGACGATGACAGGAAGCACAAGAGCGTTTTAAATTGCTGCTTAATATGGGATCGAAAAAAAGCTGCTTCCCTAAATCGGCAGCCGCCTTATTGGTGTTTAACAAGCCAGTAAAATAACCGGGGGTAAAGAAGTCTTGTCCAAAAATTGAGCGAGCTTCGTAATTAAAAGCGAGCTCGCCCCGGTATACTTCCTTGGCAAACTCATAACCCAGCTCTAAATGTAAATCGTATAATTTACCATAAAGCGGATCTAAATACAAACGGATAAAATCGGCCCGATTAAAATCCGTGAAATTTGGAGCCGCGTTTAAATATTGAGCCCCATCTTGCCAAAGCTTTGTAATATCACGACTTAAAGCCTGATTGGTATTTATTGCCAGATACGGTTCACATAAGGAACGCAAAGCCAACCACGAAGCTTCCGATTCGCCCATATCTTCGCGGCCTGCGGGCGTATCATAACCCGTAATACCGAGGGATAAAAGGCGGATCAAACCCAAACGCATAGTTTCAAAAACCTGACGATTACTGATGCGCAGGTATTGCATACTCCTTTGAACCTGCTGATATTGAAATAACAATTCCTTGGTTAATTTTCGAATCGCTTGTATGTCAAACTCATCTGCGGAAGCAAAAATTTGCTCCTCCATAATTTGCAAACCCTTAGGCTCAATTACCACTAAACGCGGGGCATTGCGCTCTACCTTTGGCAGCGGTGCGCCATTGAGATAATCGTTAAAATCTTGCGGGCTTAAATAGGATAAGAAAGGTTCGAGTTCCTTGAAGCTTAGGCGTAATTGTAAAAATTCCCCTTGCAAGTCTCCTTGGTCAAAATCCTGCTGTCCAACTCGAGTTTTAAAGCTGGCTATTTGTGTCTCAAACTCGCTTAACTTAGCTCTAAATGCCTCTTGCAACTCTATCGCTGGACTAGGCTTAGCGCGATATGCAGAACTTATTACCCCAATTAGTAATAGGGCTAAGCAGATGAGTTTTGACTTTTGCATCACAAAGATCGATTGAAAATTAAAAAAGAGGCTGCTTCATTACAAAGCAGCCTCAGATTAAACAACATGCAGATTACTTTACTAAAAGTTTTTGGGTTTGACCGTCTGTGTTTTGTACATAATAAACCCCAGGGTTTAAATGACTGATATCGATATCTTGTACCTGGCGGTAAACGTTCATACGCTTGCCTTCCACATTGTAAATTGCGATATCACTAAGCTCTTTAAAGTAGAGTGTACGAGTAGCGGGATTAGGATACATCTCGAAAGTTTTACCTTCAAAAGCCTCCTCGTCTAAGCCAATTGTAACTTGATC
>TARA_R110002050_G_scaffold25378_5_pt1 | contig 24200 bp, 26 predicted proteins | sample TARA_R110002050 | Tara Oceans TARA_R110002050 (sample SAMEA4396988) | marine metagenome | biome: Polar Biome; feature: [DCM] deep chlorophyll maximum layer (ENVO:01000326); material: water (ENVO:00002006), including particulate matter (ENVO:01000060) such as... | depth 25 m
ATTACAATATGTTACTAAACTTTTATAAGTACCAGGGAACCGGAAATGACTTTGTGATGATAGATAATCGCAAAGAATTTTTTCCGAAGGACAACGTTGGGTTGGTCTCTTTTTTATGTGATAGAAGATTTGGCATCGGTGCCGATGGACTCATCTTGCTGGAAAATGATAAGGACACGGATTTTAAGATGGTCTATTATAATTCTGACGGTAGACAGGGTACCATGTGTGGTAATGGAGGTAGATGTATTGTGGCATTTGCCCATCATTTGGGGGTTGTGGATCAAAATATAACATTCAAGGCTGTGGATGGACTTCATAAAGCGACTATGGCAGAAGGGATAGTTAGCTTGGAAATGCAGGATGTTAAGGAAATACGGGAAAAGTCCAATTCCTTGTTCCTCAATACGGGATCCCCGCACCATGTTCAATTGGTAGACGGACTTAAGGAGTTTGATGTTCGTAAGGAAGGGGCGAAGTTACGCTATGGATTGTACGGGGAACAGGGAAGCAATATCAATTTTGTTGATCAAGCCAGTGAGGATACCTTTAATGTAAGGACTTATGAAAGGGGAGTAGAGGATGAGACCTTTTCCTGTGGAACCGGGGTAACCGCCGTAGCCCTGGCTATGTACCATTCGGGTAAGACCAAAAAGGATTTCGTAAAGATCGTTACCCCAGGGGGTAATCTGCAAGTGAAGTTCAGGAACAGTGAAAATGGCTACGACCAAATATGGTTGACAGGGCCGGCACAACTGGTTTTTAAAGGGGAGATAGATGTTGAATCTTAAAGGAGAGCAGATTTACCTAAGGGCCTTGGAGCCCAAAGATTTGGATTTCCTGTATAATTTGGAGAACAATCCTGAAATTTGGGAAATAAGCGGTACTACCGCGCCCTATTCCAAACATGTGCTTCAACTTTATCTGGAAAATGCCCATAAGGACATTTATGAGGTGAAACAATTGAGATTGTGTATCTGTAATATGCAGGACAATGTAGTTGGATTAATCGATTTATTTGATTTTGATCCAAAGAACTTAAGAGTGGGCATGGGAATTATTGTGAGTCGGAAGCCGGATAGAAATAAAGGGGTTGGTACTGAAGCGGTAGGGATACTTACCAACTATGTCTTTTCCGTATTGGGAATGCGACAGGTTTATGTAAATGTACTGGAGGAAAACGCTCCCAGTATACATTTGTTTACAAAACTGGGGTTTGAAAAAGTTGGAATAAAGAGGGATTGGATATATTCCAATGGGGCTTTTAAAAATGAAATCTTGTTTCAAAAGATAAATAACTAATGTATATAAAGAAAATTTTATTGGTTATCGTTATTGCTGGTATGTTGGTCGGTGGGGCTTTTGCCTATATGGTTTACAGGGCCTTCTTTGTTCCCAATACGCAATTCAATAATGAGGTAGCCTATGTGTTTATTCCGTCAAACGCCAACTTTGGGCAAGCGAAGGATATTCTGGAGCCACTTTTGAAAGATTTGAAAACCTTTACATCGGCTGCCGATAAAAAGGGGTATAGCGACAATGTGAAGCCGGGGAAATACGCAATAAGAAAAGGGATGAACAATAACGATATTGTAAATTCTTTGCGAAGTGGCAATATCCCTGTTAAGGTTGCTTTTAACAATCAGGAAACCTTGGAAGACTTGGCGGGAAGAATATCACTTCAGATAGAAGCGGATAGTACTGCTCTGTTGAACCATTTTAAAGATAAGGAGTTTTTAAGGGCCAATGGCTTTAATGATGAGACGGCATTGTCCATGTACATACCTAACAGTTATGAGTTTTTCTGGAATACTTCGGCCGAGGGATTTAGGGAAAGGATGTTTAAGGAATATACAAGGTTTTGGAACGATAAGCGCCAAGCAAAGGCAAAAGCTGTAGGTTTAACCTCCTCTGAGGTGATTACTCTGGCTTCCATAGTACATAAGGAGACGGCAAAGGTAGATGAAAGGCCCAGGGTGGCCGGAGTCTATCTTAATCGATTGAAGACCGGTATGTTGCTGCAGGCAGACCCTACCGTTATTTATGCCCTAAAAAAACATACAGGTAATTTTGATACCATTATAAAAAGAGTGTTGTATAGAGATTTGCAATTGGATTCCCCTTATAATACCTATAAGGTTGCGGGTTTACCTCCTGGACCCATTGCCATGCCCGATATATCGGCAATCGATGCTGTTCTAAATCCTGAAAGGCATGACTATTATTATTTTGTTGCCAATGTGGAAAACTTTGGTTATCACAAGTTTGCGAAGACCTTGTCGCAACATAACCGAAATAAAGCACAGTATGTCCGGTGGATAAATAGCCAGAAGATCAACAGGTAAACCATTGGTCTTTATATCTGTGTCATTTATCCAATATTTACTACATTTTGTACAAAGTTGCGTTAAAATAGGTCGGGTTTTAAAAATCAGGTATATCTTTGCAATGTGAAATTTAAGCAGACCGTTTTTTTTGGTCGTGAGTCTTAAGAAAACAAATATATGAGAAAGTGGACAAATTATTTGTTCCCCGTTATCATGATTTTTATTCTTGTAAGTTATGGGTTTAAGCCAGTTAAAATGGTGATTCCCGAGGCTTTTAGAGTAAATGGACCTACAGAAGTTCTGTTTCCCAAACACAGAACTGTAATAAAAACAACTATGGCTGCGCCGCCCTTTTTAGGAACGTCCTACAATGGGTTTAAAGAGGCTTTGGCCTTTAAGGAATCTCAAGGGAATTATTTTACGACCAACGCATTGGGTTATTTAGGTAAGTATCAATTTGGTATTGGTACCCTGGAACTACTTGGTGTCTACAACGCTACATTATTTCTGAACGATCCAGTTTTGCAGGAAAGGGTGTTTCATACCAACCTTTCTAGGAACAAGTGGATTTTGAGAAGGGATATTAAACGTTTTGTTGGATCGGTTATAAATGGTCAGGAGATTACAGAATCGGGTATACTGGCCGCAGCCCATTTGGCAGGTGCGGGCAATGTGAAAAAGTACTTACGGTCCAACGGGGAATTAAATGTGAATGATGACTTTGGGTCATCGGTTTCATATTATATTAGAAAATTCTCGGGTTATGACATTTCACATGTAACCCCTAAAAGAAACCCAAGAATATAAAGAGTTTACAATTATGAAAATGAAAAAGACCCCGGCAATATGTTGGGGTTTTTTTATGCGTGGACTATAAAAATTGTTGGTCGCTTGTGAAGATCAACAGAAATTTTTTGCCAATCCAACACCCTTTTGGTCAAGATGAACTCTGTAGGCAATGTTATGTCGCATGCAATGCAGACCAAGGTTTGTGGTGCAAGGGTTTTTATTAGTTCGGCCAACAGTTTGTCATTCCTGTAGGGCGTTTCAATAAAAATCTGTGATTGGTCATTGTCTCTGGACAATTTTTCAAACCTCTTGATACTTTTTTTTCTCTCCCCGGCTTCGATGGGCAAATAACCGTTAAAGGCGAAACTCTGTCCGTTAAGACCACTGGCCATTAAGGCCAAGAGAATTGAAGACGGTCCAACCAGTGGCACTACCTTTATTCCTTTTTGATGTGCAATTGCCACAATATCGGCACCTGGATCGGCAATTCCCGGACAACCAGCTTCCGATATTATGCCTACGTTGTAACCTTCAAAACAAGGGTCTAAAAAAGTGGGAAGGATTTCTGGTTCCGTAAATTTGTTAAGTAAATTGATGTGTAAACTTGGCTGCGACTTTTTGGAACTTATCTTTTTAATAAAGTGCCTAGCCGTTTTTTCATTTTCAACAATGTAATGATCAATTTGTTCAATGGTCCTTTTGATGGATATGGGAAGAACTTCCAAGGGTTCGTTATCTCCCAGGGTTGTTGGGATTAGATATAACTTTCCAATAGTGCCCATTCTTTGGTCCATAGGGATATGTTTATTTATGAATTATTTCCTGTGCAATAAGGTTGCATGCCGAATCAATTAAATGATAAATTTCCTCAAATCCATCTTCACCCCCATAATAGGGATCTGGAACTTCCTCGTGGGTAGAATTGGATCTATGGAGTAATAAATGGACCTTGGCTATTTGTTCTTCATTTTCTGCCAAAGCAACAATGTTGGCATAATTACTACGGTCCATAGCGTAAATTATGTCGAACTCACTAAAATCCTTTGCTGTAAATTGTCTGCATCGCTGCTGGCTTATGTCGATACCATATTTTTTGGCAATTGATATTGACCTGCTATCCGGTTTCTTTCCAATATGATAACTGGCAGTGCCTGCAGAATCCACAAGGATGGTTTTCTTGTCCAATTTACTTTTAAGGATACCTTCGGCCAACGGTGACCTACATATATTTCCCAAACAGACCATAAGGACTTTGGTTCTCATGGCAATGGAGGTGTTAGGAGAATTTCTTGGTTAGATCATCTATGTATTTTCGAAACTGCTTGTCGGTCTCGGCAAGATTATCCACGGTTTTACAGGCGTGTAGAACCGTAGCATGGTCCCTTTTTCCAATTTGGGATCCAATACTGGCCAAGGAGGCTTTAGTGAATTTCTTGGCAAAGAACATGGCCAATTGTCTGGCCTGTACAATATGTCTTTTTCTTGTTTTGGATTGTAGCGTAGCCACATCCATCTCGAAATAGTCGGAAACCACCTTTTGGATATAATCAATGGATACTTCCCTTTTGGTGTTTTTAACAAACTTCTCCACTACCAATTGGGCCAATTCCAGTGTAACTTCCTTCTTGTTGAAGGAAGATTGGGCTATTAGGGAAATTATGGCGCCTTCCAGTTCCCGGATATTGGTCTTTATGTGTTTGGCAACGTAATCTATGATATCGTCCGGCATTTCCACCCCATCCCGATACAATTTGTTTTTTAAAATCGAGATCCTTGTTTCGTAATCCGGTGTCTGAAGCTCGGCAGATAATCCCCATTTAAAACGGGAAAGCAAACGCTGTTCAATGTCCTGCATATCAACAGGGGCTTTGTCCGAGGTTAGTATTACCTGTTTTCCGTTTTGGTGCAAATGGTTGAAAATATGGAAGAAAACGTCCTGTGTACCGGATTTCCCTGATAAAAATTGTACATCATCAATAATGAGCACATCAATCAATTGGTAGAAATGGATAAAATCGTTTCTTGTGTTTTTCTTTACAGATTCAATATATTGCTGGGTGAATTTTTCCGCCGATATATATAATACTGTTCTTTCTGGGTATTTATCCTTGATTTCCACGCCTATTGCATGGGCCAAATGTGTTTTTCCCAAACCTACACCGCCAAAGACCAATAATGGATTAAAGGAAGTGCCCCCAGGTTTGTTGGCAACGGCCATACCGGCCGATCTGGCCAGCCTATTGGAGTCCCCTTCCAAGAAATTGTCGAAATTGTAACTAGGGTTTAATTGGGATTCAATCTTTATATTTCTAATCCCAGGTATGACAAAGGGATTTTTTAATTCCGGATTTTTGGATTTTATGGCCACGTCCAATTCTTGGGGCTCTACATGGGCCCTATTGGAGCTAGGTATTTTTTCCGTAAAAGGTTCGCGATTGCCGTAGGTGTTTTCCATTTTAATAATGTACACCAATTTGGCGGTCTCTCCCAATTCTTTGGTAAGGGCCACCTTTAACAATTTAACATAGTGCTCCTCCAGCCATTCGTAAAAAAACTTACTGGGCACTTGAATGCTCAAGGCATTATCTGAAAGCTTAACAGGTTTAATTGGTTCGAACCAAGTTTTGAATGCCTGCGGTTGGATATTGTCTTTTATAAAGCCTAAACAATGGTTCCATACGGACGTTGCAGTAACACTCATTTTTAATATTTTCTTTTTTTTGGTTAGTGTAATTTATGAATGATATTCAGCCAGGTTAAATGGGACTATCAAGTGGGCAAATATGTGAACAAATATTCTAAAAAAAAAATCCAAAGTGGTTGAATTTTCCCTTTTTTTTTCTCATGTTGTACCATAATTTTTTCACACTTTTAAATATAAAGGTTTTACTCGGAATAACATGGATTTTAACGAATTTTCTTTTAGGGTCAGGTATGGCGAAACAGATCAAATGGGCGTTGTTTATCATGGGAATTACCCGCAATATCTGGAAATGGGACGTGTAGAGTGGTTGCGATCCATGGGGATTTCTTACAAAAAAATGGAGGAAAACGGAATAATGTTGCCCGTAATTTCCTTAAACATTTTATTTAAGAAATCGGCAGTTTACGACGATCTTTTAACAGTCACAACTTATATAAGGAAGCGGCCACTAGTGCGAATAGAATTTGACTATGAGATACACAATGAGGCCAAAGAGTTGTTGATAGAAGCGAACACCGTTCTGGCTTTTATCGATATGAAAACCAATAAGCCCATGAAATGTCCGGATTATATTCTAAATAAGCTAGACATCTAGTTTTTTAATTTTTACGGGATACATGGCATTAAAAATATTCTCGGTTAATAGGGCATCGTTCTTTCTAACGGATATTTCAATGGTGCAGTCCATTTCCATTTTTTGGCTAATAATTTCCAATTGATGTTGCTTTAAGGCCCGCATAACTTTGTCCATTTCTGAATATTCAAAATTGAGCATATATCGTTGCTGTAACGTTTTTTCAATTATTTCCGCCGAATCCAGTGCCATATATGCGGCTGTCCTGTATGCGGATATCAAGCCGCCAACCCCTAGTTTTGTGCCGCCAAAGATCCGGGCAACGGCCACTAGGACGTTGGTTACCCCAAAAGACTGTATTTGACCGTATATGGGCATACCCGCAGAATTATTGGGCTCACCGTCGTCATTGGCCCTGTAATTAACATCCTCAAACCCCAATTGCCAGGCGTAACAAACATGGTTGGCTGTATGGTGCTGTTTTTTTAGCTCCTCAATAATGGGTTTTACCTCGTCCTCATGTAGTATAGGGTAGGCATAACCAAAAAACTTGCTTTTGCGTTCTTTGAACAAGATCTCCTTGGAAGGTACTTTCAAGGTTTTGTAAACATCCAACTCCATGTAAATCTATTAAAAAAAAGCCACTAGAAAAATGCTGATGATAGCAAGTGTTATTCCCATCCAATTTTTGTTGCTGATGCGTTCCTTGAATAGAACTACCCCCAAAAGCGTGGAAAACATAACTATGGCTACGTTATTAATGGTGAAAACAGATGCACTGTTCAGGTTCTCGTGCTGCAGTGCCCGTAATAGGTAGAATATAGAAAAATAATTTAGAATCCCCAGGGTAATTCCACCTAGGACAGTGGTTAAATTGGGCGCCAACCGTTTTTTAAAGGATTTGATCGCGATAAATATAACGCCTGTAGTGGCTGCAGAGCCAAAAACTACCGCAGAAAACAAGGGAAACTCCTCCTTGGGAACCAAGGTTTCTTCCAAATACTTAATGCTGGTGTCTATAATCCCGGAACCAATAAAAACTAAAGTGGGCAGTATAATCATATTTTTCCTGAGGGCAACACCCTTTGCCTTTACGGAAGCAAAATATACGGCGGCCAGGGCCAACAGGATACCTACCGATTTTAAGGCACCCAGCTTTTCGTTGTATACCAGCAAACCGAATAGGACTGGTATTACCAAGGACATTTTTGTGGCGACCGAGGCAACGGACACCCCACTTCTTTGGGAAGTGGCGGCCATAAGATTAAACACGATGATAAATAAAATGCCCAAAGCCAAAGTACCTATAAACCAGGGTTTTGATGGAATCTCTGATAGATCAATTTTGCTCTGGTAAAAAAACATTCCTACCGCAGAAGCCACCACGTAGTTGATGATGATGGCAGTAAGGGTCTCTATCCTATAAGTGTCAAACAATTTGAATACCACAAAAATTAGGCTGGAAAACAGTATACTTAATGCGAGGTCCAACATACTATAGTCTATCCTTTAATTGAACTACGTCTTCCTTGCCCACAATCAAGTTCCATGTTTTAATACCCAACTTATTGGCCGCATCGGTATTTTCCTTGGTGTCATCTATAAAAAGTGTTTCCTGTGGGATCAACTTATTTTGCTCAAGGACAAATTGAAATATTTCACGGTTCGGTTTCCTCAATTGGATTTCATGTGATAAATAAAACTGTTCAAAGGAATTTTTAAATCGCGCAAATTTTTCGGTACCCATAATCTTGGTTACATGGGGAATGTGCAGGGCATTGGTGTTGCTCAAAAGAAATAGCCTATGCCTGTTCTCCTTTACCAGGCTTTCCAAAAATTTCAGCCTGTATTCAGGAAAATCCAATAACATTGAATTCCAAATATCGGTAATGGCCTGAGAGCTGAGGTGGGGAAAATCGGGTTGTAGTCTTGCTACAAATTCCTGGGGGCTAATTTTGCCAATTTCAAAGTCTTCGTTAATGCTGTGGTATTTAGGTAAAAATTCTTGGATGCCATGATTCCGAAGTGCTCTAAAAACTACCTGCTTGTCCAGATTGATGAAAATGTCCCCAAAATCGAATATGATATTTTTAATCATTGTTCAAGAGTGTTAGTACGTCCGATTCTATTTGCTTTTGACCTTTCATAAAACCATGGATCCTAGGCGATTCCAGTCCTTCCCCAAATCGGCTTTGTCCCTTGAAAATCCTAGCCTCGTCCCATAATTTGGAGTCAATAAAGCTCTGTAGCGTCTTGGCGCCTCCTTCAATGATGACACTAAGTATATTATGCTTGTACAGGATGGCGCAAATTTGAGTGCACACATTATCTTTAAAATCAATAACCTCATATATAATCCCTTCAAGTGTATTTTCAGGCCGATTGGCGGTAAGGATGATGGTTTTAAGGTTTCCATCCAAAACATGGTGTTTGCGGTCGATTTTTAGATATCTGTCCAACACAATTCTAACAGGATTCCTACCCCTCCAATGGCGAACGTTTAATTTGGGGTTGTCGGCCAAAACTGTATTGGTTCCAACCAAAATTGCCTGTTCCTGACTTCGCCATTGGTGCACCAGTTGTTGGGAATATGGATTGCTGATCCAATACGGTTCTGGATGGTCATTTCTTTTTTGTTCACGGGGGGCAATGAAACCGTCGGCTGTCTCAGCCCATTTTAATATGATATACGGTCTTTTTTTTAGGTGAAATGTTAAGAAGCGTTTGTGGTGTTCGCGGCATTCTTTTTCCAGTACACCCACCGTAACATTGCAGCCTGCCGCCTTTAATTTTTCAATGCCCTTTCCTGCAACCTTTTCATGTGGATCCAAAAGGCCTATTACAACATTCGGTATTTGATGCTTAATAATAAGGTCTGCGCATGGAGGCGTTTTTCCATAATGGGAACAGGGTTCCAGGGTAACAAATAAGGTGGCATTATTTAAAAGCGCCTTGTCCTTTACGGCATTAATAGCATTTACTTCGGCATGGGAACCACCATATGGACTGGTGTAGCCCTCTCCTATAATTTTTCCTCCAGATACAATAACACTGCCCACCATGGGATTGGGAAAGGTAGTTCCCAAGCCATTTTTGGCGAGCTGTATGCATCTTGAAATATATTTTTCGTGTATCTTCACTTCGTAAAAATAGAACAATATAAGTAGATTATTGGTAATCTTATGTTAGTCACTACAATAAGGGAAATTCAGGCTGGTGACAATCAGAATGTTGCCAGGCTAATAAGAAAAGTATTAGAGGATCTAGGAGTTCCTAAAGTGGGTACCGCTTATGCCGATAAAGCATTGGACCAAATGTATGAAAACTATGACCAACCAAGGTCCGATTATTTTGTGGTTGAGGAAAATGAAAGGATTATTGGTTGTGCTGGAATTGCCCCATTGCAGAATCACGAAGGGAATGTATGCGAGTTACAGAAAATGTATTTTCTGGAAGAGGCCCGGGGTAGGGGATTGGGAGCCAAAATGATCAATATTTGTATAAATAGAGCTACTGAGTATGGCTATGCCCATTGTTATTTGGAAACTATGCCCTATATGGAAGACGCACAAAAATTATATTTAAAGTCGGGTTTTCATTATATCCATGAACCTATGGGTAACACCGGTCATTATTCATGTCCGGTCTGGATGCTTAAAGGTTTATAGGACCATTTGTTTCATTATGGATTTTCTTTAGGGACACTAGGATCAAAATGTTTTCCAAAAATTGAGAATGTTATTAAAAGAGATTAAAAATATTTACCATTTAGAATTGGATACCCTTTTTCCAAAAGAAGAAGTGGATAGTTTTTTTTATTTGGCAATAGATCATTATTTGGGTTTGGAGAGATTTGTTTTGGCCATGCAGCCTATGCTGGTAGTATCCAAAGAAAATGAGAATGCCTTATTTTATGCATTGAGCCAGTTAAAACAAGAACGTCCCATTCAGTATATTTTAGGGAAGGCCCACTTTTGCGAACTCGAGTTTCGGGTAGATGAAAACGTTTTGATTCCCCGTCCCGAAACTGAAGAATTGGTGTATTGGATTCTTGAAGAACAACCAAGGCTGGAGTCCCAGAAAGGAATAAAAATATTGGACATTGGAACAGGAAGTGGTTGTATTGCCATTTCCTTGGCCAAAAAAATGCCCAATGCCAAAGTGTATGCCCTGGACATTTCGCAAAAGGCATTGAAGGTTGCCGAACGGAACGCCCTGGATAATAATGTGGACATAGTCTTTTTGGAAGCGGATATTTTATCCTTTGAGGGTCTTAAAGATAAATTTGATGTAATAGTGTCCAACCCACCCTATGTAAGGGAGTTGGAGAAAATGGAAATGAAGAACAATGTTGTGGGGCACGAACCGGGCTTGGCCCTTTTTGTTTCCGATCAGGACCCTTTGGTTTTCTATAAAAAAATCACACTCTTTGCCTTGAGCCATCTGAAGAAAGGCGGGGTCTTGTTTTTTGAGATAAATCAATATCTTGGTGAAGAAATGAAACACCTACTGGAGCGGGAGAATTTTTCTGAAATTGAACTCAGAAAAGATTTGTATGGAAATGACAGAATGTTAAAAGGTCTGTTCAATCCTAAATGATAAAATGGAAATATGAGGTATAATGTGACCCTGTAATTTCAAAATTATTATTTGTAGTCACTAATATTTTTCCAAGTGAAAAGTTTATTTAAAATGGAAAACATAGTAGTATTTTGTGGAAGCAATGAAGGCAACGACCCCGAAATAGTGGAGTGTGCCTATGAATTGGGGGCGGTATTTGCCAAAGAGGGCATAACATTGGTCTATGGCGCTGCAAAAATAGGCATTATGGGAAAATTGGCTCAGGGAGCCTTGGACCATAAGGGCAAGGTTATAGGTGTTATTCCTGACTTTTTGAAATTGAAGGAAGTCTTTCATTCCGGACTTACAGAACTCATCATTACGAAAAATATGCATCAACGCAAATTAAGGATGCATGAGCTTTCCGACGGAATTATTACACTTCCGGGTGGATATGGAACAATGGAGGAATTATTCGAGATGATTACCTGGGCACAACTGGGACTCCATCAAAAACCAATCGGTCTTTTAAATATCAATGGATTTTATAATGAATTGCTCGCCATGTTGAGGACTATGGTAGCCAAGGGATTTTTGAAGCAGGAGTATTACGATATTTTGTTGGTTGATAATTCTATTGACGGACTTTTACAAAAAATGAAAAATTACCAACCCTTGCCATTGCCAAAATGGATTAAAAAGGAACAGTTATAAATGGAAATAAAACAAAAAATAGAAAACCTTAGAACAGAGCTCAGGGAGCATAATTATAATTATTATGTATTGGACAATGCCACTATTTCCGATTTTGAGTTCGACATGAAACTAAAGGAGTTGCAGGCTCTTGAGGCAAAACACCCTGAATTTTATGATGCCAGTTCCCCAACCTTAAGGGTAGGAGGAACAATTACCAAGAATTTTGAAACAGTCGTTCACGAGCATAGAATGTATTCCTTGGATAATTCCTATTCCAAAGAAGATTTGGAAGATTGGGAAAAACGGATTCAAAAAATATTGGGTGATGCGCAAGTTGAATTCACATGTGAATTAAAATATGATGGAGCCTCCATTAGTATAACTTATGAAAATGGCCTGTTGGTAAGGGGGTTGACACGGGGGGATGGATTTCAGGGAGATGATGTTACCAGTAATATTAAGACCATAAGATCGGTGCCCTTACAGTTAAAAGGGGATTACCCCCCTAAATTTGATATTCGTGGGGAGATAGTACTTCCTTTTGAAGGCTTTGCCAAGATGAACCAGGAAAGAATAGAAAATGGGGAAGACCCTTATATGAACCCTAGAAATACGGCTTCGGGCAGTTTAAAGCTACAGGATAGTGCCTTGGTTGCAGAAAGGCCCCTGGATTGTTTGTTGTATAGTATAGTGGGAGTAAATTTGGGAATTGAATCCCAATTCCAAATGTTGGAAAAAGCAAGAAGTTGGGGGTTTAAAGTTCCAAAGGCGGCCACATTATGTAAAACCACGGATGAGGTTCTGGAGTTTATAGAGTATTGGGACAAACACAGGCACGAATTGCCTTATGAGACAGACGGAGTGGTCATTAAGGTAAATAGTATTCAACATCAGGAAGAATTGGGATACACCTCCAAATCCCCACGCTGGGCCATGGCTTACAAATTTAAGGCAGAGCAAGTCTCCACGGTGTTGAACGAAATCACTTACCAGGTTGGTCGCACAGGTGCCATAACGCCAGTGGCCAATTTGAAGCCAGTGCTTTTGGCGGGTACTACGGTGAAAAGGGCTTCCTTACATAATGCAGATCAAATAGAAAAACTGGATATCAGGGAAGGGGACACCGTTTTTGTGGAAAAAGGGGGAGAAATAATTCCGAAAATAGTGGGGGTGGATTTTACGAAAAGACCTATCCATTCCCAGCCTACGCAATATATAGACCATTGTCCGGAGTGTAACACGCCCTTGGAGCGTTCCGAAGGTGATGCCAAACACTATTGCCCCAACGAGTATGGATGCCCTCCCCAGATCACAGGCCGTATCCAACATTATATTTCGCGCAAGGCGATGGATATTGAGGGACTTGGAGGGGAAACCGTTGAACTTCTTTTTAAGGAAGGTCTTATTGAGAATTATGCGGATCTTTATTTACTTACCAAGGAACAGTTGATACCCTTGGAACGCATGGCTGAAAAATCGGCCGAAAATCTGGTAAAAGGCGTTGCCGAATCGGTCAAAATACCATTTGAAAGGGTGCTTTTTGCCTTAGGGATAAGGTTTGTTGGGGAAACCGTGGCCAAGAAACTCGCAAGGGCCTATAAGAATATAGACGGGCTCATGATGGCTACCGCAGAAGAGCTAATGTCGGTCGATGAAATAGGTCAACGTATTGCGGAAAGTGTTGTATCATTTTTCAGGAACGGGATCAATATAGAAATTATTTCCAGGTTAAGGGAGTACGGAGTGCAATTTGAAGTATCTGCCGACAAACTGGAGAATCAGACCGATATCTTAAAGGGGCAGACCTTTGTTGTATCAGGGGTATTTGAGAACTTGGGCAGGGATGAACTTAAAAAATTGATCGAGGACAACGGAGGAAAGGTAGGTTCCAGTATTTCTTCAAAAACTTCTTATCTTGTGGCGGGGGACAAAATGGGCCCGAGCAAAAGGACCAAGGCCGAAAGTCTGGGTGTCCCGATTATTTCAGAGGCGGATTTCTTGAATATGCTATAATTTTTTGTCCATGGCTATGGAAAATGTGTGGGGTAAGAAATAAAAAAATATGGGTGTATAAAGGTAAAATATTTGAACTAAATTGTAATTATGTATACCATACTACTTCTACTACTCTGTATTGTATTTATTATTGTGGCTTCCACCCGTTTTAAGCTTCACCCATTTTTGGCATTGCTTACCGCTAGTTTGTTATTTGGTATTTTTTCCGGACTCCCCTTGGATGAGCTCATTAAAACCATAAATGATGGTTTTGGAAGTACTATCGGAGGAATAGGCATTATTATTATCGCGGGATTAATTATTGGAACCTTTCTGGAAAAATCGGGCGGAGCCTATACCTTGGCCAACCTTGTCTTAAAGATTATAGGTCCCAAGCGGGTACATATGGCGATGGGGTTTATTGGTTACTTTGTATCCATACCTGTATTTGCCGATAGCGGTTTTATTATTGTTTCCCCATTAAATAGGGCACTTACCAAAAAGGCAAAATTATCCTTGGCAGGAACAGCAGTAGCCTTGTCACTAGGTTTAATGGCTTCCCATACGATGGTGCCACCAACTCCCGGCCCTATTGCTGCCGCAGGAATCCTAGGTGCCGATTTGGGCCAGGTTATCCTCTTTGGTCTAATGACCAGTATACCTGCTTTGTTGGTCTGTATTTTGTTTGCCAAAAAAATAGGTTCCAAAATTTTCATTGATCCCGCACCAAAACTAACGGAAGAACAGATCAATTCCCAGTTGGAAAATGCTCCGTCAATCTTCAAATCCTTCATCCCTATTGTTGTTCCCATTATTCTTATTGTGTTGAGGTCTTTTGCCGAATACCCCACTATGCCGTTTGGGGACGGAACCTTTAAGTATGCCATAGGGTTTGTGGGCAACCCAGTGGTGGCCTTATTGATCGGAATGGTACTGTCGTTTACCCTGCCCAAGAAATTGGACAAGGAAATGTTAAGCACCTCTGGCTGGATAGGGGAGGCACTTACGTCAGCAGCCATTATTATATTGATAACCGGTGCCGGAGGGGCTTTTGGCAAAGTACTGCAGACTTCGGATATTAGTACCTTGCTGGAGAGCAGTATTTCCAATGGCAATCTTGGAATATGGCTTCCATTTCTGATCGCTGCGGGGATAAAGACTGCCCAAGGTTCCTCTACAGTGGCCATAATTACAACAGCTTCCATTATTGCCCCATTAATGCCTGCTATGGGATTTGATACCGAGGTTTCAAAAGCTTTGGCGGTCATTGCCATTGGCGCTGGGGCATCCTTCGTCTCCCATGCCAATGACAGTTTTTTCTGGGTGGTTACCCAGCTAAGCGATATGAAAGTAAATCAAGGATACAGGACACACAGTTTGGGGACTGCCATTCTGGGCTTATCTGCGATGATCGTGTTAACCATAATCAGTTTAATAATCTAATTTTTATAGAATGAAAGTGTATAAGACCAACCAAGGAGTTTTGATTGAAAATAACCACAAATTTTATCTTACCGATAAGGAATGGGATTCCTTTATTACCGATGATGCCATTTACGATAACACACTAAGTTTAATTTCCAAGCTTCAGCCTATAGACAATAGTGCTGCCTTGTTGAATGGAAGTTTACTGCCTCCGGTTGGTCAACAAGAAATTTGGGCGTCCGGGGTAACCTACTACAAGAGTAGGGAGGCCCGTATTGAAGAATCCAAAGATGCTGGTGGTGGCGATTTTTACGACCGGGTTTATAATGCGGAAAGGCCGGAATTGTTTTTTAAAAGTACGGCAAGTAGGGCAGTGGGCCACAAGCAGGATGTAAGGATCAGAAAGGATTCCAAGTGGAACGTTCCTGAACCGGAATTGACTTTGGTGATTACCCCAAACGGCAAAATAATTGGCTACACTATTGGCAACGATATGAGCTCCAGGGACATTGAAGGTGAGAATCCATTGTACCTTCCCCAAGCCAAGAGTTATGATGGCGCTGCGGCTATAGGCCCTTGTATTTGGCTGACCAAGGAACCTATTTCTATGGATGCCAAGATTAGAATTGAAATTGTACGAAAAGGAAATACCGTGTTCGAAGGGGAGACCGAGGTGGGCCAAATGAAACGAAAACTCACCGATCTAGTTCACTATTTGTATCGTGAAATGTCCTTTCCTTTTGGAAGCCTTTTAATGACAGGGACGGGAGTGGTGCCTCCGGATTCTTTTACCTTGGACCATGGGGATGTTGTTAACATTACGGTCGATTCCATAGGGACCTTATCCAATACCGTAGCTTAATCGTATATATAAATCAAGAATGATGGCCGTTCCCAACAGTATAGAAGAGTTTAATGCGACCTTGTCCCAACAAACGGCACCCTCCTCTTGGCCCGAAGCCTTAAGGGCCATGTGGTTCGATGCCAAGGGGGATTGGGAGTCTTCCCATGAAATTGCACAGGACCTGCATACTTCCGATGGCAGCTGGATCCATGCCTATTTGCACCGTAAGGAAGGGGATAAGTTCAATGCGGGATATTGGTATAGAATGGCAGGAAAAAAAATTCCGGAGATAGAATTGGATGTTGAACAACGCCAATTGGTGGCGTTTTTTCTAGCTCAACAGTAGTACTGTTGTTTTGGGGCAATCCCAGGTAGTTATCACCATAAAAAAAGCGGTCATGTTATACCCATGACCGCTTTTTTTTTAAATACTTTTCATTGCCTCCTGGTTTATAGGTTGGCATGGGAAAAAGAAAAGGGTGTATGATCAATAATCGGAATATTCTGTAGGATAGAAGAATCGGGTAACGTTTTTGGAAACGTTGTTTTGGTAATTGGGGTCCGATTTTAATTTGTTCCATACAGGTGAGTCGGAAAAGGATTTCCAATGGGCATCCCTACTGGCCTGATTTTCAAAGGTGGTCATATACATGAGGTTCGGCATTGTTGCACCGGACAAAACCTCACCATAGAATACAGCATTAAAGCCCAAACTGTCGAAAAGGCTTACTTCCCCACCTTTGTTGAACATGGCCACTTTGTTGATGTATTTGGCCTCTGTTGCCGATTCATAACTTCTTAATTCATAGATTCGGTCCTTACGGGGGCCACCAAGGGGTGAAGGCTTCATTTTAGGCATTTCTACAAAAGCTTTTAAAATAACGGATTCAACCCTGCTATAGGGTGGGTTGTTATAAGGGGCATCCAAAAAGTCCTTGGCAGTTGCCATGTAAACTTTGTCCTTTTGCAGCTTGGTTCCCATTGTTTCCATATCGTCAATAGCTTTCATGGGAATCAATACTTTTATACTGCGCGGATGTAGTGAGTCGATTGTTCTTGGTTTAAATACCCCCACATTCTTGATATTGAGTTTTTTGAGGGCAGGCAATAAGGCTTTACTTAGGTAATCGTCAGTACTTTTTTCCTGTTCCTCCGTATCCAGGAGGTAGGTTTTTAGTTGGTAATATTCCCGCTGGTTGGCCTGACTATAGGTGTTTATCGTAAATAGCAATAAAAGAACTGAAATATATGCAGTTTTGTACATTGGAATTGGTTTAAGATAAATATTAGATTTTTGGTGCCTCTTAAGTTAGGGCTTTTGAATATAATGCAATAATTATTTTAAATAAACTAACAATATTGGGTAACCCCCCAAACTCTTCATGGCAAGGGCTAGGATCCATGTTTTTTGAGCTTAATGACCACTGATTTGGATGTAGGGGTATTGCTTTTATCGGCTGTACTGTTTAATGGTACCAGGACATTGGCTTCGGGGAAATAGGTGGCACAGCATTTTTCAGGAATATTATAAGGCAGAACAATGAACTTTTGCGCTACCCTTTCTGTATTGTTGTGAAAATTATAAAGGTCTACCAAATCCCTTTCCTTGAGGTGGTATCCTTCAATATCCTTGGGGTGCATCAATATAACCCTTCGTTCATTAAATATGCCCCTGTAACGATCATTGAGTCCATAAATAGTGGTGTTATATTGATCGTGGCTCCTTATGGTCATCATTAAAAGCTCATCTTCGTCCAAAGCTATGGCCCCACTATTGGATATGCTAAAATTGGCCTTTCCAGTAGTGGTGTTAAAGGAATTGTCCCGTGCCCCGTTGGGTAGGTAAAAGCCGGATGGCTGCCTTACCCTTTGGTTGTAGTCCTCAAATCCAGGAATACATTCTTCAATGCTGTCCCTGATATGGTCGTAATGTTGCAGGTATTTTTCCCAATCCACTTTGGAGTTTTTTAGGGTTGCCATGGCCATTTGACAAACAATGGCAGGTTCACTTAACATTTGGGACGATATGGGTTTAAGACTTCCCTTGGAGCTGTGAACGACCCCCATGGAGTTTTCAACACTTACAAACTGTAATTCACCGTTCATAAGATCTTTGTCCGTTCTTCCCAAACACGGTAAAATTAATGCTTCTTTGCCGTGGATAAGATGACTGCGATTTAATTTGGTGGAAACTTGTACCGTTAGCTTACATTTTTGCAGTGCCTCGGCCGTAAACAAGGTATCTGGGGTAGCGGATAGAAAATTACCGCCCATGGCAAAAAATACCTTGGCCTTACCACAATGCATGGCATTAATACTGTCTACCGTATCAAATCCATGCTTGCGCGGTGGGGTAAAATGGAATACTTTCTCCAAACGGTCCAAAAATGACTTGGGAGGCTTTTCGTAAATTCCCATGGTTCGATCTCCCTGTACATTGCTATGGCCACGAACAGGACAGGTGCCGGCTCCAGGTTTGCCAATACTTCCCTTCAGTAATAAAAGGTTTACTACCTCTTTTATGGTATTTACAGAATTCTTGTGCTGGGTTAGACCCATGGCCCAGCAAGCAATAATCTTATTTTTGTTGCATAGTATTTTGGCCACCCTCTGCAAGGTCTGCAGTGGAATTCCACATTCCATTATTAACTTATCTAGATCCAGTGTTCTTAGGTGAGCTAGGTAATCTTCGGAACCTTGGGTTTTTTCTTTGATAAAATCCAAGTTAAAAATAGCCCCGGGATGTTTGTCCTCCTCAATCAACATAAGTTTTGCCAAGGCCTGTAGGAGCGCCATATCCCCATTAATTTTCACCTGTAGGTACAGGTCGGTTAATTTCGACTTTATTCCCAGGGCACCTTTTATTTCCTGGGGATTGTTGAAATTTAACAATCCGGTTTCAATGATTGGATTTATAGAGATAATGGTAGCCCCATTTTCTTTGGCCTTTTTTAGGGCGCTCAGCATTCTTGGATGATTGGTGCCCGGATTTTGTCCCAGGATAAGGATAACCTCGGTCTTGTAAAAATCTTCCAGTTTTACAGAACCCTTGCCTATACCCAAGGTATCGGTTAGGGCAACGCCACTACTTTCATGGCACATATTACTGCAGTCGGGCATATTGTTGGTGCCGTATTCCCTAACAAAAAGTTGGTATAGGAAGGCAGCCTCGTTACTTGTCCTGCCCGAAGTATAAAATATGGCCTCGTCGGGACTTTTTAGTCCATTTAGATGTCCTGCTATTTTGGAAAATGCACCTTCCCAGCTTATTTCTTGATAATAATCGGAGCCTTCGGGCAAATACATAGGCTGGGCCAATCTACCTTTTTTTCCAATTTCATAATCTGAAAGCGAGGAAAGTTGCGAGACACTGTTTTCTTGGAAAAAGGCGGTGTCCAGTTTTTTGGTAGTGGCCTCCTCGGCAATAGCCTTGGCACCATTCTCGCAGTATTCGGCTATGCTGCTTCTCTCATCATCGGGATCTGGCCAGGCACAGCCGGGACAATCAATTCCGCCCTTTTGGTTGAGGTTTGCAAGCGCTTTCAATCCTCGGCCGAGTCCCATTTCTCCAAATACATGTTTGGCTGAAGAAATAACGGCAGGAATACCTGCAGCTACTTTTTTTGGAACAGTAGTTTTTATACCGGTCAATTTTGCCGGTGCCGTTGCCTTAGGTTTTTCTTGGTTTTTGGCCATTATTTCTTGGTTGTTGCCGCGGGGTTGGGATAGTTGTCGGATTGGTCCTCCAGGCGTTCATCCAAACAAACAAAATCTTTTTCCAATAATAAATTCAGTACCTGACCGTCTTTTAAAATCATTTTGTTTTCATAACCTACCCGTTCATTGTCGGGCCATTTTAAACTGTCGTTCTTTGGTACAAATAGGGTAATGGTGTTTTCTTGAAATTCCGCTTCAAGGTCGGTAATGTTTTCCTTGGCGGCAACTGCGTAGGTGAAATTCTTGCCGTCAAAAGCAGTCTGCTCCCTATAGTAGCCGTCTTTCTTCAACGATGCTACCTCCGAACGGGTAAGCCTATAACGAACCGAATTTCCTTGTATCCTAATTTTCATTCAAACAATTTTTTAACCTTAATTTTATAAAGTTAGGTATTCGATAATCAGTCTCAAAGTTTAGGTTCCTAAATTTTAATCCGTTTTGAGCCCGAATAGATGTTATACCTGGTTTCGCTTAAAAAGCCTATAAGCGTAATATTGTGTTCCATGGCCATTTCTATGGCCAAGCTGGACGGGGCTCCCACGGCCATAACAAAGTGTATCCCTGCCATGGCCGCTTTTTGTATCAATTCGAAGCTGGCACGACCGCTTAGAAACAATAAATACTGGTCTAAGGGCAATAGCCTTTTGCTAAGTACATTTCCAATAATTTTGTCCAAAGCATTGTGTCTTCCAACGTCTTCCCGCATTGCAATCAATTCGCCTTGAATATTAAATAGTGCTGCTGCGTGTATTCCCCCAGTATTGTTAAATACTTGCTGCTCTTTCTGAAGTATGCCGGGAAAGGATTTAATGCGATTTTTTTCAATCTGAAAATCGCCCGAGGACGGTGGTAGTCTGCATATTGTTTTTATGGCTTCGATACTGGCTTTGCCACAAACTCCGCAACTACTGCTGGTGTAGAAATTTCGCTCCAGTTTGCCAAGATCTATGCCTTCGGAGTTATGTAAGTGTACATTTATGCTGTTTTCAGTATGGACGACCTTTTTTATTTGATCGGAGTCCCGTATAATGCCCTCTGTAAACAAAAATCCAATGGCCAGGTCTTGGTCATGGCCTGGCGTTCTCATAGTAATGGAGATGTTTTTGTTGGTAATGGGAAAATCCAAATTTAAAACGCTGATACTAATTTGCAATGGCTCCTCAACAGCTATGGCGTCCGTGTGTTCTACAAGATCGTCTCCCTTTATTTTTATTATTTTCCTTGAAACTATAGATTTTCCTTTTTCCTGAATCATACTATGTGGTTATACTTTGATGGATACTCCCTCGGCACCGTTTTGTTTGCCATCGTCAAAATAGAAGTCGATTCGACCTAGATTAATACCGAAGCATCCAACCTGGTTTACCAACATTTGTTGGTTTTTTCTATTGTTTACAATGGTGGGCCTGTCCAAGAATGTATGTGTATGGCCTCCAATAATCAAATCTATGTTTTCTGTGCGTGCGGCTAATTTTAGATCATCCGGTTTTTGAGGGTTTTGATATTGATACCCCAAATGGGAAAGACAAATGATTAAGTTGCATTTTTCCTCTTCTTTTAAGGTACGGCTCATGTCTTGGGCAATTTCTATAGGGTCTAGGTATACCGTCTCTTGGTAAAGTTTTTTAGTGACAAGACCAGCGAGTTCTATGCCCAATCCAAAAACCCCAATTTTAATTCCATCTACCATATATGTTTTATAAGGCCGCACATGACTGTCCATAAGCGTATTGCCAAAGTCATAATTGGCAGATAAAAAATCGAAGGAAGCATAGGGCAGTTGGGCATACAGGCCATTGATGCCATTGTCAAAATCATGATTTCCAATGGTCGCGGCATCATATTTTAACATGCTCATCAGTTTAAATTCCAGTTCTCCCCCATAAAAATTGAAGTAGGGTGTTCCTTGAAAAATGTCCCCTGCATCGAACAATAGTGTATTTGGGTTTTCTTTTCTGATTTGATCTACCAAAGTCGCCCTTCTTGCCAAACCGCCCATATTGGGATAGCTGGAGTGGTCGGTAGGAAAGGGATCTATATGGCTATGTACATCATTGGTGTGCAATATGGTAATGTGCTTGTTCGCCGAGTCTTGGCAGGAATTTAGCGATAGTCCCCCAATACTGATAAAAGTGGCTGAAGCAGCTGTTCCGGATATGAATTTTCTACGTTCCATAATTAGTTGATTTGAATAAACCGGTTATCCGTTGCTGCAGTGAGAGTGTCTATTTTTTTGAAATAATCTATCAGGGCATTTCTAATCAAATAGTCGGAATCGGTCAAAGAAACATGTTCCTTTAAAAAATCCATTTTGTCACCACCGGTTATCAAGTAATCTGAAGTGGCTACATAATAGGTCTTGTTTTCGTCAAAGGGCTTTCCTTGAATATTTACAGCTTGCAAACTTTTATTCTTACCCACGATTATTTGAATCCCTGCAATGGGGTGGGGAACGCTGGACTTTATAAGGAACGACACCATGGCCCTGATGGCCTTACCATCCAATTCGGCTATTACTACCGAATTTTCAAAGGGCATTATTTCGTAGGCGGTACGTTCGCTTATGTTCCCAGCCGAAATTATAGACCTGATACTCCCGTGGTTAAGAAGTACAAAATCTATATTTTTGCCTGTTCTAGCCTTGAAGACAGGGTTTACTTCCTGCATTACGATGTCTGCCATTAAATTGCCTGCAGGAGAATTGAGTGTGCCATCTGTTTTGGATATGGCTATTGGGGCATATGCCAAAACACTGTCCAACACCTGGTTGATCCTGTTGCGATATGGGGCGATAACGTTTTCAATTGAATCTTTTGGACTTGAAGTATAATTGATCTGTATCCTTTGTCCCTCAATGTTTCTTAGTATAGGAACGGATTCCTTGCAACCTATCGACAACATTAATGTTGTAATTATAACAAAATGTTTGTTTTTTAAATCCATATACTTCTTACCTTCGTATAATTATTGAGGTGATATTATTTACATTTACAATCTTGAAAATGTAAAAATACATGTTTTTAAAAACGCTTAAGGAAAAAATTAAATTTAGAGCTGGTAAAAAGTTTCTGCAGCGGGGATTGGACGCTCCCCAAGAGACTATTAACCGGGTTAAGGGAATAAGTTCTGTTGGTTGTATTGTTGATTTGGACGAGTTTGAAAATGCCAATGCGTTTTATGAGTTTGTAGATGAATTTTCCTTAAGGCCCAATTCGGTAAAAATAATTGGGTACAAGAAGTTTTATGACAAAAACTCCCCATATTCAACCCCAGTTTTTTCCAATAAGGATTTGGGGTGGAAAGGAAATATAGAAAACAGCTATGCCTTGGAGTTCTTAAATAGGGAATATGACCTTTTGGTCAATTATTATACGGATGAAAAATTATTGTTGCAATTAATGACGTTAAAGACCAAGGCTAGGCTAAAGGTGGGTTTTGGCAGTGTGGATAAGAATTTAAATGATTTGATATTGAATACTCCCATTAAGGATTTCCAAACTTTCAAAAAGGAGTTACGGAAGTATTTAAGGGTTTTAAATGAGATTAAATAATGGAACAGTTAGTTGGAACGGGTGTTGCCCTAGTAACTCCTTTTAAGGAGGATTTTTCTATAGATACGATGGCTTTGGCAAAAATCGTAAATTATTGTGTGGACGGGGGAATAGATTATTTGGTTGTTTTGGGGACTACCGGGGAGTCTGTTGTGCTGACCAAAAAAGAAAAACAACTGGTTATAAATACCATTGTGGATGCCAATGCGGGGAGATTGCCATTGGTTTTGGGAATAGGTAGTAACAATACGGCCGCTGTTGTTGAAGAGCTTCAAGATACCGACCTTAAGGATTTTGCGGCCATTTTGTCGGTTTCACCGTATTACAACAGGCCTACGCAAGAGGGTATATATCAGCATTTTAAAGCTATTTCCTTGGCCTCGCCCAAACCTATTATATTGTACAATGTACCAGGTAGGACAGGTAGCAATATGCTTCCAGAAACGGTTTTGAGATTGGCCAATGACTTTAATAATATTATAGGTATCAAGGAGGCTTGCGGGGACATGGTTCAAATAATGCGCACCATTAAAGGCAAGCCCACTGATTTTATGGTAATTTCCGGGGATGATTTTACGGCACTTTCCACGGTATTGGCCGGTGGTTCCGGGGTAATATCGGTTTTGGGACAGGGACTTCCCTCGGAATTTTCCCAAATGATACGTTTGGGGCTGGCTGGCAGGGTCAAGGAAGCCTTTGCCTTGCACTATGCGCTTCAGGATGGTATGGATTTGATTTTCAGAGAAGGGAATCCGGCGGGAATCAAGGCATTGTTGGAAGCCGTTGGTCTAGGTACTGCCGTTGTAAGGTTGCCATTGGTGGAAGCCACTTCTACCCTAAAAAAGACCATCAAGAGTTTTTTGAACACCTTGCTAAAGACGGTTGTATAGTAAAAGGCCGCTATCTTGCCAATAGGATTTTTCTCCAACAAAGTTAAAACTTGCACAAAAATGTTGTAGTTGCTAAAGCGGCTGGCTATTTTAGCGCGATAAAAATGTTTTTTATATCCGTTTAGAAT
>TARA_R110002050_G_scaffold53783_5_pt1 | contig 24159 bp, 19 predicted proteins | sample TARA_R110002050 | Tara Oceans TARA_R110002050 (sample SAMEA4396988) | marine metagenome | biome: Polar Biome; feature: [DCM] deep chlorophyll maximum layer (ENVO:01000326); material: water (ENVO:00002006), including particulate matter (ENVO:01000060) such as... | depth 25 m
CGGCCCTCCCTGAAAATCAGGGAGGGAAAGGCGCGAAAAGGAAGTTGCAGGTTGCCTGCTAGTCGGGAATACTCGCCGTCTTTTGCCCGCTGCCATCTTCGTAATGAGTGCCGTAATCCAGGATCATCCGGGCACTTTCGTAGGCGGCATAAAAAGCGGGGTCCTCGGTTTCGTATCGGCCCGTCATCCGGTCCAGGCCGTTCTTCAGCAGCTTGTCTGCTCGTTTAAACAGGACTTTAAGGCGTGCGTTGGCCGCTTTGCGCTCTGCGAGCGAAACCCGGTTTATAGGCAGGAGTGCTTCAAACTGGTCGGCTTGCTCCTGTAGTGCGGTTATCAGATCAATCGTAATTCCACTGGAAATCAATCCCTCCAGGTTCCCTTTAGCCAGGTTGGCTACTTGACGCCCGGTAGCCACTTGTTGCTGGTCTGGCTGGCCCCTCAGTGTCGATTCAGAAAAATTAACCTGAGCCGCCAGTACCTCGTTGCTGATTCGGTCCGCCCTGGCCATCAAAGCCGAGGATATCGAGAGGATCATCCGAATTAATGTTTCCTGCATCGTTTCTTTTTCATCCGATTGGCCCATAATCTCAGTACTGATCAAAAGTTGCGTGGCTTCAATTTCGTCGACCGTCAGTTTTAACTCGTTCACGTCATTCACAACATCAGGAATCATTTTCCACACGTTCAGGTTCGACATCAACAAAGCGAGAACCGCTTTAATCATTCTCAATTTGTTCCAAAGCTTTTTAGTCATTTTTTAATTTTTATTGGTTTGTACTCATGGGCCGAAAGAAGTTAGCGCATCCAGGTTTCGACGGGTTTGGTCTACGATTGGTGCAACTGAATAAAGCCCGTTGATCGGCGAAGCTGGCTTGTTTTTATGTCTTTTGGCAGCCCTGTCTATTGATCTATTTTATTAACTTATCTTAATCATTTGACTTACAATTCATTTACGATCATCTTCATGCATCTTCGAATAGTCTGCCGACACTCAATAATCGGCCTGTGAGGCCAAATAATATGATGCTGTCGGAAAATAATCGTGGAGTGACACTGAAGAATTGAATTCGTTCGAAAAGAAAATGGCTGTTGTGTTCAAAATGTCCGATTCAAATAGGCACGATTTGGTGTCTGATTATTCCCATTCTGTTGGATACCGCGAATAATTGAAAGGCAGAACTTAAGGTTAATTCAAAGAACGTTGATTTTTTTCTTTTCAATTTATAGAAATCACTTCTTTGAATGAAGAAAAAGTTGATTCATTTCATGAATGAGCACTTTTGGGGCCTAAAACAGCTCGAAACTCAGACGAACGAACATTTCCGCCTAAAAAAAGGGGGTGAAAAAGGTCCAATTTTCAGCAAAATTTACCCTTATTTTTCATCAAAACATCAGAAAATTGATTCAGCCGGAGTTTTTTTGTTGGTTTTTCAGGCACTCGAAGTTGACCACGGGCGTATCATTTTTCGGAATTACAAATAAATCATCAGCAAAGTAGCGTGTCACTACTGTTTGTCGAATTGTCTCCCAATTCCTATGAAGAGCAGGAAAAGACACAACGACAATTCTGAAACCACAGCAACGGTCATCACCAAAATTTCACTGGTTGCGGCCAACTCCGGCAACAGGAAGTTGACAACACAATCGATGAGATAGCTAAATCCTGCAGCAACAACCAGCACGCCCAGCCATTGCGGCAAATACCACGATCGGATAATCAGCCATCCAAGAAGAACACAGCTGATTCCAAAAAACACCCCACTGAGCAGGTAGCCATACGCATGAGCATTTAAGAAGAGTAAAACCATGGCGTTGATTTGTTCGGCGGAGAAGCTACTCAAATATCCTGATTGGTCCAACAGCAAAACCGGCATAAAATAATTCAAGAGATTGATGCCCAGCACGGTGGCCTGTGCCAACCTGAAGGATGCTGCAAGCATCGACATCCCTTTGTTTACCGGTTTTAATACCAGATAGAGCAAAAGAGCAACACCCACGTCGCTCATGACCATGATCAAATCGCTGATTAAACCAATTCGAAATAAAAAAAAATTGTCTGAAATATTTTCGACAGTTGTTGTAGCGTCGCCAGGTACGATGATGCCGGAGCGGACAAACAGTTCGCTGAATAGTCCGCCAACAATAATGAGCAGGTATAAAAATCCGGCCATCCTCGCAGTTGTTCTCATTTGGCCAAAAGTCTGACTTGTTCCCATTCGATAAAAATTATTTGTTATCAGTAGATCCGATATGGTCACGACCTCAAAAAAATACAGTCGTTCTAAAAGGCTTCTAAAGATAAAGAATTACCAACAAAAAAGTCTTATTGGGTTTAGCACTGTGAAGCACCTTTTTGATATTCTTTCTCAAAATCGTCAATCTGATTCAACAAGTTAAGCGCGTTATCAACCGGACTTTCGCTTCGTTTCAGAAGCCAATTCAGCTTTTCTGCTGTTTTGATTGCTGCAAAAAAGGAGGCCGAATGTACATCGAATGGATTCGAAGCATTGTTTTTTGGAGATGAGTAAAAACGGGCTGAAAAGTGTATTAAGATTAGTCATATGAAATCAAATCTAAACCCGTTTCGATGAAGAATCTTCCTCTTTCTACCATTGTCCTTTTACTGTTCTTTCAGTTTTCCAATGCACAACAGCAAACTGCGGTTGAATATTATCAGAATCCGGTAATTGCGGGCGATTTTCCCGATCCGACGGTGATTCGTGTTGGAGACACCTATTATGCCGCGGGCACCAGCTCCGACTTTGCTCCCAACTACCCGCTATATGAATCGACCGATTTGATCAATTGGAAACACATTGGTCATATTTTCAACGAACCTCCGGATTGGACTTCTAAGAATTTCTGGGCTCCCGAACTGTATTACATGAACGGAACATTCTATGTGTACTATACCGCCAAGCGTAAAGGCGACCACGTTTCGTGCATTGGAGTGGCCACAACCACCGATATTCGTAAGGGCTTCACCGATCATGGAATTATCATTGAATGGGGCAAAGAGGCCATCGACGCCTTTGTTTTTCGCGATGATGATGACAAGCTTTATATTTCGTGGAAGGCGTATGGCTTGACCGAAGGACGGCCAATTGAGCTGCTGTGCTCCGAGTTAAGTCAGGACGGCTTGGAGCTGGTTGGCGAACATTTTACCTTGACCGACCACTCAAAAGGTTGGCAGGGCGCAGGCGACGAAGGACAGTGCCTGGTGAAGCACGGTGACTACTATTATCATTTATATTCTGTTGGTGGCTGTTGCGACAACCGTTGCGATTACCAGGTCATGGTTGCCCGATCTACCGAACTGCGCGGAGACTGGGAGCAATACCCCGAACCCATTCTACAGGGAGGAGAAAACTGGAAATGTACGGGCCATGGCACTTTGGTGTCAACTCCGGATAACCGCTATTTCTATTTGTATCATTCTTACCACGCCACCGACTTTGAATATATTGGTCGGCAGGGTTTGTTGGATGAATTGGTTTGGGACGAGCAAACCGACTGGCCTAAGCTTAGGCAGGGAACAACCGCATCCGTCAAGGCGCCGGTTCCGTTTGCGGGCACCAGCCAAAAGCGCGAGACAACGATTATTGATAACTTTTCTTCGGATATAAGCGTCAAACTTTGGCAATGGGATTTGAACCTGCCCAAGCCTGCTTTCAAAATTGCCAAGGGCGAGCTAGTACTTTCAGGAACTGCAAAGGGGCTTGGCTTCCTGGGCATGCGTCCCCGCGTTGGAAACTACGCAATGACCACCGAAGTTTCGAACAGGTCAGATGCAGCAAAGGGTATTTGCATCTATGGCAATCACCAAAACTACCTGGCTTTCGGTTGTCATTCAACTGGACTTGTCATATTTCAGGTCGCATCAGGCAAAAGAACAGAACTGGCCACCATCGCCACGGCTGAGAATAAGCCTTTCTATTTAAAGGTGGAAGTTCAGAATGGCCGTTACTACCGGTTCTTCTGGTCCGAAGATCAAACGGTTTGGGTGCCATTTGGGTCTGCCGATGACTTCACGGTTGATGGAAAATTTCTGCCGCAGTGGGGAGTTGCCCAACGGGCCGGTTTATTTGTTGAGGGCGACGACTCGGCCACTGGCCGGTTTTTGGAATTGAAGTTTGAGTACCAGTTTTAATCTGAAGTTTGCCCCCCCGCCTTCGAATCGGGCTGCATAATAATTGGTCGGTCAGTTCACAAGCTTTTGTATCTTTACGGGTATTGAATGGAAGAATAATGAATGAACTAAAAGCTTGAATCGAATGAATCAACGATGGAACAAGACTTTGCTTGTCATAGTTACAGTGCTCTTCTCGCTGAGCATCCGTGCGCAAGAACCTCTTAAATTGGCGGTTGCCGGCGTAACACACGGTCATATTTCATTTATTTTGGGTCGACCCGACAAAGGAGATTTTAAGCTCGTTGGTGTTTGTGATTCGAACCGCGAATTGGCTGAGAAACTAGCCACGCAATATGATTTTTCAAATGATCTGATTTATACCGACCTGGAAAAAATGTTGGATGAAGCAAAACCCCACGCAGTCGTTGCTTTTGGTTCAATCTACGACCACATGGCTGTTGTTGAAGCCTGTGCTCCGCGTGGAATACATGTGATGGTTGAGAAACCGTTGGCAGTCACCAAAGAACATGCCTGGCGAATGGCAAACCTGGCTAAAAAACACCAGATTCATTTGCTAACCAATTACGAAACGTCGTGGTACCCCACCATCGCTTATTCATTCAACCTGGTTCATCAGGAGGATTTTGTTGGCCCCATACGCAAGGTTGTTGTTCACGACGGGCATCAGGGACCAAAGGAAATTGGATGCGATGCTTATTTTTTGGAATGGCTGACTGACCCTGTTTTAAATGGCGGTGGGGCGTTAATCGATTTTGGTTGCTATGGAGCTAATTTAATGACGGCGTTAACGAAAGGTGAAAAACCGCTTTCTGTAACCGCCGTCACCCGACAGTTTAAACCGGAGCTTTACCCCGAAGTAGATGACGATGCAACCATTGTCGTTTCTTACCCCGAGTCGCAGTGCATCATTCAGGCATCGTGGAACTGGCCATTTACCCGAAAAGATATGGAGATTTATGGCGTGTCGGGCTATATTAAAGCCGACAATAGCCAGAATATGCGTATCCGGGGAAAGGACATCCAAAATGAAAAAAAGCTGAAGGTCCTGGCCGAAGATGTTGAGGTTTACACTGACCCGTTCGATTACTTTGCCGGTGTGATTCACGGCACCATTAAAGTTGAACCATTCAGCGTCTATTCGTTGGAAAACAATGTACGGGTGGTTGAGATTCTTGATGCCGCCAGACAATCAGCAAGAAAAGGAAAAGCCATCTATTTTGATTGAACGGCTTCTTTTGCCGTCTTGCAGCCGAATGGAGATTAATTGAGATGGGACCAAGAAGCCAAATCATCTGTTGAATAAGATCCCGCGAATTCTCCGCAAGAATTTGAATTAATCGGCGGCTTTGGAATCTGAAGAGTTTAAAACAAAAAAAAAGAGTAGATCTCTATCTACCCTTTTCTAACCTAACTAAACCAATAAAACTAATCAAACCTAAACTTATGAAATAAAATCTACGACAAAGATATGCTGAAAAACACATCCAGGTGTTAAGTGAATCTTAAAATTGTGTTAGAAAACATGTTTTTCTAAAAACGTGTCGTTGGCGTGAGAATAAAAAAAAAGAGTAGATCTCTATCTACCCTTTTCTAACCTAACTAAACCAATAAAACTAATCAAACCTAAACTTATGAAATAAAATCTACGACAAAGATATGCTGAAAAACACAATTCTGTGTTAAGCGAATATTAAAAAAAGTGCTGTAGAACATTTTTTAACAATTGGAATATTTGTATAGCAATAAAAAAGCTGGTCTCTGTTGAGCCAGCCTTTTTATTGGTTTGTTTACTGCTTTGGTCTATTTCTTTCTGCCTTTGCTTTTCTCGTCTTCGGCAATGGAGTCACGCATGGATGTATCTGCCATGATGTTTTTGTATTTCATGTAGTCCATGATTCCGAGGTTTCCGGAGCGGAAGGCTTCTGAAATCGCCAGTGGCACTTGAGCTTCGGCTTCAATGACCTTAGCACGCATTTCCTGGGCTTTGGCGATCATTTCCTGTTCGAGGGCGACAGCCATAGCCCGTCGTTCTTCTGCTTTTGCCTGGGCAATATTTTTGTCGGCATCCGCCTGGTCAATTTGAAGTCCGGCACCAATGTTTTTACCGATGTCAATATCAGCAATATCGATTGACAGGATTTCAAAGGCGGTTCCGGCATCGAGACCTTTGTTTAACACTACTTTCGAAATGGAATCGGGGTTTTCCAATACGGCCTTATGCGTATGCGACGAACCGATTGACGAAACAATCCCTTCACCTACACGGGCCAGGATCGTATCTTCGCCGGCTCCACCCACTAATTGTTTGATGTTGGCACGAACCGTTACACGGGCTTTAGCAATGAGCTGGATCCCGTCTTTGGCAACTGCAGCAACAGGTGGAGTGTCAATTACTTTGGGGTTAACCGACATTTGAACGGCTTCGAATACATCACGCCCAGCCAGATCAATTGCCGTAGCCATGTTGAAGGTCAGGTCGATGTTTGCTTTTTCTGCCGACACCAAGGCATGCACCACCATGTCCACCTTTCCGCCCGCAAGGTAGTGGGCTTCCAGTTTGTCTCGGTCCAGCTTGATTCCTGCTTTGGTTCCCTCAATCAGTGCCCGAACGATTACCGAAGGGGGCACTTTCCTGAAACGCATCAGGAACAATTGCATGAGAGAGATACGGACACCCGATACCAAGGCTGAAAACCATAATCCGATCGGGATAAAATAGAGGATGATAATGAGCAGGACAAAAATCCCGACAACTAAACCTAAAGTTCCAAAATATTCCATTATTCTTGATTTATTGGTTCAACAAGTACTTGTGTTCTATAAACTTCAATAACCTTGATTTTGACATTCTGATCAACAAAGCCGGTTGCTGATTTGGCTTCCATACTTAAATTATTGATTTTCACCCGACCGGTAGGTGCCAGACGCCCCAAGGTAATTCCTTCATCACCAACCCGGATGAGCTGATCGTCAATTTTATCCACATGTCCGTCGATTTCTGAGTTTAAGAGCATCTTTTTGCCCCCACGGCTTTCAAAGAGGCGGTAGACAACGATCGGGACAGCTATAATAACGAAAGCCAGCGTGATGATTCCGGCCAACACTCCGTAGGTGTCGAATGCTAAATAAACACTGCCTCCAAGCAAAATCACCCCACCAATTCCAGCGATGGTTATTCCGGGAATAACGACAAATTCCAAAAGCAGGAGCAAAATTCCCAGGAAGATCAGGAATAGAATGATTAGTATGGTCATTTATCTTTAGGTTAATCGATGGTAGCTGTCAATTCACGTGCTGCCAAGGCTTTCTTCATCGGACTAAGATAAGTAAAACTTCCCTTTTTGACATCACATTTCCCTTTATAATGTGTAATTAAAGTGCATTGCGTAGCTTGTTCCGGTTCATGCTCACATACATTGATCAAAGCCTCAATTACATAGTCGAAACTGTGGTGGTCATCGTTGTGAAGAATGAGGAATCGTTCGTTCTTTGGTTTCACTTGCTCATCCTTTTCCGGTTGCTTTTTGGTTTGCTCTCCTGGTTTCATATCGTCTCATGCTTTATTTTATAATGGCAATACGCATCGGTATTGTTGTCCGTATGTTGTTCTGCTTTATTCTCCCGTTATTTGCCTGGCTTGTTTTAACGGAATCCGTTCGCCATCCTTGTAGGCGGCAATAAACGCATCACTAACTCCTTCGGTTCGCACTTGCGACTGCATCTGCAAGGCATCTTGGTACGATTTCAGTTCACCAACCGTGTAAACCGTCACCCCGTTGTCGTCGGTATACTGATCGATACGGCGAATGACCGATAGCTTTTTAAAGAGCCGTTGTACCCAATCGGGCGGCGTTCTGCTATAGGCGCCAATCTGAATCCTATAGGTGATGCCCGTGCTGGCAGCAACTGGTTCTTCGGGAATTAAGTTTTCCACCAAACTGTCGGGTAATACAATTGGCCTGCTGGCCTCAAGTACCTTTCGTCTTTCGAGCTCCCTGGCTTGACTGATGCTGTCTTCCATTGTACGGATTTCTTCGACGAAAGCCCGGATTGACGCCGGATCTGCCTGATCCCAGAAATCCATTTCGCTCCGGCGCGCTTCTGTGTAGTTCCGGCTGACCTCCTGACTTTTGGCATAAGTTTCGCGCTCAAGAACAAGAATGGCGTTGGCAATATCTTCTTTTTCGGTCGCAAAGGCATCGTTGTATTCCTCGCGCAACCTGCTGGTCTCATTGACCATTCCCTGAAGTTCTTGTTCAGCCTTCCACGCACGTATAAAAGCTTGCAATGCCGAGGCATGCTTAAACTGATCAATCTTCAAGTATTTGATTCTTGAGTTAACCTGAAACTGAATCAGGCTGTCTTCGAGTCCCGCCGGTATTTCCACATCTTCGGACTGAATTTCAGGAACTGCTTCCGGCTCTTCTTTCGTTTTTTCTTCTGCGATTTCAACCACAGGTTCTGGAAACGGGTTGATTTGCCGTTCGCATAAGCCGACCAGTTCGTCCAGTTTTGTGCGTCGCTTTTCGCGCGCCCGGGCCTCGTCATCATACTGCCGATAATAGTTGAGGGCTTCTGAAAAGTTATTTTCGGAATGAAAACACTGCGCAAGGTAATAAAGACTCTTGTCTGGAGTCTCTTTCCCGAGCGATGTTTGCAGAGCTGTTCTAGCCTGCTGTGTGAATTGTTCGTTTTCAACCAAGCACATGCCCAGGTAGTAGTTTAATTCCTTGTCGGCCGGATATAGATGCACCAAGTCTTCGAAATACGGAATGGCTTCGGCATACTGTCCTTTTTCTGCAAGGTCTTTCGCAAGCTGTTCCGGATCGCTTTGTGCCTGAACCGTTTTCCCGAAGAAAACCGGATTCAACACAAACAATAAGAGAAAGGAAGTTGTTTTCAGAAAAGTTGTCTTGTTTCCGCACATAATAGCTAAATCGTTTTCGATATAAAATTACAAAAAATGTTGAAAGCTAATTTTTCTTTAACTGTTTAGTTTTTGTTAGTTTTTCACCCGCAATTAATCTGATATTTATCATTAATTCAAGTATATTTGTCTAATTAAACAAAAAAAATCATGGCACTGCTAAAAAAAGGTGATACTGCACCTGACTTTAAAGGATTTAATCAAAATAACGAACCCATTGCTTTAGCTGATTTTAAAGGCAAGAAGTTAATTTTGTACTTCTATCCAAAAGATGACACCCCTGGATGCACGGCTGAATCCTGCAACTTGAGTGACAACTATGATGCCTGGATTGAAAAAGGCTATGAAGTCGTCGGCGTTAGTCCTGACAGCGTGGCGTCACACAAAAAATTCGCCGAAAAATATGGTTTGAAATTTAACCTGATCGCCGATACCGAAAAGGAGATTTTACAAGGCTATGGCGTGTGGGGTGAGAAAAACATGTATGGAAAAACATATATGGGAGTCATTCGCACAACCTATGTCATCAATGAGGCCGGCGTGATTGATGAAGTTTTCGAAAAAGTTCAGACAAAAGATCATACAAACCAAATAATCAAATCTTTAGACTTAGGATAACTATGGCAAAAGAAGATTCAAATGTGAATAAAGAAAAGCTGAAAGCCCTTCAGCTTACGATGGATAAAATTGAAAAGAGTTATGGCAAAGGTGCCATTATGAAAATGGGCGACCGCCCGGTTGAAGACGTACCTGCGATCTCATCGGGCTCCATTGGCTTGGATATTGCTTTGGGAATTGGTGGATTTCCGAAAGGGCGTGTGATTGAGATCTATGGGCCGGAGTCATCAGGTAAAACCACCCTAGCCATTCACGCCATCGCCGAAGCTCAAAAGGCTGGCGGTATCGCGGCCATTATTGACGCGGAGCATGCATTTGACCCATATTACGCCAAAAAGCTGGGAGTTGACATCGATGAACTGTTAATTTCGCAACCAGACAATGGAGAACAAGCCCTGGAGATTGCCGACAACCTGATTCGCTCCGGAGCGATTGATATTGTGGTTATCGACTCGGTAGCTGCCTTAACTCCGAAAGCAGAAATCGAAGGTGAAATGGGTGATTCGAAAATGGGATTGCAAGCCCGTTTGATGTCGCAGGCCCTACGGAAGCTGACGGCCAACATCAACCGCACCAAAACCTGCTGTATTTTCATTAACCAGTTGCGCGAAAAAATCGGTGTGATGTTCGGTAACCCCGAAACTACAACCGGTGGAAATGCCTTGAAGTTTTACGCCTCGGTTCGTCTGGATATTCGTCGGATTGGACAAATTAAGGATGGCGAAGAAATCATGGGTAACCATACCCGGGTGAAAGTGGTAAAAAACAAAGTGGCGCCACCGTTTCGCAAGGCGGAGTTTGATATCATGTATGGAGAGGGAATCTCTAAAACAGGCGAAATTATTGACCTTGGTGTGAATTATAACATCATCAAGAAAAGTGGTTCGTGGTTCAGCTATGGAGAAACCAAGTTGGGCCAAGGTCGTGAGGCAGTAAAAAATATCCTGCGTGACAACCACGAGCTGGCACACGAACTGGAAACGAAAATTATTGAAGCAGTTGCAACCACTGCTATGCCCGTCGAATAAAAAACATTGTTTTGCAGTTAAGTCTGGATGAGGCCGCAAACTGCTTCATCCGGATTTTTTTTTATAAATCATACACCAAAGTATCAGGTATGAAACGAGCCATGGAAACTAAGGCTTATACGTTCGCCGATGATTATTTCAGCGAGCTCCATACCGCTGGGCAGTGTCTAAAGTGACGACCTGCAATACGCAATTGTAGTTCCGTAAATTGAAAAAATAAACGTATGAAAGTGTTGAAATTTGGAGGCACTTCTGTCGGAAGTGCTGAAAACATCCGAAAGGTAAGAGAGATTGTGAAAAGTCAGCAGGACGATGTGGTCATCGTGGTTTCTGCTTTGGGCGGAATAACTGACAAGATATTAAACGCAGCGAAAATGGCTGTTTTGGGAACGGAATATTTCAACACGGAGATCACAGAAATAAGAACGCGCCACGAAGATGTGGTTGATCATTTGTTTGAAGGCGAACAAAAATTGGAAGTTTGGGAGGAAGTGAGCTTATTACTCGACGAATTGGCCCGGATTATCCGCGGTGTTTCAATGATTGGAGAACTGACCCCAAAAACCATGGACAAAATTGGTGGTTTCGGCGAACGTTTGTCATCATACATCATCGCTCAATTTATTGAAGGGGCCAAATGGATTGATGCTTCACAAATGATAAAAACGGATAGCGCCTTTGGGCGGGCCCTGGTAGATTTTAAACTGACGAATCAACTGATTAAGGATGCCTTTGGCGGTTTTTCAGGCATTTGCGTGGCGCCAGGTTTTGTTTCATCCAACACTGCCGGCGAGTACACCACTTTAGGTCGTGGGGGGTCCGACTATACTGCCTCGATCTTTGCTGCGGCACTCGATGTTCGTGTTTTGGAAATCTGGACCGATGTTGATGGTTTCATGACCGCCGATCCACGAATCATTCGCAAGGCCTATACCATCGAGTCGCTAAGTTATTCCGAAGCGATGGAGCTGTCGCACTTTGGAGCCAAGGTTATTTATCCACCCACTATTTTGCCGGTTTATCAGAAAGGCATTCCAGTGCAAATCAAAAACACCCTGCGCCCCGAAGGTGATGGGTCACTCATCCGAAGTAGTCAACAGAATGGAAAAGATCGTCCAATTAAGGGAATTTCGTCAATTTCAAATATCAGCCTGATTACCGTGCAGGGCTTGGGAATGGTTGGTGTGACTGGAATTTCCATGCGATTGTTTGGCGCCCTGGCCCGCGAAAACATCAATGTGATTTTGATCTCGCAGGCTTCATCCGAAAACTCGATTTCCTTCGCAGTTGACACCTTGAAAGCGGAAACGGCAGAGGAAGCCATCCGAATTGAGTTCGACAGGGAAATCACCGGTCAGCAGATCAATAAAATTGAAGTGGAAAACGAGCTTTCGATTGTAGCCATCGTTGGAGAAAACATGAAGCACACCACCGGCATTGCCGGAAAATTGTTCAACACGATTGGAAAGAACGGGATCAACATCATTGCTATTGCACAGGGTGCATCGGAGCTCAACATTTCGTGGGTGGTGAAGGATTCAGACTTACGGAAAACGCTGAACGTGGTGCATGAATCATTCTTCCTGTCCGAGAACGTTGAGGTGAATGTCTTCTTGCTGGGCATTGGCTTGGTGGGCGGCAATCTGCTAAAACAAATTATGCAGCAGCAGGAAAAATTATTAAAAGAAAAACACCTCCGGCTGAAGTTGGTTGGGGTGGCCAATTCCAAGAAAATGTTACTTGACCGAGATGGGATTTCCATCGAAGGATTCAAGGAGCGACTTGACGCCGAAGGACAGGCATCCGATTTGAAAATGTACAAAGATGCTGTTGTTGCGATGAATATTTACAATTCAGTTTTTGTTGATTGTACGGCCTCTGATTTTTCGGCTGATTTGTATGCGGATTTGCTGAATTCCAACGTGTCGATTGTTACGGCCAATAAGGTAGCCGCTTCGTCGGACTATGAAAACTACCTGAAACTGAAAAAGATTGCCAAGCAAAAAGGCATTAAGTTTTTGTTTGAAACCAACGTTGGCGCTGGTTTGCCAATCATTAATACCTTGAACGACTTAGTGAACGCGGGCGATCAGATCCTGAAAATTGAAGCCGTTCTTTCCGGAACACTCAACTTCATTTTCAACACCATTTCGGCACAGGTTCCGATGAGCCAGACTATTAAAATGGCGAAGGACGAGGGCTATTCAGAGCCGGATCCGCGAGTGGATTTGAGTGGTATTGATGTCGTGCGCAAGCTGTTGATCCTTGTTCGCGAGTCGGGTTACAAAATCGACAAGGACGATGTCGCCATCAATAAATTTATTCCAGATGAGTTTTTCGATGGAAGTATGGACGACTTTTGGAACGGAATCAGTGGGCTGGATGCCGACTTTGAAGCCCGCCGACAAGTGCTGGAAGCGGAAAATAAATGCTGGCGTTTTGTGGCCAAGTACGAAAATGGCCAAGCCGAAGTGGGCTTGCAGGAAATCGAACAGGGACACCCCTTCTTTGATTTACAAGGAAGCAACAACCTGGTGATGTTCACCACTGAGCGCTACCACGAATTCCCGATGATCATTAAAGGCTACGGCGCCGGTGCTGAAGTAACCGCTGCTGGTGTTTTTGCTGATATTATTCGGGTGTCAAATCTGTAACTGGAAATATAAAACCTGAAGAAAAAGATCCTTGGTTCATCAGAGAACTTGAAACTAGAAACTCAAAACTCTTTATGAAGTACATAATCGTTTTAGGGGACGGCATGGCTGACGAGCCATTGGAAAACTACGGAGGAAAGACCCCATTACAAATGGCTAAAACGCCGGAAATAGACCGACTGGCAAAACTCGGATGCTGCGGGCAGTTGTTAACGGTTCCGGAGAATATGCACCCGGGAAGTGAAATCGCAAACCTTTCGGTGTTGGGCTACGATGTACCTGCTGTGTTTGAAGGCCGTGGTACGCTTGAAGCGGCCAGTATAGGCGTAAAGCTGGAGGCTGGTGATTTGGCGCTTCGCTGCAATTTGCTGACCATCGATGGTGGTAATTTTAAGAACCATTCAGCAGGGCACATCTCCAGTGAGGAAGCCCACGTGTTAATCGATTTTCTGAATGAAAAATTGGGCTCCGATAAAATCATCTTTCACAAAGGCGTTTCGTACCGCCATTTGCTGGTGATTAAAGGTGGCAACAAACTGTTGGCTTGCACACCACCGCATGATGTTCCGGGACAAGCCTACCAAAAATACCTGGCAAAAGCGAAAGTGGAAGAAGCCCAGGAAACAGCTGACTTGATGAATGATCTGATTGTAAAATCAATGGAACTACTTCCAGAGCATCCAGTCAATCAGAAAAGGAAAGCAGTAGGTAAAGATGTTGCCAACAGCATTTGGCCGTGGTCGCCGGGCTACAAACCACAAATGCCGACCCTGAAAGAACTGTTTGGCGTGGAAAAATCGGCCGTTATTTCTGCGGTTGACCTCATCCAGGGGATTGGTGTGTACGCCGGCATGGATGTGATTAAAGTGAAAGGGGCAACCGGACTTTATGACACAAATTACGAAGGCAAAGCACAGGCTACCATTGATGCGCTGACAGATTATGATTTGGTCTACCTCCACATTGAAGCCAGCGACGAAGCCGGACATGAAGGCAATGTAGAACTGAAAACCAAAACCATTGAATATCTGGATCAGCGGGTGGTAAAATATTTGGTGGAAGAAACCGCCAAAATGGGCGAACCGGTGGCAATTGCCGTTTTGCCTGATCATCCAACCCCTTGTGCAACCACCGTACACACCAAAGACCCGGTGCCCTTTATCATTTATAAGCCAGGTATTGAAGGAGACAGCGTAGAAACCTACGATGAATTCACCGTGCGAAAAGGAAGCTACGGCTTGCTTAAAGGCAATGAATTTATGAAGGCCTTATTATCAGATTAACTCGAACTCGAAACTGAAAACTCACAATGAACTATTACAGCACCAATAAATCAGTTCCGGAGGTGTCGCTGAAAGAAGCGGTGATCAAGGGGCTGGCCGACGACAAAGGCTTGTTTATGCCCGAGCGCATTGAAGCCTTTCCAAAATCATTTTTCGAAACCATTCACCAGCTTTCGTTTCAAGAAATCTCTTTTGAAGTAGCCAAAAAGTTTTTTGGTGAAGATGTGCCGGAAGCCGACCTGAAAAAACTGGTTGACGACACCTTGAATTTCGATTGTCCGGTTGTCCATGTCAATGACAATATTTTTTCGCTGGAGCTGTTTCATGGACCAACACTTGCATTTAAAGATGTAGGCGGTCGGTTTATGGCCCGGTTGCTGGCTTATTTTCTGGAAGGAAATGACCAACAGGTGAATGTATTGGTGGCTACTTCGGGCGATACTGGCAGTGCGGTAGCCAATGGCTTTTTGGGTGTTCCCAGAATTCATGTGTATGTGCTGTACCCCAAAGGTTTGGTAAGCGAAATTCAGGAGAAACAGTTCACTACGCTTGGGCAAAATATTACCGCAATCGAAGTGGAAGGAACCTTTGATGATTGCCAGCGACTGGTGAAAGCTGCTTTTTTGGACAAACAATTAAAAACCGGACTGACACTGACTTCGGCCAACTCAATCAATGTGGCACGTTTTCTTCCGCAGGCTTTTTATTATTTCAACGCTTACGCCCGGCTGCGCGAGCGGGGCGTAAATGAAGACATTGTGATTTCGGTGCCCAGTGGTAATTTCGGCAATCTCACGGCAGGTTTGTTTGCCAAGAAAATGGGGCTTCCCATTAAGCGGTTTATTGCGGCCAACAATGAAAACGACATCGTTTACAACTACCTGAAAACCGGAAAATACGAGCCCCGGGCTTCTGTAGCTACCATTGCCAACGCGATGGATGTGGGCGACCCCAGTAACTTTGCGCGAATCCTGGATTTGTATGATCATTCGCACGCTGCCATTCAGGCTGAAATAACCGGATATCGCTATTCGAATTCGGAGATTAAAGACGTGCTGAATGAAGTGTATCACAAATATGGCTACCTGACTGATCCGCACGGAGCAACCGGTTATAAAGCGCTGGACGAAAGCTTGCTTGACGGCGAAACCGGTGTATTTTTGGAAACGGCACATCCGGCCAAATTTACGGAAACGGTCGAAAAAATTATCGGTGTGGGGAAAGTTCCGCTGCCCGAAAAGCTAGCTGAATTTATGAAAGGTGAAAAACTCTCCATTCCGCTAAGCAAGGAGTTTGACGACTTTCGGGCTTTCTTATTGCAACAATAAGAGCAAACGAAATGAGGCTGTCGCTGATTCAGAGGCAGCCTCATTTTTTTGTTCATTCTTGCGACTTCAAAATAATGGTTTGATGGTTAGCCGGTATGTTTTTGCCTGCGGTTTAACCCGGTACTTTTCCAACTGCCTTATTGCTGTTCCGCCAACACCCGAAACTTCGTAATCAACGGTTAACGTATTGAAAGGGGCCTCTTTCAGCTGGTAGGTATACATTGCCCGTGAGAGGTTGTCTGTGCTGTATTTTTTCAAACTAAAATTCAGCAATTCGTCACTTTTAATGAGCAAAGCTCGGTCGTTTGGTGTACTCACTTTTAGCCAACGCACGTCGGTGTGGTTTCCGTAATCCTGCGGAATGATGTATGGAACGTACTCCCGATCTGTATTGGATTGATAAAGGCCAATTTTAGCTCCGGTTTTTCGGTCAGGGTAGGTTTCAAACGGGCCACGGCCATACCAATCAACGATGTTGAATGCTTTGTCCAATTGAAATTGCAGGCCAAGCCGGGGAAGTAAATCGGGGGTGGTCCCATGCGGTATGATTTCCTGCTCCAGTTCGATCGTTCCATCCGGATAAACCCGGTAGGTTTCCTTGCGTTCGAAGCTTGCGCGCTGGTTGGTGGAGTTTGACCAGGCATGAACTGTTACGTCAACCGAAGAGTCGCTTCGGTTGCGGGCGGTGATTTCGTCAACTTGGTTCACGAGGTCTTTCAAACCCAGCGTACGAATCTGGTTGTCAATGCTTCGTCCTAGCCCTGTTGTGAAATTGGTCTTGGTAAACTGATAACTTCCCCAAGGATCAATATCATTTGCCAGCGGAGCACGCCAAATGCCGAAAACCGGCCCCTCTTCCAAATAATTAAACCCCTCGAAGTTCAGCTTCGAAAATTGGCCTGTTTCGCGATTAAACGAATAGTCAAACTGTTCGCCTTTCAGCGTGATTTCGTTTTCACTTTCAATAATTTCAATGGCGCTATTTTGTTCTTCTTCAGCCCTTGAAAATTCCTTTTCTGAAGAAAATACAAACTGGCTCCAGGCAACTTCGTATCCGGGTTCAGCCCAGGCGGTGGCTTCTTTCAGGGCAAAGGAAATGGTCAGTATAAGTTCTGCGCCGTTTTCAACCTGTGGAATGTCTAGCGGAATAGAAATCTCCCGTTCGGTTTGCGCGGCAAGTTCCAACTGCAACTCTCCGTTGTGAATCATTTCACCATCTTTCAGCAATTCCCAATAGGTGCTGAATTCATTCAGATTTTTAAAATGGTGTCGGTTTTTGACAAGAAACTGTCCGTTATTCAGGTCAATGGCTTTAACCTGGATGGGTTGCGCCGATTTTTTGATTTGGTGAATTTCCGGCTGTATTTTTCTGTCCGGCCAGATGATGCCGTAGGTTCTGCCTCCCAGTCCAACCGCAAAGAAATCACCTTTGCGGGTATCCTCTTCAAAATCAAGAGCCAATGCGGCTGTGGCTTGAGCTGATTTTGATTGTAATTCCTTCAGCGAAATAGCCTGATTAAATATCATCACATCATCAAGAATCATGTTCGACATGCGGCCTGAATATTCGCCTTGATCCTGGGTTTCGGCCTCGCGACCAATACACAAGGGAAAGGGGCTGTGGCTGATGTTTCCTGAGAAAGCGGTTTCGGCAACCAGCTTGCTGTCCACAAACAGTTGTAAGGATGCACCATTGTATATTCCGGCAACATGGTGCCAATTACCGTACCAATCGGGTTGCACCTTCGCTTTGGCTGAAATCCGACGGGAGTTATTGCTGTAATAAGGCGAATGCAAGGTGTCTTGCAAGTTGTTGGTTTGAAGGTAAAACTCCAGGCTGTCGGTCGAACTCATGATCAGCCCGTATTGGTGCTTTCCTTTGGTGAGAAAGGTGTTGGGTTGCGGAATCTCCATTGGATTCACCCAAAAGCTTATCGTCAACTGGTTACTTGTAATGTCCAGGCTTGGGTCCCGGTAAAACTCAATCCAGTCGTCGTGCCCCGAGAATTTCAATGCCCGGCCATTTCTCCCTTCCACAAATGTTGGCCTACCCATGATTGCTCCATCGTTGCCATGAGCCGATGCGTCGGGCGTAAGCCAAAGCGGGGTGTTTACGCCCGGGCTAATCCAATCCCAAATGGCGCCACCTGAAAGCCGCGGGTAGTTGTAAATCAACTCCCAGTATTCATCCATTCCGCCGAGCCCATTTCCGGTTGCTGCCAGGTATTCGTCCATAAATGAAGGGCGAAGATCGGTCTCGCCCAATATTTTTCGTTCGGCCAGATTCTTGAGTTGATATGGAATCCAGTAGCGCGGGCCGGTGATGTCTTCAAACGGAATATAAAACGTGTTACCTCCATACATCCATGCCGGACGACTGGGATCGATAACTTTGCCCGTTTCAATCACAGCTTTGATGTTTTCGCCAGAGCCGGACTCATTGCCCGCACTCCAAACCACAACCGATGGATGATTTCGGTCGCGATGTACCAGTTTGCGCGAGCGGTCTTTGTACATTTCTGTGTAGCTTGGATCAGATGACAGTTCGATATTATCGTGAGCTTCATCGCCCACTTCATCAAAGATGTAAAGACCCAGCTCATCGGCCATTTCAAGGTATTCGGAAGTGGGTGGGTAGTGAGAAGTGCGCACACAGTTGATGTTGAACTGTTTCATAATGAGCAGATCCTGTCGAAGTATTTCCAGCGGAACAGCCTGTCCGTGCTGTGGGTGATGCATGTGGCTGTTTACTCCGTTGAACTTGACCGGCACTCCATTGACCAAGATCACCTCCCCGTTGACTTCCACTTCGCGGAAACCAATTTTTTGGGTAAAAGCTTCGGTTGTTTTGTCGCGCTCATCTTTCAACTCAACAAGCAGGGTGTATAAATTGGGATGTTCGGCTGACCATTTGTCCGGGTTTTCAACCTGAGTCGAAAGAAGTATTTTTTCTGTTGATCGTCCTTCAATTTCAAAATCTCTCAAGAGACTTGAACGAAGGATGGACTGGCTATTTTCGTCCAACACATCGATCACCAATGAGCCACTTTGAACGTTTTTCATTGCGTTTAGCGCGCTAACTTCAATTCGCAGTTGCGCATCTGTGTAATCTTCATCCAAATCGGTAACCACAAAAATATCCTGAATATACGTTTTGGGTTGAGCGTATAATTTCACATCCCTGTAAATTCCCGAGAGGCGCCACATATCTTGGTTTTCGAGAAAGGATCCGTCGCAAAATCGCATCACCTGAACCGACAGATCATTTTTTCCTTTTTTCAAAAACGACGTGATGTTATATTCGGCTGGCTCAAAACCGCCTTGGTTGTATCCAACGCGCTGTCCGTTCACCCAAACATAGGAGGCTGATTTAATGCCTTCAAAGCGAAGCATCACTTCTTTTTCGCTCCAATTGGATGGAATGGTAAACTCTCGCTTGTAGCAACCGGTGGGATTGTAGTAGGCTGGAATATACGGAGGTTTTGTTTCGATGGTCATGGCAATATTTCGAAACTTGGCATGTCCGTATCCCTTCATTTGCCAGTTGGAAGGAACGTCGATTTTGTCCCAGTCTCGGGTGTCAAAATCGGATTTGTAAAAATCTTCCGGCACCAAATCCGGACGTTCCACCCATTTGAATTTCCACGGGCCGTTCAGCAACTGAAAGTTCGGGGCCTCAGCCGGATTGTTGCGCAGCGCTTCTTCGGCCGAAGCATAAGGAATATGAAAGGCATGCGGTAAATTTTGGCCCTTTTCGAATATGGCCGGGTTTTGCCAGTCTGCTGGTTCAAAAACAATTTGTTGCGAAAAGGAGCTGAGGGTGATCAGAAGAAAAATGGTGATTGTTGAAAGTACTCTTTTCATGATCGGGAAGCTTAGTTATTTAGTTTGCTACCAAAGTTATAAAAAGAAAAAAGTGTCGAGTACAATGGAGCTGATTCTTTTCAGTTTCTTCACCTACAAATAGCGAGAAGTATTTTTCTTATAGTCAGCATATGCGTTTCCAAACGCTTTCAGTAAAAACTTTTCTTCATTCAAAATAATAAAATGATGGGTGACCAGGCAAAAAAGGATAACTACGGCCATAAAAACACTGGGCACCAGCAAAAAACAAGCTGCAAAATAGAACAAAAAGCTGGTGTACATGGGATTCCTGCTGATTCGGTAAATCCCCTTTGTTTGCAGGGCGTGATCTTTTGTAGGTAATCCAACACGCGTAAAAATGCTCATGGAGTAGTAAGCTGGTATGAGCAAAAGATTACCGGCAAAAATGAAAGCCAGGCTCAGAAGCTTTTGCATTTCAGGCATTTGCAATTGAATGGGTCTCGGAAAATGCACAAAAAAGTCTGGTTGAAGACTGGCCCAAAAAAGGGCAACCATCAGAAAACCTGTCAGTAACTTGGCGGGGTAAAAAAGCCAAGGCGAGATCGTGGGCGTCCCAAAAGCGCCCTGCCCGTTACGCAAAAGCTGGTAGGCCAGTGCAGCAGTGGACAGGATGGGTAAACCACTGAGCAATATCAAGCCAACTTGCAGGGGTGTCATAACACTTCGCCTTTGTATTGATAGCCGATTTCCGTGACTACTTTTTCAATTTGACCAAGATCGATCTTTGGGCCTTTTATCTTGACTTCCGAGGTGTTTCGATCGGCAAAAACTTCATCAATTCCTTCCAGCTTCGATAGGTTGCGGGTTATGCTGGCCTCGCAATGCGAACAGGTCATCCCTTCAACCTTCAGTGTTTTTGAATTCATGGTGCTTGTCATTTTCGATTTTTCAAAACGTTCATAAAAGTAGCCAAAAATCAGCGAACCGATTAACAGCACGGTTGACGAAATTTGCAGCCATTTGGGTAGCATTTCGTGTTCCCCATCGCCATGAATATGGGCCATCTGACTCATGATTAAATCGGTTGGAATCAACCAGTTGGTCAGCATTCCAAAAAGTACCGCACCTCCGATAATGGTGCCCAGGTACACGTACAACGCTTTGCGTCCCATGGTATTCCCAAGCACCGTCATAGTGGCCACGTTGGTTGCCGGTCCGGCCATCAGAAAAACCAGCGCTGCGCCTGGCGATACACCTTTCATAAGCAGCACGGCGGCAATGGGGATGGACCCGGTAGCACACACGTAAAGCGGAATTGAAGCAGCCAGAACAATGAGAATCTCGAGGATGCCCCAACCCTGAAAGCGGCTGAAGAAATCGGCTGGCAGCGCCACTGAAATCAGGGCTGCAATTAAAAAGCCTATGACAAGCCACTTGGCAATATCCTGCAGGAGTTCGATAAAAGCGTAATGCGCGGCACGAACAAAGGTATTTCCTTTCGGTGCTGGATTATCTTGACAACCGCAGGAGTCATCGTCACAACTTGCGGCCTGCTCCTTTTTACCAAGTGCAGCCGTATCCAGTTTGAAATTGGCAAACGGATTGTTTGGTACCGGTTTGTCTTTGACCAGCCAGTTCGTCAGAATTCCGCCCACTATACCTGTTACAAAAGCTACAATGGGACGAAGAATGGCAAATGGCCAGCCCAGCATCGAATAGGTAGCAAAGATCGAATCAACACCCGTTTGTGGCGTTGAGATCAAGAAGGAGTTGGTGGCCCCTTTGGATGCGCCGTTGCGAAAAAAAGAGACTCCGGTAGGAATCACGCCGCACGAGCACAGGGGCATGGGAATGCCCAGCAACGAAGCATTAACCGCTGATTTGGTGGTTGACTTGCCCATGTATTTTTGCACTTTACCTTCCGGGAAAAACACTTTCAGCAAACCGGCAAACACCAATCCCAAAATCAGCCACGGCGCCATCTCGTTCAGTAAATAAACTAACTCAGAAATATAATCGACAAAAAACTCTTTCATCTGGAATCCCTTTCTTTTATCATGGTGCCCATGAGCGTTGCCTGCCTCTTCTGTCCCCGGAGAAACTAGTCGTCACTTCGAACTCAAAACACCACATGTATCTTCTTCTAAAAGCAATGCAAAATTAGAATTGTTTTTAGTTCTAAAGAAAAAAAGGATAAATACTTCCAGATATCTACATATTTGTTGTTGTACGGGAATACTGTTTTGTCTTTGCTTTCTGATGTTTCCAATGTTGCGTGGCTATTGCCCATCAGGCTTTTTCTCGACGTAAAGTTGAGCCGACTCGGTTCGGATTACGATGATCTCGTCGCCGCGGTCAATCATGCCCAAGCCCGAGACAGCATCGTATAGTTTTCCATCAATTTTCACCTTGCCCGAAGGACGAAGTGTGGTGTAAGCCACGCCCTCTTTACCAACCAAGCTTCGAGAGCTGGTATCAACGCCCACAAAACCTTCATTCTTATCCTGAATTGAATGAAGCGACAGATTTTTGAATGCGCCCGAATTGGCCGTGAACAGCCTTTTACCGAGGACAAGACTAAGAATAAAACCACCAAACAAGGCAACAATTACTGTGGTCAACGCACTTAATATTTTGTCAGGATGAACACCCTCAAAGTCAAAAACAACGTTGTTGATCAAGCTTAACACCAACGCAGTGAAACTAAATAATATGCCCAACAATCCTGCCACACCAAATCCCGGAATGACAAAGATCTCCAAGGCGATTAAGATCAGGCCCACCACAAACAGCAGGATTTCCCAGTTGGCTGCCAAACCTTCGAGGTATAGCGGAGCAAAATAAGCGACGGCAGCCGTAATGGCAATGATGAGTGGAAAACCAATGCCCGGAGTTTGCATTTCGAAATAAATACCGCCCAAAATGGCCATAATCAGCAAGCCCGAAACCATGGGATTAACCAGAAAGCCAATAATCTTTTCGAGTGTAGTGGGTTTATACTCCACAATTTCGTATTCTGAAACGCCAATTAGCTCCAGCACTTCCGGAACGTTATCGGCAATGCCTTCGCAAAAACCATATTTCATGGCTTCGGAAGGGGTGAAGGTGAGTACTTTTCCCGTATCAATAATGCCGGGAATATAGACCCTTTCGTCAACCATGGCCTCGGCAATCTGAGGATCTCGAAACCACCGGAACGTGGTGTCCTGTCCGCTGATTATGGTGTCGCCGCCATGGGCTTCGGCTGTTGCCCGCATGGTCGAGCGCATGTACGATTGGTATTTATCGGGCATTTGCTGCCCGGTTTGGTTCACCACCGTTGCCGCGCCAATGGAGCCTCCCGGCCGCATGTAGATGCTGTCGCAGGCTACCGAAATCAATGCGCCGGCACTAGCCGCATTATTATCGATAAACACATATACAGGTATGGGGCTGTTCAGAATTTTGGTACGAATGGAGTCGGCATCCAGCACAGTGCCACCGTAGGTATTCATGTGAATCAGCATCAGGTCGGCGTTTAAGCTGTCGGCGGCTTCAAAAGCCTGCTTGGTTTGCCGCCAAATTGCTGGTGCAATATTTTCTTTGATATTGAACTTGTACACCAGAGTGTTCCGGGTTTCTTTGGGAACATCGGGTTCCTGTGCCCAGCTCGGAGTCGCGAGTATTAAAAGAAAAAGGATAACATACAGCAAGCCTGATCTCATGATTTTAGTTTTTTAGAGCGTTGTCCCAAAGTTAGGGAATTTTCGTTTGCGTTTGACAGCGATCTTGTATTGGTTGTGCCCAGAAACCGCCCGGAGAACAAACCTTATTTTTGTGGTACTTTAAACAATTTGCTGGTATCGTATCCCCGGCGTTTGGCTTCATCAACCAACTGCTGGTAAGTGGTCTCATCCAATTGTGGCGTGCGGCTTAAAATCCACAGGTAGTCGGGTGTGGAGCTGCCAATCAACACATGCTGGTAATCATCGCCCAGCTCCATAATGTTATAGTCGGCATAAAAAAACAAGAAGAAGGCTACCTTCAATTTTCCGGGTTCTTCGCGATTGGGAATTTTGGCTTTCCCTTTGGCTTCTTTATATTCTCCGTCCAGCGTATGCTTGTAACCGGCATTAATGACATCAATTTTGCCATCATCGCGCAACGAATAGGTAGCCGTAACGCCCACCAAATCTTTTTCAAACGAATGCTGAAACCGCGCAATTTCGTACCAGGTTCCCATGTAGCGTTCCACATTCAATTCCGAAACGGTTGTGGTATCAATCATTGGCTTGTTCGACCGGCAACTAAAAATCATAAACGATAAACTTAAAAAGATGAGCGTTTGGGTTTTCATTTGTTTG